>ENA-ORTQ01001863-ORTQ01001863.1-human-gut-metagenome-genome-assembly--contig:-NODE-1863-length-20611-cov-5.026318_pt1 | contig 20611 bp, 7 predicted proteins | sample MGYA00241912_ERZ509188 | MGnify/ENA primary metagenome ERZ509188 (study PRJEB26280, sample SAMEA2338849) | human gut metagenome | biome: human gut; feature: human-associated habitat; material: faeces...
TTTCAGATAAACAGTTTTATTTTTTTCAACTGTCTACCTAAAAGGGAGCATACCAATCCTCCTTCGATTGTGTCTTATATAGACACAATTAAAGGAGGATTTTTTATGAGAAAAAAGATTATGGTGTTGTTGATATGTACTGTTTCATTAGTTAGTATACCGTTTTCGGTAATAGCAGCAGAAAAAAATGTACATACTAATGTAGCAGTAGAACAGATTATGCCACGGTATGGAAATATCAGCCAAATAAGTGGTAATATCCAAGCAGTATCGGGAAAAATAAATTGTAGTGTTGATGTATTGATGAAAACATCAATCTCAATAAGCGTCAAAATGAGTCTTCAAAAGAAAAATGGAAGTTCTTGGAATACGGTAAAAAGCTGGAATAAATCATATAGCAATACTAAAGTGGTAAATTCTAAGGCAGTTTATAACAGTACAACTGGTGCTACATACCGTATGAAATACACAGTTACAGCAGGAAATGATAAAGCCACTGGCACAACTCCAAGTGTTGTTGGAAAAAAATAAAGAAATATAAGAGGAAAGCTAATGAAAAAAAGAAAACTATTATCTAGAGTATTATGTTTAATTTTATGTTTATGTCTGGCAATTGAATTAATTCCTTCTGAAGCATATGCGAATACTTTAAAAGGCATTGATAAAGCAGTCAGTAGTCAGGATAAACCTGTAAAAATAAAAACTGGTGAGGAAAAAGTATCTAAAATTCCAAAAGAAAACAATAATTTAAATGAAATAGAGAATGAAGAAAATGATACACCTGAGATTCTTCAGGAACTAGAAGACGAACGTTCTACAAGAGTAAAAAAGTTTCTTATGAGTGATGGAAGTATCTCAGCAGTTTCTTATGGAATGGATGTTAATTATAAAGATAAGCAGGGAAAATGGAAAGAAATAAATAACAACTTTTTGTATAGTAAAGATACAGGTGAGGAAGGAGATTTTTCAGGATATAAAACAAAACAGGGAGAAACAAAAATCAAATTTTCTGAAATAGCAGGAGAAGATAAGCTTGTGCATTTGGAAAAAGATAAATACTCTGTTGATTTTACAATGATTTCTAGTGAAGATGAAGAAAATGTATTTGATGAGGAGGAAAATGTACCAGATGATGAATCTACAGAGGAATTAGAAGATACAGAAGGGCTACAGAAGCAGAAGAGTCTAGTACAGAAATGGAAGAGTCTAATACAGAAAAAAATACAGAAGATAAGCCCCAAGAAGTAACTACAGAAGAAGTGGAAGAAGCCACAACAGAATACCAGGAAGAAGTTTCTACAGAAGATGAATCCAAAGAAATATTAGACAAACAGAATTTAGAAGATATAGAAGATGAACAGGCAGCGTTACAAGATATAGAATCTCAAAATATATCAGAAACAGAGAATGAGGAAGATGATTTCATAGATTTTCAAACAATAAATTCAAAATCAGATAAAAAAGAAGAAAAAAATGAAAAAGAGGCTAATGTAGAAAAATCTTTAATTACAGCTACAGCAGAAGAAAAATCAGAAATCAAATCAGAAGAATCAGAAAATTTCTCAGAAAATTATGAAGGAATAGAACAGGTCCCGGCCATAATAAAAAAGGGGACAATAGAAGGAATATCTAATGCAAAGAAGTCAAGAACTATTCAAGAAGAAGTTGATGAAGAGGAACAAGAAGATTCTTATGCTGTAGAAAATGTATATACACAATTATCATATGAAGGAATTCAAGAAAATGTTTCTTTAAATTATTCTCTTATAGGAAGTTCCTTAAAAGAAGATATTATCGTGGAAGAACCTTCCGAAACGTATGAATATAGATTTTTACTATCGTTAGGTAATCTTGTCCCTAAACAGGGAAAAGAAGGTGCGATTTATCTTAATGATAGCAAAACAGGAAAAAATATTTATGTGATTCCTGCAGCATATATGACAGATTCAGCTGATAACTATTCAGAAAATGTAAAAATGTCACTTGAAGAAACACAAGAGGGACAGTATATATTAAAGATAGTACCAGATGAAGAGTGGATGAATGATCCGGATAGAAGCTATCCGGTGACAATTGATCCGACACTAGAAAAGTCAACGGCAGATTCTAATGATTTTGTGATAAGAGATGTTTATGTTGTAGAGGGCGATTCCAGTACATATTATCCATATGGAAATACCATAGCATATATAGGACATGGGGCTTCAGCAGATGCACAGACACATAGAATGTTCACAGAATTTAGGAAATTACCACAGATTCCAGCAGGAAGTGTGATCACTGGTGCAAAGTTATATTATTATCAACAAATGTATGATCCATATTCGGATACAAGAACACCATTCTTTTATCTGGATGCAAAAGAAGTAACTGCAGGCTTAGACTGGACAAATGGTGTTACTTGGGATAGTCAGCCAACGTATAAAAATACGGTTTTAGATTCTCAAAAAATATCTGAAGAAACAACAGGCAAATATGTAGGTTGGGATTTAACCTCTGTTATAAAAAAGAAATATGAGGAAGGAAATGATGAAAAATTTGCAGCCGTTGCTTTAGTTCCAGATGATGAAGAAAGCATTTCATCTGTTAAATATAGTGCATTAGTACGGTTTTATAAAGCAACACGTTCAACAAATAAGCCATATGTTGTTATAAATTACAGAGATTCCTATGGAGTAGAAGAATATTATTCTTCTCAGTCACAGGAGATAGATAGTGCAGGAACAGCATATGTCGGAGATTATTCTTCTCAGCTTACGTTAGAAAAGATGGATTATAGTAATAGCAGTGAGGCGATTTCTTTTTCATTAGAACACTATTATAATTCTGGATTGGCTGGTGGAAATTTCGGTGAAGTTAGTGCATATACAAAAGATTATTCTTCTATGAAAATAGGAAATGGATGGAAATTAAATGCACAACAGACTATAGTAGAGAAGAAAATTGGTTCTACGATATATTACATTTATACAGATGGAGATGGAACGGAACATTATTTCTATGAAGATGCGGAAAAGGCAGGAACATTTGTGGATGAAGATAATCTAGGATTATCTGTTACAAAAAATGGCTCTGTTTATACCATGACAGATGGGGATAGTACAACAACTTTTAATGAAGGATATCTGACATCTATAAAAGATAGCAAAGAAAATAAGATTTGTTTTGCTTATGGCGGAAAAGAATATGGCTCAGATAATTTGTGGAAGCCAACTCAAAAAAGTCATCAATTAACTTCTATAATACAGATTAATAAAGTAGATAATAAAGCAAGAAAATTGGTATCATTATCGTATGATGAGAATGGGTATCTCACTAAAATTACAGACAAGGCTGGGCGTATTACAAAATATCATTACGATGGTGGAGAATTAGTAAAAATAACGCACCCAGATAATACTACGGTATCTTATACATATGATAATAAACATTATCTGTTATCAGCTTTAGATAATGAAAGTAAATATGGAGTAGAATATGGTTGGGAAAAATTAGGATGTAGAATCATTGTAAACAGGATACGAGAATTTAATAATTCAGGAGAAACGAAGGAATATGGTTCAGATGTAAAAGTAGACGGTCATGATCTGCAGCATACAGTATATACCAGTGCAGGAAATGATAATAACTTTGATACGAGCGATGACCAAATCAGTACATATACTTTTGATTATTCGGGACATACTGTAAATGTATGTACAAAAGATGTTCAAGGAAATGTTTTAGGAGTAGATACAGGGGCATATAAGAGTAAATCGGCAAAAAACAGCCTTACAGCAAGTGCAACGTCAGGCAAACAAGCATACAGCGAGATCGTAAATGGAGGTATTGAAGTTGCTGGGGCTACTTCAATAGATATTAATAGCTGGAATGTAAGTGGATCTACTACAAATGGTTCTGTTTCAGCCACAAATAAACAAGCACATAATGGAGACAGAAGTATTGCGCTTTCGGGAGAAAGTACAGATAATTCTTATGTAAGAGCATACGCAGCCGGAAGAACTTTATCACCAGGTACTTATACATTCTCCGCTTATGTCAAAACAACAGATGTAAAGAAATTTGGAAAAGATGGAGGTGTATTTTTACAATTTCATACAGGAAGCAAAGTTTTAGCACAGGGAGATTCTTTAGATTATCAGACTTTAGAAGATACAGATAATGGATGGACTCGAATCTCTGTTACTAAAAAATTTACTTCCAGTAGAAAAGTATATGGATTTGTCAATCTGAAGAATGCACAAGGTGTAGCATATGTGGATGACCTGCAAATGGAAAAGGTAAATAGTGCCAGCGGATATAACCTATTAAATAATGGAGCCGGAGTTACACAAGCCCGTTGGGATATGAACACAGAAGGGACTTCTTTTGCACAAGAAGAAAAGTTATATGCTTCTAATGCATTAAAAATCACAGGAAAATTACAGGAAAACCGAAATATCAGCCAGACGGTCAGAATAAATCATAAAATAAAACAACAATCTTATATGCTTTCTGGTTGGGCAAAAGCAGAATCTGTTCCAGATATTGCTGAGGACAATTCAGATGGCGAAAATAGATTTTTTGGTTTACATGCAAAATTTTTGTATGCAGATGGAAGTTATGAAACAGAATATATTCCATTTAATGCAGATGTGTCTACATGGCAATATATAAGTGGAGTTGTAACACCAACACAGACAGGTAAAGTGTTGAGTGCTATCATTGTAGGTTGTGATTATACATTTAATGCGAATACAGCATATTTTGATGGGATTTCTCTCGTAGAAGAAGAAGCAAGCTTATATGATTATGATAGTAAAGGAAATTTAATCTCTGCCATTGATGGAGATGGTAAATTTGTTTATGATTATGATGATAAGGGAAATATCATTTCTGTGACAGATGAAGATGGAAATAAAACAAATTTTAAATATGATGAGTCTGGGAATCTTGAGGGTATTTCTGCAAATGAATTTTCTGTGAAAGAAGATGATGAAGGAACAGAGCAGAAGAATATAATCGAAGGAAAAGATGGTACAAAATCTACCTCGTCAATAAAATATACAGCAGACGGAAATTACATATCTTCAGAAACGGATGCTGCCGGAGCAGTTACTTCGTACCAGTACGACGATAAAACGGATTTACTGAAAACTACAGTAGACAGTAATAAAAATACCACCAGTTATACTTACAATTCCGGTAATTCGCAACTTTCAAAAGCAGCATTGAAAGATAAAAATGGGGAAGAATTAGTATCTTTAAACTATACATATTCCAATGGAATCATGTCTTCATTAAAACGGTCTGGTTACAGAGAAGATAAAGCAATACAGCAGGAATATTCATTTGGTTATAACAAATGGAAGCAAGTAACTTCTATATCTGCTGGAAAGTATAAGTTGGCGGGATATGAATATGCCGGAAAAAATGGTTCTCTTACTCAATTAACATATGGAAATGGAGTTAAAGAAACTTATAAATATGATACATTAGGGCAATTGGCAAGTATTTCATATGATGGAACCGTAACCTACAAATATACATATACGACAGATGGAAATATAGAAACTGTTACCGATGTACCAAATGATTATACATATACTTACAAATATGACAAAAATAGGGACGCCATAGAGTATGTAAAAAAGAAAGCCGGAGTTACAGAGATTTATTCACAAAGCTGGGAAAGTACAGATGGATTGACATCAGGTAATAAAATATCTTTCGATGGAAAAAGCTACGATACCTCTATTACAAAAGACAGTCAGACTTCTAATGTTTTGACAGAAAAAAATATACTGGGAAATAAACAGTCTTTTATTTATGATAGTTTAGGACAGAAACTTTCTGAGAAAAATAATGTATATAAATTGGATTATTCTTATGAGAGCATTGATACAGACAATGCAAAGGATAATGCAACGGGACGTATTCAGCAGATTTCCTATGGAAAGATAAATAATAGTTTTAGCGACTTTTCTTTAAAATATGAATATGATACTCTTGGAAGAATAGTAAAAGTAAGTGATACAAAAGGAAATATACTGGCTCAATATTCTTATGATGCACAAGGTCAGCTTCTGATGGAGAAACTTCCACAGCAGAATAAACGCTATGAATATACCTATGACACTGTTGGAAATATTCAAGATGCAAAGACCTACACTCTAACAGGAACAACTGCTACTGCTACAAAAAAATATACATATGGAGATGCTTCATGGAACGATTTGCTCACTGCCTATGATGGAAAAGAAATAACTTATGATGGTGCAGGTAATCCATTGGCTTATAATAATGGAACAGCATGGAAATTCACATGGGAGAAGGGAAGAGAACTTTCTTCGGCATCTGCTGATGGAAAAAATATAACATTTACATATGATGTAGACGGTATTAGAGACAGTAAAACTATAAATGGTGTAAAGCATGAATATGTTACGCTGGATGGACTGATCTATCAGGAAAAATGGGGAAATAATACCCTGACATTTTCTTATGATAATAATGACAAACCTTATGCAGTGAAGTATAATAATACTACATATTATTATGTTTTAAATCAGCAAGGTGACGTTATCCGGATTGTTGATGAAAATGGAACGACAAAAGCAGAATATACTTATGATGCATGGGGAAATGTGATTGCAAGCACTGGTACAGACAGTGGGATTGGTGCAGTAAATCCATTATTATACCGAGGATATTATTACGATTCAGAACTTGGAATGTATTATCTTCGTAGCAGATATTATGATCCAGGAGTAAAGAGATTCATCAATGCCGACAGCGTAGATTATCTAGGAGAAAATAAAACAGAATTATCCTATAATTTATTCGCATATTGCGAAAATAATCCTATAATTTATATTGATAAAGATGGATATGCAGTTGCACATATTGTTGGGGGAGCAATAGGAGGTTTATCAGGTGTAGCATTAGGAAAGTTTTTGGCAAAAAAACTTAAATTACATGGCACAAAAAAGACAGCATTGATAGCTGCATCTGCTGTTGGAGGTGTCGTATTAGGAGCATTTTTAGGTCCTTATGTGGCACAACTTTCTAAATATGGTATTCAACTCATTAAGAAAAATATAAGTTATGGAGCAGCTGCAGGGAAAGCATTATGTTTTGTTTCGGGTACATTAATATTAACGGAAGAAGGTCTAGTTCCAATAGAAAAATTAAGAGAGGGAGATTATGTCTATGCAGAAGATATAAATACAGGGGAACAAGAGTTAAAGGAAATTATTCAAATTTATGAAAATCAGACACAAGAAGTCGTCTGTTTAAAATTAAAAGGAGAAGAAATTATAACGACTCCGTATCATCCTATATATATTGATGGAAGAGGTTGGGTAGCTGCTGTTAAGGTAAAAAACGGAGATGTTTTACATACTTTTGACGGAAAGAAAATACTGGTTGAAAAAGTACAGTATAGAAAGCTAGAAAAACCGGTTAAGGTATATAATTTTGAAGTGAGAGATTTTCATACATATTATGTTGGAAAAAACAATTTTTTAGTGCATAATAAAAATTGTAGTCTGGTTAAATTAAGTGATAAATATATCAAAAAAACATTGAAATTAGACGCTCACGCTATAAAGAGAGAATATTTAGGCAAAAAAGCAGCTATAGCAAGATATGATTTAGCTGTTGATAAGAATACGGGAATTATATATATAATAAATAAGGCAGGTACAATAATAGATAAGACAATTTATAGAACAAAATAATAGGAAAAAGTGAGTTGGATTTTTATTGAAGTATATTTTGCTGAAATTATTATCCAGTCTACTTTTATAATATTACAGTATTAAATTATATTATGTATATTAAGAAAGAAACAGAATGTTTTTTGTATTATATTAAGTAATATATCGTGTATAAAGAAAGGATTATCGTAAAAAATGGGCATATATATAGAAATGAATATATTTTTTGATAATAATTTTGATGTATATAAAATTGAAAGGATATTAAATATAAAACCTTCAGATTGTAAAAGAAAAAATGAAACTAGAATGTCACCATTTAATAAAAATGAGCATTTAGAGGGATACTGGTCATTGGTTACAGACACATTTGAAGAATTAGATATAAAACCGGTAATGGATGATTTGTTAAGGAAGTTGGAAGGAAAATTGGAAATAATTAAAGAGATATGTAAAGAAAATAATGGAGAAGTTTGTTTTGAGATAGTTCCAATTTTTGAGAAAGATAACTTGCCGGCAATTTATTTTGAGAAAAGATTTTTAAATATTGTAAATTATTTGGATGCAGTTATTGATATTGACATGTATTTGAATTGAATCTTTGATTTAAGAGTGTATATATTAAGTGAGGATGAAATGGAGTTTCAAGTAATATATTCTAGAAAAATTCAAGGGGCAGTAATGTTATTTACAGTATTTATGTTTGCTTGTCAGTATGGACTTACAAGGGAAACAGTAGCAGAAAATTTTTCGAGAACTGGTATATGTTGGAGCGAATTTGCACTAAATGTAGTATTCAGTATCCTTCTGATTTTTCTGGTTTGGGATGATGATTATATTCTATCAGATGAGAGCATTACATTTCGAAGAGTTATTTTTTGTAAAAAACATAAATGGAATGAATTCCCTTATTGTGGAATTTGTTATAAAAAAAATGAAAATGCAGATGATAGAAATGAAAAATTATTGTACTTTTCAAATAAACCCGAGTCAGATAGTAAATTCGAAAAAGTGTATCATGTCATAGAGTATACACCTGAGATTGAGGCAATTTTCCAAATTTATTGTCCGCAAATGCCAGATCTAGACGGGAAGTTTTGGAAAAACGAGCTAATGGGTACAAAAATGTGGGAAGACGCAGATATTGATAATTACAAACGAAAAATTTTTAAATACGATTTTATCCAGTCTGTTCATTTTTTGCCAATAATATGTGCTTTAAAACTTGCAAGTAATTATTATGTTCCAGTAGTGATGTTGGTAGGTGCAATTGTATTTACATATAGTCCATTTATAAAAAAATGGCATAATAAAGTAAAGGAACTTACAAGAGAATATCAGAGAGCTGCATTATGTCAATTGATTGCGGAAAGATGCACTTAAAAATATGGAGATTATGTATAATGCATCAGAGCATTATGAAGGATGGTTAATAGAAAATATAGTAATAAAGCATTAAAATTTAAAGTATGTTAGATGTAGAAAAGCAGAAAGGCGTATCCTTTCTGCTTTTTTTGTACTGAAATTCGGTACAAAATGGATGGGTTAGTAGATGTTGCAACATAAAATTTGTATATACCTGCCATTTTAATTTCCATAATTACCAATTTTGATATAGAAAGAAGGGTGAATATTATGATGCGTGGACCTCCATAAGAAAACTTACTTGAAAAAATAAAGATTTATAAAATAAAAGAAGGGAGAAATTACAGATGGCAACAACATTACTAACAGCCGAGGAAATGCTTGAAGAAACAATTAGAAAAGTATCTTCATCACCTGATGAATGGCTGCGTTTTTTAAACACAGCGTCCCGTGTCTATCAGTATAGTTTTGATGATCAGCTTATGATCTACGCACAGCGTCCGAATGCGGTAGGATGCACGAGTTTCCAGATATGGAAAAAAACAAACCATTATGTAAAGCAGGGAACAGCAGGGATCGCACTGATACATACGGTAAATGGACGGAAAAAACTAAGGTATGTGTATGATTATAAAGATACCGATATTGTGAGGGGAGTCCCTGTTACAGAAGTAAGGAAGCCATACCTCTGGCAGATAGACGAAGAGGATAAAAAAGATGTGTCCGATCATCTGCAAAGGAGATACCATATCAAAGGACAAGAGGCAGACCTTGCTACCATGTTAAAAAAGTTAACAGAAGAGATCATAGAAGACACGATGGCAGAAGAAGTGCCAAAACTGCTGAGGGACAGGCAGGATTCTTATTTAGAGGATTTAGACCAAGATACGATACGGCTAGAGTACAGGGAACTGTTCTTATCTACGGCATGGTATCTGCTGTTAAGCCGTTGTGGGATAGATCCTGAGGAATATATGTATCTGGAGGATTTTCGGTCAATCACAGATTTTAATAATGAGGATGTGCTGCTGCGATTGGGATCTCCGATAAGCGAGCATTGTGCATCAGTCCTGAAAGAGATCGGACTTTATCTCTTTCAGAAAAATTTACAAAAAAACCGGGCAGAAACTATTGTAGAAGGAAGGGCAAAAGAATATAATCAAGATAGACAGATACCAGTACAAAAGGAGGCGGAACAAGATGAAATTAACCTATACGAAAGGCGAAGACGGTCTGATGTATCCAGAGCTGGGACTAACAAAGACGGAGGGGCACATCGGGAAATACGGACTGATGAGGGAAAGATACCTGAAAGAACACGACAGATCGACATATCAGATCCTTCTGATGAAAGATTACGAGGGACATCTGATCGAGATCCAGAAGCAGGCAGAAGAGAGGATGGACGAACTGGTGCCAGAGCTGATGAAGGCGGCAGGGGTAACGGAGGAACTGAAAGCAGCCGACCAGATGAAATGGGTCGGACTGGTAAACAACTGCAAACAGCAGGCGGAGGAAATAGTGAAACAGGAGATTATATTCAATTAAGCTTATTTCCACAAAATGAACAAGAACAAGCTGATTATGGAACAGCAGCAGGTGATAAACCGGCTGCTGTTTTTGCGTTCCCGGAAACTTATATCGACGAAGCTTTACGGACAGGCGGGAATGATGACCATTCTTTAGAATATGTGCTACTTGACCTGATGCAGAAAAAACCAGGAGAACTGCTTAGAAAAGACCTGAAAGAGGCATGGAAAGGCGGAAAGGGTCTTTTTATGCCAGACGGAGTAAAAGTCAGTGTATGGTACAGTGAGGAAGGGATCTTTTTTCGCCGGGGGAATGGTGCAAGAAGGAATCCAGAAAAGACATTATCGTGGGACGAAGCCGCAGAACGGATCGAAAGTCTTTATCAAAATGGACAATTTACTACAAAAGAATTGCAGGAAAAAGAATTTGATACGATACGGACGAGAATAGCAGAATATGTTTTTTTCTTTTACAGAGACAGCAGGCTGGAATCACGATGGGGTTCAGTTTATATTGAAGCTGTTGAGAAGATTACTGGGGAGCTAAGAGATCCTATAGGTGTAAATACCATATATGAAGAACTTCTATCATTTGAAAAACGTGTAGATTTTGAAACTGGATGGCAGAAAAGGAATTTTGAAGCAGCAAAAGAACATCTTAAAAAACTGAATCAGGCATCTATACCTGTTTCACAAAATGGAACAGAACCAGTACACATAGCATTTATCACAGCAGATGAGATAGATAAATTGTTGCAGGAAGGCGGTATCGTTCAAGGAGGAAAGAGCCGGATACTGTCTTTTTATCAGCAGGAACCTATGCCAGACAAAAAAGTAGCGATCGCTTTCCTAAAAGAAGAGTATGGTATCGGAGGACATTCCCATTCTATATCAGGAAGTTCCCATTCTGATGAGTGGCATGATGCCAAAGGATTTCATTTAAAAAAAGGAAAGGCAGAAAAGAAACTGACATGGAAAGAAGCAGAAAAACGTATCCGTATCCTGATAGAAAACAAAGAATATCCTTATGTTAAGGATAAGGAAATGCAGGAACAATCGGTTAAGGAGGATCACACAAAGGAAAAAGAAAATGTACTGAATTTCAGTACGGAGGAGAAAAAAGAGGATACCCTGCAGTTCCAGATCGATTATTCAGAACATGATAGGTTAAGCGTTTATGACAAAGAAAATGAAAGGTTTCATACGAAAAAAATATCTTTTGCTGTAGCCGACAGAGTTTTTACTGTATTAGATGAACAGGAAAGAAAACAGCAGGAAGAGGAAGAAGCCCCTTCTTATTATAAAACAGCCTTTTCCGTATACGCAGTCATTGACGGGGAGGAGTATTCTTTCCGGGGGAGATATGATATTGGAAGTGAAGGAAAGTCACTTTTGGAACATATCCGGGAATACTATGCGTACTGCCTTTCCCCAGACTGCCTGTACAGAAAGCATTGGGCAGAAGATGGTATGCTTGAGGAAACGATAGCACAGCTTACAAGGGATAAAAAAGTATTTATTCCATATCTTGAAGAACATCTGGGACTTTCACCGGAAGAAGAAAAACAGGCGGAGGAATTCCTAGAAAAAAAAGAACCGGGAGTCTTACAGGATAGAAGATACGAGATCGTTGATACGGGACGGTTTGATTATCCATTCAGTGTACACGAACTGACCCGGACGGAGGAAGGCTTTTCTTACTCTGGAAATACAAAGTTCTGCCGAAACAAAGAAGAAGTGGATGCCTGGATAGAAGAACAGCAGGAAATACCCAGAAAGATGGAGGCAGCGATCGAAAGCAGTGAAGATTATGAGGATGCTGCGGTGTCTTTTGTTACAACAGTAGACCCAGAGGGAAACAGACAGCCGGCATACCGTTTACTGAAAAAAGGAAAGAACGGGGTAGAGCCGTATCCTTCAGAAGAGATGCTCTTTCATAGTATCGGGGAAGCAAAAGAATATATAAAAGATCATGCGGAAGAGATCAGGCAGATCTCCTATGATGAGATCATGGACTGGGCCGCGGAAATAAGACAAGATAAGATCACTGCTACAGAAGTCCAGGAAGAGATCCTCGATGCAGAGACGGTTGCTGTCACTCCTGCTTCAGAAGAGAACAGCCAGAACTATCATATTTTAAAAGGGGAATTGGAAACAGGGACAATCCGGGAAAAATGCTGGAAGAATATCCTTGCGATCGAAACGGTAAAACAGTTAGAAAAGGAACAACGGCAGGCAACAAAAGAGGAACAGAACATACTAGCAGATTACGTTGGATGGGGCGGGATCGCAGATGTTTTTGATGAGAAGAAACCACAGTGGCAGGAAGAAAGGGAGAGGATACAGACGGCACTGACTCCGGAAGAATACCGTTCGGCAGTAGGGTCTGTTTTAAATGCCCATTATACACAGCCGGTTCTCATTAAAGCCATGTATCAGGTATTGGCAGGCCTGGGATTTACAAAAGGACGGATATTAGAACCATCCTGTGGGACAGGGAATTTCTTCGGACTTCTTCCAGAAAGCATGAACAAGTCTACGTTATATGGTGTGGAGTTAGACCAGATGAGTGCAAAGATAGCTGGTTATCTTTATCCAGAAGTAAATATTGAGAATACGGGGTTCGAACGTACAGATTATCCAGATGGATATTTTGACATAGCTGTCGGAAATGTTCCCTTTGGGGATTACCGGGTAAATGACCCTGTTTATAACCGTCATGGATTTTTGATCCATGACTATTTTTTTGCAAAGACACTGGATAAACTGCGCCCAGGTGGTGTTGCTGCATTTATCACAACAAAAGGGACGATGGATAAGGAAAATACCAAAGTAAGGCAATATCTTTTTAAGAGGGCAGAACTTCTGGGAGCAGTCCGGCTGCCAAACACTGCATTTAAAAACGCAGGGACAAAAGTAACTTCTGATATTTTGTTCCTGCAAAAAAGGGAAAAAGAAATAGCTGATTCGGAATGGATCTCTGTTACAGAGGATGCACAGGGGATCCCTGTAAATAGTTATTTTGCAGCACACCCGGAGATGATCCTGGGAACAATGAAAGAAATCTCAGGACCTTATGGGGTGGAGACTGCCTGCATAGAAAACGAAGGCGTTTCTTTAGAAATACAATTACGGGATGCCATAGCCAATATCACAGGACATATACCAGAAAGGATGCCGGAGGAACGTGCTGAAATTCAGTACGGGACCGAACCTGTAACAGATATGCCAGACAGGGAAGCGAACAGGATATACAGCTATGTCGTATCAGAAGCTGGGGATATTTATTATAAAAATGAATCGGGACTGGAGCAGCAAAGGGTCACAAAGACAACAAAAAGCCGTATCACCGGGATGGCTGCTATCCGGGACTGTGTCCGGGAACTGATCCGACTGCAGGTAGAAGAAACAGAAAATACAGAAACAAAGATTCAGGCAGAGCAGAGAAAATTGAATACCCTGTATGATTCTTATACGGAAGAATGGGGACTTTTAAACAGCATAGCGAACAAGAGGGCTTTTTCGGAAGATTCCTCCTATCCTCTGTTATGTTCCCTTGAAAGATTAGATGAAGACGGGAATCTTGCCGGAAAAGCAGATATGTTCTCCAAACGTACTATCCGGCAAAAGGAAAGTATCACTCATGTCAATACTGCGAACGAAGCCCTTGCTGTGTCTATGACAGAACATGGAAAAGTTGACCTTTCCTTTATGTCGGGACTTTGTGGAAAGCCGGGGGAAAAGATAACAGAAGAACTGGCAGGAGTTATCTATAGAAATCCAGTAACACAGGAATGGGAGACAGCAGACAGCTATCTGTCAGGCAATGTACGGGAAAAACTTCGCATTGCAGAAAATTTTTTGGAAAGTACTCCAGAGTATAAAAGGAATGTAGAGGCATTAAAAAATGTGCAGCCAAAACGGCTAGAAGCATCAGAGATCGAAGTACGGCTGGGTTCTATGTGGATACCATTAGAAGTTTATGAGCAATTTATGATAGAGACATTTCAGCCGCCAAAATATATTGCCGCAAACCATACGATAAAGATACAGTATTCCTCTTACACAGGGGAATGGAATATTCAGGGGAAAAATATAGATGGGAGCATTTTAGCGACCAATACCTATGGGACGAAGAGAGCCAATGCATACCGTTTACTGGAAAATTCACTGAACCTTAAAAATATACAGATCTTTGATACCTATACTGACAGTGAGGGAAAGGAACACAGGGAATTAAATAAAAAAGAAACAATACTGGCAGGACAGAAGCAGGATATGATCAAAGAAAAATTTAAGGACTGGATATTCAAAGACAGGGAACGGCGGGAAATGCTGGTCACGATCTATAATGAAAGATTCAACTCCATCCGTCCAAGACAGTATGACGGAAGCCATTTGGAATTCCCCGGAATGAACCCGGAGATCACCTTAAAGCCACATCAGAAAAATGCCGTCGCACACCAATTATACGATGATAATACCTTGCTCGCACACTGCGTGGGGGCAGGGAAGACCTTTGAAATGGCTGCCGCAGCAATGGAAGCAAAACGCATCGGGATTACCCATAAATCACTGTTTGTTGTACCAAACCACCTGACGGAACAGTGGGGTGCGGAATTCCTTACCTTGTATCCTGCTGCCAACATCCTTGTGGCAACAAAGAAAGATTTCCAGCCTGCAAACCGTAAAAAGTTCTGTGCAAGGATCGCAACAGGGGACTATGATGCTGTCATTATCGGCCACTCACAATATGAAAAAATCCCACTGTCAGCAGAACGGCAGCGTAATATTTTAGAAGAACAGATAGATGAGATCGAGATGGCGATCAGCCTGGCTAAAGAAGCACAGGGAGAAAATTATACGATCAAGCAGATGGTAAAGAGCAGAAAGAACTTGGAAGTCCGACTGGCAAAGTTAAATGATAAGAAAAAAGACGATGTGGTGACATTTGAGGAATTGGGCATTGACAGGCTGTTTGTGGACGAATCGCACGCATTTAAGAACCTTTTTTTATATACAAAAATGAGGAATGTAGCAGGTGTCGCACAAACAGAATCCCAGAAAGCGATGGATATGTACAATAAATGCCGGTATATGGATGAGATCACAGGAGGGAAAGGGATCACTTTTGCGACAGGGACTCCAGTCTCAAATAGTATGACAGAGCTGTATACTATCCAGAGATACCTGCAGTATGACCGCCTGCAGGAAATGGAACTGGGGATGTTTGATAACTGGGCCTCTACTTTTGGGGAGACAATCACAGCTCTTGAGTTATCTCCAGAGGGTAGCAGTTATCGCATGAAAACTCGTTTTGCAAACTTTTTTAACTTGCCGGAGTTAATGTCTGTTTTTCAGGAAGTAGCAGATATTCAAACTGCCGATATGTTAAAACTTCCAGTTCCACAGGCTGAATATGAAAATATTGTCCTGCCGGCAAGTGAACAGCAGAAAGAGATCCTGCAGTCCCTGGCAGAACGAGCAGAGTTGGTGCGGAATGGTGCGGTAGACCCAAGTGAAGACAACATGTTAAAGATAACAACGGATGGACGTAAACTTGCTTTAGACCAGAGGCTTCTCAATGATATGCTGCCGGATACAGAAAATAATAAGGTTTCTGCCTGTGCAGAGCGATGTTTTACAATCTGGGAAGAAACAAAAGGACAGAAGGCAGCACAGTTAGTATTCTGTGATTCTTCCACACCAAAGAAAGACGGAACCTTTAATGTATATGATGCCTTAAAAGAAAAACTGATGAAAAAGGGAATCCCGGAAGAAGAGATCGCATTTATCCATGATGCCAATACGGATGTACAAAAAGCAAGATTATTCTCTAAAGTGCGTTCCGGGCAGGTACGTTTTTTACTTGGTTCCACGTCAAAAATGGGTGCTGGTACTAACGTCCAGGACAGACTGATCGCCCTCCATCATTTAGATGTACCCTGGAGGCCTGCTGATATTGAACAGCAGGAAGGACGTATCTTAAGACAGGGAAATAAAAATAAAAAAGTAAAGATATTCCGGTATATCACAGAAAATACATTTGACGCATACTCTTGGCAGCTTATAGAAAATAAACAGAAGTTCATCGGGCAGATCATGACATCCAAATCCCCTGTCCGTTCCTGCCAGGATGTCGATGAAGCAGCATTATCTTATGCGGAAGTCAAGGCACTTGCAACAGGTAATCCCAAGATAAAAGAAAAGATGGATTTAGATGTACAAGTGACAAAGTTAAAGATGCTGAAAGCCAATTATGAGAGCAACCTGTTTCGTCTGCAGGATGCTATTGCTGTGGAATACCCGGAAAAGATTGCAAAATATGAAGAACTCACCACAGCATATGATACTGATATAAAACATATAGATACCGTCCTGAACACTCCTTTTTTGATGGAGATACATGGTGTTACCTATAATGATGAAAAAGCTGCGGGGGAAATGCTTGTACAGGCCTGTACACAGATGAAGAAAGCCCATGCCGATGCAGAAAATATCGGAAGTTTTTGGGGGTTTCAGATGAAGATCTCGTATTCTTTGTTTGACAACAGCTTTTATGTAAGACTGACGAGAGAAGCCTCTTTCATAGTCGAAGTTAAAAAAGACCCTGTACGAAACATCGAACGTATCCTTACCGCAATGAGAAACCTTCCCGGACAAAAAAAGACAGCAGAAGAACGGCTGGAAGATGCAAGACAGCAGCTTGTGCAGGCAAAAAAAGAAGTACAGAAACCATTTGAAAAAGAAGAAGAACTGAAGTTTATCCAGGCTCGTCTGGTCAAAGTAAATGCGGAATTAGATGTAGGATCAGACGAAGAGAAAATACAGAAAGATGGGAAGAATCGACAGGAGGAACAGAGAATATGCCTGTAATAAGAGTATCAAAAATGGGAAAATGTATCCAGAAATTAAGAGAAGAACGGGGGTGGAGCTTAGAAGAACTGGCAGGACGTATCCTGCTGTCACCAGAGGAATTAAAATGCATGGAAAATGGTATAAAAGAACCAGACAAGATGACCGTCACTTTGCTTGGTTATATCCTAAACGTGCATGCAGACAACCTGTTAAATGGTGAGATCCACTGCCGGGTGTCCCAGACAGAATTAATGGAGCTTATGAAAGAGACCATAGACTATCTGGAAGGGATACAAAAGGAGAATAAACAGATCGGAGTGGATATGGAAAAGATACAGGAAAAATATGGACTGCCAGGAAAAGATATGCCGGAAAGAGAACGTACAGAGAGGATGCAGAAGCAAGGGCATATCTTTACAAACAAAATACAGAAAGAATCTGTACCGAAGTTATTATAGAAAATGTACTGAATTTCAGTACGGAACAGGAGGAGATACGCATGGAAGAAAAAAGCAGGGAAGTTGTCATGGCAATATCCAATGCAGCAAGGTATATGGACCCTTTTTTTAAATTATCAGCAATGGGGACTATCTTATTACTGCAGTATTTTGCCCGTATGGTCAAAGAACGAAAATTAAAAGAAACAGAATTTACGGACTTCCAGAAATTTTTAAGAATGACGGAAGGAAAATATGATATTATGAACGTCCCGGAAATCCCGGAGGAACAGTTGTCAGAAGAATTAAATACCCTCGGCATCCATTATATGATACTTCCTGATCTGGAAAAAAATGATGGAATGCTGCAGGTTGCTGTTTATCAGCCAGACAGGGAAAATTTTGGGGCATGGTATCAGCGGCATATCTTAAGCTGTATGACAGGGGGAGAAAAAGACATACAGGAACTAAGGAATCTTACTTCCGGAAAAACAACGATAGTTTCTTTTCCACTGGAAGATGAAGAGGAATTAATTAGAGAGGATTTTGAAAAGTTAGGAATTAATTATTCTCGACTTCCTGATTTACATGTTGGAGATGGTGAATTGCAGGTTGTTATAGCAAATGCAGATCTTCCAAAAGTTGAATCTTGGTATAAATTATACCGGGATGATCTGCGGAAAGATGGCATAACGGATGTCCCGGATATGAAAAAAATGTCGATGGATAACTATATGCAGACAGGACAGCAGACGGAAGCAGAATATATTGATACAGCTTCCCCGGAATTAAAGGCTGTTAATGCTAAATATGAGGGAAAAGAAAAGGGAGAGATCGAACACCAAATAGAAGCAGCCGAATATAACACTATGGGAAAAGAATCTTCGACAGCATATTTGCGGTATGTAAATGACCCTGCCTATATCCCGATCAGCATTGATAAAAAAACTCTGGTTGAGAAATCCTCAGTGATCAATAAAGATGGATTAGATAGATATAACCAGTTTGCCTGCCGTATTCCTGGGACATATGGAAAGAATGAAAAACAACTTGTGATACCTGAAACACAGGTCTTTGAGACACAAAAAGGTTCGTATATCGCTTTTCTAAATAAAGAAGAGCCGGTATTTGTATTTAATGTCAGAACAAAACAGGTAGACCATGAGATGAGAAAACTGACGGGCGAAGAATTTGCGAAACAATATTTTGATAAAGTAGACAGACCTTCAGAACGTAAAGTAACATCATTAAAAAAATATAAAGAGAAGGGAAAAGATCTAAGTGACCTTAAGATAAAGATGCCGGATCCACCAATCAGATCAAAATAAAACGTGCTGAATTTCAGTACGGTGACCAGCAGTTACTAAAAACAGTTATGTATAAACAGGCATAGCTGTTTTTATTTTTTATATGGGCAGAAGAAAATCGTTCTTCTGCTCATTTTATTATATGAGGAGAATATGTATGATACAAAAACGAAAACCACCATGGGGGATGTTTTTTATCCTGTTGTTTTTAGCATTGGCAGTGTCGTATTATATAGCAGGATTGTTCAAACTAGATGATGTGACGATACAGAATTATCAAGATAAATTAGCCTACATATTGATGCATCCATTCCGTAACTGGTTCAATGAAAAAACACCAGCCGTTATAGGGATTGCCCTGACTGCATGGGTAATGTTTGTCTGTTACTATCTCACTTATTACCGCAATTTTCATCCCGATGCAGAACATGGTGTTGCAGAATGGGCAGATGTACCAAAGACAGCTAAAAGGCTGTATGGAAAAGGGGAAGAACCTGTTACCTGCCTGAGTAAAAATATTACAGTAAATGCAAAGGCATTGCCAAATATGCATATCCTGATTCTGGGCGGTTCTGGTGATGGAAAAACAACATCCCTTTTGATTCCGAATATCTTACTGGCGAATATGACAAATATTATCCTTGACGTGAAAGGAGACTTGCTGAAAAATTATGGAGGCTACTTAAAAGAAAAAGGGATAGCTGTAAAAAGCCTTAATTTTAAAGATATGGCACAATCAGACCAGTATAATCCGTTCAGATACATAGAAAATTATACGGATATGGTAGAACTCATTACAAATATCCAGACATCTGTAAAGCCGCCGGATGCCCAAAAAGGAGACCCTTTCTGGGATGATGGTGTAGGACTGTATCTGCAATCCCTGTTTGAATATGAATGGCTTCAGGCAAAAGAAGAGGGAAGGGCAGCCTCTATGCTGGGAATCCTTGATCTGGTAAACAAGGAAACACAAAAAACAGATGAAGAAGGGACAACGCAGTTACAGCAGGATATGCAAGAGTTACAGGAAAGATATGGGGAAGATTATCCGCCAGTGAGAGATTACCGCAAGTTAAAAGAAGGTGCATCAGAAACCGTACGCTCTATTGTTATCATGGTTAATGCACAATTACGTCTTTTTGAAATCCCGGAGATCAAACGGATATTTGAAGGAACGGATGACATAGATATTCCATCACTAGGATTAGGTGTAGAGGGAAATCCTAAGAAAAAAACAGCTTTGTTTCTTGTCATGCCGTCTGGAGATTCTTCTTATAACCTTTTTATTAATATGTTCTACACACAGTTATTTACCGTTTTAAAAAGAGTCGCAGATAATCGAAGAGACGGACAGTTACCGATCCATGTACGGCTGTGGGCAGATGAATACTATGCCGGTCCTAAACCACTTAACT
>ENA-ORTQ01001864-ORTQ01001864.1-human-gut-metagenome-genome-assembly--contig:-NODE-1864-length-20608-cov-11.335328_pt1 | contig 20608 bp, 18 predicted proteins | sample MGYA00241912_ERZ509188 | MGnify/ENA primary metagenome ERZ509188 (study PRJEB26280, sample SAMEA2338849) | human gut metagenome | biome: human gut; feature: human-associated habitat; material: faeces...
CGGTGTCCCGTGTCGGCGGCAACGCCCAGATCAAGGCCATGAAGAAGGTGGCCGGTACCCTGAAGCTGATCTACTCCCAGTACCGTGAGCTGCAGTCCTTCGCCCAGTTCGGTTCCGATCTGGACGCCGACACCAAGGCCCGTCTGGCCCAGGGCGAACGCATTGTGGAGGTGCTCAAGCAGAACCGCTCGGCCCCTGTGCCGGTGGAAAAGCAGGTGGCCATCCTGTATGCGACCATCCACGACTACCTCGTGAAGGTCAAGGTGCCGGATGTGTCGGAGTACGAGAAGAGCCTGTACGAGTATCTGGACAACGATGCCGCCGGTGCCGCCGTCATGGAGACCATCCGCACCACCGGCAATCTGGACAAGGACACCGAAGAGCAGCTCAAGAGCGTGCTCACGGCCTATACCGACAGCTTTGTCAAGGCGCATTAAAGGGAAGGAGGCGTAACGCATGGCTGGTTCCATGAAGGACATCAAGCTGCGCATCAAAAGCGTAGAGAGCACCATGCAGATCACCAAGGCCATGGAGCTGGTGGCTTCCTCCAAAATGCGCCGTGCCAAGGAGCGGGTCGAGCACAGCCGACCCTACTTTGAAACGCTGCATAAGACCCTGACCGAGATCGCAGCGGCAGACCCCCGCGCCCGCAACCCGTACCTGCGCCGTGCAGAGATCAAAAAGACCCTGCTCATCGTCATTGCAGGCGACCGCGGCCTAGCCGGCGGGTACAACTCCAACGTGCTCAGGCAGGCACAGCAGGAAGCAGGGGACGTGGTGGTGCTGCCCATCGGCAAGCGCTCGGCGGAATACTTCGTCCACCACGAGGTGCCCCTGTTCACCCAGGAGGTGCTGCTGGCGGCGGACATCACGGTGGGCGAATGCTTCCAGCTGGCCCGCCGGATCACCGAGGGCTACTGCAAAGGCGCGTACGACGCGGTGAAGATCTGCTACACCCGGTTCGACTCCATGATGACCCAGACGGCTTCCACCATGGAGGTGCTGCCCCTGAGCATCGAGCCCACCGAGCAGCAGAAGGCCGAGGCCCGCCGCAGCCAGATTTTGTACAAGCCCAGCAGCGAGGAAGTGTTCCGTGCGATCATTCCGGAGTATGTGGCCGGTATCGTGTATGGCGCTGTGTGTGAGAGCGTGGCCAGTGAGCTGGCCGCCCGCCGCACCGCCATGGACGCCGCCACCAAGAACGCCGGTGAGATGATCGACCATCTCAATCTGTATTACAACCGTGCCCGGCAGGCTGCCATCACGCAGGAGATCACCGAGATCGTGGCCGGTGCGGAGATTTAACGATCCTCTCAGCCGCCTGACGGCGGCAGCTCCCCCGAGAGGGGGAGCTTAAGTGGAAAAACCTATCAAAAAGGAGTTATAGCCTATGTCCGAAAAACATATCGGCAAGGTGATCCAGGTCATTGGCCCGGTGCTGGACATCCAGTTCAAGGATGGCGAGCTGCCGGAGCTGCTCAACGCCATTGAGATCGACAACCACGGCCAGAAGCTGGTGGTGGAGGTCGCGCAGCTGACCGGCGACAATGTGGCCCGCTGCATCGCCATGAGCAGCACCGATGGTCTGGTGCGCGGCACAGATGCCGTGGACACCGGCGAGTCCATCAAGGTGCCCGTGGGCGACCAGTGTCTGGGGCGCGTGTTCAACCTGCTGGGCGAGCCGGTGGATAACAAGCCCGCCCCCACCCCGGATGCTTACTGGCCCATCCACCGTCCCGCTCCCAGCTACGAGGAGCAGCAGTCCACCACCGAGATCCTGGAGACTGGCATCAAGGTCGTGGACCTGATCTGCCCCTACGCCAAGGGCGGTAAGATCGGCCTGTTCGGCGGCGCCGGTGTCGGCAAGACCGTCCTGATCCAGGAGCTGATCTACAACATCGCCACCGAGCATAACGGTTATTCGGTGTTCACCGGCGTCGGCGAGCGCACCCGTGAGGGCAACGACCTGTACGGTGAAATGACCGAGAGCGGCGTCATCAACAAGACGGCGCTGGTCTACGGCCAGATGAACGAGCCCCCCGGAGCCCGTATGCGCGTGGCCCTGTCCGGCCTGACCATGGCGGAGTATTTCCGCGATGTGAAGAATCAGGACGTGCTGCTGTTTATCGACAACATCTTCCGCTTCACCCAGGCCGGTTCCGAGGTGTCGGCTCTGCTGGGCCGTATGCCCTCTGCTGTCGGTTACCAGCCCACCCTGGCCACCGAGATGGGCGCTCTGCAGGAGCGCATCACCTCCACCCGTAAGGGTTCCATCACCTCGGTGCAGGCCGTCTACGTCCCCGCCGATGACCTGACCGACCCGGCCCCTGCCACCACCTTTACCCATCTGGATGCCACCACGGTCCTGAGCCGTGACATTGCTTCGCAGGGCATCTACCCCGCTGTGGACCCGCTGGATTCCACCAGCCGCATCCTCAGCCCGGAGGTCGTGGGTCAGGAGCACTACGAGATCGCCCGCGCCGTCCAGAAGGTGCTGCAGCGCTACAAGGAGCTGCAGGACATCATTGCCATCATGGGCATGGACGAACTGAGCGAAGAGGACAAGCGTACCGTCAGCCGCGCCCGCAAGGTGCAGCGCTTCCTGAGCCAGAGCTTCCATGTGGCAGAGCAGTTTACCGGCATGCCCGGCCAGTATGTGCCGCTGAAGGAGACCCTGCGCGGCTTTAAGATGATCCTGAACGGTGAGTGCGACGAGCTGCCGGAAAGTGCCTTCCTGTTTGCAGGCACCATCGACGACGTGTTCGCAAAAGCGAAGAAAGGGTAAACAATGACGACCTTTCATCTGACGGTGGTCACGCCGGACGGCTGCGCCTTTGACGGCCAGGCCGAACGGGTGGTCTGCCGCGCCATCGACGGCGACCTTGCCATTCTGGCAAAGCACGGCGATTACTGCACGGCGCTGGGCATGGGCGAAGCCCATATCGTGGACGCCGACGGCCAGCGCCGCCGCGCCGCCTGCATGGGCGGCATGCTCAGCGTGCTGGATGGCGAGGTGCGTCTGGTGGCTACCACCTGGGAGTGGGCGGAAGAGATCGACCAGGCCCGCGCCGAGGCTTCCAAAAAGCGCGCCGAGGAGATTCTGGCCCAGAAGAACCTCGACAAGCGCGACTACGAGATGGCCCAGGCCCGCCTCAAGCGCGCACTGGTGCGTACCTCCGTCCACTGATCTGCTGAGATGCAAAAACCGGAGTTCCAAACGGAACTCCGGTTTTTTTATTCTTCTAGGGGCTCCCAAAAGTTGGGAATGGGCTGCAGGTGCTCTTTGATGTACCGGGCATATTCCAGCACCCCTTGGTCGGTATGAGGGGAAGTGACAAAGCCTAGTCGATGCCCCTGGCCCCAGTCCAAGGAAACCGCTGGATCGTGGCCGCTGTACTGAATGGCCGGGAGCAGCAGCGTGAAGTGGGGGCAAGAGGAAGTATAGGTGAAAAAGTCCTTAGGGTCTACAAACTGCAGTTGGGGCATCTGTTCCCGCAGGTGGCGGCGCAGACTGTCTTCGTAGGAGTTGGAGCCGGGATGATTGTGAAAAGCCACCAGGTGATCCTGCAATTCCTCCAGATGGATCCGGAGCAGGGGGTCACTGCCCACCGGGAGGGCTCCTGGAGCAAAAAGACATAGCTCCGGAACCCGGGCAAAGGGCAGAAAGTCTAGCCCGATGCGGTGGATATCCTCGTTTTCCAACAGGGCGGCGATCTGGGCCTCCCCCCCGCAGCAGGGCAGTATAAAGTGCCTCCTTGCTCTCATAGCGGACAGACCGGGATGCGTACTGCTCTGCCGACGGCATGGCAATGCGGAACAGATCCCCCCAGAGCTGAAAAAACTGGTCCCCCAGGCAGCCGATACAGAAGTGCTTGATGTGACAGCTGCTCAACTGCTGTAGCTGCTGCCCCTCAGAAAGCGCATGAGCGTACAGTGCCTGCAGCTGCTGGGCGTTGCGGTAAAAGCTGCGGCCTGCCTCGGTGAGGATGACCTGCCGGGTGCTGCGGTCAAACAGCTGGAACCCCAGCTGATGCTCCAACTGCCGGATCTGTTGGGACAAGGCAGATTGGGAGATGTAGAGGGCGTCTGCCGCAGCAGTAAAGCTCTGCTTTTCAGCAACGGCTAAAAAGCTCTGTAGCTGATGAATGGTCATGAAAAGTACTCCTATAAGTTTGATCTAATAGATAGTATAAGAGAAATGATTTGCAAAAGCAAGATTTTTGCATTATAATGCAAATTATAAATGGTTTGTGAATTAACAAACCATGTTTCACACACTTGGAAAAGAAGAAAAAGAACAAGGAGAACACATCATGGAAAAAATCTCGCGCAAGAGCTTCGTCAAGGGTGCTCTGGGTCTGGGTGCCGTAGGGATTCTGGCTGGTTGTGCTTCCAGTGCCAGCAGCACGGCAGCTTCCGCTTCCAGCACGGCTGCACCTGCCGAAAAGAAGGAGTTTACGTTTGCAGACACCGTCCGCTGGGATGCCCAGTATGACGTGGTGGTCATGGGCATGGGCGCAGCCGGTATGGTAGCAGCCAAGACTGCTGCCGACAACGGTGCCAAGGTGGTCATCGTGGAAAAGTGCGAAGAGGGCAAGGCCGGCGGCAACACCAAGGTCTGTGGCCAGCTGTTTGCTTACGCCAACGGTGACAAGGACGCTGCAAAGAGTTACTATACTGCTCTGGCCGGCGGCCGTGACATCGAGCCGGAGATCATTGATGCAATTTCCGAGGGTGTTGCCAACATGGCCGACATCCTGGCCGATGAGTTCGGCTTTAACAAAGATGAGTACATGGACTGGACCGGCGTGAACGTGGGTGGCACCAACATGGGCGCTATGAGCCCCGAGTACCCTGAGATGCCCGGCCATGAGAAGATGGCTCTGTGGACCACCCATGCAGGTGCCAGCGACGGCTATCTGTATCAGGGCCTGAAGCAGAATGTGACCGACCGTGTGGATGCCATTGATGTATGGTACAGCTCCCCGGCCAAGAGCCTCATTCAGGACCCCGTCACCAAGACGGTCGTGGGCGTTACCGTGGAGCGTGATGGTAAGGAAATGAACATCCGTGCCCTGAACGGCGTGTGCATCTGCACCGGCGGTTTTGAGTGCAACAAGGAGATGGTGCAGCACTACCTGAACGTCATCAACTATGCACCCCGCGGTGGTCAGTTCAACACCGGCGATGGCATCAAGATGGCACAGGCTGTGGGTGCAGATCTGTGGCACATGGACTGCTATGAGGGCCTGTTTGGTCTGGGCAGTGTGACTTATCCGGTCGAAGAGGGCATCCCCTGCGATATGATCGCAACGCTGGCACAGAATGCTGTCAACACCGGTGCTGCCATTCTGGTGGGCACCGACGGTGATCGCTTTGTCAACGAGAGTGAGACGGTGCGTCACGGCCACCTGTATGAGAACGGCATCTGGGAGAACCCCACCTTCCCCGAAAAGGTCTGGTACATCATTGATGAGACCCAGAAGGGCGAGATCGAGGCTGCTGGTGCAATGCCTGAAGAGCAGCTGGCCAAGCTGACCGCTTACGACAGCATCGACGCACTGGCTGAGGGCATTGGCGTTGATAAGGACCGCCTGACCAAGACCATCAAGAACTACAACAGCTTTGCCAACAACGGCGAGGACTACAAGTGCGGCCGTGAAGCACAGTATATGCGTGCGTTCGACGGCAAGAAGTACTACGCAATGTACATGGTGTCCGGTCTGCTGAACACTCAGGGCGGCCCCAAGCGCAGCGCCAACGCTGAGGTTCTGGACACCCAGGGCAACCCCATCCCGCACCTGTACTCCGCCGGTGAGTGCGGCGGCATCACCGTGTGCATGTATCAGGGCGGCACCAACATTGCCGAGTGCATCACCTTCGGCCGCATTGCCGGCAAGAACGCCGCAGCGGTCAAGGACGCACTGCCCACCTACACTGTGGAGGCTGTGGAGTCTGCGCCCGCACAGCCCGGTGACATCGACGATCTGGTCGGCGAGGAAGAAACCTACGAGACTGCTGACAACCAGTACATCGGCAAGGCACAGGGCATGGACGATGAGATCGTGGTCCGTGTGACCGTGGATGACGGCAAGATCAGCCAAGTAGAAGTGCTGAAGCAGAACGAGACGGAGGGCATCGGCGTGCCTGCCACCGAGCAGCTGCCGGAGAAGTTCGTTGGTCTGGACACCGAGGAAGCCATCAATGCTGTGGATGGTATTTCGGGCGCTACCATTACCTCCAACGCTCTTAAGCAGGCGGTGGTCAACGCACTGCTGCAGGCCAAGGGCTGATAAGAACCGGATAAATGCAGAAGGGGCTGCCGATGTGGAATCGGCAGCCCCTTTTTGGACGGAAAAATCACCGCATATTTGCCTTCTCGATCAGACTGCGGATGTGGTGGGCCAGCATCTCGATGGCGGTGGTGTTTTCGCCGCCGTTGGGCACGATGATGTCGGCGTTGCGCTTGCTGGGCTCCACAAAGGCCTCGTGCATGGGCTTGACCGTGGTCAGATACTGCTCGATCACGCTGTCCAGGCTGCGGCCGCGCTCCTTCACATCCCGCACAAGACGGCGCAGGATGCGCTCGTCGGCGTCGGTGTCCACGAAGATCTTGTAGTCGAACATGGCACACAGCTCCGGCTCTACAAAGGGCAGGATGCCCTCCACGATGAGCACCGGGGCCGGTTCAATGTGCTGCACTTTGTCACTGCGGTTGTGGTTGGAGTAGTCGTATACGGGGCAGTCGATGGCACGGCCGGCCTTGAGCTCCTGCAGGTGATAGATGAGCAGGGCATTGTCGAAAGCGTCCGGGTGGTCGTAGTTCAGCTTACAGCGCTCTTCAAAGGGCAGGTCGTCGTGGCGCTTATAGTAGCTGTCGTGGGAAATCAGCCGCACCTCGTCCTCGCCAAAGCGCTCCTTCAGCCGCAGGGCCAGGGTGGTCTTGCCGCTGCCGGAACCGCCTGCAATGCCAATGATCAGATTGTTCATAGTCGAAACTCCTCCTGCACAAAAACCTTGTCGGCTCCGGTGGAAAAACCGACAGAAATGGATTATAATAGAAGAAATCAACGGTCGGCCGGAGCTGCGTGCGGCCCGGCGGCCTTCTGTTCCATCTATCATACCATAAAATGCCCGGTTTTGACAGCCCGGAAGGGCGGTCGGGTGCAATTTTTTCAACTGGCAGGCGGCCTGCCGCGGAGGAAACAGACAAGATGCAAACACAACAGCTGCAGCAGAACATGAAAGAAAAAGTAAAGGTGTTTGAGGACGGCGGCATCCGTCTGCTCAAAAAGGGGCAGAAGGGCCTTGTACACGCCATCTTCAGCCGGTTCGGGCTGGTGCTGGTGCTGCTGCTGCTGCAGTTCGGGGCACTGTTCAGCCTGCTGCGCTGGTTCGGGCAGCTGCTGCCCCATTACCTGGGCGGCACGGCGCTGGTCACGGCTGCCATGGTGGTCTATCTGCTCAACATCGACATGGACAACAGCGTGCGCATCACCTGGCTGGTGGTCATTGCAGTGCTGCCGGTGCTGGGCGTGCCGCTGTTCTGGTACACCAAGGCGGACATCGGCCACAACGCCCTGAAAAAGCGCCTGATGGATCTGGAAAGCCAGACCCGCGCCCAGCTGCCCCAGCCGGAAGGAGTGGAGCAGCGTCTGGAGGCGGACAGCCACGGAGCGGCTTCGCTGGCGCGCTACCTGCGGGGGCGGGGCGGCGGCTTCCCGGTGTACGGCAATACCGCTGTGACCTACTTCAACGGCGGCGAGGCCAAGTTTGCCGAGCTGCTGCGCCAGTTGGAAACGGCGGAGCATTACATCTTTCTGGAATACTTCATCATCGACGAAGGGCTCATGTGGGGCCGCATCCTGGAGGTGCTGGCCCGCAAAGCGGCCGGCGGTGTGGATGTGCGGGTGATGTACGATGGTACCTGTGAGTTTTCCACCCTGCCGCGGGACTACCCCAAGCGGCTGGAAGCGCTGGGCATCCGGTGCAAGGTGTTTGCGCCGGTCACGCCGTTTGTGTCCACCCACTACAACTACCGCGACCACCGCAAAATTCTGGTCATTGACGGGCGGGTGGGCTTTACCGGCGGGGTGAACCTGGCCGACGAGTACATCAACCATGTGGAGAAATACGGCCGCTGGAAGGACGCCGCCGTCATGCTGGAGGGCGAAGGCGTGCGCTCCATGACCGCGCTGTTTTTGCAGATGTGGAGTGTGCTGCAGGAGCCGGAGTTTGAGCAGTTCCTGCGCCCGGAGGTCCCGGCGGCCCGCGCAGAGGGCTTTGTGGTGCCTTACGGCGACTGCCCGCTGGACGGCGAGCGGGTGGGTGAGATGGTGTACATCGACCTGCTGAACCGTGCCCGGAAGTATGTGCACATCATCACGCCGTACCTCATTCTGGACGGCGAGCTGGAAACTGCCCTGCGCTTTGCGGCAGAGCGCGGCGTGGATGTGCACCTGATCCTGCCCGGCGTGCCGGATAAGCAGTTCGCCTATGCGCTGGCCAAAACGCACTACAAGGCGCTGCTGTCGTCGGGCGTGAAGATCAGCGAGTGGACGCCCGGCTTCACCCATGCAAAGCTGGTGGTGATGGACGGAGTGGAAGCCGTGGTGGGTACCATCAATCTGGACTACCGCAGCCTGTATCATCACTTTGAGAACGCTGTGTGGATGCGCCGCGTGGGCAGCATCCGCGACATGGAGACGGATTTTCAGGACACACTGGCCCACTGCCGCACCGTGGAAGCGACCCTGCAGAGCGTCTGGCAGGGCAAAAAGCTGCTGCGCCTGATGGGCCTGCTGTTGAAGGTGATCGCACCGCTGATGTAAAAACAAACTCCCTCAGGCATCGCTGCACGATGCCTGAGGGAGTTTTTGCATAAAGAAAGAGAGCTGCGGCAAAACCACAGCTCTCCGGAACAGAACCGATTTAAAGAAAAATCAGCGCTTAGTTCTGCTTCATGCGAGCGAAGCAGTCAGAGCAGTAGACCGGACGGTCCTCACGGGGCTGGAAGGGAACCTTGCAAGCCTTGCCGCAAGCTGCGCAGACAGCATCGAACATCTGACGCTCACCGCTGTTGCTGCGTGCGCCGCCGTTCTTGCGGGCGTCACGGCAGGGCTTGCAGCGCTGGGGCTGATTCTCGAAGCCGCGAGATGCGTAGAACTCCTGCTCACCAGCAGTCCAAACAAACTCCTTACCGCAGTCCTTGCAGACTAAAGTCTTGTCTTCAAACATAGTAGTATCTCCTCTTTGTCAGTTCTTGCCCACGGAAGGATTATAACCATACCTTTGGTTTTTGGGGACCATCGCGCTGATCAGTTAGCTTACCAGGGGCTTGAATAGTAAATATCCTCTAGCTGAGGACTTTCCTATTGTACCGTTAATTTCCGCGTTTGTCAACTAAAAAACAGTCCGAGCACCTGTTCTTTGTGGATATGGCACAATCCGGGCCGGGCCAAACCGGCATTCCGACGAAAAAAGGAGCCGTGCTCCCCAACGGGAACACGGCTCCGGAAAACAGAACGGGAAAATGTTTACTTGTTCTCGACAACTTCCTTGGTGTCGCGGGCGATCATCAGCTCCTCGTCGGTAGCGATGACCAGGGTACGGACCTTGGCACCCCAGGCAGTGATCTCGCACACATCGCCCTGGGGATGCTTGTTCTTCTCGGTGTCGATGCGGATGCCCAGCCAATCCATGTGGTGGCAGATCTTTGCACGGGCAATGGCGTCATGCTCGCCGATGCCGCCGGTAAAGACGATGGCGTCCACGCCGCCCATAGCAGCGATGTAAGCACCAATGGTCTTTTTGATCTGGTAGTTCAGCATATCGGAAGCCAGCTGTGCACGCTTGTTGCCAGCTGCGGCGGCCTCCTCCACATCACGCTTGTCGCTGGAAACACCGGAGATGCCCAGCAGGCCGGACTTCTTGTTCAGGATCTCGTCCAGCTGGTGGCCGGTGATGTTCAGGGTGTACTTCAGGTAGTTGACCACAGAGGGATCCAGGTCGCCGCAGCGGGTGCCCATCATCAGGCCGGCCAGCGGGGTCATGCCCATGGAGGTATCCACGACCTTGCCCTGATCCACAGCAGCGATGGAAGAACCATTGCCCAGGTGGCAGGTGATCAGCTTCAGGCGCTCAATGGGCTCCTCCAGGTACTCGGCTGCCTTGTAGGCCACATACTTGTGGCTGGTGCCGTGGAAGCCGTAGCGGCGCACGCCGTACTTCTCGTAGTACTCATAGGGGATGGCGTACATATAAGCCTTCGGGGGCATGGTGCTGTGGAAAGCGGTGTCGAACACGGCCACCATGGGGATGTTGCCGAACACCTTGCGGGCGGCCTCGATGCCCAGGATGCCTGCGGGGTTGTGCAGGGGAGCCAGCGGGCTCAGCTCACGCAGAGTCTCGATGACCTCATCGGTGATCAGGCAACTGCTCTTGAACTTCTCGCCGCCATGCACCACGCGGTGGCCGATGGCGTCGATCTCGCTCACGTCATTGATGCACTTGCCCTCGCCGGTGGTCATCTTCTTCACGACCTCAGCAAATGCCTCGGTGTGGGTGGGGAAGATGGCCGGGGTGGTGGCCTTGTGGCCGTTGGCCTCGTGAGTGATCATGCTGCTCTCCATGCCAATGCGCTCGCACAGGCCCTTGCACAGCACCTTCTCGCCGTCCATATCAATGAGCTGATACTTCAGGGAAGAAGAACCGCAGTTAATAACCAGAACTTTCATCTGTGTTGCCTCCTGTATGTTTTTGCTCTGCCCGCCGTTTTTTGGAAATCTGCGGACAGAATTTTACAGATTCCTGTGTTTATTATATAATAGGAACAACGCCTTTTCAAGGCACAATCCGGGCAAAGCGGTAAAACTTGTGTACAAGGCTTTTGTACACCCTGCCTACAAATGCAGAAAAACCAGTAGGTTTTCTGTATATACGATATAAATTTAACAATCTTCCGGGGCACGGAACAGCCTTTCGCGCCCGGAAAGGAGCATTGTCATGAGATTTGCAGGCATCATTGCCGAGTACGACCCCTTCCACAACGGGCACGCCTGGCAGCTGGCGCAGGCGCGGGCGCTGGGGGCGCAGCGTGTGGCGGTGGCCATGAGCTGCGGGCTGACCCAGCGGGGAGCACTGCCGCTGCTGCCGGAAAGCGTGCGGGTGCGCGCCGCGCTGGAGTGCGGGGCCGACCTCGTGTTTGCCTTGCCGGCCCCCTGGGCCTGCGCGGGGGCGGAGGCCTTTGCACGGGCCGGTGTGCATCTGCTGGCGGCCACCGGGTGCGACGCCCTGGTGTTCGGGGCCGAGACCCCGGACGCTGCCCTGCTACTGGAAACCGCCCGGGTGCTGAACAGTGCGGCCTACCGCGCGGCACTGAAGCAGCAGCTGGCCGCCGGGGCGCGCAGCTTTGCGGCAGCCCGGCAGGCGGCAGTGCAGGCCGTGGGGGCCGACCCTGCCATGGCGGCGCTGCTGAGCCAGCCGAACAACAACCTGGCCGTGGAGTACTGCCGCGCCATCCTGGAGCAGCGGGCAGGCATGACCCCGGTGCCGCTGCCCCGCAGGGGGGCCAACCACGGGCAGACGCTGGAGGAGAGCGGCCACGCGCAATTTGCCAGTGCCAGCGCTCTGCGGGCTCTCTGGGCCAAGGGCGGAGCCGAGGCCGTGGCCCCGTTTGTGCCGGAAAAGGCGTTTGAACTGTATAAAACGGCGGAAAATGACGGCGCGTATACGGATTTTGACGCGGCAGGCCGGTGTGAGCTGGCACTGCTGCGGGCAGCCTGCGCAAAGCCGGAGCCTTTTGCAGCGGTGCGCGGAGTGTCCGAAGGGCTGGAACACCGGTTGGAACACGCGGTGCGACAGAGTACCAGTCTGCCGCAGCTGCTGGATGCCCTGACCACGGTGCGCTACCCCCGGGCCCGGATGCGCCGCCTTGCCATGGATGCTGCATTGGGCTATACGGCCGACACGGTGCCGACCCTGCCGCCGGCGTTGCACCTGCTGGGAGCACGGAAGGACGCCCTGCCGCTGCTGGGGCAGGTGTCCCTTCCGGTGTCTCACTCGTTGGCAAAGCTGGCCCAGACCGGCCCCGACGGTGCCCGGATGGCGGCGGCACAGGCAGCGGCCAGCGACTTTGGGGCCCTGTGCCGGGCAAACCCGGCCCCGATGGGCGGAATATATCGTCAAAAAAATATCTTTTTGACGAATTGACAAAAAATTCTGGCAAAAAATCAGCAATTCCGCTCTTGTAACCGTGCCGTATTGGGTGTATCATTAAAGCAATGCAATGTTGGATACAACATGTGAGAAGAAGAAGGAAGATCGGCCCCGCCGATTCAAGGAGGAACGCATGGCACTTCATGTTCTGGACGAAGCCAACCGCTGCCTCGGCTGCAAAAAGCCGCTGTGTCAGCAGGGCTGCCCCATCCACACCAACATCCCCGAGGTGATCCGTCTGCTCAAGGCAAACCAGATGGACGCCGCAGGCCAGATGCTGTTTGAAAACAACCCGCTCACCACCGTGTGCAGTCTGGTGTGCAACCACGAGAACCAGTGCGAGGGCCACTGCGTGCGCAACCGGATGCCCAGCCACGACCCGGTGCACTTCTCCATTATTGAGGACTACATTTCCACGACCTACGCCAACAAAATGACCGCCGGCCCTGCCCCCAAAAACGGCATGAAGGCGGCAGTCGTTGGCTCCGGCCCGGCGGGCCTGACCATTGCGGTGCTGCTGGCACGCTGGGGCTACGATGTGACCATCTTTGACGCCCGCGACAAGATCGGCGGCGTGATGCGCTACGGCATCCCCAACTACCGCCTGCCGGACAGTGTGCTGGATGATTTCCAGTACCGCCATCTGGAGCTCAAGGGCATCAAGGTGCGGCCCAACACCACCATCGGCAAGACCATCACCATCGACGACCTGTTCCGCGACGGCTACAAGAGCGTATTCATCGGTGCCGGTCTGTGGAAGGCCAACGCCATGCACATCAAGGGCGAGAGCCTGGGCAACGTGGCCTTTGGCATCGACTATCTGGCCAACTCCAAGGCCTTCCGTCTGGGCGATGACATTGCGGTCATCGGCGTGGGCAACTCGGCCATGGACTGCGCCCGCACCGCCATCCGCAACGGCGCCCGTCATGTGACCTGCTACGCCCGCCGCGACGAGAGTTGCATCAGCGCCTCCGAATATGAGGTGAGCTATGCCAAGCTGGAAGGCGTGGGCTTCCGCTTCTGCAAGGCTCCTGTGGAGATCCGGGAAAACGGCCTCATCTGCCGCGACACCGTCAAGGGCGAGGACGGCAAGTTTACCCAGGTGGAGGGCAGCGAGATCTTCTACCCCCACACCGGCGTTATCGTGTCGGTGAGCCAGGGCTCCGAGAGCAACCTTGTCAAGACCACCACCGGCATCGAGACCAACCAGAAGGGCCTGCTCACCGTCAGTGAGGACGGCAGCACCACCCGCGAGGGCGTGTTTGCCGGCGGCGACGCTGTGATGGGTGCCCGCACCGTGGTCGAGGCTGTGGCTGTGGCCAAGAAGGTGGCCCAGTCCATGGACGCCTACATGAAGAGCCTGCCGGTCGATGATGCCGCCGACCCCTATGCAGACATCCCGGTGTTCCAGACCCCCACCTCCGACGTGCTGGCCAAGCAGGAATTGTAAATTATCTGTATCTTTGCCGCCCCGTCGGTTGACGGGGCGGCAGTTGCTTTGTATACTTTTTATATATGTTGCACAAAAATGTACAGAACGGAAAGGCGGTGGACGCGATTTTAAAAGAATCTCTCCCCAAACTGCGGGAAAAACTGCTGGAAGCCCTGCAGGCCGTGCTGCCCATTGTGGCCATTGTGCTGGTGCTGTGCTTTACCATTGCGCCGGTGTCGCCCAGCATCCTGCTGTGCTTTCTGCTGGGTGCGGTGCTCATCGTGGTGGGCATCATGTTCTTTACACTGGGCGCAGAAATGAGTATGACCCCCATGGGCGAGCGTGTGGGTGCTGTGCTCACCCGGAGCCGCAAACTGCCGGTGATTCTGGGCGTCGGCTTTCTGCTGGGGTTCCTCATCACCATTTCGGAGCCGGACCTGCAGGTGCTGGCCAATCAGGTGCCCTCCATCCCCAACCAGACCCTGATCTTCTCGGTGGCGGCGGGCGTGGGCCTGTTCCTCACCGTCGCGTTCCTGCGCATGCTGCTGGGCGTGGCGCTGCCGCCGCTGCTGGTGGCATTTTACGGCCTTGTGTTCGTGCTGGCTGCCTTTGTGCCCCGGGAGTTTCTGGCCGTGGCCTTTGACTCCGGAGGTGTGACCACCGGCCCCATGACGGTACCTTTTATCATGGCGCTGGGCGTGGGCGTGTCGGCGATCCGCGGCGACCGCCATGCGGCGGACGACAGCTTTGGTCTGGTGGCACTGTGCTCAGTGGGCCCCATTCTGGCGGTGCTGATCCTCGGCATCGCATTTCGCGCGTCCGACAGCACCTACATCCCGCCGGTGCTGCCGGAGGTGAGCGATTCGGTGGAGCTGTGGCAGCTGTTCCATGAGGGGCTGCCGGAGTACATCAAGGAAATTGCTTCCTCGCTGCTGCCCATCGTGGTCATGTTCGGGGTGTTCCAGGCCGTGGCCCTGCGGCTGGACAAACGCACGCTGGGCCGCATTGCGGTGGGACTTGCCTATACCTATGTGGGGCTGGTGCTGTTCCTCACCGGTGCGAACGTCGGCTTTATGCCGGCGGGCAACTATCTGGGGCAGGTGCTGACCGGGCAGAGCTACCACTGGGTGATCATCCCCATCGGCATGCTCATCGGCTACTTTATCGTCCGGGCGGAACCGGCGGTGTATGTGCTGAACAAACAGGTGGAAGAGGTGACCGATGGTGCCATCTCGGCCCAGGCCATGGGCATGGCGCTCTCGGCGGGTGTGTCCATTTCGGTGGGGCTGGCCATGGTGCGGGTGCTCACCGGCATTTCCATCCTGTGGTTCCTCATCCCGGGCTATGCGGTGGCCATCGGCATCTCCTTTGTGGTGCCCAAGCTGTTCACCGCCATTGCTTTTGACGCCGGCGGCGTGGCCTCTGGTCCCATGACGGCCACCTTCCTGCTGCCGCTGGCACAGGGAGCCTGCGTGGCCGTGGGCGGCAACATCGTTACGGACGCCTTTGGCGTGGTGGCCATGGTGGCCATGACGCCGCTCATTACGGTGCAGCTGATGGGCCTTGCCGCTCAGCTCAAAACCGGACGGCGCAGGGCTGCCCGTGCCGCCGAACCCGCGCTGGCCGGGGTGGCAGCCTATGCCGACTGGCCGGATGACGACATCATTGAACTGTAAGGAGGGCAAGCGCTGTGAGTTCGCTGTTTCTGATGAGCACCATCACCGACCGCCGCACTGCCGACGCCTTTCTGCAGTTGTATGAGGCCCACGGTGTGAACGTGACCCTGCGCACGGTGGGCACCGGCACGGCGGTGCAGGAGACCCTTTCCACCCTGGGGCTGGAAAAGACCGAAAAAGCTGTGCTGCTGGCGGTGGTCACAGCCCAGACCTGGCAGGAGGTGCAGCGGGACCTGCGCCGCAAAATGCGCATCGACGTGCCGGGCACCGGCATTGCATTCACCGTGCCGCTGAGCAGTATCGGCGGAAAACGGGCCCTTGGGTTCCTTACGGAGCACCAGACCCTGACCTGGAAGGAGGAGAGTACCTTGAAGGATACCCGCTATGAACTGCTGCTGGTGATCGCAAACCAGGGCTACACCGGTTCCATCATGGACGCAGCCCGCGCAGCCGGTGCCGGCGGCGGCACCGTGATCCACGCAAAGGGCACCGGCATGGAAGGGGCCGCCCCCTTCCTGGGCATGGAACTGGTGAACGAGAAGGAGCTGGTGCTCATCGTGAGCCGCACCGCGCAGAAGAACCGGATCATGAAAGCCATCATGGACGGGGCCGACCGCAGGGCGGGGGCCATCGTGTTCTCGCTGCCGGTCACCGACACCGCCGGTCTGCGCCTGCTGGAAGAGGAAGAACCGGCTACAAAATAATCAAAAAAGGATGAATATTCTCCACGTTTGTCGGCAAAAGCTTGATAAACGTGGAGTTTTTCGTTATGATAGAAGAAAGTGATTCAGGAACAGAGGTGTAAAGATGATTCAACTTTCATATAAGCAGCAGATCGCCTTCAACTCGCTGTCCATCATTGCGGGCAACGCACTGTACGCGCTGACAGTCGTGCTGTTTCTGGTGCCGTCCGGGCTGATCACCGGCGGCGCCACCGGCATCGCACTGGGGGTCAACCGTGTGCTGGGCCTGCCGGTGTCCGGGGTGCTGTTTGCCATCAACATCAGCATGCTGGTGCTGGGCTGGATGGTACTGGGCAGCCGCTTTGCCCTTACCACCATTGCCAGCACCATCCTCAGCCCGCTGTTTCTGGCCCTGTGGGAGCGGGTGTTTGCAGATTTTGTGCTCACCGATGATCTGGTGCTCAACACCATCTTTGCCGGTCTGGGCGTGGGCATCTCGCTGGGCATCACCATCCGTGCCGGTGCTTCCACCGGCGGCATGGACATCCCTCCGCTGGTGCTCAACAAGTGGTTCCACCTGCCGGTGTCGGCGACCATGATGGTGTTCGACCTGATCATTCTGGCGGTGCAGGCGGCGTTCAGCCCTCTGCAGCAGTGCCTGTACGGCATCGTGATGGTCATCGTGTACACCGTTGTGCTGGACAAAGTGCTCATTTTCGGTTCCACCCGTACCGAGGTCAAGATCATCAGTCAGCATGCGGACGAGATCCGGGAAGCCATTTTCTCCCAGCTGGACCGCGGCGTGACCATCCTGCACGGTGAGGGCGGCTATAGCCGGAACAGCGAACAGGTGCTGCTGAGTGTTGTCAGCAACCGGCAGCTGCCCAAGCTGGAAAAGATCGCCCACCTGATCGACCCCACCTGCTTCATGATCGTGAGCCATGTGACCGAAGTAAGCGGCCGCGGCTTCTCGCTGGAAAAGGATTACAAGGAAGAGGACTGATTTTGCCCGCAGATACTTGCAAAATACAGGCCAGTTGGGGTATAGTATAGAAGAACGGTAGGTTTTGCCGTACATTACCCGATCAAGAAAGGAAATCCATCATGTTTGATATTTTCAATATGCTCAAAAAAGAAGAGAACGCTGCCCCCAAGCAGGTCACCCGTGACACCATCATCGGCGACATTCTGGACATGGACCAGAGCACCGCTCCCTACTTCATGGAGATCGGCATGCACTGCCTGGGCTGCCCTGCATCCCGCGGCGAGAGCATCGAGGAGGCCTGCGCGGTGCACGGCGTGGACTGCGACGAGCTGCTGGAGAAGCTGAACACCCACCTGGCAGCCAAGAAGGCCTGAGTGCTGCCCACACTGGATGCGCGTCTGACGGCGGCGGCAGAACTGGTGCGCCCCGGGCAGCCGGTGGCAGACATCGGCTGCGACCACGGCAAGCTGACGGCGGTGCTGGCTGCTTCGGGCCGGTACCCCAAGGTCATCGGGGCCGACCTGCGCCCCGGCCCGCTGTCCAAAGCCCGGCAGACGCTGGAACATGCCAATTGTCAAGACCGCGCTGAGCTGAGGCTCGGCGACGGTCTTTCTGTGTTGTCGGCCGGTGAGGTGGGCAGCATCGTGCTGGCGGGCGTCTCGGCCCAGACCACCTGGGAGATCCTGGAAAAGGCTCCGTGGGTGTTTACGGTGGGTGGGCCGCGGATCATCATGATCCCGGCTACCCGTCACAGTGAACTGCGCCGCTGGCTGTGGACCCATGGCTTTGCTTTTGTGGCCGACCGCCCCGTGCAGGCGGCAGGCCGCTGGTATGCCGTGATGGCAGCCGCGTACACCGGGGAGCGGCACGAGCCGACCTTTTCCGAGTGTCTGCTGGGTGGCACCGGCAGCTGGCCGGAGGGCGCGGGCTATGCGGCCTGGCAGAAGGCCAAGCTCCCCCGTATGCGCCTTGGTGTGCCGGACGGCACCCCGCTGGCAGACGAGATCGACCGACTTTTGAAAGAGGGGACCGGACTATGACGACCGTACAGCAGCTCTATGAAGCCATGCAGGCCCTGGCACCGCTGGAGCTGGCAGAGCACTGGGACAACCCCGGCCTGCTGGTGGACTGCGCCGGGGAAGTGACCCGAGTGCTGGTCACGCTGGACATCACCCCGGAGGTGGTGGCAGAGGCCGCCGCGAAGCACTGCGAAGCCATCGCGGCGCACCACCCGGTCATCTTTGACCCACTCAAAAAGCTGGGGCCGCAGGATGTGCCGTTCCAGCTGGTGCGGGCGGGCATCTCGGCCATCTGCATGCATACCAATCTGGATGCGGCTGCCGGCGGCGTCAACGAGGTGCTGGCCGGTATCTTTGGCATGCAGGACCCGGAGCCCTTTGCCGAGGGCTGCGGCCGGGTGGGCAGCATTGAACCCATCACGGTGCCGCAGCTAGCCCGCAAGGCACAGCAGGAGCTGGCCGCCCGCTGCAATGCACCGGACGCAGGCCCGGCGGTGCAGGTCAAGTTTGCCGACACCGGCAAACCGGTGCAGCGGCTGGCCGTCATCAGCGGTGCAGGCGGCAGCCTGTTTGAAGAGGCCCTTGCCATGGGTGCGGACTGCCTGCTGACCGGCGAGGCAAATCACCACCACGCCTGCGATGCAAAACGGCTGGGGCTGTCGCTGATCGCGGCGGGGCACTACGCCACGGAGTTCCCGGTGACCGCTGCTGTGGCAGAGAAGCTGCGTGCCGCTTTGCCCGGCGTGGAAGTGCTGGTGAGCACAGCCAACAAGGACCCGTATACTTATTTATAATAGGGGAGGGCTGTAGCTTTCCGCAACGGCCCCTTTCGTGAAAAAGCAATCGGAGCAGCCCGCAGGCTGCTCCGATTGTAATTAAAAAGAACATTCCGCTGAATATGGCCAAAGCGAACGCGGAGGCCATTTTAATGATAAGAACGAGGTAACACACATGGCATTGGATGCCGCGACACTGGAACTGACGGCCCGGGAACTGAAAACCGTTCTGGCCGACGCCAAGATCGCAAAACTGTTTGAACCGACCCGCGATGAGCTGGTCATTACCCTGCGCACCCGCACGGACACCTACGCGCTGCTGCTGTCGGCCCGCAGCGGTTCCGCCCGGGTCTGCCTGACCGAAGAGACCTTTGAAAACCCGGAGACGCCGCCCTCCTTCTGCATGCTGATGCGCAAGCACCTCACCGGCGGCAAGCTGCTGGATGTGCACATGGAGCCGGGAGACCGCATCGTCTACTTCGACTTCCAGTGCACCAACGAGATGGGCGACCTGGTGCGCAACACCCTGTGCGCCGAGCTCATGGGCCGCTACTCCAATCTGGTGCTGGTACAGAACGGCAAGATCATCGACGCCCTCAAGCGGGTGGATTTTGAGGACAGCGACATCCGGCAGCTGCTGCCGGGCCTGACCTACACCACGCCGCCCAAACCGGCCCGGCCGGATTTTCTGCAGGTAAGCTCTGCGTCCATCGTGGCAGCGGCCTGCCAGCGGGACCTGCCGGTGGCGGATGCCCTGAACAAGACCGTGGCCGGGGTCGGCCCGGTGGTCTGCCGCGAAGCCGCCTGGCGCGCCTTTGACGGGGAACACCTGCTGGCCAATGAGCTGACCGAGGAACAGAAGCGCAGCCTGATGGCGGCTATCGACCAGCTGAAAGAGCTCCACGACCAAGGCGGCTGCCCCTGCAGCGTGACCGACCCGGACGGCAAGCCGGTGGAGTTCACCTTCTTCCGTCCGCAGCAGTACGGCGAAAACTACGCGGTGAAGGAATGGCCGTCCTTCAACGCGATGCTGGAGGGTTACTACGCCGAGAAAGACCGTGCCGAGCGCCTGCGTACCAAGAGCAAGGAACTGCACAAGGCCGTGCACAACATGTACGAGCGTGCCGTCCGCAAGCAGGCCGCCCGGCAGGAAGAGCTGGCCGCCAGCGGCAAAAGCGAAAAGCTGCGCCTGTACGGCGAGCTGCTCTCCGCCAACCTCTATCTGGCCCAGAAGGGCATGAAGAGCATCACGGTGCCCAACTGGTACGATGAGGGCAAAGAGGTGACCATCCCGCTGGACCTGCGGTTCACCCCCAGCCAGAACGCCCAGAACTTCTTTAAAAACTACAAGAAGAAGCAGACCGCCGCCCGGATGCTGGTGGACCTGCTGGCCGAGGGCGAAAAAGAGATCGCCTACCTGGAAACGGTGCTTTACGAGGTGGAAACGGCTTCCGGCGAAGCTGCTCTCAACGAGATCCGGGCAGAGCTGAAGAGCCAGGGCTATCTGAAGTACTACAAGCAGCGCGACAAGCGCCAGAAGCCTGCGGATTTCCTGCGGTTCACCTCCAGCGACGGGTTCGAGATCCTGGTGGGCCGCAACAACGCCCAGAACGACAAGCTTACCCTGCACACGGCCCGCGGCAAGGACCTGTGGTTCCATGTGCAGAAAGCTCCCGGCAGCCATGTGGTGGTCATGAGCCACGGTGAGGACATCCCGGACACCACCAAGCAGGAGGCGGCGGAGCTGGCAGTCATCTACTCCAGCGCCTACAAGGCGGGCACCGGTGCCAAGGTGGCGGTGGACACCACCGAGGTGAAGAA
>ENA-ORTQ01001885-ORTQ01001885.1-human-gut-metagenome-genome-assembly--contig:-NODE-1885-length-20393-cov-3.669535_pt1 | contig 20393 bp, 19 predicted proteins | sample MGYA00241912_ERZ509188 | MGnify/ENA primary metagenome ERZ509188 (study PRJEB26280, sample SAMEA2338849) | human gut metagenome | biome: human gut; feature: human-associated habitat; material: faeces...
TTCATCAGAGACTTAACAAAATAAGAAATCAACCAAAACTCTGCGTTCTGCGGCAATTATCTTAGTTCACTGCCGGCAGAACAAGTCAGCTTGTTGGCTGCAAAATAGCTATTATTTTTCTGACATAATAAGCAATACGTGATCTGGCAGTAGCTTTTGATGTGCGAAGTTTGAGCTATTTAATAAGAAGGAAACTGCTGTTGTGTAGGAAAATGTTGTGGTGACAGCTAAATTGCGGTATCATAGAAAGCGTGGACATGAGCGACAAAGTTTTGAAGGCAGATGACAGGATATTATCTGAATGATGAGAGATAGCAGGATGTTATCTGAAAGCGGTGGATTTTGATCGCAAAATATGATTTTGGAGGCTAAACAATGATTTTTGATACACATGCACATTATACAGATGCGCGGTTTGACGAAGATAGAGAGGAACTATTGGCGGGGATGAAAGCGCGTGGTGTCGGTGAGATCGTAGAAGTAGGGGCAAGTATTCAGTCTACGAAGGATGCGGTCAATCTGGCAGAAAGTTACGACAATATTTATGCAGCGGTGGGCGTACACCCGGAGGACATCGAGAGACTGACACCGGAAGATATGCAATGGCTGGCAGACTTGACGCACAGGGATAAAGTGGTTGCCATTGGTGAAATCGGTCTTGACTATTATTACGATGAACCAGGGAGAGATTTGCAGAAAAAGTGGTTTGCACGCCAGCTTCAGGTGGCCACAGAAACACAGATGCCGGTCATCATTCATAGCAGGGATGCTGCAAAGGATACATTAGACATTATGAATGAACATTGCGCTTGGCAAAATGGTGGGGTGATCCATTGCTTTTCCTACAGTCCCGAAATTGCCAAAATATATTTGGATAAGGGGTTTTATCTGGGAATTGGTGGCGTGGTCACCTTTAAGAATAGTAAGAAATTAAAGGAAGTCGTTGAAATGATGCCACTATCGCAAATGGTGTTAGAAACGGATTCGCCGTATTTGACACCGGTACCGCATCGCGGCAAACGAAATGATTCAGGATATTTGACGCACGTTGTTGATGAGATTGCGGCATTGAAGTCGTGCGACCGCGAGGAAATTATCCGCATAACAAGGGAAAATGCGCATAAGTTGTATCGCATTGGTCAGTAAAACGGGAGACTGCACATTAATAGAAGGCTGTACTGTATTGGTTAATAAAGCAGGGCACTGCATATCAATAGAAAGAAGAGGATATTGGGATGGCAACATTAGGAATACCACAAAATACAATAGACATATTAAAGAAATATGACTTTCATTTTCAGAAAAAGTTTGGACAAAACTTTTTGATCGACACGTATGTTTTGGAAAAGATCATTGACTCGGCCGGCGTGACAAAGGATGATTTTGTGTTGGAAATCGGTCCGGGAATTGGGACAATGACACAATATCTTTGCGAAAGAGCCAGAGAGGTTATGGCGGTGGAGATTGATGATAAATTAATCCCAATCTTAGCAGATACGTTGTCAGCGTATGACAATGTGACGGTTGTGAATGAGGACATTCTTAAATTGGACATTGATCAGATCGCTAGGGAACATAACGCCGGAAAGCCGATTAAAGTAGTGGCAAATTTGCCATATTATATAACAACCCCGATCATTATGGGATTGTTTGAAAGTCATGTGCCGCTTGAGAGTGTTACTGTCATGGTGCAAAAAGAAGTAGCAGATCGTATGCAGGCAGGGCCGGGAACGAAAGACTACGGGGCATTGTCGCTCGCCGTACAATATTATTCAGAGGCGGAAATCGTAGCGAATGTTCCTCCGAATTGTTTTATGCCAAGACCCAATGTGGGGTCTGCCGTGATTCGTTTGACTTGCCATAAGGACTGCCCGGTGAAAGTAACGGATGAGAAGTGGATGTTTCGCATTATCCGTGCATCGTTTAATCAGCGCAGAAAGACATTGCAGAATGGATTGGGAAATGATGCATCACTTCCGGTGACAAAGGAGCAGGCCAAGACGGCAATCGAGAGTATGGGGTTATCAGCTACGATCCGTGGAGAAGCATTGTCGTTAGCGCAATTTGCGGAGCTTGCAAACCGCTTGAAGGAGGCCTGATGAGAGATGAAAGTGTGGGAACGTATAGAAAGCCTGCGTAAACGCATGCGCGAGGAAGACATTGATGTGTATTATATTCCGACCAATGATTTTCATGGTTCTGAATATGTCAGCGGATATTTTCAGACAAGAGAATATATTTCTGGTTTTACCGGATCTGCAGGTGTTGTGATCGTGACGTTAGAAGATGCCGGGTTATGGACCGATGGACGATATTTTATTCAAGCAGAAAAACAGTTACAGGGTAGCGGCATTACATTATACCGCATGGGACTTGATGGCGTTCCGACGGTGAACGCTTATCTCGACAATGTACTAAAAGATGGACAAGTGCTTGGCTGCGATGGCCGTATGGTGACAACCACATGGCTTATGGCAATGAAACGCAGATACAAGGTTAAAAGTAACGTTGATCTGGTAGGAGACATTTGGGAAGAACGCCCAGATCGTCCAAAACAGCCAATATGGGAATTGGCGCTAAAGTATGCAGGGGTCAGCAGAGAAGCAAAACTGTCCTGTTTATGGGACTGGATGAAGCAAAAGAGTTTGGATTATTTTATACTGACATCTTTGGATGATATTGCGTGGTTGTTTAATTTACGTGGAAATGATATTCCATGCTGTCCGGTATTTTTATCTTATGCGGTGTTTACGCAAGAGAGTGGCGTATTGTTCTGCGAGAAAAATTGTGCGAACGGGTCGATACAGACTGCCTTAATGAAGGCGGGAATTGAAACGAGACCGTATGAAGAGGTGGAACAATATATCCGCAAAATGGGACAGGGAAAGCGCGTAGCAATGGATATGCGTGTGGTCAATGCGCATTTGGCGGCACAGGTGCCGAACGAAAATACATTAGTGGATGTTGTGAATCCAACCGGAATGTGGAAGGCGGTCAAGAATGAAACGGAAGTGAAAAATGAACGTATTGCACATCTGAAAGATGGTATTGCCATCACCAAAATGTTGTATTGGCTGCGTCATACGGATAAAAAGCAGGAATCTGAAATCTCCGTTTCGGATAAATTGGAGGAGTTTCGAAGATTAGATGAGGATTATTTGGGGCCTAGCTTTGACACAATATCCGGGTATGCAGAGCATGGTGCGATCGTGCATTATAGTGCGACACCGGAAACCAACCATATATTAGAGGAAGAGAATTTCTTGCTGTTAGATATGGGTGGACATTATTATCAGGGAACAACAGACATTACACGAACGGTTATGCTGGGCAGAGAAGCAACCGATGAGCAGAAAAAATACTATACAACAGTGCTTCGTGGTAATTTGGCGCTTGGTGCAGCGAAGTTTCATAGTGGAATTACCGGAGTGAATCTGGATGTGCTGGCAAGACAGCCATTGTGGGAAATAGGCTGTGATTTTTTGCATGGAACAGGGCACGGCGTAGGATATCTGTTGAATGTGCATGAGGGACCAAATGCAATACGGTATGTGGCTTCTAAACAGCCGGGAGGCGATCCGGCGCTGGAACCGGGCATGATCACGTCCAATGAGCCGGGTGTTTATTTGGAAAATAAATTTGGTATTCGACTGGAGAATCTGATCCTATGCTGTGAAGCAGAGCAAACGGATTTTGGTCGTTTTTTGGAATTTGAAACGTTGACATTAGTACCGTTTGATCGGAGAGCGATTGATGTAAAAGGACTCAGTGACAAAGAACTTGGCCTGCTGAATGCATATCATCAACGGGTCTATGAAGAGATTGGTCCGCATTTAACACCGGAAGAAAGAGATTGGCTGCAGGAAGAATGTAGTCCAATTTTGTGATAAATTCTTAAGAATTATTAAGATTGCGTTGATATTATTGACACTGCACAAAATCTATGGTGTACTAAAGATGTAACTAACGTGAGATCTGTATAGAGTGAATTGTTTTTTGTATCTAAAGTATGTATTTTTTACATGTGAAAAGCGGCATGGGTAAGGAGGAGCAAATGAAAAAGAAACGAGTAAGAGCATAACGGAGATCATGAACAGTGATTCTGCCAAAGGTGCAGTCATTGATCTGGCAAATCTGTCATATATCAATAAGGCGATCAATATTATCTGTACCAAAGAACTAAAAAAAGGCGGTAAGGCTTATAACATCCCAAATGCCTATACCGGGACCAATGCGGCTGCCAATAACAGAGCACTGCGGGTGCTTGGAATGGCACTGCATGTAGCAGGGGATGCATTTTCTCACAAATCGATTGTACCAAATAGTGACGACATGAAAAGTAAACTTAAGGTCAATGTGATCGGAGAAGGAGGAAAGAATATATTTACTAAAGATGAGTATAAGAAAATTATAGATAAATTAGATGCTTATACATCAACGACAGGAATGACATATTCGGCTTTGGATGATAACGTGGCGGCTTCTGGAAGAAAAAAGAAATCACATGAAAATTATGCGGATAATCCGGGCTCAAGTGGAAGAAGATATACCCATGGTGCCAAGGTTGTGGTCACAGGATTGTTGAAAGATTATTATTACCGTCATAATAAGTTTGACCATAATGTATTTAATAATTTTGGCAGTGTTTCGGATGGCAAGAATAATATATGCATGTTTAGGATTTATACATATGCAAGAAAAATAGACAATTCAATTGTCATGAATTCAACAACAACGTGGCGTTTATTTTCAAGATGCGACTGATCATACTGTAGGATACAGAAATAAAATCAGTTATTATAATGCACAGAGTGACTGTGCAGGAAAGGATGGGTGATCACTATGAAAATTAGATATTGTGTGAGTTTGTTGTTGCTGTGTGCCGCAACAATATTTTCGAAGTCGACAACAGTAAAAGCAGAGGATAAGTATTATAAGTTTTTGGAAAAATATTTTACCATTGAAGAGAAGTATAAATCAAAATGGGGACAACAGGATGGCTTTACGTATCTTTGTGAAAAAAAAGATAATACCGTCACCATTGTTGGAATACCTATGGATAAAAAGAAGGTAGTTGTACCCGCCAAAATCAATGGGAAAAAGGTGGTAAAGATTTCTATTATGCCGGCGTTTGATTGGGCAGCGAATGAGGAATACCGCAATGAATTTTACGGAGAACATGAGGATATCCCGATTCCAAAGGTGGAATACTTGAGTGTGCCAAAGACAGTTAAGGTTATAGACTGTTATGAAGGGGGATGGCTGAACGAGGGGTATTGTAAGGGAATGCAGTCATTTCTACAGAATCTGAAGAAATTTAATGTGGCATCCGGTAACAAGTGGTATAGGTCATACAAGGGAGTATTGTATACTAAAAATGGAAAGAAATTAATTACTGTACCAAGAAAGTATACAGCAAAAACGGTCAAAGTAAAAAAGGGGACAACAAAGATAGCAGATTCCGCTTTTTCCTTCTGCACCAACATTAAAAAGGTGATCCTGCCGGATACGGTAAAGGTGATTGAACAGAATGCGTTTGTGTGCTGTTCGTTGAATTACATTAGGATGCCTAGAAAACTGAAAGAATTGGGGGGAGGTGCATTTAATAACTCTGCGTTGAAGAAGATAACCATATACGGAAAAGTGGAATTGAATGAAACATTTTCAGATTGCAAAAAGTTAAAGTCTGTAGTGCTAAAAAAAGGAGTTAAGGAACTTGGAGAATATGTGTTTACTAGTTGCCCGAAACTGAGAAGTGTGACGGTTCCTAAAGGCATAAAAAATCTTTGGTTGTACATTGACAGCATATTTTATTATCGTGGATTAAAGTGTAACCTTTCCAACATTACCATAAAAACACCAAAGAATTCAGAAATGTATAAGGAACGTAAATTCTTAAAGAAACGATACAAAATAAAAGTGAAAGTCATCAAGTAACATTTGCTATATTGCTTGAAACATGAGTTGACAAAATAAAAAGGTATAATAACCAGCGGGGGATGTGTGTTTTACATCCCCTGCTGGTTATTTATTTTGTTGTCTGTTTGCGGAACAATATATTTGTGATCCAAGAGACAATCATAAATAATACGATCGCAGCAGCAACGTCCAAGAAGGAATGCTGTTTCAAAAATAGCGTAGACATACAGATCAAGAGGCACAGTACAAAAGAGCCGTTGCGCCAGATCTTTTGCTTATGGATCGTCGCATAGCGGCAAAGTCCGGCGTGGATGGCAAGTGAGTTAAACACATGAATACTTGGCAGCACATTGGTATCGGTATCCGTTGCATACAGCATGGAAATGACCTGTGTAAAAATATTGTCATGAGTAAATTGTGTCGGTCGCATGTTCTGTGCATTTGGAAACAAAGTATAGATTAACAGACTGGCTGTCATGCCAATGATCAATGTGGCAATTGTCTGATAATAGTTTTCTAAATGCTTCAGATCGAAAAATAAGAGTGCTAATGTTGCAAATACATACACAAACCATAATAAATATGGAATAATAAAATATTCGCAAAAAGGAATATAGTCGTCTATAGCGCAATGAATGTAGGTGAAAGGTACGTCAACACGTGCCTCCAGCCACACAAACCAAACCATATACACCGGAAAATAGAGTGCGACAAATATATGTTTATAGCGGTAAATAAATTGTTTCCAGTTCATAAAAATCCTTTCTAGGATCAGAGTGCCGAAGTCTATTTTGCCGTCACCCTAATCTGTGGTCGTAAATTATGCTGACAGTGGTTTAATGCCAGCGGGAATGCTTAAGATCCAGTTCGTTGCGAATATAAGCGAAAGTTTTATCTTCGCCCTCTTCGGCGAGCATATGCAAAAGCCGTTCTAGCAGCTCTGCAGTCTCTGGATGCATGGTGTAGCGCGATTTGCCACGTTCGTAATATTCCAAAGGCAGTCGGTCGTTGTAATTTTCTAAATTGTAATTACGGCTTGCTGCCATGCGGTCGCAAAACATTTCAACGACGTAACGTGGTGCCATAGGCATTCCCTGTAACCCCTTGGAGTAGTCAGAGGAAAGATCGATCCAGTATTCATAGTGATGGCGGTTGCGTCCTTTGTGGTGAAGCCATGCGGCAGAGTAGCCGATGGTTTCGCGCTCATAAGCGTTCGGGCTTCGTTTGCCCTCTTGATAATAGCGAACACCGGTCCAAAATTCAATTGGATGATATTTCGACCAGTCATGGCAGATTCCCTGCCAGTAAATGCCGGCGCGAAAGCAATTGCGGCGCACCAGTCGTTTGTGGCGTAGAATTGTTCGCAAATGCCCCCAAAAATTATGCCATAATCGCATGATGACATCTCCATTTCTTAAAAGTATTGATCAGATTCCAGAATTTAATTCGGAACTATACTCCCGCATCCATTGTCTTGGCGTACAGCCCTTCCATTTGCGGAAAGTACGGATTAAATGACTGCAATCCGAAAAACCGGTCTCCTGACTGATATAGGTCAGATCCAGTTTCGTGAATAAAAGCAGATCCGTCACCCTGTTAATACGCACAAATTCGATATATTCCTTGCAGGATTGATGGTAATTTCTGCGGAATAATTTAGCAAAGTAAGAATAACTCATTCCGCACCGTTCTGCAAGGTCATGAATCCGTAAAGGTTCATTATAATGCGATTTGATATATTCTGCAATATGTTCAAACTCATGATTGTCACTTTGCCGGGACAATAAAATTTCTTCCATATTAAGTCCGCGCATCAGCCAAACGCGCGTCATCGCTGTGATCAAGATCGCAAGTTTGGAGCAGGCAATCGTGTCGTAGCCAAAATGGCGCAGCCGCACTTCCTCGATACAGTCGACAAAGAGCTGCTCGAGTGGAATACCTGTCATGTCGCCGTTGGCAAAGAAAATATTGGAAGGATCTTCCTCATAGGCAAGAGAGATGATCCGGCTGAATTGATTTTTCATGTTATCCGTTGCCTGCAAAAAGCCAAGGTCAAACTTCAAAACATGATAGCGAATGTTTAGCGGGGAAGCCGCTTTGCGGTCAGATGCCGCCACAGTCGTTATAGAGGGAGATTTCTCCGATACATTTGCAGCTGAATGTGGTATTGACACCGGATGAATGCTGTCGTGTTCCTGATCCGGTAAAGGTTCCTGCGGAGATGCCAGAAGAGGGCAGGCAGACAGCGGACAGTTAGGCAGGTAACCATGCAACGACGGATTCTTTAAGAAATCTTGCGATTTCAGCGTAAAAGCAGGATCTTGCGATGGTTTCTCAGCCTGGCTTTGCTCAAAATCCGTCGGAAAGACATCGATAGTATGTAAAGTCTTTGGCGGAAAAAAAATAAAATCTCCCGGTTGCAGGGAGTATACATTCTCATCACAGGTGACAAGCAGATTGCCGGCTGTAAGATATATACATTCTATAAAATAATGCCAGTGTGGCAAAATAGGAAAGTTGTAATCGTACGTGATATGTGTAAAAGCTTCGATTGGTGTATTTAAGCGGTCTGTATATTCGTAATAGCGATCCATAAGTATTAGTCAGCCTTTCTGTAAATTCTTTAAAATCCGCGCAAAAAAAATTGCAAAAAGATAGATTTATACAATTTTTGTGCAGATTTATTATAGCACACCATCTATTGCTATGCTATACTTTCGTAGCAGATTTACAGAAAGGAGAAAAAAACTATGACTCCAATGAAATGGTTTTATTCATTTTTGAAGAAATATTGGCTGCGCATGGTGTCGGGTCTGATACTTGTAACGATACTTGCTGCGACAGCTTTGGCATCGCCATACATCTCCAAATTGATCGTGGATGATGTCATTAAAAAGCAAAATACCGGGTTATTACCGAAGCTGATCATTCTGCTTCTTGCGATGGTTGTGATCAAGGGTGTATGCCGATTTTTTTCGCAAGTATTGTTTGAGACAAGTTCGCAGGGTGTGTTGTATACCATGCGCGACAAGGTATACCGCAAACTATTGTTAGAAGATTTTGCGTTTTATAATAAAAATAGAACGGGAGATCTGATGGGTCGTCAAACCGGAGATATGGATGCGATCCGTCATTTTGTGGCGTATGTGATCTATACGGTATACGAAAATATTTTGTATTTTGTGTTATCCATCGTTTTGATCTTTATGGTCAATGTAAAGCTTGCTGTATGCATGATGCTTGTGCTCCCACTGACGGCAGCTACTACCTATATGCAGGCTAAAAAAGTCAAACCTGCTTTCAAAAACTGTCGAGATGCTTTTTCAAGTCTGAATACATATGTGCAGGAGAACATTAGTGGAAACCGCATGGTAAAGGCGTTTGCGAAAGAAGACTTCGAAATGGAGAAGTTTGGCGTGGAGAATGACCGTTACCGCGATGCAGAGCTTGGTGCAGCTGCTATTTGGAAGAAATATGTGCCGATCTTTGAGTTGTTGTCCAATCTGTTGACATTGGTACTTATGCTTGTTGGCGGTGTTATGGTGGTGCGCGGAGAGATGACATTAGGTGATCTTGTTGCAGTAAACGGATATTTATGGATGCTCACAACACCGCTTCGCATGGCGGGATGGTGGATCAATGATATTCAAAGATTTACTACATCAGTAGAAAAGATTTATGGGACTTATACTGCGGAACCGGATGTGAAACATCCCGGCCATCCGGTACAGCATCAAAAGTATGAGGGGAATATCTCGTTCCGCAATGTGTCGTATCGGGCAGATGATGAGGACATCATTCGTGATGTATCTTTCGAGGTAAAGAAAGGTGAGACGGTCGGCATTTTGGGAACGACCGGAGCCGGAAAGTCAACGATCATTAATCTGCTTTGCCGTTTCTTTGATGTGACAGACGGTGAAGTGCTGGTAGATGGCATTAATGTGAAGGATCTGGATCTATATGAACTGCGCGAGAACATTGGTATCGCCATGCAGGATGTGTTCCTTTTTTCGGATACGATCGAAGGAAATATTGCATATGGCCGTCCAGATTGTTCGTTTGAACGAGTAAAAGAAGTGGCCAAAATGGCAGACGCCAATTTGTTTATTAAAAATCTTCCGGATGGATACGATACGATCGTAGGTGAGCGCGGAGTCGGATTGTCGGGCGGACAAAAGCAGCGAATTTCTTTGGCGCGTGCCTTACTTAAAGATCCGGCGATCTTAGTGCTTGATGATACGACATCGGCGGTAGATATGGAAACAGAGAGTTACATTCAGCGCCAGTTGGAAAATATTGGACACAGTTGTACGACATTTATCATTGCATATCGAATCTCTTCTTTGCGTGATGCCGACAAGATCTTGGTTATGGATCAGGGTCGCGTTATTGAGCAGGGAACCCATGAGGAATTGATTGCAAAAGGTGGATATTATGCAACCGTTTATCATCACCAGTATCCTATGGCTGTACCGAAAAACGGACAGGAGGTGAATCACATTGGCTAGAAATACTTATGAAAATGATGAGATATTAGAAGATAAGTTTGACGCCAAGCAGTTAAAACGACTGGGTGGTTATATACGTCCTTATACCGGCAAGATGCTGCTCGTGTTGTTTTTGATGTTGTCATCTTCCGGACTTACCATGTTTATTCCAAAGTTTTTGCAGATAGAGATGGATACGTACATCCCGAATGGCGATATACATGGTATTGTGATCTTGACGTTGATCGCAGCAGTGATCGTAGTGTATGCAGTAGTCAGTCTGCGTATAAAGGTAACACTTACGACGCAGGTTGGACAGGATATCATTCATCAGATACGAGAGGATCTCTTTGCTCATTTGCAGGAACTGCCCTTTAGTTATTATGATGACCGTCCACATGGAAAGATTCAGGTACGTGTGGTTAATTATGTCAACAATCTGAGTGACCTATTGTCAAATGGTATTTTGAATACAATCACAGATTTGTGCAACCTGATCTTTATTTTGATCTTTATGCTTTCTATGAGCGTAAAGTTGACACTGGTATGTATGTGTGGCTTGCCGGTGCTGATCCTGTATATTGTCTTTCTCAAAAAGAAGCAGCGTTATGCTTGGCAGGTACAAAGCAATAAGCAGTCTAACTTGAATGCCTATATTTCCGAAAGCATTAACGGCATACGTGTGACGCAGGCGTTTGTGCGGGAGGAAGAAAACACCAATATATTTAACCGTTTGAGTATGAGTTATCGCAAGGCGTGGATGCGTGCCGTGATCTATAACTTTGCAATGGGACCGATGGTCGATCTGATCTCCACGATCACAACGGCATTTATATATGTGATCGGTATTAACTGCATTATAAATGGAGGATTGGATGGCGTGACAACCGGTAAGTTGATCGCGTTTACAGCATATATCAGCCGCTTCTGGCAGCCGATCAATACGATCGCAAACTTTTATAATAGTGTGCTCACGGCAGTTTCTTATTTGGAACGTATCTTTGAGACGATTGACGAACCGGTGGCAGTAAAAGATGCACCGGATGCCGTTCAAATGCCGCAGATCAAAGGAGATGTTGCGTTTGACCATGTCACCTTCAGCTATGAAGACGGTATTCCGATCTTGCATGATGTGAGTTTTAAGGTACAGCAGGGTGAAACAATAGCCATTGTAGGTCCGACCGGAGCCGGCAAGACAACGATTGTAAATTTATTGAGCCGTTTTTATAATGTAGACCGTGGAACGGTCAAAATAGATGGGATTGATATTTCCAAAGTAACGCTTCGTTCCTTGCGTGAACAGATGGGCGTTATGATGCAGGACAGCTTTATCTTTTCCGGAACGATCATGGATAATATTCGTTATGGCAACAAGAAGGCTTCGGATGAAGATGTGATCCGTGCCGCAAAGACGGTGTGTGCGCATGACTTTATCGTACAGATGGAAGATGGCTATAACACACAGGTTAATGAGCGAGGAAGTCGTTTGTCTGTTGGACAGAGACAGTTGATCTCGTTTGCCAGAGCGTTGTTGGCAGATCCGGCGATCCTGATCTTAGATGAGGCAACGTCAAGTATTGATACGGAGACGGAAATTGTGCTGCAAGAGGGCTTGAGCCACTTGTTAGAGGGACGTACCTCGTTTATTATTGCACATCGTTTGTCGACAATTAAAAATGCGAACCGCATTATGTATGTTGCAGATGGTAAGATTTTGGAAAGTGGTTCTCATGAAGAACTGCTTCAGATGCACGGTAAATATTATGAATTGTTTATGTCGCAGTATAAGGCATAATAAGATGGTCACTTGTATGTTGTTGCAAGTGACCGTCTTGCTTTTTACTTTATAGGAAACTTCGCGATTCCTACGACGCTAGAGAGTCTGCGGAATGGGGATTAATATGTCCAAATTCTTAAGAAAATTTTAAGATTGCATCGAATATATTGAATTCTGTAGTTAGGTATGATTTAATGAGAATATAAATAATAAAAGACAAATTGATAATATGAATAAAGATCAAGATGAAAATGCAGGGGGGATCATCATGAGAACATGGAAAAAAATTATAATCAGCGCAATGGCAGCGTTAGGAATCGCCTGCTTTGCAGGGGGAACTGTAGATGCGGCATCGGTGAAGATTGATGAAACAACATTTCCGAATGCTTGTGTACGCACCTATGCACGGCAGCAGGACAAAAACAATGATGGCGTATTGTCTGAGGAAGAAATTAAAGCAGTAACAAAATTTGATTGGACAGAAAGCGCGAACATAACTAAATGTGGTGTTAAGCCTGGAATGAAAATTAATTTCAAGGGGATGGAAGTTTTCGCTAATCTAAAAGAAGTAAAAATTAACAGCATTTTTTTTATGAAAGAACAGATGAGAAGATGTTGGTATTTAGAAAATGACATTTTATCACAGTTCCCTTATGCAGAATATTTGGCACTTAGCAATATTGAGAATATTACACTGTCACCATCGAATAAGAACTTAAAGGAATTAGTTGTATATTATGATAAATTATCTGTAACAGCACCAATAACATCAGTAGATAAGTTGACAACTTTTTCGACATCACTTGATGGTTATAGTCAGGACTGGGGAAATTGCTTTCCAAATGCGAAGAAAGTCAGTATTGCATTAGATGATGTACAGAAGGAAATAAATGGCTTCAAGCAGCTGGAACAGCTGGAGATTACCGGATATAATGCAGGAAAAACGCTTAATTTGTCACGGTATAAGGACACATTAAAACGACTACAGATAGGGGACACATGGGAAGAGACACAGTGGGCTTGCTATGCACCTGACTACATAAACTCATTAACAACACTAGATATTTCGAGCATGAAGAAGCTGGAGACAGTGGAGGCATGTACAGTGTCAAGTTTAGAACGGATTATTCTTGCGGATTCTCGAGGAAAGAGTGCGTTGAATAACTTGAAAACACTTCATATTACAAATAATAAGATCAAGAAATTAGATCTGGCTGCTGCAGCAAATATAGAAGAGGTGTTTGTAGGTGGGAAACTATCGGAAATCAATGTTAATCGATGCAAGAAATTGCAAAAACTGCTGATCAACAGTAATTCTCTTAAGAAGCTGACCATTAAAAATAAGAGCTTAAAACATCTAGAGATTAAAAGCACACAGCTTGGAAAAATCAATGTCGGCGGATGCACTAATTTGATTGGCTTAAAGATTTCTGGAAAGCAAAAAAGATCTATCGCCAAACTTGATCTGAGCAAAAACAGAAAACTTGTATATTTACGCATGTATGACAAGAAAAAATGTTCCGCAGTAATTTTACCAAAGGTTTCTACCCCATCAAAATTCAATACATTATATGAACCAAAGGAGAACAGGTCGATAAAATGCGATTATTGGGTTCCGGCAGTTAAGGTGGATGTGAGCAAATATACCAGAATGCCAGCTAAAGTGAAAAAGTACCAGATCAAATCAATTATTGCACAGAAATATAGTAAGACAAAAAAACTTATGATCAACAAAAAACTTCGCAAAGCAGACAAGAAATGGATCAAGAAACTGGCAAAGAAGTGGAAAATAAAAGTGGTCGAGAAGAAATAGATTTGTTTCATGGCAATGACTTTTGCGAGTTATTTATAGAGGAGTTATACTAAATTATAGTCTTTTTAGGAAAGGAAGGTATATAAATATGAAACGAAGATTTTTAACAGTACTTATAGTGGTAATGGCATGCTGCTTTGTGGGGTGTGCTAAAAAGGCAGAGCATAAATTGGCGAAAGAAAGGACGACAGCTTCTGCAGACGACCACAAGGCACAGTATAAATCAGAACCCCAAGGGGACATCGACGAATTAAAAGGAAAATATTCTGATTGGATAAAAAACGGTGAGGTAACATATCCCTACACACTGGAGTCTAAAGAGCTCAAAGAGGCGGAGTCGTATGTTGAACGGACGAAACTTGTAAATGTACCGCAGGAGATAACAGAGAGCTGCAGTACAGCAGAATTATTGCATTTGATTGAGGAATATCCTTTATTAGATTTGAGTTTGTATGATACGATGGACATTGCGGTGGAAAATTATCGGAACGTGAATACAGCGTTTGATGAATTTTTCCAGAGGGAAAATGGACCGAAGGAGGCCTTGAACGCATTGCAGCAAAATGCAAAAAATCTTTCTGCTATTAAAGACCCGGAAGTATATAAACGTACACTGGATGGAATGCAATTAGAGCTATATGTGGTGCTTTCTGCGCATGGCTATGAAAGTCTCGGAGCAAAGCAGGCAGCTAATGTGAAACAAATAGTTACGCAGATGAAAGATGCGATAGAACAGGATCAAGCGAACGCATCCACTACAAAAATTGACATTGATAAGTTAATTACCGACAAAAGGTGGACAAAGGAATTATCATAAATGCCGAATGGACCGTTATGTCCCATTGATTTCTGCGGCTACTCATGCTATGATTATTGATACTGGTGCAATGGAACGTTGTATTCGCTGTACGAGCCGGATGGACAAAGCGTGTCTGTCCAAATAGATTTGGAAAAGAGGTTGCATATGTACTACATACTGAATCAGATCATGAATCCGAATCAGATCGCAATGATCGGAGTATTGGTAGCGTTTATTTTGACATTTTTGGGATTGAAATTCCCATTTTCTTTTTTGCCGGTGGATCATGGACGTGAATTTGCCGTTAATGGTGCGTTATCTAAGGGAAAGACCCGTGGCGTTGGTTTGACCTTCGTATGCAGTTTTATTATTAGCTGTGTTTTGTTTATGCCAATGGACAAAGAGTATATTATTTATTGCATTCTTTTGTTTGCAATGATGCTCAGTGGTTATTTGGATGATGCGGCTAAGACACCTTGGAGTGACTATAAGAAAGGCGCGATAGATCTCGTGCTTTCGATCATGACCGTAGTGACGTTCCTTAATTTTAACCCATCGGTATTGCATATTGGTTCTGCGAAGTTTGCACTGCCAATGCCGGTATACTTCATTTTGGCGATTATTTTGCTGTGGGTGTCCATTAATGTGACGAACTGTTCTGATGGAGTGGACGGGCTGTGTGGTAGCTTGTGCTGTGTTGTTATCGCAGCATTTGCCGTACTTTTCCCGCAGGCACTTGGAAACTATGTGATCGCTGCCCTGCTTTTTGCAGCAACACTTTTAGCGTACCTTTGCTTTAATTCAAAGCCGAGTACAATGTTAATGGGAGATGCCGGTTCGAGAGCACTCGGATTCTTCATTGCCGTGCTTGCGATGAAGAGTGGTCATCCATTGATCTACATTTTGTTGGCGTTAGTGCTCATTATTGATGGCGGTCTTGGTTTGGTCAAAATCTTTTTGCTTCGTTTCTTAAAGATTCATGTGTTAAAAAATACACTGACACCAATTCATGACCATGTCCGTAAGAATAAAGATTGGTCAGATACACAGGTTGTATTCCGTTTTGTTATCATACAGGTTATGTGTGTTGTGGCAGCATATGTGTTGCTGACGTTACTTGGTTAATAAATGCGCTCGGATGCGAGTTCGATGATAGGATACCGTTTTGTTTCGCCATGCTTGTTCTCGGCTTTGATATAGCCGCGTTCCAAGTCTTCCGGCAGATAAAACGGTATTATTTTTTCGGAAAAGGATAGCTCCAGTTCTTCGCAGACAGAGCGGTATCTTTCTTTTTCCAAAGTAAGTAATGCGGTATCGGGATCCAGCCAAAATACAAATTCCTGATTTTGTAAACGTGAGGAGATGAGGTCGTGCAGCAGAGTGATGATCTCGTCTCCCTTTTTAGTGCCATATTTTTTACAATAAACGCGATAGGACTTGTGCTTCGCAAAGTGCATTACGACAACGCGGTATTCCTTGGGGAGATCGACGGGAGTTGTTCTTTTTTCTTTCTTGCTCATAAATATTACCTAACCTTTCTGTGCTTTCTGTTATTAATAGTATAGACAACTGAGAACATACACAATCAAGCCTAATAGAAATCACTGTAAAAGGTTTGTAAAACTTGCTATTATTCTCTATTTGGGCTAAAATTAGCCTTATGCGACCATGGTTTGAAAGCTGGGAGGAAATAAATGTTGTACATTTTTATGGCGTTATATGCCGAGGCAGTACCGTTCATTGCACAGATGAAATTGAAACGTGTGAATGACAGTGGAAAATTTGTGCTTTATCAGGATGAAGCCGGGGAGGCGATATTGGTGGTTACAGGCCCGGGCAAAGTAGAAGCGGCGGTGGCGGTAAGTTATGTGTGTGCTAAATATGGGACAGACGAATCGACATTTATATTGAATATAGGAAGTGCGGCGGGAGCGCCAAACTGTTTTGATGAGCATGTGCAATCGGCCGAGCGATCAGAGCTGATCGGGCAATGGTTTATTGGAAATCAATTGGTGGATGGCGATACAAAACGTACATACTATCCGGATATTTTATATCGTCACCCATTTGTAGAAGAGGGAATTGAAACGGTCAGCATAGTGCGTAGACCCGACGAAATGAAGCAAATGATTCGTATGGATGCGTCTGTGAATGGTGGACAGAAGAGCGGATCCTCATTAAAAATCAGGTTGTGTGATATGGAGGCAGTTGGCGTATATCAGGCCGCTGTCCGGTTTGTGGGACAGCACCAGATGGCTTTCTTAAAAGTAGTATCAGATGCCGGTGTTGATAAGCGTATGACGGCAGAGGATTTACAGCACTTCTTTGCGGACAGTGCAGAGAAAATATGTACGTGGATAGAAGATGTGCGTACACTTAGCCGTTCTTGGAAAGTGGAAAAGGTTGGCGCGAAAGAGCAGGAAATTTTGCAATTGCTATGTGATCAGACACATGCTTCCGTGACGATGCGTTTACAGATGGAACAATTGCTGCGATATTGTACACTGGCAAATATTCCGTACGAGGAAATGATCCGTGGCGATCTGGCAGAGCAAACGCTTTGTTGTCGTGACCGCAAAGAAGGGAAGGCGTATTTTGAACAGCTCAAAGAACGATTGTTATATCAATAACATGCAGTCGATACCTGCATGTGAGCCGACAGGGCACAATCATGATCCGATTGTCAGGGAAACGGGACAGTCGACCATGTTTTCACATATTTACGTAGAAGCCGCAGTTAGAAATCATCCGCGTACACAGAGGATATTACAACAGTTTTTGAAGGCACAGGTGATTTCCATCACACATTATAAAGATGTATTTTGCCGCAAAGGGCAGCAGGTGCATTTACAGCACGGGTCCAAAGCGCTGATCATTGCTCGCAAAGATGGACAGTTATTGTATGAGGGTGCAGAGGTGTGTCAGAGTTTTGGTAACGAATATTTTTATTATACGTCCTGCGTGATGAACTGCATTTATGATTGCGAATACTGCTATTTGAAAGGAATGTATCCAAGCGGTAATTTGGTGATATTTATAAATATTGAGGATATTTTCGCGGAATTGGAAACGTTGCTTGCTAAGCATCCGGTGTATTTATGTGTTTCGTACGATACGGATTTGCTGGCACTTGAGGATATTGCCGGTTTTGTGAAAAAATGGGCAGAGTTTACGGTGGAGCATCCGAAGCTTCGGATTGAAATTCGTACAAAGTGTGCACGGACAGATTTGTGGAAGGAGCTGCCGGTCTGTGATCGAGTGATTTATGCGTTTACGTTATCACCGGAAGAAATCACCGCTTGTTATGAGCACGGAACGCCGACGTTAGCTGCACGCGTTGCAAGTGTAAAATTGGCGGGCAAAATGGGTCATCCGGTGCGGTTGTGCTTTGATCCGATGATCTATTATCCACATTATAAAGAAGTGTATCGCAGGATGCTTGGTGAAGTATTTGCGCAAATAGATACAGATCATATTGTAGATGTCAGTATGGGATCGTTTCGTATCTCCAAAGATTATCTTAAAAATATGCGACGTCATGATGTGCTTTCGCCGGTGGTACAGTTTCCTTATGAAAATATAGACGGTGTGTACCAATATCCAGACAAGCTTCGACAGGAAATGGAAGGATTTTTGCATAAAGAGTTGTGTAAATACGTGGAAGAAGAGCATATTTTTTGCTGGGATCAGATATAAACGGAAAGGATGAAAAGATATGTATACATTTGACAGCAGAGTTCGTTATAGCGAGACGGATGAGAACGGAAATTTGTCGTTGGAAAGCTTGATTGATTATATGCAGGATTGTACCAATTTTCAGTCGGAAGATTTGGGAGTTGGCTTAGAGTACCATCGACAAAAGAATATAATGTGGGTGCTTAATTTTTGGCAGATCGTGATCGATGAATATCCGGCGATGGGTGAGAATATTACGGTGGGGACGCAGGCTTTTGGCTTTGAAAAGATGTTTGGCCATCGTAATTTTTTGGTAACGCATCAGGGGGAGCCGGAGCATCGTATCGCAATTGCCAATTCTTTATGGGTGCTGATGGATCTGAAAAAGGGGCGACCGATGATCGTAACGCCGGAAATTGGGGATGTATATGGTGTACATGAACCGCTTCCGATGGATTATGCATCACGTAAGATTAAAGTGCCAAAAGATGGCGGAAAAGAGTGTGACCCGTTTTTGGTACAGGAGTATCATTTAGATACGAATCACCATATGAATAATGGGCAGTATGTGCGTATGGCACGTGCGGCTTTGGAACGGGAGATCACGGTGCGAGAGCTGCGTGTCGAATACCGCAAACAGGCGATGCTTGGAGATCAGATCACGCCGGTGATCTATGAGACAGAGGAATACTGTATGGTGTCATTGAATGGCGAGGACGGGAAACCTTATGCAGTTGTGCAGCTTTTTGAACGGTAAAAAGATAAGGCACAGCGACGAGAAAAACGATAAAGCGCAGTGATGAGAAAAATGATAAGGCGCAGCGATGAGAAATATGGAGGCATACGAATGAAGGAATGGAAATGTGGTATTCGGGATGGAATCCCGATTGCTTTAGGATATGTTTCGGTGAGTTTTACCTTTGGACTGATGGCAGTACAGGCAGGACTTAGCTGGTGGCAGGCAGTATTGATCTCGCTGTTGAATGTAACGTCGGCGGGACAGTTTATGGGATTAGATATTATGGTAGCAGGGGGTGCTTATGTAGAAATGGCATTGGCACAGCTTGTCATCAATTTGCGTTATGCGTTAATGTCCATTTCGCTATCCCAAAAGGTGGACAGCAATTTTAAGACGGGAAGTAGATTGTTTTATGGATTTTTTATGACCGACGAAATATTTGGTGTGGCAGCAAGCAGAAAAGGTGAAGTACACCGCAGCTATTTTGGTGGACTTGTCACATTGCCGGTGATCGGCTGGGTGTTTGGAACGTTTGCCGGGGCAGTGTTAGGTGGCGTGCTGCCTCCTCTATTGCAGTCGGCGATGGGAATTGCTATTTACGGAATGTTTTTGGCGATCATCATCCCACAGGCGAGAGATGATCTGCGTTATTTGCGGGTTATTGTGATCGCGGTAGTGCTTAGCTGCTGTTTCCGATATATGCCGGTGTTTGATCAGGTGTCTTCCGGATTTGCAATTATAATTTGTGCTGTAGTGGCATCTGCAATAGGTGCTGTTTTGTATCCGATCGATGAGGAAGGAGGCGAGGAAGCATGAGAGATATTCCAATGCATTATTTTTGGATGTCATTGCTCGTGATGGCAGGAGTTACTTATTTGATCCGTGCAGTTCCATTTACGTTGTGCCGTAAAAAAGTAGAGAATCGTTTTGTGAAGTCTTTTCTCGCATACGTTCCTTATGCGGTGCTGGGGGCAATGACATTTCCGGCTATTATTTATTCAGCGGATAAGATTGCAGCCGGTGTGGCAGGTACGGTTGTGGCGCTAATCATGGCATATCGGCGAAGAAGTCTGCTTACTGTAGCGCTGGCGGCGTGTGCGGCGGCGTTCTTGGTGCTGCTCATTGTGTGATATGAAAAAAGCAGTCGATCATAAATGAAAGACTGCTTTAAATCATATCCTTTA
>ENA-ORTQ01001887-ORTQ01001887.1-human-gut-metagenome-genome-assembly--contig:-NODE-1887-length-20354-cov-3.447855_pt1 | contig 20354 bp, 19 predicted proteins | sample MGYA00241912_ERZ509188 | MGnify/ENA primary metagenome ERZ509188 (study PRJEB26280, sample SAMEA2338849) | human gut metagenome | biome: human gut; feature: human-associated habitat; material: faeces...
TCACCAAAAACGAAAATGCGGCAAGGCAATTACTATAGTTCTCGGATGGCAGAAATCACTCTTTGGTGACTGCAAAATGCAATATAGTCATCGACATAATAAGCAATATGTTGTTCTTGCAGCAACTTCCGGTATGGGAAGTTTCAATAAATTAATTCATACAAACAGATCCAGAAGGACGTCCATCGAAGAGCACGAAGGACATGGAGTTAAAATCCTTAAAGAAAAAGTATAAAGCGAAAGGTTTTGCGGCGGGATGCTCTCGTGAGGTCATCGCACGAGGCGCTGAGCAGCTTGGCTGGGAGTTGACAAAACTATTGGAAATGACATTGCAGGCAATGGCGGCGTCTGAAGACACGATCAATGCGGAGATGGCCGCGATTGAGGCGCAAAAGTAGTTCGCACAGATGCAGTCATAATTTTGTAAGAAATTTGGAATAAAAATATCACAAAGTCGTGATACGAATTATAAAAACAGTCTTTTTTATTTTGCTAGGATGTTATCAGAAGCAGATAAAGGAGGCTATTTTTTATGGAAAGAAGGAAACACAGAAAACATAGATTCATGAAAGTGCTGGCGTTTATTTTGACGGTGATCGTAATGTGGAAATTGATAGGAAATGTGGGAAGCTGGGTCAGACAGTGGCAGTCGGATGAGGAGTATGGCGTGTCTGCACAAAATATGTCTATTCATGCTGCGAAGGAGAAGGCACCGCAAAAGCTTAGTACAACGCAGATTAAGAAGAGACTGCACAGTTTGGCTAAGAAGGATTCAGCCTATATAAATATTTATGACAATCGGGATAAATATCCCACCGTGTTGTTGCGTTCCCTTTGTAATAATGCGGAGATGTTGGAGTTTGTGAAAGGTTATTTGTCAGCGGATGGCTTAGCACACGGTCATTTGACGAAGAAAGAATGTAAGGAAAAGATACCACTTTTGCTGCAGTGGGATCAAAGATGGGGATATGTTTCCTATGGAAGCAGCGACATTGCGTTATCCGGTTGTGCACCTACCTGTTTGTCAATGGTGATCGTGGGTTTGACCGGAAATCATAATGCAACGCCGAATAAGATTGCGAAGTATGCACAGGATAATGGGTACTATCTAAAAGGAACGGGAACGAGTTGGAGTCTTCTTACTGAGGGAGCTTCTCATTTTGGTGTTGTGGGACGTGAGATCAGTTTAAGCAAGGGAACTGTTTGTGGTGTCCTAAAACAGGGACAGCCGGTTATCTGCAGTGTGGGGAGAGGAGATTTTACGACAGAGGGGCATTTTATAGTATTGACGGGAATGAAAGATGGCAGAATTAAGGTGAATGATCCAAATTGTATACACAGGAGTTGTTTATGGGAGTATGAGACATTGGAACCACAGATTAAAAATTTATGGGCGTATCATGGATGAAGGATATTTGCAGAAGCTATTTGCTTGTAGTACAATGACCTCAAATAAGCAAACGAAAGAGGGGAATAGGCAGATGGCGGACAGTATTTTAGTGGTAGACGATGAGCAGGAAATTGCCGATCTGGTAGAGGTATATTTACAAAATGAGGGGTATACAGTGCATAAGTTTTACAATGCAAAAGATGCTCTGAATTGCCTGGATAAGACCACGATCAGTCTGGCATTATTAGATGTTATGCTTCCAGATATGGATGGATTTTCGCTTTGCAGGCAGATCAGACAGAAGTTTTATTTCCCGATTATCATGTTGACGGCAAAAGTGGAAGATATGGATAAGATCATGGGTCTGACGGTGGGCGCTGATGATTATATTACCAAACCCTTTAATCCGTTAGAACTTATGGCGCGGGTCAAAACACAGTTACGACGATATACGCGCTACAATACGGCAGGTGTTACGCAGGAGCAGGATGAGGAGATTGATATACGAGGCATGCACATATCAAATATTAGTCACAAGTGTATGCTCAATGGACAGGAAATTGCATTGACACCTTTGGAGTTTGATATTGTGTGGTATTTGGCAAGAAAACAGGGAAAGGTTGTTTCTTCCGAGGAATTGTTTGAAGCTGTTTGGAAAGAAAAATATTTGGATAACAATAATACCGTGATGGCGCATATTGCCAGAATACGGGACAAAATGCATGAGACGGCACGTAAACCAAAGTTTATAAAAACGGTTTGGGGGGTAGGATATACCATTGAGTAAGAACATAACATTGGAGGCGAAACAAGGGGAGCAGCATGATCATAAAGCGATGCAGTTTTTGATGCAGTATGTAGTCACGCTGGGAATATGCATAGGCGGTTTGGTAATACTTGTGGTATTATCAAAATTGGTGTTATCCACGAGAATATGGTATCAGACAGATCCTTATTGGCCGATGCTACATTGGTTGAATTTACATGTGATCTCAGTCTGTGTTGCAGCTAGTGGCGCAATCTGTCTTATTGTGACGATTTATTATTTGTTCCGTGCTTTCCGGCAGATGGATGAAGTCGTGGAAGCAGCAGGAAAGTTAGTGCATCAGCCGGAACAGCCTTTACGGTTGTCGCGTTCTCTGCAGGGGGTGCAAAATGAGTTGAATCTTGTGCGGGAACAGGCATTGCGCAATGAGATGGCGGTGAAAGAGGCTGAGCAGAAAAAGAATGATCTGATCGTATATTTGGCGCATGACTTAAAAACACCACTTACTAGTGTGATCGGGTATTTGTCATTGCTTCGAGATGAGCCGCAAATATCGGAACAGTTGCGACAGCGGTATACAGGCATTGCGTTAAATAAAGCAGAACGATTGGAAGAACTGATCAATGAATTCTTTGATATTACACGTTTTAATCTGTCGGTCATGACCCTGGAAAAGGAAACAATCCATCTGAGCCGTATGCTAGAGCAGATTGCCAGTGAGTTTGCACCGATTTTGCAGGAAAAAGGTTTGACACTGGAGCTTGCAATAGAAAAAGAGGTCGATCTGTCCGGAGATCCGGATAAATTGGAACGCGTCTTCGATAATCTGCTTCGCAATGCGGTCAATTACAGTTATCCGAATACAGTGATCCAGTTGTCGATGGAGCAACGGAAAGAAGAGCATAAAGTATTGCTTCGTGTACAAAATCATGGGCGGACGATTGCAAAAGAAAAATTAGAGCATATTTTTGAACAGTTTTTTCGTGTGGACGCGTCAAGATCCTCTGCAACGGGTGGGTCCGGACTTGGCTTAGCAATCGCCAGACAGATCGTGGAGATGCATCATGGACAGATCCGGGCAGAGAGTGTGGATGAGATGATAGTGTTTGAGGTGGAATTGCCAATATAAAGAGCATTCCTTTGGGATCGGAACGGTCGTTTCAGTACTTGGTGTTGGAAGAGTGATCGCCGCATTTAATCATTTCTTTATGGAACGCATGGTTGCCGCAGCAGGTGTAGAATGAGGGGAAACAGGACATGTAAGATGAAGTATGAGTGAGATCTTTCGCACAGCATATGTGTATGTACGAAATGCGGGAGTGTTATGGATTGCGCTAGGATAGTAGAAGAATTGTATTTCAAGGAATAACGTGGTAAAATATGGCTAAATACAGGTGGCTGTGATTATGGGGATCCGGCCTGCCTAAGGAACGATAATTACGATGTTAGAAGTAATAGATATAGAGGGACAGAAGATGGAAAAGGTAAAGAAAATTATTATTCGTGTTACGGATAAACTAGAAGATAGTTGTGTACTGGGGGCTATCAGGCAGGCGATGATCATGATGATCCCGCTGTTGGTGGTTGGCTATATGTCGGCAATGTTTCTTAATTTGCCGATTCCTGCATATCAAACGTTTATTACAACGTTGTTCGGAGGACGTGTTACTGAAGTGCTGCAGTGCGTCTATTCGACAGTTAATGATTTTTTCTCTGTATTTTTGGTTGTAGCAACAAGCGTGAGTTATTCGATCATAAAACAGAAAAAGCAGGGAATATATGAAGGTACCGGGAATATTATTATTCTTGTCATTATTTCTTTGGCAGCCTTTGCCGGGTATTCCGGAATACAGTATGATGATTTTTCTATTACGAAGTTTAGTAATATGTATGCGTTTAGTGCATTGCTGGTTTCCTTGGTTTCGAGTGAGATGTATTGTGTGCTGAAAAATAGTGGGCTTTTTCGCTTGAAAAAGCAAAGAACGAATACGGATAGTGTTTATGAAGAAGCAATTGAGGAAATTATTCCGGCAGTGATCATTGTTGGCTGCTTTTCTTTATTGCATCAGTTCTTTCGTGTGTGTTTTGGAGTAGATAGTCTGCAAGAGTTGATGGAGAGGATGTTTAATTATATTTTAGGACCTTTGCAGAATGGTTTGGGAGCGGGGCTGATCATTGTTATGCTGACACATGGATTGTGGTTTTTTGGTATTCATGGGCATAATATGTTGGACACAGTCATCAAACAACATTTCGCAGATGTGACAGCAGGGATTTTTAGCAAAACAATGCAGGATGTATTTGTACTGCTTGGCGGAACGGGAGCTATGCTTTGTTTGGTCGTGGCACTATTGCTTTTTGCTAAGAAAAAGGGTACTCGTAATCTTGCGTGGATGGCGGCACCGACAGTTGTATTTAATATTAGTGAGATCGTGTTGTTTGGTATTCCGATCATATTAAATCCAATTTTTGTTGTGCCGTTTATGCTTGTTCCACTTGCTAATTTTTTGATAACTTATGCGGCAATTTATTCGGGACTGGTACCGCATCTTGTTAGTGAAGTGAATTGGACAACACCGATTTTCCTAAGTGGCTATCAGGCAACCGGTTCTTGGGCGGGAGCAATACTACAGATGGTATGTCTGGCGGTTGGCGTATGCATCTATATGCCATTTATTCGATTGTATGAGGAGCAGAGTGTTCGTAAAATGGAGCGTGATCTTAAGCTGCTCGTTCAGGAAATGCAGCGTGAGGAAGAAAATAATGCAATTATGACACTGACAAAACGTGAGGATGAAATAGGACATGTAGCACGAAGTTTGGCGATAGAACTTGTAGAGGCGATACAACATCAGGAATTGTACCTCATGTATCAGCCGCAAGTAAATTGTGAAGGTGTGTGTGTTGGTATTGAGGCGCTGATTCGTTGGAATCATCCGGAACTTGGTTTTATTTATCCGCCACTGATCATTGAATTGGCAAAAGAAAAGCATGTATTATATTTGCTGGAACAATATATTTTTGATACAGCGGCAGCTACCGCAGAAAAGTTAAAACCATATGCAGGAGAGGAATTTAAGGTATCCGTCAATATCACCAATGAGTCTTTAGAGTGGGAGGGCATTGAACAATGCATTGATGATACGGTGGCCAAATATGATATCCCGAGCGAGTGGTTCTGCTTAGAGATCACGGAGCAGGATGCGCTTTCCTCCTCCATTGATATTGCAGATAAGATCAAAAATATTAAGGCAAAAGGACATAAATTCCTGATTGATGATTTTGGAATGGGACATACTTCATTGACATATTTACAGACAAATTATTTCGACGTAGTGAAATTGGATGGATCATTGACTAGAGATGTTTTATGCAATGAGAGAAACAGTGACATAATCGGTTCCATTGTGTATCTTAGTAAGTCATTGCATTTTAAGATCATTGCCGAATATGTAGAGGATGAGAATCAGAGAGATGAGTTGAAGCGGCTTGGCTGTGATGCGTTCCAGGGTTATCTTTACAGCAAACCATTGGAGGAAGATGCACTTCTTACATGGATGGAAGAGAGACAGAACGTGTGAATTGAATTTTCAGGAAAAAGGTAGTAGATATGTTGACATCATTAGCGTTTATTTTTCTGGTAGGACTGGCGATGGGATCCATCTGCCAAAAGTTAAAGCTGCCGGCAAGATCATTTTGTCCGTAGCGGTGCTCGCCATTATCATTACGGCACCGATCGGAGCAATCGGCATTGACTGCAGTTACAAAACTCTGCTGGAAAAAAATTAAGATAACTCAAACTTGGGCATACGGACATTTCATGGTTTGAGAGTACACGACTAGAAATGAGGCAAAGAAAAAATGGCAAAACAGAAAATGGATATGCTGCATGGTTCTTTATGGGATAAATTGATCCTTTATGCATTTCCGGTAGCAGCAACAGGAATTTTGGAGCAGCTTTTTAATGCATCCGATCTGGCGATCGTCGGTAATTTCACTGGGGATGCCAAGACTGTCTGCGTGGCTGCGGTTGGCGCTAACAGCCCGATCGTTGGTCTGCTGCTCAACCTGTTTATCGGAATTGCGCTGGGAGCAAATGTTATTATCGCCAATGCGATCGGGCAGAAAGATGAGGCGACGATCCATAAGGCGGTACATACTTCTATCATCATGTCGATATTGGGTGGTGCCTTGATCGCATTAATAGGAGAGATATTCATTGGATCGCTGATGCATTTGATGAATATTCCGGATACCGTATTTCCTTATGCGTTGACTTATATTCGCATTTATCTACTTGGAATGCCTGTCATTTGTTTATACAACTTTGAGGCGGCGATCTTCCGAAGTATCGGAGAGACGAAGATTCCGTTGCAGGCACTGGCAATTTCGGGTGTGCTTAATGTGGCGTTAAATCTGGTTTTTGTCATTGTTTTCAAAATGACGGTAAATGGTGTTGCAATCGCAACGGTCCTTTCCAATGCGATCAGTGCCATTGTGTTGTTTCGCAGACTATGCCGCACCGATCATGTGATACGGATCAAACGAACGGAATTTAAGTTTGATGCAGGAGTTGCCGGTCGTATTTTGCGGATCGGTCTTCCAGCGGGAATCCAAGGTGCGGTGTTTGCAGTTGCCAATATCGTGATCCAGTCTGCAATCAACAGTTTGGGAACGATTGTCATGGCAGCATCCAGTGCGGCATTGAATATAGAGATCATTGTATACGATATTATGAATTCGTTCAGTCAGGCGTGTACGACCTTTACCGGACAAAACTACGGAGCCGGTGATCTGAAACGATGCAAAAAATCACTGTATCTGTGTATTATTGAGGCAGCGGTTGCCTGTGCGGTATCCATTATGTTGATCCTGTTCTTTGGAAAGAGCCTGCTTGCATTATTTAATTCGGATCCAAGGGTTGTAGAGATTGGTTATACCAGATTGCTGATTATTTTTTCTGCATATACATTCAGTATGTTGTACGAAAATATGTCTGGCTATCTGCGTGGATTTGGGCTGTCGCTGGTACCTGCGATCTTAACGGTATTTGGCGTGTGCGTGGTACGATTGGTCTGGATCTATACGGTATTTCCGGCACATCGAACCTTTACCACGATCATGTTAGTATATCCGCTCAGCTTGGCAACGACAGCGGTTTTGATCTTCATCGCATTGATGGTCTATCGCCCATCAAAGCGGTATCAAAAATAATTATAAAAATAGAGATAAGAGAGGCGGAGTATCCGCAAGTATGAGGAAAGGGCAGTGATGTTAGCATGTGGTTATTGTATGCGGTAGGTTCTTCCTTTTTTGCAGGAATTACATCTATTCTTGCAAAGTGTGGGATTAAGAAAACGGATTCCGATGTAGCAACCGCGATCCGCACGATCGTAGTCTTGTTATTTTCGTGGCTGATGGTTTTGATCACCGGGACGGGTGGTCAGACCACACAGATCAGTGGCAAGACATTTCTGTTTTTGGTACTTTCGGGATTAGCGACCGGAGCGTCGTGGCTATGCTATTTTCATGCGTTGCAAAAGGGTGACATCAATAAAGTTGTGCCGATTGATAAAAGCAGCACCGTATTGACGATCTTGTTAGCACTTATTTTTCTGCATGAGGGCATTACCGTTCCTAAGATCATTTCTGTTGTATTGATCGGTGCGGGTACTTTGTTGATGATCGACAAAAAGCAGGATAGTAAGGCGCAGGCTACAGGCAAAGAATGGATGATTTATGCGGTATTATCAGCAGTATTTGCAAGTCTTACCGCCATTTTGGGCAAAGTCGGCATAGAAGGTGTAGATTCTAATCTGGGGACGGCAATCCGTACAACGGTTGTGCTCGTTATGGCTTGGCTAATGGTCATGGTCAAAGGAAAATGGCAGCAGATAAAGACGGTCGAAAAAAAGGAATTTGCCTTCGTGATGCTATCGGGACTGGCAACCGGCGCGTCGTGGCTGTGCTATTACCGCGCACTCCAGACAGGACAGGCAAGTGTTGTTGTACCGATTGATAAACTCAGCATTTTGGTGACGATCGCATTTTCATGGATCGTCTTTCGGGAAAAACTTTTCGGTAAAGCAGTGCTTGGACTTATCGGCATTGTAGCGGGAACACTGTGGCTGGCATTACTGTAGGAGGCTTTTCAGCTTTTCAACCTGTGCGGTATATGTAATAAATGGTTTACTCATATGTACCTCGCTGCAAAATGTTTAATATTCTTTGACATAATAAGCAATATGTGACCCGATGGCGGCTCCGGATGTGCGAAGCTTGAGTAAATATATTGGTAGAAGTTGAGAGACGTCATATCGGGAACATGGACATTTTCACAGGAATTGATTATAATAAAAACATTAGAAATAATAATGCTATACGGAGGACAAGCAGATGTGCGATACGATACAAGAGAAATGCGAGAAGGCAGTAGCCAAAAAACATAGTGGTTATAATTGTGCGCAGGCGGTTGCCTGCACTTTTTGCGAAGAGGCAGGCTTAGATGATGAAACGATGAGAAACCTCATGCAGGGGTTTGGCGCAGGACTGGCAACGATGGAAGGAAACTGCGGTGCGATCGCCGGAGCGGTGGCGGCAGCAGGAATGATCAATAAGGATCAGATGAACACTTTTCAGGATGCGCGTTTGATCATGCAGCAGTTTATGGAGCAGAATGGAACGGTTATCTGCAAAGAACTGAAAGGAATAGAAACGGGACATGTGGTCCGCGACTGTGATGACTGCGTCAGAGATGCGGTTCGCTTTTTGGAGGAAGCATTACAGAAATGATAAATTCGATCAATGAGAGGCGGAGTATCCGTAAGTATCAGGAAGGGAATGTGATTTCTTGCTGCTTCATAATAAGGGAAAAAACAAATAATGGTGAACAAGAAAGGAATGGTGAATTATTATGGAGAGAATAACAAGTTTTACGATAGATCATGATGTATTGGTTCCGGGCTTTTACATTTCCAGAAAAGATGGAGATATTACAACCTATGATCTTAGAACGAGAAGACCGAACAAAGGAGATTATATGAGCAATGCGGATATGCATTCTGTAGAGCATATGTTTGCGACCTATATCCGTAATTCGGAAATTGCGGATTCGGTTATTTACTTTGGACCGATGGGATGTCAGACCGGATTTTATCTGCTGGTCAGAGAAGTAGAACCTAAGAAAGTTTTTCAGATCACGAAAGAGGTGTTATCTCAGATCATTGCTCATGAAGGAGAGGTATTTGGAGCATCTGCGGCAGAGTGTGGTCATTATGAGAACCTTGATCTGGAGATCGCAAAGGAAGAGTGCAGAACTTATCTTGCTGTTTTGGAAAAACAGACTAACATGGAATTTTCATATCCAACAAAATAAATACGGTAAATTTGCGCATGCGGCAAAGTGATAAAGCGCCTGTAAGTGTGCGAATAAAGAAAGGAATATACGATGAGAATAGGTGTGATCGGTGCCATGCAGATTGAGATCGACAATCTGAAGAAGTCACTGGAAAATAGTACAACAGAGGAAATCAGCAGTGTTCAATTTGTCAAGGGTAATATTGGAGAGGTAGAGGTAGTTGCTGCAGTGTCCGGCGTAGGAAAAGTGTTTGCGGCAATCTGTACGGAAGCCATGATATTAAAATATCAGGTGGATATGGTGGTCAATATTGGTGTTGCCGGAACGCTGTGCAAGGAGCTGGGCGTGATGGATGTTGCGTTAGCAAGTCAGGTGGTACAGCATGATATGAATACTTCTGCTTTGGGAGATGATATTGGTTTGCTTTCCGGAATCAACCAGATTTATATTCCAAGTGATGAGAAGATGACGGCATTGATGGAACAATGTATTGCTGAAAAAGAAATTCATTACAAGGTAGGAACCATCGCTACCGGAGATCTGTTTATGCAGGGAGAACGGCAGAAAGAGAAACTTCATCAGCGATTTGATGCGATCGCGGCAGAGATGGAAGGTGGCAGCATTGGTCATGTTTGCTATATGAACCATGTCCCATTTACCGTACTTCGCACAATCTCCGATGGTGAGGGCGGAGCGATGGATTATGCTCAGTTTGCCAGGAAGGCAGCTAAATTGGGCATTGAGATCGTTATTGAGTTTATTAAGAAAATTATTATTTCATAAGGTGACGCGATGAATAAAATCAAGATGACCGAGGTGACGCAATGAATAAAATCAAGCTGACTGCACTTCCATGTATATGTGTAGATGTTTTTGATGGGATTGAAATGATCAGACCGGGCGGAGAAGCGTTAAATTTTGCTGTTCATGCTTCACGTTTTACGAATATAGATGTTACGCTTCTTGGTGTTATCGGAAAAGATAAATATGCAGAAGTGATAATGGATTCAATAGCAAAATTTGCTATTGATAAAAAACATATACGGATTGATGAAAGGCATCAGACTGCAAATAATATGACGTATCTTACGGAATCAGGCGATAGGTATTATAAAGATGATTCTTGGAATGGTAGTATTCTCGATAATATCGTGCTGAATGATGACGAAATCAAAATCTTATCAGAATCCGATGTGGTATTTGTTCATTTTTGGGCCTCGTGTCTTTCACAGGTAATCGAACTGAAAAAAACATATGGCTTTAAGCTTGTGGTGGATTTTGATGTATATAGAGATTTTGCTGATATGGAACGCTTTGCTCCGTATATTGATTTCTTTTTGATAAGCGGATCGGAAGAACTTCTGCCGATGTTTAGGGGGTTATCGAATAAATACAACTGCCTGTTCAATGTGTCGCTTGCAGAACATGGAAGCGTTACATACTTTAATGGACAGGAATACAGAGTGCAGGCTGTAAAAGTTGAAAGCATAATAGATACCACAGGATGCGGCGACAGTTATCACGCCGGCTTTGTTTGTTCATATATGCTTGAAAATGATATTAAAAAGGCAATGAATGTCGGATCTGAAATTGCAGCAGAAACCTTAAAACATTATGGTGGATTCTAAATTGCAAAATAGCTATTGTTTTACTGACATAATAAGCAATATGTGGTTTGGACAATAACTTCCGGTATGGGAAGTTTTAGTAACCTATAAGTTTTCCATCACGTAATCCAAAGTCTCTAGTAATCGCTCCGCCAACCTTTTACGCTTCTGCTGATTACTAATCGCTTGGCTAACTCCTTACGCCTCTGCTGATTTCTTAGCAGAGAAGAGCTTCTTCAAGCAGCTAAATGCCACTAATACACCAAGTACCATCAACAGGATCGCTACGATCAACTGCAAACCATCTACTAAGAATGTAGCCTGACCAGCAGATACATTCTGTACTAATGCGATAAACTTCTGAACCAATGCAGTAAATGTTACTGCTAACATAGCAAACATTGGGATATACAAAGTCCATCCGGTACGACCTGTTGTTTTTAAGAATACTGCAAGTGCGATCAATACCAAGGCAGCAAGCAACTGGTTTGCTGAACCAAAGAGTGGCCATACATTGTTGTATCCACCAAGTGTTAATAAGTAACCAAAGAACAATGTAATTACTGTTGCAAAATATTTATTTGTAAGTACACGCTGTACCGGTGTCATCTTCTCCGGATCTGTCGTATCTCCTAAGAATAATTCTTGGAAAGACATTCTACCGATTCGAGCAACGGAATCCAATGAAGTTAATGCCAACGCAGATACGCACATTGTCATAAATACCGTTGCGATCTGTACCGGAATACCAAATTTTTCTAAGAATCCTGCGACACCTGCTGAGAAGATAGCAAATGGTGTACCTTCTGGTTTTGTTCCATTAACAGCTACTGCACCAACGACAACCAAAGCAACAACACCGAGTAATGATTCTACTACCATGGCGCCATAACCGATCATCGGCATATCTTTTTCATTACTTACTGTCTTAGAAGATGTTTCTGAGGATACCAAGCTATGGAATCCGGATACCGCTCCACAGGCAATCGTAACAAACAAAGTTGGGAATAAATAGCTCTTTGCCGGTACCTGTCCTACAACAAAGCCGTTATACGCATTTAACTTCATTGCCGGATGTGCTACAACAACACCAACAACAGCACCAATGATCATACCTAACAGCATAAATGTTGTCATATAATCTCTAGGCTGCATCAAAAGCCACATCGGCATGATGGAAGCTAAGAACAAGTATGCCATGATGATGTAGATCCAAGTGGATTTAGTTGCATACATTGGAAGTTTCATACCAATCGCAAACATTGCTACGAGCATTGCAATTGCTACCACTGCTCTTGACCACTCCGGCATATCTCCTACTTTTTTCTGAAGCAGACCAAAAAGAACTGCCACTAAGATGAAAAGCATTGAAATAGATGCTGCAGAAGAATGTGCATAAGCAGATGCCTTTGTAAGGTCTGCTGCTCCCTTTCCTACGAAAGTACCGGCGACCATATCCGTAAAGGCGGCAATGACTAACAAAGTAAACAGCCAGCAAAACAGCATAAACAACTTTCTTCCTGCTTTACCTATGTATTTCTCGATGATCATGCCCATCGATTTACCTTCATTCTTAACAGATGCATACAAAGCACCGAAATCCTGTACCGCACCGAAGAAGAGACCTCCGACGATCAGCCACAAGAGCACCGGAACCCATCCGAAAACAGATGCTAAAATTGGTCCCGTCACAGGGCCTGCACCTGCGATCGAAGAAAACTGATGCGAAAATACAGTAAACTTTGAAGATGGGACAAAGTCCTGACCATCCTCAAACTTTTTAGCGGGTGTCTGTGCATTCTCATCAATTCCCCATTTGCGCGCAAGCCATCTTCCGTACAGCAGATAACCGGCACCTAATGCAACAATGCTGATTAAAACAATAACTAATCCATTCATTTCTTTCCTCCATTTCTAAAGCGTAAAACAAAGTATTACAGATCCATGACGCTTTCACATGGATTTGACGATGTGACCCATAAAGTGAAAAAAAGCTTTCGTCTTCATATAAAGATCTCTATGTATCTTTACACAAAGACGAAAGCTTATATACTTCCGCGGTACCACTTCATTTGTCACATCAAAATGACCTCTTACTCTTATCACGATATGTGTCCCATAAATCGACCACATATTTTCAATAAGCTTCTCTATAACGGGAGAACCCGGTGACACTTACCGTATCTGACTAAGCCAGAAATTTCAGTGCACATCTCGCAGAGGATAGCTTTCCGTTCGGTATACTGTCTCGCACCAACCGACAGCTCTCTGCAATACGAGGGATCCGAAAAACCTTGTTCTGTTCAACGATTTTGTTTTTGTTGAAACAAAGATTAGCACTTTAAAATCGATTTGTCAACACTTAAAATTAATTTTTTTCACATATAGCATTAATTTTATTCACTTACCATTTGAAACGTCTGTTGTTCATAGTGGATCACCCTATTCTGCGCTTACCGGTGCTTCCACTGTCGCAGATGCTGCACCCGCCCCTGTACTTGTCGTTGTCGCTGCTGCAGTAGTAGAGTACGTTATCGTTCCCATCTGCTCATCTGCAAACATCAGATCAGAAGTGGCATTAATCGTTCCAAATCCTTCGTTTTTCAATAAACGTATCATTTTCTGCAAATATTCCATGTCGGCACTCATTAAATTCTGTCCCTCGTGCCTTCGATGTGAATATTTTTCCTGCTCCCTGCGCGTTTTCATCTGCTTTTTCAGAAGTTGTAATTCCTGCAGTGCATCTTCTTTTTCATCTGCCTGTTTACGACGTCGCACTATCTTCTGTCCGGTTTCGTTTTGCTTCCGATGCACTGTTCCTTTATCATCACTTTCCATCTGCGATTCACGCCGTATATTCTGCACTTTTTTGCGGGCAACGCGTACCATCTTTTTGGCATGGTTTATGGCAATCTGCAATTCGTCGTCATTATATTGACCGGAAGCAGATTTGCGTCGCAATGCGGATAGCGCAGAATTGGCAGAGGTAAGCGCATTGCTCGCCTGATTCACGTTTTTTGCTCGTGCAATCGCTGCTGACACTTTGCGAAAGCTATAATTAACCGGCTGCTTTGTTGTTTTTGTATTTGTAGACTTACTGTTTTGACGGCTCTCTTTCAAGCGTTCTAACAATTGCATGGAATACTCAATCGCACTTTGATTATAATCTTCCATCGCATTCCATCCCTCTTCTGAAATTTCCACACTTGCCGCCTGTTTCTCTGTCGATGTCCTCTTTGCCGTAGCAGACATCTGTCCCGCATCTTGTGCATAACCCATCTCCGCAGCACTCTGCGTCATCGTATCAGATGCTGCGACTGCTTCTGACGATTCACCATCTGTACTCTGCGCACCTACAGAATGCACTGCCACATGTGTCCTTGTTGGAACTCCGTTTCCAAAACTAACTTGATTCATTGCACTCCCTCCTTGATCTGCAATCTAATCAGCACCACAAATCAGAACTGATGATTCACTATATTGGTTATATCGGCTCAATGTGGCAATTAGCATAGTGCAAGAGGCCGGAGTAGATTCCCCAGCCTCTCATCTTGCTTATATAGATATGATACAGTGCCCTGCAGCGTTTCTCTTCTCTTATTCGTAACGCAGTGCTTCGATCGGATCCAGCTTTGCTGCTTTCCCTGCCGGATAATAGCCGAAGAAAATGCCGATCACCATCGAAAAAGCAACAGATATGATCATTGCGGCTACCGGTGCCGTTGCAGAATATCCCAGAATAGATGCCGCTATCGCACCAAGGATCAAGCCTACAACAATTCCTAATATACCGCCGATCAAACACAAAAGTACGGATTCAATGATAAATTGTAATCGGATGGAACTGTTTTTCGCCCCAAGTGCTTTTCGTGTCCCGATCTCACGTGTTCGTTCCGTGACAGACACGAGCATAATATTCATCACGCCGATTCCTCCAACCAAAAGAGAAATACCTGCAATAAATGCAATGGCGATCGATACTGTCTGCACCATTTCTGTCATTGACTCCGTCATAGATTCCATTGTCGAAGTCGACACTTCGTAATCTACATTTGCTGCATAATATGGCTTAAAATACTGTCCGATCTGCTCTGCAAAAGCAGACACACTATCCACTTTGGTCGATGTAACCACTGTAAACTGCGAATATCCTTCATCCGCATGTGTCTGTTCCTTTGCCGTCGTTAGCGGAATGTACGCCGCCGTTGTCACATCCTCATCCGAAGATTCACTGACATCGCTGCCACTCTCATATTTATACACACCAACAATATAATATTTTTCATAACTGCCATCAAGATTTAGGCTTATGCTCTGTGCCAATGCTGCAGAATTATCTCCATCAAACAGATTTTCCACTACTTTATCGGTGACCATGATCACCTTTTTCTTACCGGTCAGATCTTTTTTCTTAATCTTGCGGCCGGCTAATAATGTAATTTTACTGCTGGCAAAATATTGCTCATTTATTCCTGTAATAGTAATGTTTGCAGACTCACTCTCCCGCTCTGCTGTGCCACTTCCAACCGATTCACTTAATGCAATCGCATCAATTTGATCGGAATACTGTTTCTGCAGCCCTTCGATCATTTCATCCGTAATACGATCATCTTCGTCCATCTCAGAACTTTTGCCGTAAGTGCCAAACCGCATTCCATTCGCAGAAACCTGCTCCTGTTCACTGGACTGCTTTACACCAACAGTAATATTATTGGCTCCCATTTCCTGAAAAGAATCCGCAATGGATGTCGTCAATGAAGAGCTGACTGTCATGATCGCTATAACGGAACCAATACCAATAATAATTCCGAGCATTGTCAAAAGTGCGCGCATTTTGCCGGCTCGAAGTGAACCTACCGCCATTCGTATGTTTTCTATGATCAGCATATCGCACCTCGCTTCCCGGTATCTGCCTTCCTTTCACCTTGTTCCCGGATATCATTCACGTCCCTGTCATTCGTTATCTCACCATTACTCCCGGTATCATCCACAATTACGCCATCCCGCAGTGTAATAATTCTCTCCGTTTCTTCTGCCAATTCTCTGGAATGTGTGATCAAGACGATCGTTTTTCCCTGCTCGCGGTGTAATTTGTGAAATAAATCCATGATATGATGACCCGTCGCCGAATCCAGTGCTCCCGTCGGTTCATCCGCCAGAATTAACGCCGGATCATTTGCCATAGCACGCGCGATTGCGGTTCGCTGCTTTTGTCCACCGGATAATTCATCCGGCTTATGATGCATACGATCTTTCATACCAACCAGCTCCAAAAGTTCCTTTGCACGCTCTGTCCGTTCCTTGCGAGTCACCCCTGCATAAAGCATTGGCAGCTCTACATTGGCAAGTGCAGATGTCCGTGGGATCAGATTATACGTTTGAAATACAAACCCAATCTTTTGGTTGCGGATCTCAGACAACTGTTTATCTTTCAAATTGCCAACACATTCGCCATCAAGCAGGTATTGACCACCTGTCGGCTGATCCAAAGCACCAATAATATTCATTAATGTTGATTTCCCGGAACCGGACTCTCCGACAATAGATACGAACTGTCCTTCCTGTACCTGCAGATCAATACCATGTAATATTTCAAGTTCATTTGGTTTACCAATATAAAAACGTTTTACGATTCCCTGCAGATCAATAATGGCCGGACTTGCTGTCAACTGCTGCTTTGCTTTCTTTGTTATCTCCATAGCTAATCCTCCATTCTATTTGGATGGTGCCTGACCGCCTCCCGGTCCACCCATTCCGCCGGATCCACCCTTGGATCCATTCATGCCACCACGGTCGCCTTTGTTCCCTGTACTGCCGTCAGGTGTGCCTCCCATACCGCCGAAACCACCAAAGGTGCTATTCTGCTTATTAGAATCCGAAGAGGAATCTGTTTTATCTGTTGGAATAACTACTTGCAATCCTTCCTGCAGATCATCGCCCTGCACTTCAATATAATAATCTGTCTCCATTCCGGTTGTTACGGTCACTTTTGAGGTGGAATCCCCATCTTTGACCAAAATATAACTTTCTCCATTTTCCTTGTGTACCGCATCGTATGGTACTGCGTAAACATCCGACGCTTCTTTTTTGACAATACTGCATTTAGCTGTCATTCCAAGCTTAATACGGTCGTCACTTGATGTTACCTTGATTTTTACCTCGTATCCGTCGCTAGAACTGGCAGTTGTACCTGATGACTGACCCTGTGCTTCTGTTGACGTACTGCCACTGCTATCTGTAGATGGTGCCACAAATGTCACTTTACCCTCCAGTTCGTCATTATCTGTCGCATCTGTCAAAATAACTACTCGCTGCCCCACCTTAACATCGCTGATATCATACTCATCTACACTTGTCGTAATAACAAAGGATTGTGTATCCTGAATCTGTAATAAAGTTCCTCCCGAATACGTATCGCCCTCCTCTACCGAAAGTGAGGTTACGGTACCGGATACGGGTGCTGTAACAGCACAATTGTCCAAATTCTCTTTTGCTTCCTTTACCTGCTTTTGTGCTTCTTTGATCTGCTTGGTTCGATTTGTCTCTGCCTGTTCTACCGCAGTCTTGGCAGAATCCACAGAAGACTGATTTTGACGATTACCGGAGGTCTGGTTGCTGACAGCCTGTTCATATTTTTCCTGCGCCTGCGTCAACTGCTCCTGCGCCTGTGACAATTCCTGTTGTAACGCTGTTTTGCGTGCAGCATCTTTTGCTGCCTTGATCTTATCTTTTAACGAACGTACTGTCTTTTTGATTGTTTGCAGGGATGCCTTCGTTTTCTTTACTTCCGCTGCACTTGATGTCTTACTGTCTGAATAAGTTGTCTGTGCGTTACTGAGCTGTTTCTTTGCATTTGTCACCTCAGCATTCGCACTGGTTGTCGCGTCGGATAAGTTGTCTTTTGCATCTGCATAAGCATCTTCCAGATCGCTCTGATCAAATTTAACGAGAGAATCTCCCTTTTGTACTGTATCTCCTACTGCCACAAGAACTTTTTTAACTGTTAGATTGGTTGCTGTCGACGTTACACTCTTGTTCGTTGCGCTCTCAAAAGTTCCGGTTGCGCTGATAGACTCTACCAAATCCTGCTTTGACAGTTGAACTGTCGATTGCTGTCCAGATCCTGCATTTACAGTGTCTTTGCTTCCTTTCGCTTTCACAAAAAGTGCGATTCCAACGGCTGCTGCCACGATCACAATTCCCCCTGCAATCCACCTCTTTTTGATTCGTTTTGCTGTAATTTTCATAGTAACCTCCAGTCTACAAATGATGTCGTCTCAAATTTCATTCGCTAATTTTAAGACTTCATCAACTTGCTTAAGTTATGTTGTAACCTAAAAATTTGATGTTTGGTTGGAAATTACTTTATTAAAAATTTATGAAAATTACGTGTGCAATCATTGAAGAAGATGTGAAACATCTTAACAGCCGTTTCTTAAATCATGGCTGTCAACATTTCACTTCCTATTGCACACCATATTGAATATGCAGATAATGCTTCTTGATCGCATAAACATTGTCTGCGTAATCTCTGCCATCTTCTCCCTCAGATGCAGACAAGATTCCTTCTAATATCACTTTAGTGATATCCTGTTCGCTCTGCTGATAGACTGACTGGTAATAATCATCTTTTTTCTCGCATATGCCCTCCAATGATTCACCCCGGCAAAGCATGCTCTGCCGGGGCTTGATACTGTTATGACTATTTTCCGGTACACACATTAAGCAGCTTTGACAGCTTTTGCTTTTAATCCGCTCTTCTTCAACTGCTTACGCATTTTCTTTAATGCGCTCTTTGGCACCTTCACAACCAGTTTCTTGGATGTTTTCTTCCAGATGCTCTTGCCGCTGAATGTGCATTTCTTTGTCTGGATCTTGACGTTCTTTAACTTCTTACATCCGTAGAACGCCTTTGCTCCAATGTTTCTTACATTCTTTCCGATCGTAACCGTGGTGAGGTTCTTTAATCCCTTGAATGCATTTTTGTTGACTCCAACAACACGGTATGTCTTTCCTGCCAAAGCTACCGTATTCGGGATCACTACCTTTTTGACTTTATTTTTGTCGCTATTCTTGGCATAACTTAAATTCATTGCGACAACTTCGCGCTCCGTATCCGTTTTCTTGACAACCTTATAACGGATGTTGTTGACAGACCAGTATCTTCCCACCTGCGGGTAGCCGATTCTGTATGGATTGATCACAAGCTTCTCACCAGCCTTATACGTAGGACCGATGCGGAACTGAAGTTCCTGCTGATACATCTCATCAACCACGCTCTGTGCAATGCCGGATTCCATCAACACCAGAAGATTTGGACATTGGTTAAATGCCTTCTTTCCTACTTTGGTTACTGACTTCGGAATAAATACCAATCCCAAGTTGGTGCATCCATCAAATGCCCTTGCTCCAATCTCTGTCACACCACTCTCGATCACAACAACACGAAGATCTTTTCTTCCTGTATACGCCTTATCCGCTATCTTTGTTGTGTTCCCAATAAATAACGGCTTCTGCGTACTGTCTGGTGACGCTGTCTGCGTTGGCGAAGCCGACGGCTGTGCTGACTGCACAGGCTGTGATACATCCGCATCCGCTGCGCTCCCTACTGCTGCTCCCATTGCTAGTAGTGTAATTCCTGCTAACATTCCAATAATTTGTTTTCTCATGATAATCCTCCTTATGCTATCTATGCATACTAAATACACTCTGTCTAATATGGCATTATATCAACATCTTTGATAATATTTTCTGCCTTAATAAAAATCGAACTTAAACATTGCTTTGTCTCGCGATCAACATTTTTTAACACGTTAAGCCATACTATTCGTTCCATGTTAGACCATTTCCTTTCTTTCGTAGATTCCACCCTGTTATACCTATATACTATCTCTGCATTTAGCAATAATTCTGCCTAATGCAAAGCAGTAGCCTCTTTTACCACGTTTCTTCATTCACAGTTTTCTCTTTATCTCATTACAGCATTATCCTTCTCCTCTATTAACTATAACGAACAAACCACAATAAACCTGACAAACTTTTTTAAAAAATTTTTAGTATACCTTTTTTTTACTGCTTGCCCCAACTTTTTCTGACTTGCCATCCTTCCATACAACAGCCGTTATATGACTTCGATACGTTCCCTTTTGATTGTCTCTGCTTATATGACTATTTAGAAGCCCAAAAGGTTCATTTCATCTTGCAATATTTCATTTTTCTAATATTATTAAGTTT
>ENA-ORTQ01001898-ORTQ01001898.1-human-gut-metagenome-genome-assembly--contig:-NODE-1898-length-20245-cov-4.267756_pt1 | contig 20245 bp, 17 predicted proteins | sample MGYA00241912_ERZ509188 | MGnify/ENA primary metagenome ERZ509188 (study PRJEB26280, sample SAMEA2338849) | human gut metagenome | biome: human gut; feature: human-associated habitat; material: faeces...
TTCTTTTCAATCTATTCTTGCTCAACATCTCAGCGAAATGCATACAATCTTTTCTCCGCTCCCTCACGTTCCAAGCTTTCGTTAAGTTTTCTTTCCTTCCACTTCGCTGCACCCTGCTCCCTGCATCGGTGTTCCTCAGCTTTCCGTGTCCAGTTTACACGCTCTTTCGAGTTCCTTAACGCCGCCTTTCCTCGTGCGACAGCTTTATTATTATACCATACCATCCCCAGTTTGTCAATGCTACTTGATGTAGAAGATTCTCGTCTATTTTTGTCGATGATTTGTGAAAAATCCATAAAAAGAGCGTTTCCCCTCCCCAAAGAGAAACGCTCCGCCCCTTTTTTTCCGAAAAACAACCTCTTATTCGACAATTTTCACATCATACGCTTGCAACCACGCATTCATCTGCACGAAATAAGCAATCGTCTGCGGATATGCCATCAGCTGCCCATACCACTGCACACCGCTCGGCTGTAATAATAGTTGTTCAATTGCTTCTCGTTTCACCAACTGGAACAGCGGTGCTTTTGGATCTTGCAAAATCGCCGCAAGCATTGCTCGTACTGCCTGCAAATAATTCGGATTGTGGGTCTTTGGATACGGACTTTTTTTCCGCCAGAGCACTTTCTCCGGCAAATAGTCCTGCATTGCTGCTCGCAGCAGCCCTTTTTCATAGCCTTTGTACTCTTTCATCTCCCACGGCACATTATAAAGATACTCTGCAATCCGATAATCACAGAACGGCACTCGCACTTCCAAAGCGTTCGCCATACTCATCCGGTCTTTCCGGTCTAACAGCGTCTGCATAAACCAGTCTAAGTTCAGCAGCATCATTTGCCGCATACGGCGTTCTAACGGAGAATCTTCCGGCAACGTATCTGCCTGTTGAATCGTTTCTTGATATGCCTGCGATACAAACGCTGCCCCGTCAATCTGCTCTGCAAACTCTTCTCGCAGGAACTGCATCCGATAATCGGTACTCTGTGCCCATGGGAATCCATCTCGCTCCCGAATATTTGGATCTCGATACCAAGGGTATCCGCCAAATAGTTCATCGGCACACTCGCCGGAAAGGGCAACGGTTACCTGCTCCTTAATTGCTCCGCAGAATAAATAGAGGGAACTGTCTACATCTACCATGCCCGGCAAATCTCTTGCCTGCATTGCTGGAATCAAAGCAGCTGCCAGCTGTGGCGTATCCAGAACCGTCCAATGATGCTGACATTGCAGATAGTCCATCATCGCACGAATATAATCTGGGTCACTGTTCGGCTGGAAGTGGCTCTTCTGAAAATAGCGGTCATTATCTTTATAGTCTACGGAAAACGTATGCAGGACTTCTCCCCGATTCTTCAGCACTTGATTGGCAAGTGAAGAAAGCAAGCTGGAATCCAGACCGCCAGACAAAAATGTTCCAATGGGAACATCAGAAACCATCTGACGGGTTGCAGCATCTTTCACCAACTCCCGCACCTGTTCAATCGTCTGTTCCATGTTATCCGTGTGCGGTTTTGCCTGTAATTTCCAGTAAGCTGCAAGAAAAATTCCAGTTTCTGTTGCATAGCCACAGTGTGCCCGTTTCACTTCTTTGATGGTCTGAAAAACGCCGCAGCCGGCAGAACGTCCAGGGCCTAGCAAGAGAATCTGTGCAATCCCATGTTTGTCTATGGTATGTGGCACTGCTGGATGCTGCAATAGTGCCTTGATTTCAGATGCAAAAACCAATCCGCCGGGAATCTCCGCATAAAACAATGGTTTCACACCGATTCGGTCACGGGCAAGAAATAACCGCTGTGCCTGCTGCTCCCAGACTGCAAATGCAAAAATCCCGTTGAACCGCTCTGTACAAGCTGCTCCCCAGTGTAAGTATGCCTGTAAGACAACTTCTGTATCACAGTGTGTAGTAAAAACTGCTCCTTCTTTTTGTAATTCTTCCCGCAGTTCCGGTGTATTATAGAGTTCTCCATTATAAACCAGCGTATAGGTTTCGGTTGCAGTCTGCCGTGTCATCGGCTGTTTTCCCCGTTCCACGTCAATGACAGCCAGCCGAGTGTGTGCCATTGCACAGTGGGTATCTTGATAAATCCCTTGCTGGTCAGGGCCTCGATTGCTTAGAACTGCCTGCATTCGTTTTAAATCGGCTTGATATCGGGCAACATCTTCTTGCCAAGTGACCATTCCAGTGATTCCACACATATCAGCGTCCTCCTTTTATCAGCGGATTGAAAAACCGCCTGCTTCTGTATGATATGCAGAAACAGGCGGAAATGTGCGGAGATTTTTCTTTTTTATGGATGAGCAGCTGTATCCTGTTTGGTCAACAAGTACAGACAATATTGATTCATACTAATTCCTTCTTGTTTGGCGTGCAGTGCTAATTGCTGATGCAAAGATTTCGGAATCTGTAACTGAAACTGTCCAGAATAGGATTCTGTTGCTTGTGGCTCTGGAATGGGCAGCTGTTCTTCTAATGCTGCTTCTAACCAAGCTTTTTTCGCATCTTCTGCCTGCAAAATTGCAGATTCTATGGTATCTGCACAAGTCAAACATCCCGGCAATTCCGGAAAAGATACGACATAACCACCCTCCTCCGTGTCTGGAATCAATTCCATTTTATAAGGAAGTTCTAAGTATTCCTGTAAGGTTTTCATCGTCATCCCTCCTGCTGTTCAATCAACTCTTTGACCTTTTGCACATAAACTTTTTTAATTGGTTCATGCTTTGGAATTGTAATGGGCATTGCTCCCGGCTTGCGAAACGTATAATGACTGCTTCCACCTTTTGGTGCTTGCATCTCATACCCATAGCTTTCTAATACTTTTTGTAGTTCTGAAAATCGCATATCTTTTGACAACGAACAAATGCGAGCCAACAACTTATCCCATTTCGACATTCCATCGCCTCCTTTTTTCATTATAACACGCTGTAATCTTCCCTGTCAAGCGTTTTCATATCGTTTATCCATTGCATTTTAATACGAAAATCTTCCCTCTTCCAAATGAATCTTATCCCAGAAATACCGCAGCATCCAACCATCAAAGTCGGTGATCTGCATAGAAGAACCTGCCATCATCAGCGAAGAGCCGCCCGGGAATCCTCCCGGTGGGAATCCATCCAATTCCCCTTCTCCGCCATAGAAGTCCGTCATGCCAAATCCATGCCCCAATTCATGCTCCAGCACATGCAGACCCGTTCCATCCAGCATATTCAAATAGGCATCATCTGACAGTCGCTGTCCCCAGTCGCCGCCGCATCCGCCAATGGATGGGAAGCCCTGCGTTGCCCAGAGATACATGTCAAACCGTTCGCCCGGATAAACATAGCTAGTATCCATGAAGTGATCCATGCGGGAAAGGTCTGTTGGTGCACTCGGCAATTTATCCGGAATGGTTTCATAGCCGTTGGATGTGTCCCCACTGCTGTCGTAATCGCTAATCAAAGAATCATAGACCACTTCATCCGGCTGCAAATCCAACAGACAATTCCGGTCTAAAACTGCCCAGCCGACAATTTTCACAGTAACATGGTCATATGGCCAATCTTCATAATCTTTCAGCCAGTCTGTCCAAGCGTTGATGCTATCTTCCACCAATTTTTCAAACTGTCTCCGCTGTTCCAACGATACGGTTTTATAAGACTGCCAGCGAACAACATAATGCAATTCGCCATTTCCGGCAACAATCTGATCAAACAAGGTATTTCGGCGAACGGTGGACTGTTCCCGTTCTACTCGATTTGTCCAAATCCAATCCGCAGCAGACTGATAGCTTGCCGGCATATCTGCAATCGTCAAGGTCTGTTTGAAATCGGTTGTGGTTGTCGTTGTGGTAGTGGTTTCTTCTGGTGCTGTGGTTGTGGTTGCAATGCTTGTTGTGGTCGTTGTCTGTTCCGGTTCAACTACTGGGAAAATCGTATTTTCCGGCAGTGTTACGGTTTCGGCTGGGAATGCAGTCTGCCGCTGCATCAAAAAGCCCTGCAAGGCTGCAAGATCTGCTGCATCCAATGTTCCATTCCCGTCCACATCTGCCAAGGCTGCTGCACAAAAATCGGAACTTTCCCCCTGTAACACCAATCGTTTCGCCAGTGACAAATCCAGCACGTTCACAACTCCATCTTGGTTGACATCGCCCGGCTTCAGCCAAGTGACCGGCTCTAATGTATAAGTTCCAAAATCTGTTTCATTTTGCTGCAAGTGAATGCGATTCATGCCCACTTCAGTACAAGTAAACTGCTGCTGCATACCATCTTGTTGCAATTGCAGTTCCAACGTCTGTCGGTCAGAAGCTGTTGCATAAAATTCGCCCTCACTGAGCGAGGATTTCAAGGTATAAATTCCCGTCCCCGTTTCTGTAAAGTACCAGATATTATACGCTGCAACGCCATTTGCGGCATATGAAAGAATCTGGCTGCCTGTTTCCGCTGCTCCGTTGGCAACCGTCAAATACTGTCCGGCATCGTCCCGCAGCTGATACCCAATCCACGCATTGACTGCCGCCGCTGCTTCCGATGGGGCATCTGCTGCAAGTACTGCATGCGGCATGGATACCACGCCCATAACTGCCGCCAGCAATGCCGTTTGTAACGATTTTCGTTTCATCATCCTGACTCCTTTTCCCTCAGAAATTTTTCCAATGGTCTTATTATAGCATAGTGTATAAAATTTTTCAATTATTTTTGTATATTTTTTCTGATATTTCCAGCCTGATTCGGTAATTTTTCGCAGTCCTGTTCTCCTGTTTTTCGTATTTCTTCTATTTCTGTTTGCTTTTTCATGAAAAGGCTGCAAGTCCAGCAGAAACCACCAGAAAAACAGAGAAAACCTTGACAAAGTTTCAGCCGTGTGCTATACTACTTTTATATTGTCCTATTCCAAAAAAGTTATCTGGATGGGAAAAAATACACACAGAATCGAAGGATTCGTGTAAATGGAGGAACGAGATACCATGATTAAATGGAAAAAACTTGCGGCTACGGTTGTAGCTGCTGCAGCTGCTGTTTCCTGTGTTGGATGCGGCAATCAGGCACTTGCTTACCCGCTGACAATTGACGGCGTAAAAATCAAAGCTGGTATTTACATCTATTATTCTTATCAGGCTTATACCGAAGCAACCAGCACCATTCAAAAACAGAATTCTGACTTGGACACCACTGATGAAGAAGTGGTAAAGGCACAGACGATCGACGGCAAAGATGCGGAAACTTGGATCAAAGACCGCACGATGGAATATTGCAAGGAATTCGTTGCGATTCAGAAAGACTTCGATGCAAAGGGTCTGGAACTGACCACCGAACAGACCAATCAGGTGAAGAACTACATCAGCTCTGCTTGGGACAGCAGCGGCGAAACCTTTGAAAAGAACGGAATTGCAGAATCCTCCGTTCAGGATATCTTCCTTTCTACCTACAAAGAACAGGAACTGTTCCAGCATTATTATGGTGCAGATGGTGAAAAGGGCGTTACGGAAGACGAACTGAAAGAATACTACGAAGACAATGATGCTCGTGTTCGTTACATCACTTTCGACCTGAAAGACGGCAACGGCGATTTGCTGAAAGATGACGGCAAAAAAGAAATGAAGAGCATGGTAGAAGATTACCTGAGTGTTCTGAAAACACTGAAGGATGAAGATGCCATCAACGACAAAATGGATACCATTCAGGAAGAATACAACGCTTATGTGACTTCTATTTCCGAAGAAGCTGCTGCTGCAACCGCAACTTCTGCAACAGATGAAAACGGAAATGAAATTCCAGCAACCACCACTGCAACGACTGCAACAACCACTTCCGCAGAAACAACCACTGTTACAACTGTTGCTGCAGATGCAGAATCGGATTCCGAAGCAGAAACCACTGCAGACACCGAAGAAACCGTAACACGTGCAGCATCTGACGCAGACAGTTCCGATGAAACAACAACCACAACCGTTTCCGGTGCAACAGAGGAAGAAAGTTCTGATACCACAGAAACCACCACGACTACTGCACCGTACGCAAACGAAAGCATTATCACAAAGGTTTCCACAACAGACGAAAAGGACAAGGATAACGAAGATTCCATTAACTATACACCGTCTAAGAAAGCCTATGAAGCAATTTTCAACGATGCAAAGACGGATGTTCCGTTTATCGTAGAAGATGACGAAGCTTATTACCTGATTGTTCGGTTTGACATCACCAAGCGAATGACAGATGATGACCTCTGGACAGAAGACCAGATGAAGGCTGTTGCCTCTAGAAAGTATTGGGATAATTTCACCGATGACAAGAAGGAAATGGCAAACGCTTTGAACATCGACCAGCAGAGTGATCGGGCAATCAAGAAGTATGATCCGTTCAAGTTAGACTTCTCTTCCAGCTCTAGTTCCAGCAATTAAATAAAACCAATTTGATTGTTAAAAGTCAAAAAGCGTGTCCACAGTTTCAATTTGTGGATACGCTTTTTTCTTGTTTCTATGTCGTGTTTCATTGAAAACTGTGCCTTTAAAAAGTACTCAGATACTTTTACCAATGACAAGAAAGAAATGGCAAACGCTTTGAACATCGACCAGCAGAGTGACCGAGCACTCAAAAAGTATGACCCGTTCAAGTTGGACTTCTCCACAAGCTCCAGTTCCAGCAATGAAACAGAATCAATCTGATTGCTAATCAAAAAGCGTGTCCGCAGTTTCAATTTGCGGATACGCTTTTTTCTTGTTTCTATGTCGTGTTTCATTGAAAACTGTGCCTTTAAAAAGTACTCAGATACTTTTACCAATGACAAGAAAGAAATGGCAAACGCTTTGAACATCGACCAGCAGAGTGACCGAGCACTCAAAAAGTATGACCCGTTCAAGTTGGACTTCTCCACAAGCTCCAGTTCCAGCAATGAAACAGAGTCAATCTGATTGTTAATCAAAAAGCGTGTCCGCAGTGCAAATTTGCGGATACGCTTTTTCTTTTTCATATTCCAATTTCACATGGACAAGAATCAACATCCCAGTACGATACTTGAAAAACAAAAAACCAGATGCATTGCATCTGGTTTTCATTTGGTTGGGGTGGAAGGATTTGAACCCTCGGAATAACGGAGTCAGAGTCCGCTGCCTTACCACTTGGCGACACCCCAATATTTCATTTTGTCATCTGTTGTTCAGCGACTTATTTATTATATCACACTTTTTTGTGTTTGTCAAGTCTTTTTTTCAAATTTCTCAAAAAAATTTTTTCTGAACTTCTTTCAGACTGTTTTGCGTCTTACTCATGACGACTTATATAGTATATCACATTCCGCCGTATTTGTCAAGCGTTTTTTGAAAAAATCATCGAATTTTGTTTTTTTCTGTATAATTGCATGATTACAACAAAATTAAAACAAAAAGCAGGCGGATTTCATCTTCCTGCCTGCTTGTTACTTAAAAAATTAAATCGCCGTTTATTCATCCAGTGCTGTCCGCAGGGACTTTACAAATTCATACACCTTTTCCGGTGCTTGTTCCTGATACTGTTCAACCATGTTGACAATGGCACTGCCCACAATGACCCCATCACAATACTGGCTCATCTGCTTTGCAGCTTCTGGGCTGGAGATTCCAAACCCAACCATGCACGGAATCTTTGCATACTTATGAATCGGTGTAAAGAACGCAGAGAAATCCGTCTGGAACTTTGTCCGCATACCTGTTACACCATTCGAGGAAACACAATACAGGAATCCGGTTGCATCCTCTGCAATCATCTGAATTCTGCCTTCACTTGCCGGTGTTACCAAGCTGATGTTGTGAATGTGATACTTGTCAGCACTGCCCTGAATCTCATCCTTTTCTTCAAATGGCATATCCGGCACAATGACTCCATCAATGCCAATTTCCTGACAGGTGCGGAAAAATTCCTCTGTTCCATGAGAGAAAATCGTATTCAGATACATCATCAGCAGCAACGGCATATCGGTTTTCTTCCGCAGCCGCTTAACCAGTTCAAAAATACCTGCTAAGGTTGTTCCCTGCTTCAAAGCCTGTTCGCTGGCGTGCTGAATGACAGGACCTTCTGCAATCGGGTCAGAAAACGGAACGCCCAGTTCAATAATATCTGCACCGGCTTTTTCCATCTGCAATACCAGCTGTTCCGTACGGTCATATCCGCCGTGTCCAGCTGTTACAAATGGAATCAGTGCCTTTTTCCCCTGTTGTTTTAATGCCTGCAAAGTGCGGTCAATTCGATTCTCAGTCATCAATCTTCACTCCTCTGTATTGTGCGATTTGCTGCATATCCTTGTCCCCACGACCGGACAGGCAGATAATCATAATTTGGTCTTTTCTCATAGTTGGTGCTATCTTCATTGCAGCTGCAACAGCGTGTGCTGATTCAATTGCCGGAATAACACCTTCTTTTTTCGACAGATATTCCAACGCCTGAACAGCTTCTTCGTCCGTAATGGCAACATAGTCTGCCCGTCCGGTTTGATAAAGATTTGCGTGCTCTGGCCCGATGCCCGGATAATCCAGACCGGCAGAAATCGAAAATACCGGTGCAATCTGTCCTTCATCATTTTGCAGGAAGTAGGACTTCATGCCGTGGAAGATTCCCAACTTGCCCTTTGCAATCGTTGCAGCGTGCAGAGCAGTATCCACGCCCTTTCCGGCAGCTTCTGCACCGACCAGCCGAACGCTTTTATTCGGGATGAAATCATAGAACATCCCCATGGCATTCGAGCCGCCGCCAACGCAGGCAACGACACAATCCGGCAACACGCCTTCTTTTTCCTGTAACTGCTGCTTTGCTTCTTCGCCAATAATCTTCTGGAAGTCCCGAACCATCATCGGATACGGATGCGGCCCCATTACCGAGCCAATCAAATAATAAGTGGTGTCAATGTTGGTGACCCAATCCCGCATTGCTTCGTTGATGGCATCTTTCAGCGTACCCGTTCCGTTGTTAACGCTGCGAACCTTTGCCCCCAGCAGTTCCATCCGGTAAGCGTTCAGCTTCTGCCGTTCTACGTCCTCTTTCCCCATGAAGACTTCGCATTCCAAGTCAAACAGAGCACAAGCGGTTGCTGTTGCAACACCGTGCTGACCAGCACCGGTTTCCGCAATAATCCGCTTTTTGCCCATCCGCTTTGCCAGCAGAATCTGACCCAATACATTATTGATTTTGTGTGCACCTGTGTGGTTCAAATCTTCCCGCTTCAGATAGATTTTACAGCCGCCCAAGTCTTCTGTCATCCGTTCTGCATAATACAGCAGAGATGGACGGTTTGCATAATCCCGACAGAGTGTGCGGTATTCTTCCCAGAAAGTCGGGTCTGCCTTTGCTTCTTCATAGGCGGCTTCCAATTCGTGTACCGCATTCATGACCGTTTCGGGAACATACTGTCCGCCGAATATTCCATATCTTCCTACTTTACCCATAATTCTACGCTCCTCGTATCAATGTCATCAATTGTTTCATTCTTCTCAGTGATTTTACGCCATCCTCTTCAATGCCGCTGGAAAAATCCACGCCCGTGGGAGAAACCGTTGCAATTGCTTCCAAAACATTTTCCGGTTGCAACCCACCTGCCAGAAAAAACGAACGATTCCAGCTGTGTCGGGCGAGCAGCTCCCAGTCTGCACAAACACCTGTTCCGCCAATCCCTGCACCCGTCTTTCCCTCTAGAATCAGGCAATCTGCCGGATTTGTTCCGGCGGCTTCAAGTTCTTCCAGCGTGCCAATGCGAAGGGCTTTCCAAACTGGCAAGCCGGTTTTCTGCTGCAAGGTTTGAATCTGCTCTGCCGATTCATTGCCATGCAACTGAATCACCTGCAAGTGCAACTGCTCTGCCATACGGCAAATGGTTTCTGATGATTCATTTACGAACACCCCAACCGCTGCAATTGCATCCGATTTTTCCTGTACCAAGCATTGTGCCTGCTCCTGAGAAATGCTCCGGCGAAAACCACCGCTTAAAATCATACCCATATAATCCGGCTGGCAGAGATTCACGGCTGCAACATCCTCCAGCCGCCGGATTCCACAAAACTTAATCTTCATAAGTTCTCCCGCAGCTGCTGCATGGCAACGGCAACATTTCCGCTCCGCATCAAGGTTTCTCCAATCAATACCGCATCTGCTCCATATTTCCGGACAGCTGCCAAATCTTCATGCGTCTGCATACCGCTTTCCGAAACCAAAATGCAATCGTTCGGAACCATTGCTGCCAGTCGTTCCGTGGTCTTTAAATCGACCACAAAATTTTTCAAGTTGCGGTTATTGATGCCGCAGATTTTTGCACCGCAAGCAAGCACCTGCTCCATTTCTGCTTCGTTGTGTGCTTCAAACAGACAATGCAGCCCCAATTCCGTTGCATATTCGTAAAAATGCCGCATCGTTGGAGCGTCCAGAATGGCTGCAATCAACAGAATAGCATCTGCTCCCATGACCCGTGCTTCGTCGATTTGATAGGTGTCAATGATGAAATCTTTCCGCAGCATCGGAATGGAAACTGCTTCTCGAATCGCCCGAAAATAATCGCTGCTGCCCTGAAAGTAATGTTCCTCGGTCAGGCAGGAAATCGCATCTGCTCCGGCACGTTCATAAGCAGCTGCCTGCTCGACCGGATGAAAGTCTGCACAGATAACCGACTTCGAAGGCGATGCTTTCTTGACTTCTGCAATAATGGAAAGCCGTCCGGTTTTCAGAGCATCCGGAAATGAATATACTTCCCGTTCCGTCTGCAATGCCAGTTTCCGCATGGTTTCCCGGTCGGTTCTCTGTAACTCCCGTGCAAGCTGTTCTTTTCGCTTTGCAACAATTTCATCTAAAATCATAAGCCTGCTCCTTTCTTATGCCAGAGCATTGGTAAACTGCTTGAGTTCCTCTAACTTTGCCAGTGCTGCACCGCTGTCAATCATCTCTGCTGCCAGTGCAACCCCATCGCCGATACTGCCAGCCTGACCAACCACATAGAGAGCACAGCCAGCATTCAGCAGAACGATGTTCCGCTTTGCATCCCGAATCGTTCCAGCCAGAATGCCTTGTGTAATCAGTGCATTTTCTTCCGGAGAACCGCCAACAACTTCTTCCTTTTCTGCCAGCGGCAACCCGAACTGTTCCGGTGTGATGGTGTATTCAAAAATACCGCCGTCCTTGATTTCTGCAACCTTTGTCGGAGCGGAAATTGAAATTTCATCGAATCCATCTTCTCCGTGTACGACCATTGCATGACGAATGCCCAGACCGCAGAGCACCTTTGCCATCACCGGAATCAAGTCATCGCTATAAACGCCCAGCAAAATATAATCGGTTTCAGCCGGATTTGCAAGCGGTCCTAAAATATTGAATACGGTACGAGTTTCCATTTCTTTTCTTGATTTGGCAACGTATTTCATCGAACCGTGATAGCTCTGTGCAAACAGGAATGAAATGCCGATTTCGTGAATGCAGTTGGCAGCCTGTTCCGGTGTGGTCTGAATTTTTACACCGAGCCGTTCCAACACATCTGCTGCACCGCTCTTACTGGACACGCTGCGGTTGCCGTGCTTGGCAACCTTTGCTCCAGCTGCTGCAATGATGAAAGAAGAAGTGGTAGAAATATTGAAGGAGTTCGAGCAATCGCCGCCCGTTCCGACAATATCAATTGCATCCTTGCAATTGGGAACGGTCTTTGCCTTTGCCCGCATGCCCTTTGCAAATCCAGTGATTTCTTCAATGGTTTCACCCTTCATTCGCAGAGCAGTGAGAAATTCTGCAATTTGAATATCAGTTGCCGCATTGCTCATAATCAAATCCATGGCTTCCATGGCTTCGGTTTCGGTCAGATTTTCGCCGTTCAGAACCTTTTCTGCATATGGGAGCAGGGCTTTCTTCGGCTGCTGCGGTGTCTGCTGCTTGGTCGGAATCGAAACGCCCGGCAGCAGGTTCAAGAATCGAATCAGGATTTCCTTTCCGTCTTCCGACAGAATGGATTCCGGATGGAACTGCAAGCCATAAATTGGGAACTTGGTATGTTCCAGTGCCATAATCTGTCCATTTTCATCCCGTGCGGTGATTCGCAGGCAAGATGGCAGCGATGCTTCTTCCACAATCAGGGAATGATAGCGACCGCAGGCAATCACCTGCGGCAGCCCTGCAAACAGAACCGACTGATTGTCAATTGCAATGTTGCTTGCTTTGCCGTGCATGAGGTGTTCTGCCTTGACAATCTTTCCGCCGAATGCCTCTGCAATTGCCTGATGTCCCAAGCAGATGCCCAGAATCGGCATTTTTCCGGCAAACTTCTGAATCGCTGGAATCGAGATACCAGCATCTTTCGGATAGCCCGGCCCTGGAGAAATCAAGAGTGCATCCGGATGCATGGCTTCGATTTCTTCCAATGTGATTTCATCGTTCCGAACTACCTGAATATCCGGATACAATTCCCCGATATACTGATACAGGTTGTAAGTGAAAGAATCATAATTATCCAAAAACAGAATCATTGTGCTGCCTCCTTAATGGCATTGATGACTGCCAATGCTTTATTTACGGTTTCATAGTATTCATTTTCCGGCACAGAGTCCGCTACAATGCCAGCTCCTGCCTGTACATATGCTTTCTGATTGGTAAAGAGCACGGTTCGAATCGCAATGCAGGTATCCATATTGCCATTGAATCCGAGATAACCAACCGTACCGCCATACAAGCCACGCTTTTTCGGTTCAAACTGGTCAATCAGTTCCATTGCCCGTACCTTTGGAGCACCGGAAAGTGTTCCGGCTGGCAGAATTGCCATCAGTGCATCCAAAGCGGTCAAGTCTTTCCGCAGTGTTCCCTCTACATCGGAAACCAAATGCATGACCTTGGATGCCCGTTCCGTCACCATATAGCGAGTTACGGAAACGCTGCCAAATTCAGAAACCTTACCGACATCGTTTCTTCCGAGGTCAACGAGCATCGTATGTTCTGCTCGTTCTTTCGGGTCTGCCAGCAAATCGGTTTCATTCTGCATATCTTCTTCTCTGGTCTTGCCCCGTGGCTTTGTTCCGGCAATTGGACGGTTGTGAATCGTACCATTCTTTACGCTTGCCAGCATTTCCGGAGAAGCTCCGGCAACATCATAAGTTGGTGTATGGAAATAATAGAGATACGGGGATGGATTGCTGACCCGCAATTTCCGGTAAACATCAAAGCTATCCGGCGGATTCTGGATTTCAAACCGCTGGGAAAGAACAATCTGGAAAATATCACCGTTCACAATGTGTTCCTTTGCCTGCCGAACGATGTCCATATAGGCATCCTTGCTCGTGTTGGAATGTACGATGGCAGTTCCTGTTTTCAAGGTTGGCTTTGGTGTTGGGTTATAAGTGCGAATCTTCTGTGCCAGTTCTTCCGCTCTCCAGAGAGCTGCTGCATACTGGGCATCCAAGTTGCCATCTGTGTGCAGATTCTGAATTACAATCCCGTTGTGTTTCAGGTGGTCATAGGCAACCAGTTCTTCATACAGAAACAAATCGCAGTCTGGCATGTGAATGTCATCTTCCGGAACATTCACCAATGTTTTTTCCAGATACCGCACGGTATCATATCCGAAATAGCCAATCAATCCGCCTGTGAAATTCGGTGCATCCGGCAAAACCGGAGCGGAATACTGTGCCATTCGTTCTTTCAAGAACAGAATGGGATGTTCCACCATGAATGTTTTCTTCTGATTGTTTTCCAGAATGCAAGCCGTTGTGCCGTGCATCTGAATTTCCTGTTTCGGATTTGCTCCGACAAAGGAATACCGTCCCCACTGTTCGCCGTTGTTCACGCTCTCAAAAATAAAGGCATTCTTTGCACCCTCAGACATTGCCCGATACAAATTGATGGGGGTCTGATTGTCCGCAGAGAAATCATAGAAAACAGGAATGGTATTATACTGTTTGGCAAGCTGTTTCACTTGTTCCAATGATGGTGTAAGCATATGCTTTCCTCCTTATAAGAAAATGATGAATATTGTTCTATATTGTCAAATGAAAGTCACGATTGTCCTTAATGGAGATGCAGAAAAAACAAAAAACGCCTGACATCCCACTGCTATGGGACGTCAGGCGTAAAATCCTTAACGTGTTGCCACCCAATTTCAGAAACATCATTCTACTTTGCCGGAATGCTGTTTCCCTCTTTCCGAATACGCCGGACTTCCACCGGATATATTCTTATCCCGATAACGTAGGACATACGGCGACAGTTACTACCAAATGTTTTGGATTCCCTGTGCTTCTCACAAATCCATTCACCATACCGCTTCCATATCAGGATCCCACCATCCCTGACTCTCTCTGTTGCCGCTCAGCAGGTTACTTGCCTTTGCTCTAAGAATTTTAAGATGCTTTTATTATAGTCACTTCGTTCGGATTTGTCAAGAGGATTCATAATTTTTTTACATTTTTGTTCATATGCCATTACGATGCAGACCGCTGCACCACAGATTTCACAAACTTCACAATCTGAATCAGAATCATTGAACCAAAGCTGAAAATGTGAATCCATGCATACTGCAAACCAGTCAGGCTGGCAATGCTGAACAAGCTCTTCAACGGCGGAACTAACAGAACTGCATTGATTAAAATCATGCCGGCAAAGAATGCCATCAAGCCAAATGGGTTGTTAATCATCTGCTTCCGGAACAGTACCGGTTCTTCGGACTTGCAGCTGAAGCCATGCCACAAGCGGGACATACAGAGTGTTGCAAACGCCATTGTCATGCCCAGATAATCGCCACCCTCACTTCTGCCGAGCACATAAGCAAGAAAAGTCATAATTCCGATAATCAAGCCGGAATATCCCACGGAAATCAAGAATGGTTTTGTCAGAATGGATTCATTTGCAGGACGGGGCTTTTTCCGCATAACGCTTGCCTGATGCGGTTCTAAGCCCAAGCCGATTGCTGGCAGAGAGTCCGTCAAGAGATTGATAAAGAGCAAGTGAATCGCTGCAAACGGCTGCCCCAGTCCAGCAAGAGCACAAGCCAACACGACCAGAATTCCTGCCAAGTTACCGGAGAGCAGGAACAAGATGGCACGCTTGATATTTTCATAGAGGTTTCTACCGTTTTCAATTGCCTTGACAATCGTTGCAAAGTTATCGTCTGTCAGAACCATTGCTGCAGCATCTTTGGAAACTTCCGTTCCGGTAATGCCCATCGCTACGCCGACATCTGCCTGTTTTAGTGCCGGAGCATCGTTTACGCCGTCCCCTGTCATGGCAACCATACAATTTCGAGCCTGCCAAGCCCGTACAATCCGGATTTTGTGTTCTGGAGTAACACGGGCATAAACGGACTTATCCTTGACAAAGTCCACCAGCTGTTCATCTGTATAGGCATCCAATGCAGAACCCTCTACCGCTTCGGTTTCCTGCTCCAGAATGCCGATTTCCTTTGCGATTGCCGCAGCAGTTACAACGTGATCGCCTGTAATCATAACTGGCTTAATTCCTGCTGCCTTGCAGGCTGCAACTGCCTCTGCTGATTCCGGACGTGGCGGATCCATCATGGCAATCAAGCCCATATATTGCAAGTCTGTTTCGTCTTCCAGCGAGATAGTATCGCCATCGAATGGCTTTCCTGCAAAGCAGAGCAACCGCAGCCCCTGTTTGGAGAGGGCTTCCACTTGCTTGTGAATCTTTTCCTTTTCTTCCGTAGTAATCAGCATCCGTTCTGTCAGAACATCTGCTGCACCCTTTGTGAAGAGAATCTTTCCCTGTGGGGTCTGGTTCAAGGTGGACATCAATTTTCGGTCAGAATCAAACGGAATTTCTGCAAGACGGGGATACTGGCTGCGGAGGTCTTCTGCCTGCATACCGTTTTTCTGAGAAAAGCGAATCAATGCTGTTTCTGTTGGGTCACCAATTTCAGTTTCTCCCTGACAGGTTGCATCACTACACAGAACAGATGCGATAATCAACCACTTTTCATCATCGTTTTCCAAATTCACATCTTCTTCTGCAACGCTGTGTCCATGGGCAACGATTTTCCGAACGGTCATTTTATTCTGGGTCAGTGTTCCGGTTTTATCCGAACAAATAACAGAAACAGAGCCCAATCCCTCGACTGCCTGCAACTTTCGCATGATGGCGTGTTCTTTTGCCATCTTCTGTGTTCCGAACGAAAGCACAATGGTAACAATGGAACTGAGGGCTTCCGGAATGGCTGCAACTGCCAGAGCAATCGCAAACATCAGAGCATTCATAATGCTGTCGAAGTTCAGAACATCGACACGGAACAATTCCAACAAAAAGACAATCGCACTAATGACCAAAATTGCAATCGACAGTTTCTGTCCGAACTGGTCAAGCGTCCGCTGCAAAGGCGTTCTGCGTTCTGAAGCGTTCTGCATCAACGCTGCAATCTTTCCGACTTCTGTTTCCATGCCCACATTCGTGACCAGACAGACACCCCGTCCATAGGTGACAAAACCGCCGGAATAAACCATATTCTTCCGGTCGCCCAACGGAACTTCCTGCGGAATCTCACAGCATTCTTTTTCTACGTTGGTACTTTCACCTGTCAGTGCACTTTCATTGGTCTGCAACGATGCAGCCTCTAAAATACGAGCATCTGCCGGAACTTGGTCGCCAGCCTCCAGCAAAATGACATCACCAACGACCAATTCTGCTGCTGGGAGCAAAACCGTTGTACCATCTCGCAGAACTTTTGCATGCGGAGCAGACAGCGATTTCAAATTGTCCAGCGATTTTTCCGCTTTGACCGTCTGCACGGTGCCCAAAATCGCATTCATGGTGATGACAACCAAAATGACAATGGTGCTTTCCAGTTCTCCGGTAATTGCAGAGATAATAGCAGCAATAATCAGGATGATAACCAGAAAATCTTTGAACTGTTCGAGAAAAATCATCCAGACTGGCTTCTTCTTTTTCTGTGCCAGCTGATTTTTACCGAACTGTTCCCGGTTTTGGTTTGCCTGTGCGGTACTCAGGCCCTCTCGTCCGGAGTGATACGCCGCATACAGGTCGTTCAGGGGTTGTTGATAGGGGGATTTGTTTGCCATGGGAAAACTTCCTTTCATCTTTTTTTGGCAGCAAAAAAGGCAAGGCTCTTACTGAATAAATCGACACTTCACCCATTAAGGCTGCCATTTATTCAGTAAAAGTCTTGCCATTTTCCACATATGCCATTCTTGCGAGGCATAGCTTTGAACTTATGAAGCGGATCGCAGAAATCTGCAATCGTATTGACGCCGCATAAACAAGAAACAAATTCTTGTCAGCTACTCCCTTTTACAGATTTTATTATAACGGTTTTTTTGCAGTTTGTCAAGTGAAACTTGAAAAAAATTATTTTTTTAGAATCCAAGATCCGATCCGCCTGCATCGCCCTCGCTTGGAACAGGTTCCGGATCTGGAATCGAGTCATAATTCGGTGCATCAGTTGCCGGCTCGTAAGAACCATTGCCATTATTATAACCGTTGTCATAACCATTATTATAACTGTTATCATAGCCGTTGTTGTAGCTGTTGTCATAACCATAGTTGTAATTATAATTATTATTGTAATCATTGCTATAGAGGTCGTCTGAACTGTTCTCTTCTGTCATCAGCGGTTCTTCGGTTTCTATCAGTTCTGTTTTCACAGTGGTCTGTGTGGTGGAACGAGCACGTTTCTTATCAGTTGTTTTCCGTGTCCGCTTGAATGTTGTTGTTTCCTCTGCCGTTGTGGTTGCGGTTGGAGCACTGGTTGTAATGGCAGACATCAAGTTTTCGTTGGCATGGTTGGAAAGATTTTCTTTCTTCACCGGACAGAGCATTAAAAATACCAGCAAGAATCCTGTCAATACCAAAAAGCACCCACAGCATAGAACGGTAATCCGCGTTTTTGCAGAAAGGTCATGGCAAAATGTTTGAATCGTTGTTTTTAAGGATGTTTTCATAAAAAGCCTCCAGATGGAAAAAAATCATAGTCGAATTTTACTATTATTTTAGTACTTTTTTGAAATGCTGTCAATCAAACGACAGAAAAAAAGCATTTTTCACAATCAACCAGCTTTATTTCTGCATAGATTCAGTGATTTTCACAAAATTCTCAAGAGGGACTTGCTTTTCTGCAAACGGCATGGTATACTATAAAAGTAGTATGCGTTCTTTTCTAGACGCTATTCCAATAGTATGGAGACGTATCGAAGTGGTCGTAACGAGCTTGACTCGAAATCAGGTTGTCCGCAAGGGCACGTGGGTTCGAATCCCACCGTCTCCGCCAAAAGTCCACCGTAATTTTAATCGAATTACGGTGGTATTTTTTTAAGTGGTATTTTGAAAGATAACGGTTCAGAAATGGCTTTTCAGAGGAAGAAAATCGCTGTATTCCATAAATCCAAATCTGGAGGAGATACAAAAAATGAAAATAAACGAAATGCAAAAAGAAATATATCAAAACAAGCTGAATAAGGGCTTTAATGTTACAGATGTTCACGAAGAATTTTGCCTACTCTATGGCGAGGTTGCAGAAGCATATGATGCATGGCGTAAAAATAAAACAACTGTTGGAGAAGAACTTGCTGATATTGCTATTTATCTTATGGGATTATCCGAAATTCTTGATATTGATTTAGAAACGGAAATAGAGAAGAAGATGGCAATCAATAAAGATAGAGTTTATCAGTTGGTTGATGGTGTATTAACAAAAACATCATCCGATAATTAAATGGCGACTTTACGAATTATAAAGGAGAAACGATGTATAAAGCTTTTGAAAAGTGGCTGAATGGTGTATTGGAAGAAAATATGCCCATACCTGGAGTAGCTCTTAATTTTAATCTTTATGAAGAAGCTGATTTCTGTTGGTCGATACAACTGATTGGTGCATCCTGTTTTGATGAAGAAGAGGAAGATTGGTGCTGTGAAGAAACATTTTGCTCTGGAGAAAATAGATTTTCCTGGAAACAACATGCCGAATGGGAAGAAATTCTGGATGTTTCTTGCAAAATGATCAGACAATATATTTCAAATGGAAAGTATGCAGAAGCATTAAAAAAATACGAAGCAATTGCAGCTGGATTTGTCGATGGAGATTTGGAGATTCTTTATCAAAGATAAGAAATTGAAATTCCAGCTTACCCCATGACAAAGAATCAACATCCAGATGAATTTTCTCGGATGAAAAAACAGATGTATTTGACAAATCAGAATTTGTGAAGGAAGGTACAATGGATAAGAAACGACTAACAAAATATTTGATAATCACATTCCTCATCACCTGGGTTTGCTGGTGGGGAGATGCTCTGTTGGTTAAAGTCACATCGTTAACGGAGTCAAATGTGTTTCCGATGATTATTTTTACAATTGGAGGATTTGGACCGACAATTGCCGCCTGTATCTGCATGGAAGGTGGTTTTACCCGGAAGAATTTAAGGCGGTTCCTATTTAACAATACGAAAAAGAACTGGCTGACAATTCTTGTTGCAGTTATAGTTGAAACAATAGTATTCTTCATTTGCTCAGAGGGACTACTGTCTTCAATCCCCAGATCGCCGATAGCTGCAGTTGTGGTATTCATCATATTTATACAGACTGCACTCCTGTACGGTGGCAACGAAGAACTTGGCTGGCGAGGTACTATGTTGCCGATTCTGGAGAAGAAAGTTTCTGCACCTTTAGCAACATTAATCGTTGGAATCGTATGGGTCATTTGGCATATTCCACTCTGGTTCATAGAAGGCAATTCACATCAGAGCATGTCATTTATTTGGTTTGCGGTCTTAGGATTGGCACTCAGCTATTGGTTATCTATGGTTTATGATATCACTAGAGCTGTCATGTTCTGTATGATCCTACACGGATGGACAAACACATTGATGGGAGTGGTAGATATCAATCAAGGTCCGTTATATTATGTGTTACTGGTTGTAATGACAGCAACCTCAATAATAATAAGTATCCGGATTCATAAAAAACAAAGGAACGTTCATTCATAAATTCCAGTTTACCGCACAGTAAAGAACCAGCCATCCAGATAAAAAACAGATGCGTTCAACAAATCAGAAGTTGACAGGCAGGAGGTCAGTTTATGTGGTATGATAAATTGATACAGAATAATTCTTTAAAACAACTATATAAAGATGTTCCAGCATTAACCGATGTTGAAATAAATCAAATCTCCTTGAAAAGAGATGGTGAGGAAGTATCTATCATTTTCGAACTACCAGTTTATCCAGATAACCCACCTGCGAAGTGGAATGACTGCAATACTGTTTCGGTTGAAATATCATTTTCTGTTATATCAGGCTTTGAATTGGCACTAAAGGAAGGCTAT
>ENA-ORTQ01001930-ORTQ01001930.1-human-gut-metagenome-genome-assembly--contig:-NODE-1930-length-19993-cov-2.632160_pt1 | contig 19993 bp, 20 predicted proteins | sample MGYA00241912_ERZ509188 | MGnify/ENA primary metagenome ERZ509188 (study PRJEB26280, sample SAMEA2338849) | human gut metagenome | biome: human gut; feature: human-associated habitat; material: faeces...
CGTACCGGCGGTGTGATTCCTACCCCGAAAGAAATTCTGGGCGAGATCGATAAACTTTTGAAATAAGGCGAAAGGATAGAATCAAATGGCAGTTGTATTTAAAAAGCCGTCTACGCTAACAGACGCGCCGCTGCATTATTGCCCCGGCTGCACGCACGGCATCATTCACCGCCTTGTTGCGGAAGCGATAGAAGAGCTCGGCATCGACGGCAAAACGGTCGGCGTGGCCTCGGTCGGCTGCTCCGTTATGTGCTACGATTATTTCACCTGCGATATGGTGCAGGCGCCGCACGGCAGAGCCCAAGCGGTCGCAACGGGCATCAAGCGCGCAAAGCCGGAGGACATTGTGTTCACCTATCAGGGCGACGGCGACCTTGCGGCCATCGGTACGGCGGAGACCGTCCACGCGGCAACGCGCGGCGAAAACATCACCGTTATCTTTGTAAACAATGCAATTTACGGCATGACAGGCGGCCAGATGGCGCCGACATCCCTGCCGAATCAGGTCACGCAGACCACCCCGTACGGTCGTGATGTCAACACGGCAGGTTACCCGGTGCGCATCTGCGAAATGCTCTCCACACTGGACGGCGTGGCGTTTGCACAGCGCGTGACCGTCGATAACGTGAAGAATGTCAATATCGCAAAAAAGGCGATCAAAAAGGCGTTCCAGAACCAGATTGAGGGTAAAGGCTACTCCATTGTAGAGGTGCTTTCCACCTGCCCGACGAACTGGGGCATGTCGCCGGTTGAGGCGCTCGATTGGCTCGAAAAGAACATGGTTCCGTACTACCCGCTCGGCGTGTATAAAGACGGCACAAAGGGGGACAGGCTGAAATGAAAGACTTGAACATCGTTTTTGCCGGTTTCGGCGGTCAGGGCATTTTGTTCGCCGGTAAAGTTGTGGCGTATGCAGGCCTCATCGAGGGCAGGGAGCTCTCTTGGCTGCCGTCCTACGGCCCGGAAATGCGCGGCGGCACCGCGAATTGCAGCATTTGTCTCTCCGATGAACCCATCGGCTCGCCGCTTGTGACGAACCCGAACGTGCTCATCGCCATGAATCGCCCGTCACTCGATAAGTTCGTGAACGAGGTCGAGCCCGGCGGCACGATCTTACTCGACAGCAGCCTCATCGACGAGCGTGTAGAGCGCGACGACGTGACCGTTTTCTATGTCCCGGCATCAAAACTGGCGGAGGAAAACGGACTGAAAGGCCTTGCGAACATCATCTTGGTCGGCAAGCTGCGCAAAGAGCTTGCGTTCTGCACGGAAGAAACGCTCGATAAAGCGCTGCAAAAGTGTATTCCCGCAAGAAAAGCGGATATGCTCGGTTTCAATAGAAAAGCGTTGGAGATCGGCAAAGCGCAGTAAAATTGAATTTATATAAAAAGAACGGCGCAGGCTTAAAATCTGCGCCGTTCCTTTAAATTGAGAGCCAAGGAGGCGGTCTTTATGAAAATTCTGGCGTTTACGGGCGCGGGCATCAGCAAGCAGAGCAACATTCCGACGTTTATGGAGCGACCCGACGTGCGCGAAAAGCTGTTCCGCACGTTCGCGGAGCATCACCACGAGGCGTATAACGAGGTCATTCGCGAATTGAAAGCGAATATGAACGGCGCGGAGCCGAACGACGCGCATTTTGCACTGGCGGAATACAAGGTGCCGGTCATCACGATGAACATTGACGGGCTGCATAAAAAAGCGGGCAGCGACGCACTGGAGCTGCACGGCGGCCTGCCGGAGGACGACGAAATGGACAAGGCGTGGGCGCTTTATAATAAGCCCGTGCTGTACGGTGACCCCGCGCCGAACTATGTGAAAGCATACGAAATGGTGGCTGAATTAAAGCCCGGCGACGTGTTCCTTGTCATCGGCTGTTCGTACCACACCGCCATCGCGTGCGACCTGCGGGACGTAGCAAAGCACGCCGGTGCAAAGGTCATTGAGATTCAGGAAGACGCCGCGCATAATGTACGGAAAGTGTTGGAAGAATGGACAAGAAAGAACTGAACAGAGATAGAAAAAGCGCGTAGGCTGTGAAACCTGCGCGCTGCTTTTATCGGCCGAAATAAACGGTTCAAATTTGTGCCGTGCGCTTCTCTGCCTGTCGTTTTTGAATCGCCTTGGCGGCAAAGTAGGTGAGGAGGGCGGCGATAGTGCCGAGGAGGATGCCGGCGAGGACATCGGTAGGGTAGTGGACAAAAAGGAAAATGCGGGAGAACGCGATGAGCACTGCCGGAATGTACGCGAGCCAGCCGACTTTTTTGTGGCGGAGCGTCAAAATAAGCGCTGCGGCGAAGCTTGACGATGTGTGGCCCGAGGGGAACGAATAGGACGTGGGGCGCGCGATGAGCATCGGAAAATCCGTGAACACGTTGCACGGGCGTAGGCGGCAGATGATGTTTTTCAGCGTCAGCTCGCCGAAAAGCAGCGTGACCGTCATGGCGATAAGCACCAAACCACCGGTGCGGCGCGTTTTTTTAAAGCAGAGCAAAACGAGCGAAAGGACGATCCACCCAATGCCAGCTTCGCCGAGCGATGTGATGATGGGGAAGACCGTATCGGTCACGGTGTTATGAAAGTGCGTCTGTATAAAGGCCATGACGGCGGCGTCAAGCGACGGGATGCCGGGAAAACTCATCTTAGTAAACCTCCAATGCTTTGATTGAGTTATAGTATACTGCAATTTTTCTAAAAATGCCAGTGGATTTCTATGAAAGAATTCTTTCAAAATTCTAAACGGACGCGCCCGCGCATAGAATTACCGGAAAAGGGGGCAGGAAAATGTCAAAACCCATAGCGGAAACAAAATTCTATGCCATGACGGCGGAGGCGGCTGTGAAAACCCTTCAAAGCGACGCGGGGCGTGGACTGAGCGTATCCGAAGCGAAAAAGCGGCTCGGCGTTTACGGTGAGAATCGGCTGCAAAAGGGGAAGAAAACGAGCTTTGCAAAGAAATTTATGCTGCAGTTCGGCGATTTTATGGTGCTCATTCTGCTCATCGCGTCGGCAGTGTCGTTTGCCGTCTCGTGCATGCAGGGGGAAGCGAATCTGGCCGACCCGCTGCTGATTTTGGGCATCGTCATTGCGAACGCGTTCGTCGGCACGGTGCAGGAGGCGAAGGCAGAACGGGCGTTGGAAGCGCTGCGCACGCTTTCTGCGCCGCACGCCGATGTGCTGCGGGACGGCAAACGCGCGGTCATTTCCGCCGAAGCACTCGTGCCGGGGGACGTCGTATATATCCGCGCGGGAGACGTGGTGCCTGCCGACCTGCGGCTTTTGGAGAGCGTGCATTTGCAGGCCGAGGAAAGCGCGCTGACGGGGGAATCCGTGCCGAGCGGCAAGAGTGCGAATGCGGTATGTGACGAAACGTGCAGCGCGGCGGAGCGCAAAAACATGCTGTTTTCCGGCACGGGCATCTCTGCCGGGCAGGGCGTGGGCATTGTGACCGCAACGGGCATGCAAACCGAAATGGGTCGCATTGCGGCGATGCTCGGCGACGAAGAAACACCCGATACGCCGTTAAAGCTGCGGCTGCGGCGCACGGGCAAGCTCATCGGGCTTTTGGTGCTTGGGATATGTGCGGTGATTTTTTTGATCGGGCTTATCCAAAAGGCAGAACCGCTTGAAATGTTCATGATCTCCATCAGCCTTGCGGTGGCGGCGATACCCGAGGGCCTGCCTGCCGTGGTGACAATCGTCTTGGCGCTCGGCGTGCGGCGCATGGCGGCAAAGCGAGCCATCATTCGGCATTTGCCTGCCGTGGAGACGCTTGGCAGCTGCGAGGTCATTTGCTCCGACAAAACCGGCACGCTGACGCAGAACAAAATGACGGTAGTGCGCTGCGCGGGCGCGGCGGGCGAGCTGAACGGACAGGATAGAGACGCTTTGTTATCTGCGGCGGCGCTGTGCACGAGCGTGGAGGGCAGCGACGAGAAGCTGCTCGGTGACCCGACCGAAACGGCGATTGTCGCGGCGGTATCGGACTGGGAGCGTCTGCAAAAGCAGCGCGTGAAAGCGGCTGAGGTGCCGTTTACGGCAGAACGCCGCCGTATGACAGTCGTACTGCGAACGGAGGGCGGATACAGGGTCATCACAAAGGGCGCGCCGGAGGCGATTTTACCGCGCTGCACGTATGTGCTTTTAAACGGGAAGAACGTTACGTTAACACCCGAGATGCGGGCGGCACTGAGCGCAAAAAACCGCGACATGGCAAACGACGCGCTGCGTGTTCTGGCGACAGCGGAAAAGCGCACGGAAGCTTGCCCCGAGACGGACGATGCGGCGGAAAGCGGGCTGTGCTTTTTGGGGCTTATCGGGCTGGAGGATCCCCCGCGCCCGGAGGCAGCGGAGGCGGTTTCCGAGTGCAAGCGTGCGGGCATTCGCCCGGTGATGATCACCGGCGACCAACCTGCGACGGCCTCAGCCATTGCCGGACGGCTCGGCATTGAAAATAAAGCTGTGATGACGGGTGCGGAGCTGGAGGGCCTTTCGGACGACGCGCTTTTGCAGACGGTGCAGACGTGTTCCGTGTACGCGCGGGTCTCTCCGGCGCACAAAATGCGCATTATCAAGGCGTTTCGCAGGCTGAAGCTCGTCACGGCCATGACGGGCGACGGTGTGAACGACGCACCTGCCCTGAAAGCGGCGGACATCGGCTGCGCGATGGGCAAAAACGGCACGGAGGTCGCGAAAAACGCCGCCGACATGGTGCTGACGGACGACAACTTCGCGACGATTGTTTCCGCCGTGCGGGAGGGGCGGACGGTGTACGGCAACATCCGCAAGACCATCCATTTTTTGATGTCGTGCAACATCGGCGAGATCTTGGTGGTGCTTGTGTCGTTTTTGCTGCGCACGCCGACGCCGCTTTTGCCGGCGCAATTATTATGGGTGAACCTTGTGACGGACTCTTTGCCTGCGCTGGCACTGGGCAGTGACCCGCCGCAGGGCGACGTGATGCGCCGCCCGCCTACCGCGCGGGACAGCAGTGCGTTTTCAAACGGGCTCGGCTTTGCAATGGCGGCGGAGGGTATGATGATCGGCGCGCTGGCGCTTTTGGCGTTCACGGTGGGGCGCGTGTTTTTTGACGCCGATCCCATGCAGCCCGCCGTGGGCCGCACGATGGCGTTTGCGGTCCTAAGCCTTTCGCAGCTCGTGCACAGCTATAATATGCGCAGTACGGGGCCAGTTTTGGGACGCGGCATGTTTAAAAACCGGGGGCTGAACGTATCGTTTTTGATTTGCTCGGCATGGATGGCGGGCGTGGTCGTGTTTCCGCAAGCGGCGGCGCTGTTTGGCTCCGTACCGCTGACCTTGACACAGTGGGGCGTCGTGGCAATCCTTGCTTTGCTGCCTCTGCCGATCTGCGAAATGCAGAAAAGGATACTTTCTCGCACGGCAAAAGTGAAAAATATGACTTCCGGTGTGAAAAAGCGAGTCATTTTCAACAAATAGCCTGTTACTTTTTTAATTTTTAGCCGTCATATTGACTTCCCTTTCTTTTTTCAGCTATAATAAGAAAAAATAGCCCACACTGATGTGCAGGCCATGGGGTCTGCAAAAATGAAAGGGGTCGATATAGATGAGAAAAACCAAGATCGTATGTACGCTGGGTCCTTCTACCGATGACGAGGCTGTGCTGCGCGAGCTGATTTTGAGCGGCATGAACGTGGCGCGCCTGAATATGTCACACGGCACGCATGAGGAGCACAAGCGCCGCGCCGATATGGTGAAAAAGCTGCGAAAAGAGCTTGACGTGCCGGTCGCCATTCTGCTCGACACGAAGGGCCCGGAGATCCGCACGGGGAAGTTTGCCGAAAAGGTGATGCTGACCCACGGGCAGAAGTACACGCTGACGACGAACGAGCGCCCCGGCGACGCGGAAGGCTGCTCTATCACGTTTAAGGACCTGCCGAAGGACGTACACCGCGGCTCGCATATCCTCATCGACGACGGCCTCATTGAAATGATCGTGGAAAAGGTGACAGACACGGACATTGAGTGCCGCCTTTTGAATGACGGCCCCATCACGTCTTATAAGGGCATCAATGTGCCGGGCGTGACGCTTTCCATGCCGTATATCAGCGAAAAAGACCGCGCAGATCTTGAATTCTGCGTGAAGGAAGATTTTGAGTTTATCGCCGCCTCGTTTACGCGCTCGGCAGAGGATATTGTGATGATCCGCAACGAGCTTGAAAAGAACAACTGCCGCGACATTCGCATCATCGCGAAGATTGAGAACACGGACGGCGTGGAGAACATCGACGACATTATCCGCGTTTCGGACGGCATTATGGTGGCGCGCGGCGACCTTGGTGTCGAGATCCCGATGGAGGAGATCCCGGTGCTGCAAAAGCAGCTCATTCACAAAGCGTATGTCGCCGGCAAGCAGGTCATTACGGCGACGCAGATGCTCGACTCCATGATCAAGAATCCGCGCCCGACGCGTGCGGAGGCGACCGACGTGGCGAACGCGATCTACGACGGCACGAGCGCCATTATGCTGAGCGGCGAGACAGCCGCGGGCGCGTACCCGGTGGAGGCCGTGCGCACGATGGTCCGCATTGCGGAGCGCACCGAAAACGACATCGACTACGTGCGTCAGCTGGAGCAGTGGGATGTGCCGGTGCAAAAGGACGTGACCTCTGCCATTTCGCACGCAACGTGCACGACGGCGCACGACCTCGGCGCGGTGGCCATCATGACCGTATCGAAAACAGGCTTTACGGCGCGCATGATTTCGAAATTCCGCCCGGCGTGCCAAATCATCAGCGGCACGACCGACCGCAAGGTACTGAACCAGATGGGCCTTTCCTGGGGCGTAATCCCCGTGATGCTGGAGGAAAAGACCAGCACCGACGAGCTGTTTGAGCACATTGTTGCAGTTGCGGAGGAACACGGGCTTGTGCAGGCGGGCGACATTGCCGTTATCACGGCGGGTATCCCGTTGGGCATTTCCGGCACGACGAACATGCTGAAGGTACACCTTGTGGGCGACGTGCTCGTCTCCGGCACCGTTGTGAACGAGCTGAGCACCTGCGGCCCGCTGTGCGTGTGCAAAACGGAGGAGGAAGCGCTGCAAAAGTTCCGCAGGGGCGATATTCTGGTGCTGCCGAAGACCACGAACGCAACGATGCCGCTGATCCGTCAGGCTTCGGGTATTGTGACGGAAATGGACGGCGTGAACTCTCACGCAGCCATCGCCGCCATGGCGCTGGATAAACCGGCCATTGTCGGCGCGGCGCACGCGACCGACCTGCTGCGCTCCGGCACAACCGTGAAGCTGGACGGCGTTAGAGGTGCGATCTTCAGCGTCAGTGCACCGAGCGCGGAAAAGTAAAACGAATAGCAACGCCGCACTCACACGGGAAAGCGTGGGTGCGGCGCTTTAAATAGGCGGCTTTTTGACCGCCTATCAGGAAACCCATGCAACTGGGTTTCCTGCGGAGCGAACGTCCACTGGAAGTTCGCTCCTACCTTCCTGGTTTTAGGTTAGGCAAATGGGTTTCGTGCTCTGCGGAGTGCGCCTCAGGGCTTTGCCCCGAGACCCCACCAACTTTTTGAAAAAAGTTGGATAAAAACTTTATTCGTCGCTTCGCTGTGCGTTATTTCACCGCTTTTATAATCAAACAATCGTTACTGTTTTCCACCGTGACGGTGAAGCCGACTTCTTTTAACAGTGCAGTTTCGTGCTCTTTTGTGAGCGGGATGTCGAAGTGGACGAATGCGTCGTCGGGAATGTTTTCTTCGCGGCGCTTGCGGCTCCACGTTTCGCGCAGCAGGTTTTCTTCTTCGTCACAGCAGGCGAAGTAATCGCCGTTTACAAACATGCCGCCGGGCGTGAGACAGTCATAGATGCGTTTGAAGAGCCGGCGCTTTTTCTCCGGCAGAAAGTGGTGCAGCGATTCAAACGAGATGACGGCGTCGAACGCACCGGGGAACGGCACGGCAAAGTAGCTGCCGCACAGCAGCGTGAGGTCCTTATCCCCATGTTTTTTCATGAGGGCATCGAGCATATCGGGCGAAAGGTCAATGCCGGTGACGGAAATATCCGTGCGCAAATCGTAGAGCGCGTCGAGCTCCAATCCTGTGCCGCAGCCGAGGTCTAAAATGCGCTTGGCGCTTTGAGGCACAGCGCGGGCGAACTGCTTGTAGTCTTCGCCCCAGAATTTCGTCATGCGCGCTTCGTAGTCCGGCAGGCGCTTGCGGAAAAACGCGCCCATTTCTTCAAGTGGGGCGCTTTCGAGCTCGCAAAGCCAATTTTTTAAGTCTTCCAAATATTTTTCTTTGTTTTGTGCATTGATGTCCATGTTTTTTCTCCAAATTCTTTAAATGAGAACACTGCGTTATTTTGCGCAGAATTTGCGGATGGCGCCGCGCAGCAGCTGCCGCAGCTCATTTTCCTCCGCGATAAGCGAGCCCGCATACAGCGCTTCGGCGATGCCGAATGTATAAAATCGCACGTCGCGATAAACAGCTTCGGCTTCCTTTACGGTGAGCCCGTACTGCACCGCCGTGCAGTCGATGGCTTCGCGGTTCCACGGGCTCGAGATGATCTGCGGCACGGTGCGGCTGCCGTATTCGTTCGATAAAAACAGGACGCCGAACAGATTGCGCCTGTCGCGGGCGAGCAGAATGTGCGCAAGGCTGATCGTGAACAGGTAGTCCGATTTATCGAGATACTGCGCGACGAAGGATTGATACGTGCCGTCTAAATATTCGATGACGGCGCGGCGGAAAGTTTCCATGCTGCCGAAGTTGCGGAAAACGGGCTGCACGGAGCAATTGAGTTTAGTGGCGACGCTGCGGACATTGAGTGCATCTGCGCCTTTTTCCAGTGTGATGGCGGCGCCTGCCTCAAGCAGCATTTCCGCCGTGATGTGCGGTGTTCTTGCCATAGTTTCCTCCCGGGTGCGGTTCAGCTGATGAGGATAAAATATCGAATGTTATTTAATTTGTCAAGCGCGAATTTGAAATAAAACGGAATTCTTTTGAAATGGAGATATATTGCAAAGTTTTCCGGCGCATGATACAATGAACTGAAGAAAATCACCGGGAGGGTGTTCTATGAATTTTCGGGAAACGTTAAAATCGATCGGGATCATCCCCGTTATTCAGATCAAAGATGCGGAAAAAGCAGTGCCGCTGGCACTGGCGCTGAAAAAAGGCGGGCTGCCCGCGGCGGAGGTGACATTCCGCACAGACGCGGCGGAGGAAGCCATTCGCCGTATTAAGATAGAGGTGCCGGACGTGTGCGTGTGCGCCGGTACGGTTTTGGACGTAAAGACCGCAGAGCGCGCCGTGAAGGCGGGCGCTTCCGCGATTATCAGTCCGGGCACGAACCCGGAGGTCGTGCGCTGGTGCATTGCGCACCGTGTGCCGGTCATCCCCGGCTGCGCGACACCGACGGAGGTGGAAGCCTGCATGCGCATGGGACTCGATTTTGTGAAGCTGTTCCCGGCGGAGGTTGTGGGCGGCGTGAAAATGCTGAAGGCCCTCGGCGGTCCCTACGGCAATATGAAATTCATGCCCACCGGCGGCATCAGCGCGCAGAACGCGGCGGAGTACCTTGCGCTGCCGAACGTGCTGTGCTGCGGCGGCAGCTGGATGGTGCCGGGGGGGCTGCTGGACGCCGGAGATTTTGACGCCATTGAGGCGCTGGCACGCGAAGCGGCGCAGATTGTAAAGAAATGATTTTGTAAAACGAAAAACAGGACAAAGCGCATCTGAAAACGCTTTGTCCTGTCTTCTTCATTTATGGGTGCGGTGTGGGCAAATTCCCAACGTGTCGCGCCCGTATAAACTCCCCATTGTCCTTCATCCCTTTTGGATCGGACACTTTCGTCACTTTCTGACAAAAGGTATCTTATCACATTCGCTTCCGTTTGTAAAGCCCCTTTTTAAACATTTTGCAAAAAAGCAGCAGAAAAGCTTTTATGAGATTTAGGAAATTTTAAAGGGCGTTGTCTGTACATTTCAAAAAGAGGCTCAATGTTTGAATTTCAAAGCCTGACGCGTCAGAGAGAAGATACCGGTCATGTATTCCTCGTGGATATCCGCCTGCATACGGAAAACGGGCATGTGGTTTTCCGGGATGCTCTGCTTGCAGTAATCGATGATGTCTTTTTCGCGCACGTTCAAGGTGGCAGAGCCGGTGAGGAAGAGGATGTCCGGGTTCAAAAGCGCGATGGTGCACACGGCGGCGGTCTGCATCAGCGGCACGATATTCTCGCCGTGAATCATGCGCGAGACGGTCTCGACTTTTGTAGCGGTGGAGTTGATGAGCGGCAGACTGATGAGCTCGCCCGCATATTTTGTACTGCCGACGATGATGTGTCCGTCCACCACGGTGCCCGCACCGGCGCTGCGGTGGCTCGGCCAGTAGAGAACGGAAAGGGAGTACGGGTGGTCGCAGGGGTTGCGCACGTAAAAGCCGTAGGACGTGAAGTGCATGTCGTTTTCCGTGATGACTGTAATGCCGAGCTGCTCTTCGAGTACCTTTTTCGGGTTGAAGCCGTTTAACGCCGGGAACGCAATGGATTCAATGGCGCCTTCGCGGTCGGTGACGCCGGAAATGCCGATGCCGACTGCGCGGATGAGCGGATCTGCCTGCACCATCTGTGTGATGAACAGCGTGAGGTCCTCCGGCAGAATGTCGTCGAGCGGGCAGAATTTTTCCTGCAAGCTGTTTCCCTTTAAATCGCACACGCGCAGGGCGATGCCGCTCCTTTCCACGTCGTTGTTATCGGTATACAGGCACAAAATGTGCGCGTAGTTTGGGTTGATGGAAAAGCGGCGCGCGGGACGGCCGCCGTTCGATGCGGCAAAGGCAAGCTCCAGCACCTGTCCGTCGTCGATCATCTCGCCGAGGAGCGCCGTACAGGCCGCAAGGCTTAACCTGCATTGCTCGGCAAGCTCTTTTTTTGTGGCGAAATCCGTGTGGTACAGCGCGCTGCGCAGAGCGGCGAGGTTATTCTGTTTTAAAGCGGCAGCGCCGCCGTATTCTGTCATAATCGATTTCTTTCATTTCTGTTTCGGGCCGAGCCCGCATATTTTCAATACGAGCCTATATTAGCATATAAAATGCATGATGGCAATGGATTTATGTTCCGATAAAAAATAAGTTCCGGGAATTCATGGATTTTTCATAGACAATGCGCGAAAACTGTGCTATACTCTAAATTACTAATGTAACGGAGTGATTATAACTTGGAGCAGAAAGCTTTTGAACTGATACAGGAAAAATTGCAGGCAGCGTTAAACGAGCAGGGCTTTGGCGAAGCTGTGGCGCTGGAGACCGACAACGGCCGCGGCGTGATGTTTACGACGGGCGAAGTGGCCTACGGCCTTTTCTATGAGACGAAGCAGCGGCGCTTTGTGCTGCGCAGCGCGACGATGAAGACCCCGAAGGAGCCGGGCGACTGGCGTCAGCTTTCCATGTGGCTGTTTGATGAAGGTGAAAACACCGTGCAGGACGCGGAGAGCATCGCGAACGACTTTCTTGAGCTCGTGCAGGGCTCTAAGCGCCGCGAGCTCGTGCAGACCGCGAAGAAGCGCCGCAAGAAGGACGAAGAGAACAACGCGGATCCGCAGTTCTTTCTCAACCGCTTGGTGCCGGTGTTCCCGGAGCTGCGCGACGAAATGAACGAGGAACGCATCGTGTACGGTCAGGTGCGCACGGCACTGTTTGCGGCTGAGAAGGTTGCGCCGAAGTGCGAGAATCTTGCGAAGAATTATAAGGACAGCGAGCCCATGAAGCGCATGTGCACCATTTTCTGCGACATGTACGCCGCGGGTGATATGGACACCCGTGCAGTCATTCAGTTCGGCGTTCTGAATAATATTAAGGACGAGGCGGCCATCCGGAATATCATCGCGAACTTTACGGACGGCTGCGACCTGCAGAAGGTGTATAAGCACTCCAGAAAACTCATCGGCAAGAACATCAAGCCCGAAAAGGTAAAGAAGAAGGGCAAAAAGGTGGAGGCACGCCTGAGCAACTGAAAAACCGCATAAAATCTCAAAATAGCTCTTGACAGCGGCGTATATCCTATGCTATTATAGGTATACCTCAAGTTGGGGGCTATTTTTTTGCGCCCAAATTTTGAGGGAGGCTGGGAGAACATCCCAAATTTTTTCCGTAAAACGGGAGGTGCCGTCATGAGAGTAAAGGTCGTTTTAGCTTGCACTGAATGCAAACAGCGCAACTACAACACAAAGAAGAACAAGAAGAATGATCCCGACAGACTTGAGATGAACAAGTACTGCAGATTCTGCAAGAAGCACACGCTCCACAGAGAGACGAAGTAAAGCGAGGAACGAAGTTATGGCCGAAAAAGCAAAAAAAGAAAACGGCTTTGTTCGCTTTACGAAGAAAGCGGGAAAGTTTTTCCGCGACTGCAAGGGCGAGATCAAAAAGATCGTTTGGCCTACGCCGAAGAACGTTTTCAAAAATGTGGGTGTCGTTCTTGCGACGATCATCCTGCTTGGTCTCTTCATTTTCCTGCTGGATACCGTCTTCATGAATTTGCTGGGTCTCGTCATGCAAGTGGCGAAATAAGCAGCGCGAATGATCGCGCGTTTATTTGAGAAGCGGAGGAATCGAAATGTCGGACGAAGCAAAATGGTATGTGGTTCATACCTATTCCGGGTATGAGAACAAGGTTGCGTCAAATCTGGAGAAGACGGTGGAAAACCACTCTTTACAGAATTTGATTTTTGAGATTCGCGTACCCACCGAAAAGGTCACAGAAGTTGCCGCAAACGGCAAGACCAAGGAAGTGGAACGCAAGATTTTTCCGGGTTACGTCATTGTAAAGATGATCCTCACGGATGAATCGTGGTACGCGGTTCGCAATATCCGCGGCTGCACGGGCTTCGTCGGCCCGTCTTCCAAGCCGATTCCGCTCACGGATGAAGAAGTGGAGCGACTCGGTGTGGAGACGAGGAATGTCGAAGTCTCCTACAATGTCGGTGACAGCGTCCAGATTACCGACGGCCCGCTTGAGGGCTTTATCGGAACAGTGGAAGAAATCGATGTGGACAAGAACCACATTCGCGTCACGGTTTCGATGTTCGGACGTGAAACCCCGGTTGACCTGGAACTTGACCAGGCGGAGCCGGTGGAATAACACACGGTAAATTGCGGTAATCCGCTTTTTATTGAGGGGGATACGTCCCCCTGTGGGAGGAACGCCTGAATTTTCACGGACGTTCCGCCATCAACCACGAATTTTGGAGGTGCAAACAAATGGCTCAGAAGGTTACGGGCTTTATTAAGCTCCAGATACCTGCCGGTAAAGCTACCCCGGCACCACCGGTTGGTCCGGCTCTCGGTCAGCACGGTGTTAACATCATGGCATTTACAAAGGAATTTAACGAGCGCACCAAGGGCGACGCTGGTCTTATCATCCCGGTCGTCATCACAGTATACGCAGACCGTTCCTTTACCTTTGTAACAAAGACGCCGCCTGCAGCAGTTCTTATTAAGAAGGCTTGCGGCATCGAAACAGCTTCGGGCACACCGAACAAGACAAAGGTCGCAAAGATTACCCGCGAGCAGGTAAAGAAGATCGCCGAGCAGAAAATGCCTGATCTCAACGCTGCATCCATCGAGAGTGCTATGAGCATGATCGCCGGTACTGCACGCAGCATGGGCATCGAAGTAGTCGATTGATTTGATTTTACCCGGGTGGGAGGAAACTCTCTGAGAATCCGATATCTACCACTTTAGGAGGAACATGAATGAAACACGGTAAAAAGTATGTCGATGGCGCAAAGCTCATCGAGCGCAGCCGCCTTTATGATACGCAGGAAGCGCTTGACCTCTGTGTCAAGACTGGTACAGCAAAGTTCGACGAAACCGTTGAAGTCCACGTAAAGCTGGGCGTTGACGGCCGTCATGCAGACCAGCAGGTCCGCGGTGCTATCGTCCTGCCGCACGGCACGGGCAAGACCGTCCGCGTGCTCGCAATCTGCAAGCCGGAGAAGGAAGACGAGGCTCGTGCAGCCGGTGCTGAATTCGTCGGCGGCAATGATATGATCCAGAAGATCCAGTCCGAAGGCTGGATGGATTTTGACGTCCTCATCACGACCCCGGATATGATGGGTATGGTTGGCCGTCTCGGTAAGATCCTTGGCCCGCGCGGCCTCATGCCGAACCCGAAGGCCGGCACCGTTGCTCCGGACATTGCACGTGCAATCACCGAAGCGAAGGCCGGTAAGATCGAGTATCGTCTCGACAAGACCAACATCATCCACTGCCCGATCGGCAAGATTTCCTTCGGCACAGAGAAGCTGACGGAAAACTTCAACACGCTGCTGGAAGCCATCAACAAGGCAAAGCCGGCTGCTGCTAAGGGCCAGTACATCCGTTCCTGCGTTGTTGCTGCAACGATGGGCCCGGGCGTGAAGATCAACCCGAACAAGGTTGGCTAAGATTCGTCTGAATCTTAAATTTAAAGCTTGACAGAGTTCTTCTGCCATGCTATAATTACAAAGCTGTTTACCTAAGACAGCAGGTGCACCGGTTTTCCGGGCTGAAAGGTTTTACCGCCTGCCGAGGGAGCGGAAAAGTTACTTTGTACTTTTTATGCCTTCCTGCGGTAAGTGGGAAGGCATTTTTAGTTTTCGCACCGAGGAAAATCGTTCATTTTGGCGCTTTTCCAAATCATAACTGAAAGGCGAGGTGAATATTTTGCCCAGTAAAAGCGTTTTGGAAACAAAGCAGGCAATTGTTGCTCAGCTGAAGGATAAGGTCGCTAACAGCGTATCCGGTGTTGTCGTAGACTACAAGGGTATCACTGCAGAGGCCGACACAAAGCTCCGTAAGGAACTGCGTGAAGCCGGCGTTGAGTACACTGTCGTTAAGAATACTCTTCTCAAGCGTGCTATCGAAGGCACCGAGATCGAGGGTATGTCCGAGGTTCTCGAAGGCACAACCGCTCTGGCTGTTTCTCACGAGGATCAGATCGCTCCGGCAAGAATCCTGAACAAGTTTGCAAAGGATTCCGACGGTAAGTTCGTGATTAAGTCCGGCTACATGGACGGTAAGGTCATGTCTCCGGCAGAGATCGCTGCAATCGCAGATCTCCCGAGCAAGGAAGGTCTTGTTCAGATGCTGCTTAGCGTTCTCGTATCCGGCCCGCGTGGTCTTGCTATTGCACTTAGTGAAGTTGCAAAGGCTCAGGAAACTGCATAAGTTTGCAGGATAATTTTCAATTTAAAATTTTAGGAGGATATTACAATGGCTGATATCGCAAAGTTTGTTGAAGAAATCAAGTCCATGACCGTTCTCGAGCTCAACGAGCTGGTCAAGGCTATCGAAGAGGAGTTCGGCGTTTCCGCTGCTGCTCCGGTTATGGTCGCTGGCGCTGGCGCTGCTGCTCCGGCTGCTGAAGAGAAGACCGAGTTCGACGTTGTTCTGAAGTCTGCTGGCGCAAACAAGATCAACGTTATCAAGGTTGTTAAGGAAGCTACCGGCCTGGGCCTGAAGGAAGCTAAGGCTATGGTTGACGAGGCTCCGAAGACCATTAAGGAAGGCGTTTCCAAGGACGATGCTGAGGCTCTTAAGACGAAGCTCACCGAGGCTGGCGCTGAGGTCGAACTGAAGTAATTTAACTTCAGCTGAAGTAATTTTTTACTTCACCTTATAATTGTCTGATTCAAGATCCGCAAATGCAGTTCGCTGTGTTTGCGGGTCTTTTTTCTTTTCGGGTATATGGTTTTCTGAAATATAATTTGGCATCTTTGTTCACAAAATAGTCATTGCTTTTTTGTTTTTGTCGGTCTATAATATGTTCATTCCTTAACAGTTCAAAAATGAACAATTCAGTTTTAAACTGTTTTTTGGAAACGGACATCGTTAAGAACTTTTGGCGATGTTCAGCAGTAAGCAACAGGAGGTGTGAGAAATGAAGCGAGACGAGCAAGCGTGTGCGGCTGTGCCGTTTCACGACGGGCTTGCGGAGCACTTAACGCAGATCGCGCGCATCATCAATACGGAGCTGCGCAAGGTGCTGGCGGATGAAGACCTTTCCGCGGTGGAATCCGGTGTGATCATGTGCCTTTCCACAACAAAGGTCGATACGGCCGGGCGCATTGCGCGGCGCATGGGTGTTTCGCGCTCGTTGATGAGTAAGGCGGTAGACCACCTTGTGCGCGGCGGATGGATTGAAACAAAACCGGACCAAAACGACCGTCGCATGGTACATTTGGTTTTGTTGCCGAAGGCCGAGCCGGCTGTTAAGCGGTGCAGAGAGCTGAAGCATGAATATTATGAAAAAATGTGCGCCGGTGTCAGCCCGGAAGACATGCAGGTTTTCCACCGCGTCATAGAGCAAATGCGGCGAAACCTTGAAAACTTTACCGAGACAGGCAGATACCCGGAGATGAGAAAGGAGAAAACCGAATGAAATTGCTGAAAACGTACCTAAAGCCGTTTGCGGCGCTGGTGCTGGCGTGCATTCTGCTGCTTTTCGGGCAGGCGATGTGTGACTTGGCCTTACCGAACCTGATGAGCGACATTGTGAACACCGGCATTCAGCTTGGCGGCGTGGATGAGGCTGCACCTGCGGTTTTGAACCAACAGGCCGTTGACTTATTGACGCTGTTTATGAACGACGCGGAGGCGGGGACGTTCAAAAACGCCTACACGCCCGTGGAGCACGGCAGCGATGAAGAGACGAAGCTTGCGAAAACCTACGCGAATATCAAGGATATTGATGCGGTCGCTTTAAGCGAAGATGCAGACGTGCAGGCGGTGGGCGATGCCTACGGTAAAGCAGCGTATGCGTTCATGACGTTTCTGAAGGATTACGGCGCGCAGACCGGCCAGGCGGTGGACACCGAAAGCGGCGTGCAGGACATGGATATGCGTCAGCTTTATGCTGTTATCCCCATGTTACAGCAGATGCCGAAAGAGACGTTCAGCGAAGCGATTGATTCAGCCGAAAACGCGCAGTCGATGATCGGCTCGCAGGTGGGCGCAACGTTTACAAAGCTGTTCTATAAGGAACTCGGCGTCGATCTGGACGCGAAGCAGATGCACTACATTGTGATGAAGGGTCTCGAGATGCTCGGCATTGCGCTGCTCGGCGTGCTGGCGGCGGTGCTCGTCGGCTTCTTCGCGTCGCGCATTTCGTCCGGCGTGGCAAAGCAGATGCGCAGCGATGTGTTCCGCAAGGTGGAAAGCTTCTCCAACACGGAGTTCGATAAATTTTCCACCGCCTCGCTCATCACGCGCACGACGAACGACGTGACGCAGGTGCAGATGCTTATTTCCATAGGTCTGCGTTTGATGTGCTACGCGCCGATCATGGGCGTGGGCGGCATTATTTTCGCGCTGCAAAAAAGCGTTTCGTTAAGCTGGATCATCGCGCTCGCGGTCATCGTTTTACTGGGGCTTGTCGTCGTACTTTTAAACGTTGCAATGCCGAAATTCAAGAGCTTGCAGCGTTTGACGGACAGATTAAACCTCGTCAGCCGCGAGAATTTGAGCGGCATGCTCGTGGTACGCGCGTTTACGAATGAGAAATTCGAGGAGGCGCGCTTTGATAAGGCGAATGAAGACCTCACCCGCACAAACCGCTTTACCCAGCGCGTGATGAGCATTACGATGCCGATTATGATGTTGATCATGAACCTTGTCACGCTGCTCATCATGTGGGTGGGTGGGCACGCCATTGCGGAATCCACCATGCAGGTAGGCGACATGATGGCGTATATCCAGTACACAATGCAGATCATCATGTCGTTCCTGATGATTGCGATGATCTTCATTATGGTGCCGCGCGCCATGGTTTCCGCAGACCGTGTGCAGGAGGTGCTGACGACGGAGCTTTCCATTAAAGAGCCAGAAAACCCGGTTACACTCGGTAATGAAAGCGGTGAGCTGCGTTTTGACGACGTTTCCTTCCGCTACGGCAACGCCGAGGAAGATACCTTGAGCCACATTTCGTTTACCGCCAAGCCCGGCCAAACGACGGCGTTTATCGGCGCGACGGGTGCGGGAAAATCGACGCTCATCAACCTCATCCCGCGTTTTTACGACGTCAGCGAAGGCAGCGTGACGATCGACGGCGTCGATGTGCGCGATATGAGCCAGGCGCAGCTGCACGACCAACTGGGCTACGTGCCGCAGAAAGGCGTGTTGTTCAGCGGCACCATTGATTCCAACCTGAAATTTGGCGGCGACCACATCACCGACGCCGACGTGCGCGGGGCTGCTGAGATTGCCCAGGCCGCCGAATTTATTTCGGCCAAGCCCGAGGGCTACAACGCTCCGATTGCCCAGGGCGGCAGCAATGTCTCCGGCGGGCAGAAACAGCGGTTGTCCATCGCCCGCGCGATTGCCAAGCACCCGCAGATTTACCTGTTTGACGACAGTTTCTCGGCGCTGGACTACAAAACCGACGTGGCGCTGCGTCGCGCACTGAAAGCCCAGACCGACAACGCTACCGTCATCATCGTGGCGCAGCGCATTTCTACCGTGCTGCACGCGAACCAGATTTTGGTTCTGGATGAGGGCCGCATCGTCGGCAAGGGCACACACGCCCAGCTGATGGAATCTTGCCCAGAGTACCAGGAGATTGCCCGCAGCCAGTTAAGCCAGAAGGAACTCAATTTGCAGAAGGAGGGTGAGTGATATGCCAAGACCCGGACGCATGACGACCGAGCGCGCCAAGGACTTTAAGGGCACGCTGCGGCAGCTGCTTTCCGCGTTGAGCAAATATAAGCTGTCGCTCATCGTGGTCGTTATCTTCGCCGTTCTGTCAACAATTTTCAACATTGCAGGGCCGAAAATCCTTGCCAAGGCCACCACGGCGCTGGCAACCGGCTGGATTGCCAAGCTGCGCGGCGTGGGCGGCATAGACTTTGCCTATATCGGAAAAGTGCTGCTGTTTTTGGCGGGGATGTACCTGCTTTCCGCGGCATTCAGCTTTATCCAGGGCTGGCTCATGAGCGGTCTGTCCCAGAAGGTCTGCTATGATTTCCGCGACCAGATCAGCAAAAAAATCAACCGCCTGCCGCTGGCCTACTTTGAAAAGCGCACCGTCGGCGAGGTACTGTCCCGCATCACCAACGATGTGGACACGCTGGGCCAAAGCCTGAACCAGAGCGTGACCCAGCTCATTACCAGCGTCACGACGATGATTGGCGTGCTGATCATGATGCTCACCATCAGCCCAAAGATGACGCTGATTGCGCTGCTGATCCTGCCGGTGTCGCTGGTGCTGGTGCTGCTGGTCGTCAAATTCAGCCAAAAATACTTCAAGGCGCAGCAGGCAACGCTGGGCGTTGTCAACGGCCAGGTCGAGGAAGTCTACGCCGGCCACAACGTTATCAAGGCGTTCAACCGTGAAGACGCTGTGCTGGCAGACTTCAACGCCGCCAATGACAAACTGTATGAATCCGCGTGGAAATCCCAGTTTTTGTCCGGCCTGATGCAGCCCATCATGAACTTTGTGGGCAACCTGGGGTATGTGGCGGTCGCCATCGTTGGCAGCATTTTTGCAGCGGCGGGCAGCATCACCATCGGCGATATCCAGGCGTTCATCCAGTATGTCAAGAACTTCACCCAGCCCATCCAACAGCTGGCGCAGGTGTCGAATATGCTGCAAAGCATGGCTGCCGCAGCCGAGCGCGTCTTTGAATTTTTGAACGAAGAAGAGGAGAACCAGCAGGCCGACCCCGCCCACCGCGCGAATCCTGCCTGCATCGATGGCCAGGTCACGTTTGACCACGTCAAATTTGGCTACACGCCGGAAAAGACAGTCATCCACAATTTCAGTTGCAACGTCAAGCCCGGCCAGAAGGTCGCCATCGTCGGCCCCACCGGCGCAGGCAAAACCACGATGGTCAAGCTGCTGATGCGGTTTTACGATGTGGATGCGGGCGAAATCAGCCTGAACGGCCACAATGTCCGCGACTTTGACCGCAGCGCCCTGCGCGAGGGCTTTGGCATGGTCTTGCAGGATACCTGGCTGTTCAA
>ENA-ORTQ01001933-ORTQ01001933.1-human-gut-metagenome-genome-assembly--contig:-NODE-1933-length-19975-cov-2.880974_pt1 | contig 19975 bp, 16 predicted proteins | sample MGYA00241912_ERZ509188 | MGnify/ENA primary metagenome ERZ509188 (study PRJEB26280, sample SAMEA2338849) | human gut metagenome | biome: human gut; feature: human-associated habitat; material: faeces...
AAAAAGTAAAGGAGAGCAACTATGGGAAAATATTTTGGAACCGATGGATTTCGTGGAGAAGCAAATGTTAATTTAAATGTAATGCATGCATATAAAGTAGGTCGATTTTTAGGATGGTATTATGGAAAAGAGCACAAGGCGCGTGTGGTGATCGGTAAAGATACCAGACGTTCCAGTTATATGTTTGAAGATGCTCTTTGTGCAGGTCTTACAGCGAGTGGTGCGGATGTGTATCTTCTGCATGTAACGCCAACCCCAAGTGTGTCTTATGTTGTGCGAACAGAAAAGTTTGACTGCGGTATTATGATATCTGCCAGCCATAATCCGTATTATGATAACGGATTAAAGGTGATCAATGGTAAGGGACATAAGATGGAGGCTGAGGTTGAAGAAAAGATTGAGGCATATATTGACAGCGAAGTAGATGACATTCCTATGGCAACCAGAGAAAATATCGGATGCACGATCGATTATGCGATCGGAAGACATCGTTACATCGGTTATTTAATGTCTTTGGCAACTCGTTCTTTTAAGAATATAAAAGTTGGATTAGATTGTGCTAACGGTTCTTCTTATTCCGTGGCAAAAGGTGTTTTTGATGCATTGGGAGCGCAGACATTTGCGATCGGCATGAATCCGGATGGAACAAACATCAATGATAACTGTGGATCGACGCATATTGATAATCTGCAGAAGTTTGTGGTCGAGAACAATCTTGATGTTGGATTTGCGTATGATGGAGATGCAGACCGTTGCCTTGCGGTAGATGACAAGGGTCAGGTGATCGATGGAGATGCGATCTTATATCTGTGTGGCTGTTACCTGAAGGATAAGGGAGAATTAAATAACAATACGGTTGTTACGACGATCATGTCTAATATGGGACTTTACAAGGCGTTTGACAAAGTTGGTATTTCCTATGAAAAGACATCCGTTGGCGATAAATATGTCAATGCCAATATGATGCAGTTTGGTCATTCCCTGGGCGGTGAGCAGTCCGGACATATTATATTTAGTAAATATGCGGTTACCGGAGACGGTGTGCTTACTTCTTTGATGCTGATGGAAGTTATGTTGGAAAAGAAAGAAAAATTATCCGAATTGCGAAAGGGACTTGTGATCTATCCGCAGGTATTGAAAAATATTCGCGTTAATGATAAGCCGGCAGCAAGAGCTGATGAAGATGTGATCGAAGCCGTGAAAAAAGTCGAGCAGGCGCTAGGTGAGAATGGTCGTATTTTGCTGCGCGAGAGCGGCACTGAACCGGTTATCCGTGTTATGGTGGAAGCAGAGACACAGGAGCTTTGTGAGCGGTATGTTGATGATGTGATCGCAGTACTGAAAGCCAAAGGACATGAGGCAAAATAATTAATTTTGAAAAAGCCTTGATTTTCGGGGAAAGTTCATGCTATAGTATAGCAATGTGATATTTTTATAAGGAGGAATTTACAAGAATGAGTGTACAGGTAGAAAAGTTGGAGAAGAGCATGGCTAAGCTGACAATTACAGTTGAGGCTGCAAAGTTTGATGCAGCAGTTGATTCAGCTTATCAGAAAAATAAAGGTAAGATTGCTCTGCCGGGATTCCGTAAAGGAAAGGCTCCAAGAGCAATGATCGAGAAAATGTACGGTACGGGAGTATTTTTTGAGGATGCAGCCAATGAGTTGATCCCGGAAGCATATGAGACAGCAGCTAAGGAAAGTGAGCTTGAGATCGTTGCACAGCCTGAAATTGAAGTAACACAGATGGATAAGGGAACGGATTTCATCTTTACAGCTACCGTAGCAATAAAGCCGGAAGTTACTTTGGGTGACTACAAGGGCATTGAGGTAGAGAAGAAAGAGGCAGAAGTAAGTGAGGAAGAGATCACAGCAGAGATCGATAAGGCAAGAGAAGCTAACTCCAGACTGATCACGATCGAGGATCGTGCTACAGAGGACGGAGATACTGTTATCATCGACTTTGATGGTTATGTAGATGGCAAGCAGTTTGAAGGCGGTTATGCAGAGGATTATACGTTAGTTCTTGGATCACATTCTTTCATTGATAATTTCGAGGATCAGTTGGTTGGCAAGAATCTCGGTGAGGATGTTGAAGTAAACGTAACATTCCCAGAAGAGTATCATGTAGACGAGCTTAAGGGTAAGCCTGCATTGTTCAAGGTAAAGATCAAAGAAATCCAGAAGAAAGAGCTTCCTGAACTGGATGATGATTTTGCACAGGATGTATCTGATTTTGATACATTGGATGAGTACAAGGCTGACGTTGAGAAGAAAATCTTAGAGAACAAAGAGAATCAGATCAAACGTGAGCAGGAAGATCAGATCATTGAGAAGATCATTGAGAATGCACAGATGGAGATTCCACAGCAGATGATCGCTGCACAGACACGTCAGATGACACAGGAGTTCGCACAGCGTCTTCAGTCTCAGGGATTGTCTTTGGAGCAGTACATGCAGTTTACAGGTCTTACTCCACAGAAGATGATGGAAGATTTAGAGCCACAGGCTTTGAAGCGTATCCAGAGTCGTTTGGTATTAGAGGCAGTTGTTGCTGCAGAGAACATCGAGGCTTCTGATGAAGAGATCGATAAAGAGTTAGAGAATATGGCTTCTATGTATCAGATGGAGATCGACAAGTTAAAAGAGTTAATCGGCGATGATGAGAAGAAACAGATCGGAATGGATCTGGCAGTGCAGAAAGCAGTGGAATTTGTTGTAAAGGAAGCTGTTGAGAAATAATACAAACAGAAGTTAACGCCATCCGCATCAGGAAGCTGTTTCAGCTGCCTGATGGGCTGGCGTTTTTGTTAAGTCTAAGAGAGTATGTCCTGCAGCTTAGTATTTGCAGGTACATGGAAAGGCATGGTGAGCACAATGAGTTATAGTATTCCTTATGTTATTGAAAAAACGAGTGGCGGAGAGCGTTCGTATGATATTTATTCCAGATTGTTGCAGGACCGCATTATTATTTTATCCAACGAGGTAAATGATGATATTGCGAGTTTGGTAGTATCTCAGCTGTTGTTTTTGGAATCTCAGGATCCAAACAAAGATATCAGCCTTTATATCAACAGTCCGGGAGGATCTGTTAGTGCAGGATTTGCCATCTATGATACAATGAATTATGTAAAATGTGATGTTTCTACAATTTGTATGGGCCTTGCGGCAAGCATGGGTGCATTTTTGTTAGCAGGAGGAGCTAAAGGAAAACGACTTGCCCTTCCAAATGCGGAGATTATGATCCATCAGCCATCCGGCGGCGCCAAAGGTCAGGAAACAGAGATCCGTATCGTCGCAGAACAGATCTTAAAGACAAGAAGTCGTTTGAATGAAATTTTGGCAGAAAATACCGGTAAGCCATTAGAAGTTATCCAGGCTGATACAGAGCGTGATAACTATATGACGGCTGCAGAAGCAAAAGAGTATGGTTTGATCGATGAGATCGTGACTAACCGTAAATAACAGACTGTATTCACTGTTACGATCGTGAAATAGAGATCTGTATAAAGTTATTGTAAGAGTGGGGGAATATCAGGCAGGGAGGTAGTCATGTCAGGAAAAAAAGATGATAAATTAAAATGTTCTTTTTGTGGAAAGACACAGGATCAGGTGACGCGTCTGATCGCAGGACCGGGTGTGTATATTTGTGACCAGTGTGTAGAACTTTGCTCGGAGATCATGGAAGATGAGATGACACAGAAGGCAGAGCAGGTCGACAATGATACTGAGATCAATTTGCTTAAGCCAAAAGAGATCAAGGATTTTTTGGATGAGTATGTAGTTGGACAGGATGACGCAAAGAGAGCTCTTTCAGTAGCAGTTTATAACCATTATAAACGTGTGTTGTCTGCAAAAGATATGGATGTTGAGATTCAAAAGAGTAATATTATCATGGTGGGACCTACAGGTTCCGGTAAGACTTTTTTGGCACAGACATTAGCAAAGATATTAAACGTTCCGTTTGCCATTGCAGATGCAACTGCACTGACGGAGGCTGGATATGTCGGAGAAGATGTTGAAAACATTCTGTTAAAGATCATTCAGGCAGCAGATTATGATATGGATCGTGCGGAGCATGGTATTATTTATATCGATGAGATTGACAAGATCACCCGTAAGGGCGAGAATGTTTCGATCACTCGTGATGTTTCCGGTGAAGGTGTACAGCAGGCACTGCTCAAGATCTTAGAGGGAACGGTAGCCAGTGTACCACCGCAGGGCGGAAGAAAACATCCTCATCAGGAGTTCTTCCAGTTAGACACATCCAATATTTTATTTATTTGTGGTGGAGCGTTCGATGGTTTGGAGAAGATCATAGAGGGACGTATCGGTCAGAAATCCATTGGATTTAATGCTGAGATCGCAGATAAGCGTGATGAGACAATTGGAGATCTGTTCCGACAGGTATTGCCGGAAGATTTTGTGAAGTTTGGTTTGATCCCTGAGATCATTGGTCGTCTTCCGGTTACGGTAGCATTAGATCTTTTGGATGAGAAAGCACTGGAAAAGATTTTGGTAGAGCCTAAAAATGCGATCACAAAACAGTATCAAAAACTGTTTGAACTGGATGGCGTGAAATTGTCGTTTGAACCGGAAGCGATCCAGGCTGTTGCAAAACAGTCGTCAGAACGTAAGACCGGCGCAAGAGGACTGCGTGCGATCATGGAAAATGTAATGCAGAATGTGATGTATGAGGTTCCATCCGTGGATGACATTAAAGAATGTGTTATTACAGAGCAGTCAGTTTTAGGTGAGGAAGAACCAAAGTTGATCACAAAAGAGGACGAAGTTAAGCAGTTGACAGTGGATAAAGATGCAACTGCATAAACAAACTTTGTACTTTTTACGAATGTTGCAGGGGTAACGTAAGATGCGTTGCCCCTTTTGTGGATAAGATACAAGGAGAGAATGGAATGAATAATCAAAAAGTTCCAATGATCATCCTGTCAGAGTGTGTTGTATTTCCGGGAAGTTCTGTGTATTTGAATTTGTATGACAGTCGCTCCGAAAATGCGGTATCACAAGCTATTGGACCGGGCGGAAAACTGGTTGGAGTCACAAGGATGCCGGCAGAAACGGCAGACGATGATCATTCAAAATTATATTCGGTGGGAACGTTATTGGAAGTCAAACAGATGAATACGCCGAGAAAAGGACATCCACAGGCTGTTGTGCGTGGCGTTTGTCGTGTTATGATTGAAGAAGTCCATCGGGAATCGGATTGTTATTATTGTGAATATAGTGAATTTCAAGAAATAGAGTCAGAGGAAGATTCCCAGACGATCCTTGCGATGGGCAGCATTCTCAATGCCCTGCAAAGAAAATATGCGGAATTTAGAGAAGATGTTCCTGCTACAGTATGGGATGCTATCGCTGATGAGAAGGACCGCGGGGCTTATGTCGATCAACTTAGCGGATTGTTAGAAAGTGATTATACACAAAAACAAAAGCTTTTGGAGGAGCCATCCATTGACGAACGCGAAAAGCGGCTTGCTGTCTACATGACGCAGGAGATCAATCTGTTTATTGAACAGGAGAAGATTCAAAAAAAGATCAGAGAAAATATAGATAAGAAGCAGATGGAGATGTATCTGCGAGAGCAGATCGATGCTATTCATGAGGAACTTGGTGATGATGACGTAGGCTCTCAGGCAGCTAAATATCTTCATAAATTAGAGAAACTAAAGGCTCCTAAGCGTGTTAAAAAGGCGATTCGTGAAGAAATTATGCGTTATCAGCGTTTTGCCAAAAATCCATCGGAAAGTGAAATGATCCGTGATTATCTGGATAATCTGTTTGCGTTTCCATGGAAGAAAAAGTCTGAGGAGAGCTTAGATATTGCGTATGCAGCACAGGTGTTGGATGAGGATCATTATGGTCTTACTAAAGTAAAAGAACGTATTTTGGAATGTTTGGCGGTAAAGGCAATGAAGAAAGATGCAGTGAGTCCGATCCTTTGTCTGGTCGGTCCTCCGGGAACCGGTAAAACATCGATCGCCCGTTCAGTCGCAAGGGCATTGGGACGCAGTTATGTTCGCATTTGTCTTGGCGGTGTCAATGACGAGGCGGAGATACGTGGACACAGAAGAACGTATGTCGCATCTATGCCGGGACGGATCGTAAAGGCGTTTTGTCAGGCAAAAACCAATAATCCATTGGTTTTGCTGGACGAGATCGATAAGATCGGAAAAGATTATAAAGGGGATCCGTCCGCAGCGTTGTTAGAGGTGTTAGATCCTGAACAAAATAAGCATTTTTCGGATCATTATATGGAAATACCGATCAATTTGTCTCATGCGATGTTTTGGTGTACTGCTAATTCATTGGAGTCAATTCCGCTGCCGCTTCGTGACCGTATGGAGATCATTCAACTGTCCGGATATACGGACAATGAAAAATTTCATATCGCCAAAGAATTTTTGTGGAAAAAACAGAAAAATGCCAATGGTTTGACAAATTCACAGATTACAATAACGGATAAGGCAATTCGTATGATTATTGCTCGTTACACCAGAGAGGCAGGAGTGCGTGATCTGGAGCGCAAACTTATATTGTTGTGCCAGAAGGCAGCGAAAAGCATTGCAACAGGTGAGAAAGATAAGGTTCGTATATCAGAACGCAATCTGAAAGAGTATCTTGGCAAAGAAGTGCATACCATCCGGATGGCGAATAAGAGAGCGCAAGTCGGTATTGTTCGCGGATTGGCATGGACGGCTGTTGGTGGAGAGACGTTAGAGGTCGAAGTTGGTATTATGCCCGGAAACGGTAAGCTGCTGCTTACCGGCAAGTTAGGGGATGTCATGAAGGAATCAGCGCAGATCGCATTAACGTATGTGCGAAGCCAGACCGCAAAGCTGGTGAAAGACTCTTATTATGCAGAACATGATATTCATATTCATGTACCGGAAGGCGCCGTGCCGAAGGATGGACCATCTGCAGGTGTTACAATGGCAACGGCCTTATATTCTGCGGTGACAGGATGGAAAGTCAGAGCAGATATTGCCATGACGGGAGAAATCAGCTTACGTGGATCAGTGCTTGCTATTGGTGGCCTTAAGGAGAAAATGCTTGCGGCGAAAGCAGCCGGGATCGCTCAGGTCTTCATTCCGAAGGATAATGAGAGTGATCTTGCGGAATTTTCGGAGGACATTTTAGAAGGGATCACGGTTACTACGGTGTCCTCGGTAAAGGAAATATGGAAGCAGAGTATAGAAACTGCCTCCGGCGAAGCATAAGAACATGGAAAGGCATGGAATAATAGAATGAAAGTAACGAGTGTTAATTTAGAGACAGTTTGTGGTATTACAAGTAAATTGCCGGAAAATGACAAATTGGAAGTCGCTTTTGCCGGGCGTTCCAATGTAGGAAAGTCTTCCTTGATCAATGCACTGATGAATCGTAAATCTTATGCACGTACTTCGCAGCAGCCGGGTAAAACACAGACGATCAACTTTTATAATATTAATGAATTGTTGTATTTTGTTGATCTGCCGGGATATGGTTATGCGAAAGTGTCACAGGATACAGTCAAAAAGTGGGGGAAGATGATTGACGGATATCTGCACCAGTCAAAGGTGCTGCGTCTGGTCTTTTTGCTGGTGGATATACGGCACAAACCTAATCAAAATGATATACAGATGTATGAATGGTGTGTCAATTATGGATTTAATCCGATCATTATTGCAACTAAATCGGATAAGATCAAGCGTTCACAATTGCAAAAACAGATCAAGCAGATCAAAGATGCACTGCAGGTAGTAGATGGAACGCCGGTTATTCCGTTTTCTGCGTTGAATAAAAGCGGACGGGATGAGATCTGGGAATACATTGATATGATGTATGAAGGATTTCAGGCAGAGCGATCACAATAGGGGAATCGATGTCTGATACCAGTGATAATTTAGGGCAGACGGATTATTTACAAGGTGAATTAAATGTAAGGAGGAAACATGGAGGCAACAAAGAAAACACAAGGGAAATGGCAGATCATGTGTCTGGTACTGCTGCTTGCAGGAATGATTTTTGGAATCAGCAGAGATGCGGCTGCTTTAGAACGTATTTTTACCGAAAATGAGCAAAGTGTTTATGTGGGAGATCAATTTGATCTGATGAATCTGGTAGAACCGGATATGAAAGCAGGAACAACATTTCACTTGACAGAACCATCAACGGAAACGGCGTCAGTGACAGAAACCGGAATCTTGACTTGTTTGAAAGAGGGAACGGTGACGGTTGAGGCGGAGCGCAAAAATGACGATGATACATCATATAAAGATACGATCGAGATTAATGTGATCGCACCGGAACAGGTCAAACTTGCTTATGGACAGAGTGTTTCTAAGCCGATGCAGGAATATTTGCTGCAGATGGGTTATACGTTGTCGGCAGATAGAAATAGTGTCACAATTAGTGAAGACGGCTCCCTGCAGGCAGTGGGGTTTCGCCCTTCCGTGATCTACGCGGACAATGGACGTGGCAGCTGTTTTGCGATAGCAGAAGTAACGATTGAGACACCTAGTTATTCACAAGAGTATGTTACACGTGCTGTTGGCAGCAAGGCAACCGCTGTCGGTGTTGACGGTTTTTCCTTTATCGGAAGTGGCAGTGAAAAGATTACTTATGCAACCGGAGATGATAAAGTGGCTGTTTGGACAACGCAGGGAATACAGGCTGTAGCTAAGGGGCAGACGACACTGAAAGCAACGCTCACTGCATATAACAAGGACACGATAACACTTACGATGCCGGTATATGTGACAACACCAACGGTATCCGGTAAGACAGTGATCTTGGCATCCGGCTGTGTGAAGAAGCCTTCGATCAGCGGAACAATCGCACAAAGTAAGATTACCTGGGATCCTGAAAAACAGGGTGCGGCATATTTTACAGAGCAAGGTGATATTTTTGCAAATTATAAGGGATCGAAAAAACTAACATTGAATATCGATGGATTGGATTTTTCTATTTTGGTTCGTGTCAGTGATCCTGCCTATGCGGATTTCAACATTATCATGTACAAAGGTATGGGAAAGACGCTGAAGCTTAAAGGACTTGTGCCAGGAAGTAAGGTTAGCTTTTCCTCTAACAATAAGAAAAAGGTAACGATTACATCCAGAGGCAAAATGAAAGCGAAGAAGATCGGTCATACAAATATTACAGTAAAGGCGGATGGACGCACGTTTAAGATCTGGGTTGAGATTTCCAGTAAACGGGGTTATCGGGCATCCAAGAAAGCGATTGCGATCTCTAAGACGAAGACGACATACAGTCAGGCACGTAGAATGTCTAAGAGATTTTACGACTGCAGTTCGTTAGTTTCTCGAGTATATCGTAAATATGATGTATATTTTGGATCGAAAAGCGGCTGGTCACCGGTTGCCGCAGATATTGGAAAATGGTGCACCAGAAATCATAAAGTTATTGCAAAAAAAGCGGTTTCTTATAAAAAACTGCTTCCGGGAGACTTGATCTTTTTCTCCGGCTGGCGTAATGGAAGATACAAGAATATCACGCATATTGAGATATATACCGGCGGCGCAAAGGATGTGTCTGCAAGCAGCCGTTACGGGAAAGTGGTTCATTATGGATATGGCAAAGGAGATTCTGTGGTGTTGGTAGCACGTCCTACAAAATAGGAAATTGTTTGTTAGAAGCAGGAAGGGCAATGCATTAGCGTTGCCCTTTTGCATGTAGTGTGCTAAGATAGAGTGGCGTAAATAATTAGCATGTAAAACAAAAATGGAGGCACAGTTATGAACATCATCGTATTGGCTGGAGGACTTAGTACAGAAAGAGACGTATCGTTTAGCACCGGAGAAGACGTGTGCAAAGCGCTGCGTGAAAGGGGACATCAGGCAGCAATGCTGGATGTTTTTTTAGGATATGAAGGAGATGTTTCAGAGGATTTTTTTGTAAGAAATGATGCGATCCGCTCGGACGATAAAAAGATCAAGTCCATTGACCCGGATCTGGATCAGATCAAGCAGATGCGCGGAGATTCCGAGGATGGTTTCTTTGGACCGAATGTTCTGGCACTTTGCCGAAAGGCAGATATTGTATATATGGCGTTGCATGGCGCAGATGGTGAAAATGGTAAAGTACAGGCAGCGTTCGATCTGCTTGGCATTCGTTACACAGGTTCCGGCTGCGTAGGCAGTGCGGTTGCCATGGATAAAGGATTGTCCAAAAAGATCTTTTTGGAGGCAGGGATCCCAACGCCGAAAGGATTTTCCGTTCGCAAAGGACAGAGTGGCGATCTGCCGGAAGATATGGCATATCCGATCGTTGTGAAACCATGTTGTGGTGGTTCCAGTGTTGGTGTAAGTATGGTACAGAGTGCTGAGGAATATGAGGCCGCGCTTCAGACTGCATTTCGCTATGAAGATGAAGTCGTTGTGGAGGAGTGTATCAAAGGAAGAGAGTTTTCTGCTGGCGTGCTTGGTGGAGAGAGTCTGCCGATCATAGAGATCATTCCGAAAGCAGGATTTTATGATTACGAAACGAAATATCAGCCGGGAATGGCAATGGACGTATGTCCTGCGAAATTATCAGAAGAAAAAACAAAAGAGATGCAGAATTTTGCAAAGAGAGTATATGATGAGTTGAAGTTAGAGGTGTATGGACGTATCGATTTTCTGATGGACGCAGACGGAAATCTGTTCTGTCTGGAAGCAAATACACTGCCGGGAATGACGCCGACTAGTCTGCTGCCACAGGAAGCTGCAGCGATTGGTATGGATTATGGAACGTTATGTGAGAAGATTATCTCGCTGGCTATGGAGAAGAAATGAGGTTTCGTATGTTGACAATGACACCTAAAAAGATTGCGGAAATATGCGGTGGTACCTATTATGGGGATCGGAATTTGGCTACAAAGGAGATCACCGGAGTTGTGACGGATAACCGGCAGGTGACAGAAGGTGGAATGTTTGTGGCGATCAAAGGGGCAAAGGTGGATGGAAACCGTTTCGTTCCGGCTGCCTATGAAAGCGGGGTACTTTGCTGCATGTCAGAAGATAAGCCAGGTGAGCAGAAAAAGGCTTATATTCAGGTTAAAGACTGCCTGCAGGCGATCAAAGATATGGCAGCGTATTACAGGACAATATGTACCTTGCCTATAGTAGGAATTACCGGAAGTGTTGGAAAGACTACGACCAAAGAGATGTTAGCGTCTGTGCTCTCAACACACTTTAACACATTAAAGACATTAGGTAATTTTAATAACGAATTGGGAATGCCGCTTACATTACTTCGCCTGCGTGAGGAACACGAGGCGGCCATCGTGGAAATGGGAATCAGTGATTTTGGAGAAATGAGCCGCATGACAGCGATTGCCAGACCGGATATGTGTGTGATCACCAATATCGGCTGCTGTCATCTGGAACAATTGGGTGACAGAGATGGCGTATTAAAAGCCAAAACCGAGATATTTCAAGGAATGAAAGAAGGCGGCACTGTTTTTTTGAATGGCGACGACGATAAATTGATCACGGTAACGCAGGTACATGGTAAACGACCGGTATTTTTCGGCTTGAATGACAACAACGATGTGCATCCGTTGAAAATCACATCTAAGGGATTATCCGGTACGGATGTGACTGTGCAGACCTCTAGGGGAACGCTTCAGATCACCATTCCGGTCCCGGGGCGTCATATGATCACCAATGCGCTTGCTGCAGTAGCGGTAGGTCAGCAGATGGGGTTGTCGGACGAGGAGATCGTTCAGGGGATTGCAGCGTTTCGTCCGGTCGATGGTCATGGCAGTGTGTTTGCAACGGAACACTTTACGATTATGGATGACTGTTATAATGCTAATCCGGTATCCATGCAGGCAGGGGTTCGCCTGTTATCTGAAGTGCCGGAACGTAAAGTCGCCATTCTTGGTGATATGTTTGAGCTTGGCGCAGAGGAAGAAAAGCTGCATTACGAAACGGGAAGATATGTGGCTGGATGCGGTCTGGATCAGATCATATGCATTGGAACGTTGGCAAAACAATATCTTGCCGGAATTACGGATGTCGATCCTTCTGCCAATGTGATCTGGTTTGCGACACTGGAGGAGGCGATGGCGAAATTGCCCGATCTGCTGAAAGAACAGGATGCCATTTTGGTAAAAGCTTCCCATGGTATGCATTTTGAAAAGATTGTTGCGTATTTTAAAGAAATGTGATAAAATTTGGATTTGAGAAAAGTGATGATCGTGTTTAGTAGTTTGCTATGATTCGATGAAGAGAGAGGATGTCCCCGGCTGTAAGCATCCTGTGCGTTCCCATAGTAAATGAATTTCTCACGGGAGCTGCAGCTTTGAAGATTTTTTGTGTAGAGGCTGACGTTTGCACACGTTACGTGTAATGAAGAGTTTATGTGAAGTAGAGAGGATATTCTCTTTCCATAAAAAGCAGGGTGGTACCGCGGAGAGATCCGTCCCTGACGTAGGATGACTGCGACAGGGCAATGCTTATATTTTTGAGAAGAAGCAGGAAAGTTCTGGCAGCAGAGGTTTCTTGCTTGTTTTTCTTTAACGGCAGGGAATTTACTGTTTGGACTTACGACAGCGTCAGCAGTCTGGTGCGGCATAAACCGCGCAAACATTTCAACATAAGAAAGGAACTGATATGATGAAAGAAAAGTTGACCAAAATTTTAGAGGATGCACTGGGCCAGATCGACCGCACAGAGCAGTTGGAGCATTTGAATGATGTGAAAGTGGCATTCTTAGGCAAGAAGGGTGAATTAACTTCAGTGCTAAAGTCAATGAAAGACGTTGCGCCGGAGGATCGTCCAAAGGTCGGACAGCTTGTCAATGAGGCGCGCGCTAAGATCGAGACGAGATTGGAAGAAAAACGGGCCGCTTTTGAAAAAGCAATTCAGGAAGAAAAGATTAAGAGCGAGACAATTGATGTAACATTACCGGGCACAATGTTGCCAAAGGGCCATCGTCATCCGAATACGATCACTTTAAAAGAAGTAGAGGATATTTTTGTTGGTATGGGATATGAAGTAGTAGAAGGGCCTGAGGTTGAGTATGATTACTATAACTTTGAAGCACTTAATATTCCGGCAAATCACCCGGCAAAAGACGAGCAGGATACGTTTTATATTACAAAAGATATTTTACTTCGTTCCCAGACATCTTCGGTACAGGTGCATGAAATGGAAAAGGGCAAACTGCCGATCCGTATGATCGCACCGGGACGAGTATTTCGTTCGGATGAAGTAGATGCAACCCATTCACCGACTTTCCATCAGATTGAAGGTCTTGTCATTGATAAAAATATCACGTTTGCGGATCTGAAAGGAACGCTACAGGAGTTTGCAAAGCGTTTGTTTGGTGAAGAGACCAAAGTAAAGTTCCGCCCGCATCATTTTCAGTTTACAGAGCCTAGCGCAGAGATGGATGTTACCTGTTTTAAGTGTGGCGGTAAGGGCTGCCGTTTCTGCAAGGGTTCCGGCTGGGTTGAGATCTTAGGCTGTGGTATGGTTCATCCACATGTATTGGAAATGAGCGGAATTGATCCGGAAGAGTATACCGGTTTTGCCTTCGGTGTCGGTTTGGAGCGTATCGCATTGTTCAAGTATGAGATTGACGATATGAGACTGCTTTATGAGAACGACACACGTTTCTTGAAACAGTTTTAAATAGGACATAAGATTAGGAAGATGTTCACAGGAAACAGACAACGAGAATGAAGAATGCAGCGGTCGGATCATTTATACAGACTGCGGAAAAGAGGTAAATAAATGGATACATCATTATCATGGATAAAAGCATATGTGCCGGATCTTGATTGTACGGCACAGGAATATACAGATGCAATGACATTGTCAGGAACAAAGGTAGAGGGATTCACAGAGTTTGATAAGAATCTCGACAAGATCATTGTTGGCAAGATCAATAAGATCGAAAAACATCCGGATGCGGATAAGCTTGTGATTTGTCAGGTACAGATAAATGAAGAGGGTGAAGAAGTTCAGATCGTAACCGGAGCAGCAAATGTCAAAGAAGGTGATAAGGTTCCGGTCGTATTGGACGGCGGACATGTTGCAAGTTCACATAAAGATGGGGAAAACGAGAATGGTTTTAAGATCAAAAAGGGAAAACTGCGTGGCGTAGAATCATTCGGAATGATGTGTTCGATCGAAGAGTTAGGATCTACGACGGACATGTATCCGGATGCAGCCAAAGACGGAATTTATATTTTAAGCGACAATCCGGAGTACAAAGATGCACCGATTGGATCAGATGCGATAGAACTGCTGGGATTACACGATGTGACATTTGAATATGAGATCACATCTAATCGTGTAGACTGCTTTGGCGTTCTCGGTATTGCACGTGAAGTAGCAGCTACGTTTGGTAAAAAATTTGTTCCTCCGGTTGTAACGAAAACAGGAAACGATGAAGATGTGAATGATTATATCTCCGTTGATGTACAAAGTCCGGAATTGTGTCCACGTTATGTTGCCAGAGTTGTCAAAAACATCAAATTGGCACCATCACCTGAGTGGATGCAGAGAAGACTGGCGTCTGTTGGTATTCGTCCGATCAATAATATTGTTGATATTACCAACTATGTTATGGAAGAGTTTGCACAGCCAATGCACGCATATGATCTGGATACGATCGAGGATCACAAGATCGTAGTCCGTAAGGCAAACGCCGGTGAGCCGTTTAAGACATTAGATGGACAGGAGCGCACCTTAGATGACAGTATGTTAATGATCTGTGACGGTAAGAAACCGATCGGTCTTGCCGGTATTATGGGTGGTGAAAATTCCATGATCACAGATGATGTAAAGACAATGTTGTTTGAGGCTGCTACATTCGATGGGACGAACATCCGTCTGTCCGGAAAGAAGCTTGGTATGCGTACCGATGCGCAGGCAAAATTTGAAAAGGGACTGGATCCGAACAATGCAATGGATGCAATGGATCGTGCCTGCCAGTTGATCGAAGAACTGGGCGCCGGTGAAGTGGTTGGCGGTGCAGTGGACTTTTACCCGGTAAAGAAAGAGCCGCTCCGCATTGCGTATGATCCGGCTAAGATCAACGCACTTCTTGGAACGGATATTTCAGAAGAAGATATGATTCGTTACTTTGAAACGATCGATCTTCCGGTAGACCGCGAGAAGAGAGAAGTAATTGTACCGACCTGGCGTCAGGATCTGGAGCGTATGGCAGATCTTGCAGAGGAAGTTGCAAGATTTTACGGTTATGATAACATCCCGATGACGCTGCCAAGCGGTGCTGCAACGTCCGGTGGATTATCTCAGAAATTACAGCACGAAGATATGGTTCGTGAAGTAGTTGAAAATTACGGTTTCTGCGAGGGTATGACATTCTCGTTTGAAAGCCCGAAAGTATATGATAAACTGAATCTTTCCGAGGATGATGTGCTTCGCAAGAGTATTCAGATCACGAATCCTTTGGGTGAGGATTACAGTGTAATGCGTACTTCCGCACTTGGTGGAATGTTAACTTCTCTGGCTACGAACTTTAAGCGGCGTAATCAGGAAGTGCGCTTATATGAGCTTGCCAATGTTTACCTTCCAAAGCAGCTTCCGCTTACTGAACTGCCGGATGAGAGAATGCAGCTCACGCTCGGTATGTATGGTAAGGTTGATTTCTTTGATATGAAGGGTGTCGTACAGGCTGTGTTAGAGCGTATGGGGATTAAGGCAGCTGCTGTGAAGTACGATCCAAATGCCGGGAAGAGTTTCCTGCATCCGGGCAGACAGGCAGTTGTTACTTGTGATGGACAGAGTGTTGCCTATTTGGGAGAAGTGCATCCGGAAGTACAGAAAAACTTCGGTATCGGTACACGTGCTTATTTAGCAGTTGTTGATATGAAGGTTGTCAGCAGTTTGGCTGATTTTGATGTTAAGTATGAAGGTGTTGCCAAGTTCCCGGCAATGACACGCGATATTAGTTTAACAATGAGCAAAGATGTTTTGGCAGGCGAAGTGGAGGAGATCATCCGCATTCGTGGAGGTAAATTGTTAGAGTCTTGCGAATTGTTTGATATTTATGAGGGAGAGCAGTTGACGAGAGGATATAAATCTTTGGCTTATAAGATTGTATTTAGAGCGTCAGACCGTACGTTGACTGATGATGAAGTCAACAAGTGTATGGATAAGATTATGAATGGACTGGGCGAGAAGAATGTAGTACTTCGTCAATAGTCGCAGAAAGGGATATGATGTGAGAAAAGAGCATAAGCAGAGGATTCGAATAATATCGTGGATATTATTTGGCATATATCTGATCATGATGGTATATTTTTTGTTTTTCAGTGAGCAGATGGGACGTGTACCACGGGATACGTACCAATACAATTTGCATCCGTTTGCTGAGATTAAGCGGTATCTGTATTATGCCGGCAGAGTGGGGACAGTACTGGTGCTGCTAAACCTGCTAGGCAATATCATATGTTTCATTCCATATGGATTTGTAATACCGGTACTGTCTGTGCGATGCAGCAGTTTTGGCAAGATCCTTCTGCTAAGTTTTTTGGCATCATTACTGGTAGAGAGTATACAATTAGTGTCCAAGTTAGGATCGTTTGATGTAGATGACATTATGCTGAATACACTAGGAGGCATATTGGGATATGTATTGTTTCGATGCTGCAATGCGATACTTCATATTTGGAACAAAAAACGAAACTCACCAAGTTAGCGGGTTATCTTGGGGTATGGAGGATTAGTACATGGCGAGAAAAAAGAAGGAAAGAGAATCTTCTCTACATTTGACAGACAAGCATCATCCGTTATTAGGCATTGTTGCTACGTTGTTGGCGGTTTTGTCGGCAGGGATGTTTGGCGCTGCCTGCGTTGCTGCAAGCGGGAGTAATGGTCATGCAGGTTTGTTAGTCGGATTCGTTGGAATCTGTAGTTTGGTCGTGGCAGGCGTTGGTTTCGTGCTGGCATGGATCAGTCTTCATCAGGAAGATATCCGTCCGCATTTTCCAACAATTGCATCTATATGTAATGGGTTGTTAGTTATCTTTTATCTGATGCTCTATATATGGGGGACCATCGTTTGATCTATGTTTGCATCAAACGTTTTATTGTAGAAAGGAGAACCATTACGTATGGCAGTTCATTTTTCTGATGAGGAAAAAGAAAAACTGAAACAAGACAAAGCATCTATTTATGAGGATCACACCGATGAGGCGATCAAAGAGGAGATTAAAAATCTATCTTGGAAAGGTAAGTTGAAGCAGTTTCAGCATTATTATCTCAAGGGAGCGATCATAGCGGTCGTGATCATAGCGATGATCGGACTGCAGGTATATGATGCGGTCACAAAGGCAGATGTCCTGCTGTTTATCTGTGTGCAGGGAGATGTTATTGATGATGATAATGTAGAAAAGATCCAAAAGGCATTGAACGAGTATTTAGGATATCAAGATGGCAAGGAAACCGTTCGCCTGTCTTTAGATGGAGATGATCAGCAGATCCAGACATTTCTGTATTCCGGCACGGCAGATCTTTTGATCTGTTCGGAGGAGAATTTAGAAAAATGGGGGCATGCCGGCTATTTTTATTCGGAAAACGGCAAGGATGGTGCAAAAGGCAATGAAGAAGTTGCGTTTTATTCGGAATATCCGGAAAAATATCGTCGATACACGCAGTATATTTCCGGAGAGGATGTACGCAGCAATACCACGGACAAGAACATGAAGGCATCCGATAAAACGCAGTATTTTACCGGTTTATCACTCGAAGACAGCGACAAATATAAACAGCTTGGTGGTATGCTGCCGGATCCGGTCATTGCAATGAGCAATGAGTCAAAACATCCGGAAGATGCGGAGAAGATCATTCGCTATTTGATGGATAACTCCCTAAAGTGGAATCTCAAGATCAAAACGGCGTCAGATGGGCAGAATACGAAGTAGTCAAAATTTTAGATTCATTTTTGAAAAAATTTAGGAATTTTTCACAAATTGATAAAAAAATGAAAATAAAGGTTGACGAAAATTTATTTTCTGCTATAATTTCAGTTATGACAAAGGTGTCACGAAGAGAATTCGTGGCACCTTTTTTCGTTTCATTGATAATTTTTTGGTGAAACGGGCAAGGTCAACATTTGATGTCCTAATTAACGTCCGGACAACGTATTCATTTATGAATTGGGATCATATGAAAAACTACAACAAAAAGGAGGATATCGTTATGTCAAAAGAAGTGATTACTTATATTAACGAGAATCTATATGGTATTTGGTTTTTGATCGGTGCCGCATTAGTATTTTGGATGCAGGCCGGATTCGCAATGGTTGAGACAGGTTTTACAAGAGCAAAAAATGCAGGTAACATCATCATGAAAAACCTGATGGACTTCTGTATTGGAACCGTGACATTCATTTTGATCGGTGCATCATTGCTCTTGGGCGAGGATTTCCTGGGATTTATCGGAAAACCCGGCTTGGATATTTTTACAGCTTACAAAGATTTTAATTACTCCGCATTTGTATTTAACTTAGTATTCTGTGCCACAACGGCAACGATCGTTTCCGGTGCAATGGCAGAGCGTACCAAGTTCTTATCTTACTGTGTATACTCTGCAGTAATCTCTGCTTTTATCTATCCGATCGAGGCACATTGGATCTGGGGTGGCGGTTGGCTGTCTCAGATAGGATTCCATGATTTTGCGGGATCTTGTGCGATCCATATGGTTGGTGGTATCTCAGCGCTGATCGGTGCTAAAATACTTGGACCTCGTATTGGAAAGTACAGTGTACGTACCGGTAAGCCGCATGCTATTCCGGGACATAATATTCCAATCGGTGCACTTGGTGTATTCATCCTGTGGTTAGGCTGGTATGGATTTAACGGTGCAGCAGCAACGTCATTAAGAGATTTAGGATCTATCTTCCTTACAACAACAATTTCTCCTGCAATTGCTACTGTAGTATGTATGATCTTTACTTGGATCAAATATGGCAGCCCGGATGTTTCTATGTGTTTGAATGCTTCTCTTGCAGGTTTGGTTGCGATCACTGCACCTTGTGATGTAACAGATGCAGCAGGTGCAGTAGTGATCGGTGCTGTAGCCGGATTGTTGGTAGTGTTTGGTGTATGGTTGTTAGATTATAAGTTGAAGATTGATGATCCGGTAGGTGCCGTAGCAGTACATATGATGAACGGTATCTGGGGTACATTTGCAACAGGTTTATTTGCAACTAAGTCAGCACCGGGCTTCCAGATTGCATTAGATAACGGTGCGATCAAATCACAGGGTCTTTTCTATGGCGGTGGATTTGGTCAGCTTGGATTACAGTGTTTGGGTATCCTTTCTGTAGCAGCTTGGACGGCAGTAACAATTTCTATTGCTTTCTTAGTGATCAAAGCAACTCTTGGTCTTCGTGTTACACCAGAAGAAGAGCTTCGTGGTCTGGATGTTACAGAGCATGGCATGCCATCTTCCTATGCAGACTTTATGCCAGCCGGCGATATGTTCTACTCTAGAGGAACATCTGCTGAGATGTTGAAGGGTGAGGTTCCGATCGACAAGGCAGTGGAGGTTGTCAAGGTGACAGGCCGCGAGCCGGTTATTCCACCGACAGCGACAGCTCCTGTCAGAAGTGCACAGGCAAAGGATTCCGATGCTCCAAAGATCACCAAGATCTCTATCGTATGTCAGCAGAGCAAGTTCGAGGATCTGAAGATTGCCATGAACAATATTGGTGTCAGCGGTATTACCGTAACACAGGTTCTTGGATGTGGTACACAGAAGGGTATTACGACAAGATATCGTGGTGCAGAATTGGATGTTATCCTGTTGCCTAAGATGAAAGTTGAAGTTATCGTCAGTGCCGTTCCGGTAGAAGATGTTATCGAAGCAGCCAGAAAGGCTCTTTACACCGGCAACATTGGCGATGGTAAGATCTTTGTATACGATGTTGAAAATGTCGTAAAGGTTCGTACCGGTGAGGCTGGATTTGATGCTTTGCAGGGCGAAAATTAA
>ENA-ORTQ01001975-ORTQ01001975.1-human-gut-metagenome-genome-assembly--contig:-NODE-1975-length-19569-cov-6.076868_pt1 | contig 19569 bp, 11 predicted proteins | sample MGYA00241912_ERZ509188 | MGnify/ENA primary metagenome ERZ509188 (study PRJEB26280, sample SAMEA2338849) | human gut metagenome | biome: human gut; feature: human-associated habitat; material: faeces...
TGTGCCTGTTTCATACCCTCTATGAGCCTTTCAAAGCGTTCCTGTGCCTGTCTGTTGATGTCGGCAAGGTAGGCGTTTAGCCTGCCGCTTGTAAGAAGATTGGTGTATGTAACTTTACGGTACTGTTTTAGATAATCTAAATGCCGTTGCCCCCAGATGCCTATTGCCTGTTCTTCTTCGGCGGGTACAGTTAAGCACGGTATCAAATAATCCCCTTGCCTTTCGTATTTGCCGCCCAGTTCCTCAAATAATGATTTTGCCATTGTCTGTTACCTCCACATTCTTTTTTATTTTGAATGTCCGCAAAATCCGTCCTACATCAGAAGGACGCCAAGGCACATCCAGATGATGCAATGCAATCAGTCTGTCCTGCACATTCGTACCGGCTCCCATTTTTGCTGTGGAACCTAATAAAAAACGAACCTGTCCGCTTCTTACTTTTGCAAACAGCTCCGCTTTTCTAAGTTCTGTATTGGCATCATGGATAAATGCGATCTCCTGCTCCGGCACTCCCTTTTCCATGAGCTTGTTTTTTATATCCTCATACACATTGAAAGTGCCATCACCCTTCGGTGTCGATAAATCACAGAAAATCAACTGTGCCGACTTCTGCTCTTTGGTGTTCTCCCATATCTCATAGGCTTTCTCCACACAGGTTGCCGCTTTAGAATTTTCCTCATCCGGAAGCATATCGTTGAGCAGCCTCTGGTCAAGTGCCAGCTTTCTTCCGTCATTGGTAATCTTTAGCATATTGTCCTCGTAAGGCTGCACCTGTCTGTCCCGGACTGCTTCAGCACGTTCCGCAAGAGAAGCCACCATTTCTTTCTGAAATTCACTCGGCTTTAATACCACATTTTCATACTCTGCTTCCGGCACAGGAAGTTTTAACATATCCGGTGTCTGAATGTCCGCACTCTCCTTGAAAAGTGCAATCAGCTCCGGAAGATTGAAAAACTTCGCAAATCTTGTCTTTGCCCGGTATCCGGTTCCCTCCGGTGCAAGTTCTATGGCGGTCTGTGTTTCCCCAAAAGAAGCCGCCCACGCATCGAAATGTCCCAGTCCCAGCTTCTGAAGCGTACCATACTGGAGATACCGCATATTTGTGTAAAGCTCCGTCATGCTGTTGGAAATTGGCGTTCCGGTCGCAAAAGTTACACCCTTGCCGCCTGTGATTTCATCAAGATACTGGCACTTGGCAAACATATCAGATGACTTCTGTGCTTCTGTCTGTGCAATACCTGCCACATTCCTCATTTTCGTATAAAGGAACAGGTTCTTGTAATTGTGGCTCTCATCCACAAACAGCCTGTCTACACCCAACTGCTCAAAAGTCACGACATTATCCTTACGGCTTTGGTCATTTAACTTGTCAAGCCGCACCTGCAATGCTTTCCTCGATTTTTCCATCTGCTTAATGGTATAACGCTCCCCGTTGTCTCTTTTTGCCTGATCAATAGCAAGCTCAATCTCATCAATCTGTTTTTCGATTGTGGCTGCCTGTCTTTTCTGTGATAACGGGATTTTTTCAAACTGACTGTGCCCGATGATAACGGCATCATAATCACCTGTCGCAATACGGGAACAAAATTTCTTACGGTTGGCGGGTTCAAAATCCTTTTTCGTTGCCGCAAGGATATTTGCTCCGGGATATAACCGTAAAAAATCACTTGCCCATTGTTCAGTCAGGTGGTTCGGCACAACAAATAATGACTTCTGGCATAGTCCCAGACGCTTGCTTTCCATTGCCGCCGCTGTCATTTCAAAGGTCTTTCCGGCACCAACGCAGTGTGCAAGCAGAGTATTATCTCCATACAGTACATGAGCAACCGCATTTTTCTGATGCGGCTTTAATTCAATATCCGGTGTCATGCCCGGAAATTTTAGATGCGAACCGTCATATTCTCTTGGTCTGGTGGAATTGAAAAGCTCATTATATTTTGCCACAAGTGTCTGCCTGCGTTCCGGATCACGGAATACCCAGTCCTTAAATGCCTCCCTTATTGCTTCCTGCTTCTGGCTTGCAATCATGGTTTCCTTTTTATTGAGGACTCTCTTTTCCTTTCCATCCTCCTCAATGGTGTCATATACTCTCGTATCTTTGAGGTTCAGGGAATCTTCCAGTATCTTATAGGCATTTACCCGGCTTGTACCGTATGTCATGTTGACAAGCGTATTGCCATAGTCCGCATTTTTACCCTTTACATTCCACTCTCCGGTTACACCCGAAAACTGCACACCTATCGTATCCCTGCGGAATAAATGTTCCGGTGTCTGGAAGATGTCACGCATAAAATCATTGATATACTTTGGTTCAATCCATGTGGCACCAATACGTACCTCAATCTCCGATGCGTCCAGCTCCCTCGGCTGTACCTGCGTAAGAGCCTGCACATTTGGAGCATATTCCGGGTGATTTTCCGCATAAGTTGTTGCTATGGCAAGTTTCTCACGCACATTACCGCTTAGATACTGGTCTGCTGTCTCCCACACATCCGTAAGCGGATTCTGGAAAATGACACCACGAAGCTCCTCAGTAAGTGTATCCTTATCTTTTCCGGTAAGCTCTCCCATAAAATCAAGGTCAATTTTAGCTTTCTCTGCTAAAGATATTGCCAGCGCTTCACTTGCAGTATCCACGCTTGTGACAACCTCTGCCCTTTTAATGGTACGCTTCGTAAACATATCCGCTTTGCCTTTGAAATTGCCCTCATCATCAAGTTTTTCCAAAGAACACAACAGGCAATAACTGCTGTCCTGATTAAAGGCTCTCTTATTCGTCTGTGAATTGATCAGACCATATTTCTTAGAGAAATTATCATACAGACCATTAAGCTCTGCCTGCTTTTCCTTAATTGTTACATCGAAGTATTCCTCAAGCTGCATATCAATCAATTCCTGCGTACAGTTACGGATTGCCACCATGCCCTTGATACGCTCTTTTGCGGTGTCCGATACTTCCACAGGCTTCATGACAGAGTTTTCACGGTAATATACCTCATTATCGACTACGGTATAACTGAAATTCTTGACGGACGGATCAGCAGGAATACTCTGCCTGCTCATGTCATCCGCAAGCTCCTCATCCAGATCAATCGTATCAATCTGTCCTGTAATGTTTTGAAGTGCTTTCGCTAACTGCTCCTCAAATGGTCTGCCATCATCTGCCTTGCAGGTGCTTTCCATGCCATAAGGACCGGATACCATTTCCATCTTTCCTACGATCTGCTCCGGATGCTGTGCAAAGTAAGCGTTCATTGCAATGCCATCTGCATCCTCTCCCAGATGTACCCAGTCCGGCTCACGCTCTACCATGCGATCACGCTTCTGGAAAAATAAAATATCCGAAGTGACCTCGGTTCCTGCATTTGCCTTAAATGCGGTATTCGGAAGTCTGACTGCACCAAGCAGGTCTGCTCTTTGTGCAAGGTATCTTCTGACTTCCGGACTTGCCTTGTCCATGGTTCCCTTGCTTGTGATAAAAGCAACCACACCTCCGGGACGCACCTTATCCAACGTCTTTGCAAAGAAATAATCATGAATCAGGAAATTGTTTTTATCATACTGCTTGTCTGCCACCTTATACTGACCAAAAGGCACATTTCCGATTGCCACATCAAAGAAATCATTCGGATAATCAGTCTTTTCAAAGCCTTTGATCTGCACATCTGCCTGCGGATAAAGCTGCTTTGCAATGCGTCCGGTAATGCTGTCCAGCTCTACTCCGTAAAGCCTGCTCTCTTTCATGGAATCCGGCATCATACCGAAAAAGTTGCCGATACCCATGGAAGGCTCCAGTACATTTCCTTTGGAAAATCCCATTTTCTCCAATGTTTCGTACATCTGGCGGATAATGACCGGACCTGTATAATGGGCATTCAAGGTACTCTCCCTTGCCATGCGGTACTCCTCCGGTGATAGCAGTTCCTTTAACTGGTGATATTCTGCTGACCAGTTTGATTTGCTCTCGTCAAACGCATCGGCAAGACCACCCCAGCCGACATACTGGGATAAAATCTGCTGTTCCTGCGGTGTAGCATAACGGTTTTCGCCCTCGATCTGCTCCAACAGCCTGATTGCTGCAACATTTCTCTGGAATTTCTCTTTTGGAGAGCCTTCGCCCAAGCGGTCATCGCTGATATGGAAATTGACAGCGTTGCTTTTATCCGGTACTGGTTTATTTTCTTCCTGTGAAGGAAGAGTAATCGGTTCCCAGTCTCCTGTAAGCACCTGCGACAGCATTTCCTCTGTCTGTCGGTCTGCTTCACCATTCTCCAGACGCTCACGGGCAGACTGCGTATCTATACTGTCCAGTTCATCTTCTGTTTGTTTTGTAACAACATTCTGTTCCTTTTCGTCAGAAAACTCCGCTTCTGCTTCCCTGCCACTTTCTGCAAGCTCATTCCCCCAATCCATTGCTTCCTGCAAAGTCGAAAATGCTTCCAATGCCGGACGGGTGGTGTCTGCCGTATCATAAATAGCATATCCGTCCACTTCCTTATCAATCCAAAGGAATACTCCCTCTGATAAGGTGGCACCCCACTGTGTCGGATTTCCATATTCATCATCCGCATCATGTACCACATGCCACGCTAATTCCTGCACTTCATCCAGCTCTGCAATACCATCCGTCCCCTCAAAGCGTGAAAACACTTCTGCTTCGTGCCTATCAATATCTTCCTCTGCAACGGCATTGATATAATCGTCCTCTACTTCGCTACGCTCCGACTTATGGTCGTATTCAAAAGTTTTCCCATTGACCTGTGCATAATAAAAACTGCTGTCCTCAATGTCATTTCCAAGCAGATATTTCTCTTTTTCACTGCCCCACTCATCAACCAGAACACACTCATATCCATCAATCGTGATCTTTTGCTGTGCTTCCTTTTCTTTTTCCCGAATCACATTGATATATCTTCTCGCCTGATTGGTAAATCCGTCCAGCACTGCCGGATGTGAGCTTAGAATCAGATCGTTGTTCTCCCACTCATTTTCCGCAACAATGCCTTTTGCCCATTCCTTATTGTTCTGCGAAAACCGCCCATCATAATCAAAATGCGTGACGGTATTTGCAAGAACAAATTCCACACAGTCAATGCCATATTTATCTATGATTTCATCTGCGGTATTCCTCGGAAGCACAAAACCATTGAATTTCTCGGCAATCAAGGCTTCGATGTCCTTCTTACATTCAAGTCGCTGTCCATGCTCCAGACGGGAAAGCTCTCGCTGTCTTGCTTTCTCTGCCTGTTCTTCCTTGTATGCCTTGTAGTTTTCTTTCCCCTGTGGAGATAAATATTTATCCTCATGGATCAGCTCACGTAGCCTTTTCTCGACTACATTCCAGTTCAGAAGCACTTTTGCATACGGATTTCCATAGCTGCCCTTCTCCAGACGGATACCTTTTCCATCATGTTCATTATGGGAATCATCGTTGCCTGGAAGTCCACCGGAACCGCCGCCAATACCATATTCATTTTTCAGAAAGGCAACTGTTTCCTTCTGGTCATGTCCTTCCATGAAATACTCATAAATGCGGAAAGCTCCATGCTCATAGCCGCTTCCTCTGCCAAGTGCATAGTCAATTTCATCCTGCGTGATAAAATCTTCCTGTGCTACCTCCACCGCATCCGGCAATGGAAATTCCAGTCTCTCCCTGTCAAGGTCTGCTATCTCCGATAACAGATATTCCGGTGATTTCACATGCCGCCATTTTAATTCGGCTTCACCCGATGCAAGTCGCTCTGCCGCATCCTCCAAGACATTTTTAAGCTGTTCCCTGCCCTCATGGGTGGAAAGAAGCTCCATGAGTTTTGCTTCACTTTCCGGATAATTTTCTGCTTTTAAGCCAAGCTCCTCCGGCATTTCATCCATTCCATCTCGCAGGAAGAAATAGATCTGATTGGCAACACGATTTCTCTCCTGTGTATCTACAAGAAATGCTTCACTGGCACTCATATAAGTACCATTTTCGATCATGGAACGGATATGGCTCTCCACATCTTCCCAATCCATCGTGACAATCGGTGTTTCCCTTGCCTGTGTTCCATAGCCGACACTCATACCATGCTCATCGAACCACACTGATACTGGATTTCCATTGATTTCAAAACCTTTTCCGGTCTGTCCGTACTCATTTTTCAGAAAATCCACCATCTGCTCGGCATTTCTGCCCTCTGTGTACTTTGCAAAGATACGCTTTCTGCTGTGCTGTTTTCCTCCACCACTGCGAAGAATAGTTTCAAGCTCATTCTGTGGCAAAGAAAAAGCAGCGGGCATGGTATATTTCATACTTGCTTCCGCTGCTGCGACTGTTCCGACCTGCTCCTCAAAAGAAGGAAACAGGCTGAGTTGTGTAAAGGTGGGTTCCGCTGCGTCTCCCCGGAGAAGATCATCGGTATCTGTTACAGACTGTAAACCAGTTCTCCCAGAACCACTTCCTCTGCTCGGTTCCGAATGCTGTTCATCTTCGCTACCCAAAGCATCTGATCGGTTTCCTTGAGCTGTTCTGTCACTCCCTCGGTTGCCGCCATCTGGCTTGTCAGCTTCTCCATTCTCTCCTCTGCCTGCTTCTGAATGGTCAGCAGGTGTTCTTTCAATGTCCCTTTCAGAAGAAACGCTGAGTACACGCCCCTGTGGTTCTCCTTCAGATAAGTCTCCCTCATCATTCCGTACTTCGTTATGGTTCCCTCCGGCTGACTGTCCGCCTGTAATGTCGGGATCAGATAATCCCCATTCTTCTCGTATGTCAGATTCATTGCTATTGCCCCTTTCTACGCTGTTTTGATTGTTGTCAATATATTCCTCATGTCCGCTCTTGCTTTCACGCTTTAACGCATTGTAGTCTATTTCAGAAGTATTTGCAAGTCCTTTCTGCGTTAAATTTTGCGATTGTTCCTGTTCGTGGCTTCTGTTATATGCCCTTATGGTTCTTCCAATCTCTAAAAGTACCGGTTTTGCAAGCTCATTGGCTGCATCACCAAGTACCGCAAGGGTATCCATGGAATTAAATTCATGGATAAAATCAAAAGCAAATTCCGAACCATACTCCTGCATATCTACACCACAGGCAGATAAAAGTGTAAAGGAAATACTCTCAGATAAAGTGTCCCTTAACCGGATACCGACATTCTGTTCATCCAGTCCCTCTAAGAAACTGTCCTCGATCATGTACTGCAGATCCGGCAGCAATTCCTCATAATAATCTGCCGCAATCCTCTCAGCTATCTCCATAAGTCTTTCTTCAAACAGCTTCTTATCATCTGTGGCACCATAAGTCTGCTCCAGACGCTTAATTACATCTACCTTATGTTCCTCATGTAATTCCCAAAGTTCCGGATAGCGTCCGATTCTCCTTGCCGCATGGACATCTGACACATCAAAAACATATTTCAGACGCTTGCCATGTGCTTCGTCCTCGTCCAGAAGTGCAATACCCTTTGCCCCTTTGTTTACCCAGCAATGCATCCGCTCATTCCACAGTTCTATGGAAGCACACGCTGTTGCGTCCGGTCTTTGTGCATAGATCAAAAGCTGTTCCCGGAACGGATACTTATACAGCCTTGCCGCTGTGGTAAGGTATTTCATCCATTCCTCACGATTTTTGACAACCTCGGCTGCTGTCTCTTTTGCCAGAGCCGATATAAAATCATATTTTCTCACGCAGTTCTCCTTCCTGTCATAGATACGACAAAAAGGCAGCCACATACACTACATGACTGCCTTTCCCTTACTTCCCGTTACATTCCTATTCTGTTGTACCAAAGCTGAAAGTCTTACTCTCAACCGCTTTCTTAGGCGTAAATCTCGCCTTAACTTCCGCAACCCTCCCCTCTAATGCCTGAAACATAGCATCTACCTGTTCCTGTGTATATTCGTAGGAACCTCGATTTGCAAGATTCTCCAGTCTGCCAATAGCATCAACCGCCTTATTCATGCGGTACTCGCCAATACGGATAAACTTCTCCGCCTTTGTCTCATTTTCCTTTGCCGCAGGCTCACCCTGCATTTCCTCTGTAGTCATTGTTACATTTGTTTCTTCCATGTGTTTTCCTCCGTTTTTGATAAAAAATTAGAGCGTACAGGTTTTCCCTTACGCTCTAACGCTGTGTTGTTATTAAATTGTATGTGGTATAATGTCGTACCGCTAAATTAAATTTCTCGACATCCACAAATAGAGAATTGTCTATTACATTTCCCATTATAGTTGATTTTCTAATTCGTCGAGAATGAATTTTTGTGAAATAGATGAAATCATTTCTACAACTTCCATAACAAAGTTCCTCATAAATTCTCTATAACAAATCACAATTTCACCCTTATATAACACTATGAATAACTTCTCTTTATTGCTACCTTCTTTATACTCATCATACTCAAGTTTAATATTAGTTTGATGTACGATTTGATCTCTTAATGATCTTCCTCTCTCGCTACCACAGAGTAAACGAAAAGCATGTGTATCAAGTTTATCTATTTCACAAAGATATGATTTTAAATAAATAAATTTATCATTTTCATCCTTCAATATTTTCTTTGTGAATTTATTGAAACTATCATTTCTTTCATGAAAAGCCATACAATGAAAAATAGTAGCTACTACATCTAATGCATTTCTTGCAAAAAGGATTGTACTTTCAGTATGATAAAGCAATGTTGTTTCATCATCTCCAAAAAGGCAAGGCATTTCCATGTTCTGTGAGACTTCAAATTCATTTAAATTTTCAATAGCACATTTTTCTGCAAACAACATCATTTTGATTTTCTGATGACATATTACTGCTTTCTCTTTTAAATTGATTTTAGTTTCTGTATCTATACTGGTATTATGTTCAATAAGGTTAAATAGATCATAACCTATTTGTATTTTTGGTATGATATCACCATAGTCCGATGTCAACTTCAAATCAAGTGATACAAGTTCATTTCTGTCTAACCACATTAAGTATTTCTCCTTAACTTTACAAATTCCGATATTTTCCCCACTATACCACAATCACAGCTACATTTCTACCCTCGCTTTCCTGCCTTTTGAGAAAATTCCATCTTAAACTTATACTGGAATCCCTTGATTTCTTTACCATCTTTCGTATAGGAAAATTCCTGTACACTCTCTGGAATCAGGTACGCATCATAGCTACCCTTCTTGCCTTTTAATCCTTTTACAAGTATCTTTTTCCCTTGAAGCAGGCTCTTGACCTGTGTATCGGAAAGTGTTACCCCAAGTGCCTTGCCGACATTCATACCGCACTTCCCGGTACAGTACGCTCCGAATTTTCCCTTGACTACATCAGCACCACACTTCGGGCATTTGCCTAGCACTTCCTGTCCACCCTTACATGTGCCAAACATGGCTTTATGTTCATCACTAACGCTGTGATAAGTCTTTACAAGATCAGTTACCATTGCTTCAATACCTGACATAAACTGTTCTGCAGCAACTTCTCCTTTGGATACAAGAGTAAGCTCATTCTCCCAGTCAGCGGTCAGTTTCGGAGATTTTACTACATCTGGAAGTATCGTGATCAGCTTCATTCCGTCCTCTGTCGGGATCATCTGCTTTTTCTCACGTTTCACAAATCCGTCTTTTACCAACTTTTCTATGATATCGGCTCTGGTGGCAGGTGTGCCAAGTCCTTTTCTCTCCACCTCATCACCCATATCCTCTGCTCCGGCTCGCTCCATTGCCGACAAAAGGGAATCTTCAGTATAATGCTTCGGTGGCTGTGTGAAATGCTCGGAAACCTTTGTCTGCTCCACTGCAATCGTCATGCCCTCACGAAGCTCCGGCAGCTTCTTTTCTTCCTCGGCATCTGATTTATCCTCTGTGGTCTTATAGGAATTTTTGAAGAAATCATCAAATTCCTTCCATCCATTTTTCCATACTTCCTTACCGGATACCTTAAACACAATCTCGTTGCAGGTAAGCTCTGCCTTTGTGGAATTATAAATGTGCTTCTCCCCGGTTGCACACAGCAGACGGTTCGCACATAATGAAAGGATCTTCATTTCACTCTCAGGAATCACCTTTAAGTCCTGTTTGATGATCTCCATGGTCGGAATGATTGCATGGTGGTCTGTCACTTTCTTGCTATTCAAAATTCTTTTAATATCTGGATTGAACATGATATTCTGCTCAAATAACAGAGAATTGAAAATCGCTTCGATCACATTTTTTGCAGTACCTTCCATGTCATCGGAAAGATACTGGCTGTCTGTTCTTGGATAAGTTACTAACTTTTTCTCATAAAGGCTCTGCGTATATTCCAATGTCTGCTTGGCAGTAAAACCAAACAGACGGTTTGCATCCCTCTGGAGTGTTGTAAGGTCATAGAGCTTCGGCGGTGCTACCCACTTTTCTTCCTTTACCACGGAAGTGACAAGAGCCTGTCCGTTTTCACAGGCTCCTGCAATCCTCTCTGCTTCCGTTTTATCACTGATATGCTCTGATACCGCATCCAGACCATTTCCAATGATATGAGCCATATAATAGGCTTCTTTCTTGAAATTTACGATTTTACTTTCACGATCCACCAGCATGGCAAGTGTCGGTGTCTGCACTCTGCCAACCTTCAATGCCTTACCGCCATATAATACCGTAAAAAGTCTTGTCCCATTGATACCCACAAGCCAGTCTGCTTCCTGCCTGCATAATGCTGAATGATACAAGTTATCATAGTCGCTGCCTGGGCGAAGATTATGGAAGCCGTCACGGATAGCACTTTCCTCCATGGAAGAAATCCATAACCGCTTCATCGGTTTTCTGCACCCTGCCATGTTGTAGGTCAGGCGAAAGATCAGCTCACCCTCCCTTCCGGCATCGGTAGCACATACAACGGCATCTACCCTGTCATCATGCATGAGCTTTTTCAAAATCTGATACTGTGCTTTTGTATCACTTTTCACTTCATGCTGCCATTCCTGCGGAATGATCGGAAGGCTCTCATAGCTCCATTTCTTCCATGCTTCCTCATAGCTTTCCGGCTGTGCCAGTTCTACCAGATGTCCCACACACCATGATACCAGATACTCATTGCCTTCCAAATATCCGTCCTTACGCTGTGTGGCACCAAGAACTGCCGCAATGCTCTGTGCCACACTCGGCTTCTCTGCAATTACAAGCTCCATCTCTATTCCTCCCCGTTTTCTTCATCATTATCGTTGTCACTGTTATCTTCACTGTCATTCTCGCCTGTGTCCTCTGATTCTGTATCATCGCCACCATTTAAGAATGCTTCGTCTGAATCCTGCTCGGCTTCGTCCTCGTCCTCATAATCATAATCCTCGTCAAGCTCGTCCTCATCTTCATCCTCATCAATGAAGTTTTCCTTTTTCTTCTTAGACTTCACAACATATACCACTCCGATCACAGCTACCGCAGCAATGCCCATTAAAATATATGTAAAGCCGGAACCATCTGCTTTTGCGGTATCCTCTTTCGGCTCACTTGTATCTTCCGTGCTATCTTCGGTGCTGTCCTCAACACTTTCTGCTCCCTGTGTTTTATCTCCTGTGGTATCAGCATTATTGTTTGATAATGCGCTGTCTTTGGTAGGGATTGCAGATTCCAATGCCGCTGAATTTTTCGGAAGTGTCTCGCTGTTATCCGTTGTGGTATTCAGCAGGTCGTTTTCACTGACTTCTGTAAGGAAATACACCTTTTCATCTTCCCCATCACGATCAATCACAAGATAAAATACCTTTTCTGATGCAGTCTGGATTGTATAAAATTCCTTGCCTTTTTCAGAAGTCTGGCTGTCACTGCTCTGGTCGGTATCCTTAGAAGTATCTCCCGTACTCGGGGACTGCTTGGCTGATGTTCCTGTACTGCTTGAAGTTGTTCCACTGCCTGTTTGGGAAACAGTATTTCCATTGCTGTCTGTCTTGGTATGGTCTGTAACCTGTGCGGTTGCAGAGCTAGGCTTGGTTGCTGACGCATCCACCGGGAGCTGCTGTGCCGGATCTTTTTCATTGCTGTCCTTGTTTTCCGGATCGGTGTAATACGGATTGGCTGTTTTATAGATTTCTGAGGTATTTCCTGCATTATCCATGGCTGAAATCGTGAAATACTGATATCCTGCATCAAACTGTTGCAGACGGATATTCAAAGCACCATTCGTATGGTCGGTAAACTCATAGCCATTGACATAGATTGCCTTGATACCGGAATCCGTATCATGTGCCTGAATACTCAATAGACCATCGCTGACTGCCGCATTTAAGGTAGGCTTCGTAAAATCAAAGCACTTGATATAGCGATTTTTCTCATAGGTCTTGCCCTTCTGGTCTGTGACCTGCACATAAATAGTGCTGTTTTCGGAAATCTCTATGTACATATCCTCGGTAATATCTGTCCAGCTTCCATTCTGCCCGACTTTCGCCTTTACTGTCTGAACGGTAAAATTACCGGAAACTATCGTATCTTCTACTTTGACTATCACCTTAGTGGTATCGTTATGCCACCCAGAAGGTGTATTGATTGTGATTTTTACGCTCGGATTGATATAGGTACATTCCTTATAGTTCTTTGCACACACCTCACAATCTTCATCCACCGCATACTGGCTGCACTTTTCTTTGCAGGTGCATTTTGCGGCAGGCTGTGTTTCTTCAGACGAATCTTCTGTTGTGCCTTCTGTGGAATTTTCCGTCTTTCCCTCTCCGGTATCTGTTCCTGAATTTTCTTCCCTGCCATTGCCGGGTGTAACTGTATTTTCTGCGTCACTTGCACTTTCCGTTTTCTGCTCGGCAGTATCCTCCGCATGAACCTCTATCGTATTTGTCCTGTTGGCAAAAAATGCCCCAATCGGCATACAAAAAAGTATTGCCGACAGCATAAGGGACACTACCGCCCTAGCCGATAATTTCCTGTTTTTCATTGATTGAAACCTCCTTTTCCTGTTCCCGTTTCTGTAATAAATTTCTGACTTCATCCTCACTGAGCTTGTTTAACATCTGCAAACGCTCCGATGAGATTTTATATTTTCGTATGATCTTCATGGCTTCGGCATCCTCCGCCATCTGTTTCTGTTCTGCAAGGTCTTTTTCCTTTGCCTGTAGCTGTGCTATCTGCTCTCTGACCTTTTTAAGCTGTGAATTGATTCGTTCTACTGACAAAAATAATTCCTCCCTTCGCTAATTCAATCTTCCAAAACCATAGAAATGGCTCTGCCAGTAAGAAGTATTGATTGATGTGTACTGAATTGGATCACCGCAATGCACCATCGTACCGTTTCCACAGTAGATACCAACGTGTGTAACCGGACGTCCTGCATTATAGGTTCCTGTAAAAAATATAATATCCCCTGGCTTTGCATCTGCCGCTGATACCGGAGTACACTGGTCATAAATGCCCTGTGCTGTGGTTCTTGGCAGGTTATGTACGCCACTGTTTGAAAATACCCAGCATACAAAACCGGAACAGTCAAAACTAGCCGGAGCTGTGCCGCCAAAAGTATATGGCATTCCCAGATACCTGTTTGCTTCACGCATAAGCGTCTGTACGGTTACATCATCATAGGATTCCGGCGGTATCACATTGCTGGTTCCTCCTCCGGTGCCGCCCGTTGTTTCTCCATAAATGGTCTGTTCTCCTGCTTCAAAATAAAATAACGGGTTATAATATTCCCCGTTATACAGACATTCGATATGAAGGTGGCTTCCGGTACTGCTTCCTGTATTTCCGCTTTTGCCTATATTGTCACCTTTTTTTACACTCTGCCCTGCGGACACATTTAAGCTGTCCATGTGGGCATATTTTGTGGTATATCCCTTACTGTCCGTAATCACCACATAATTTCCATAATAGGAATCGTAAGTTGCTTCTGTTACCGTTCCATCATGTGCCGCATATACAAACGTTCCTGTCGGCACCGCTATATCCACACCCCTGTGAAGCTCCTCGGCTCCGGTGTTTGGATTTTTCCGGTAGCCATAATAACTGCTGATATAGTAATACCAGTAATAATCAACCGGAGAAGCAAAGACCTGTAAGCCGCCTTTTGTCTCCGTATAGGCTCCAAAAATTTCCGTCTGTTCGCTGTCCATGCGTCCGGCTACAATGCTCTCAAGCGGTGTGACCGTAAGTGTGACACGAAGAATTGTTACGGTATATTCTTCTTCCTCCTCATACTCGTATTCCTCGGTACGGGTAGTCCCGTCCGGATTTGTTACTATTCTGGTTCCGGTCTTTGTGACTGTCCTTGTCCGTGTTTCCTCTACTTCCTCGGTAGTGAGTGAATACATGGCATCAAATAATTCCTGAATCTCACTCTCTATTCCTGCGGCAGTAAATTCCGTATGGACTGCGGAAAGATAACTGATCAGTGTGTACGGATCATGCCCGATTGCACCAAGGTTATAATCGTATTCATCATATCCCGGATAATCAGTTTCAATCCGGTCAATCTTATTTTGCAGCTCCATTTCCTTTTCTGTAAAAGATAAATCTGCTGCATCAATCTCTGCCGGAAGGCTAAGATATGTGCTTGCCATCGTTGTTGTCACAGTTCCGGTAAACATGGAACCGCAGCTTGATAGTGCCGACATGATCATAATGAGCAGAAGTGCAAAAATACCCACTGTGATAATCAGTGTTTTATTTTTCGTGGCAATTTCCTGTAACTTCTTTGCAATCCCGGTTGCAGCATTGGCTGTCTTTGTAAATGTTTCCTTTGCAGTCTTGGCTTCTGCTCCTACCCGCCTTGCCTTGGCATACTCACGCTTGATGCGCTGTTTCTGTAGCTGCCTTTGCAACTGCTTCTTTGGACTGTTGCCCTTTAGATGTGGATTTTCACTGATGAATTTCTCATACTCCAGCTTCATATCCGCTGTAACCTGTTTTTTGTGCAATCGCTCTAAGCGGTCACGCTTTCTCTGTGCCTTGCTCTTGCGGTGATACTTCATATAGTGGTAAATATCCTCGGCTCGCTGTTCCGTCTTGTGTGCGCCCTCCACAGCAGAATTATCCTTTTCTGTCTCTGCAATCTTGCGATGCACAAAATACATATTTTCGGTCTGGAGCTTGTGAACCGCAGTTTTTCCCAGTCCATCCGGTTTAAATGGCTTCTCCACATCCACCGGAACCACAACATACTTTGCTTTTCCGGTCTGTTCATCAAAGACACGCTTCATCTCATACTGCCGCTTTGTCGGCATCTTGTCCTTTGCTTTCTGCAACTTTCGGCGGTTCTTTTCCGACTTATCAAAAGCCTTCTGTACTTTTTGGTCTGTAAATTCGTCCGCCTGCCCCTGCGAAAATGTGGCGTCCTTTGTCTGAAGATCTCCATAATCGGACTGCTTTGCATTTTCTGACTTTGCACGCTCTCTGTGTGCATGTTCTCTCTGCACACGCCTTTTGTGATATTTTCCTTTTTCCTCAGACCGTTGGTAGGTATTTCTAACGTGGTAATTGTCCTGAAAACTGTCTGCGTCCTCTGTATGGAAATTTGTAGCATTACCGTTTTCCTCATTGATAAAGCTGTTTTCCTTTAAGAATGTCTTTTCCTCTTCGGCTTCCGACTTCTGGACATTGTGACCAGAAGTTGCTTTTCCTGTACGACTGCCATGGTTCGCATCCCTTGGCAGATTGCTCACAGGCTTCTCGCTGGCACTAAACTGGTTTTCCACAGAAAAGGTGTTGTCCTGCCTGTGTTCTATATGTTTTACTCCAGTCACTTCCTTATCTTTGGAAAATGTCTCTTTTTCAAATGCCTTTACTGCCTGCTTCTTCTGTCTTTTTTCTGCCATTTACACTGCGTCCTCCTTCTGCACCGATTCCTCCGGCTTGGTATTCATAATTCTGTAAGTCTTGGTGTCTGTCGGATATTTGTCTACAAATGGAATTACCACATTGTCAAACAGTATCAGACCACTTCCCGGCTCGGAGTTGGTGACATAGGAAAGCTGCTTATCAGATAGTCCCAGTTTATCAGCGAGAATTGCCTGATCTTTGGCATTCTGATTTAACAGATACACAAAATCGCTGTTACCCAAAATACCTTCAATCTCCTCAGAACGAAGAAAATCGCCCACGTTCTGCGTCAAACCTGTCGGAATACCGCCCCATTTTCTAAAACGCTTCCAGATTTCCACGGAATAAATAGCTGTCTGCTTCTCCTTCAGAAGAAGGTGGAACTCATCACAGTAATAACGGGTAGCAATCTTTCGCTCCCTGTTCTGCGATACCCTGTTCCAAACCGCATCCTGCACGATTAACATACCCAGCTCTTTCAACTGATTTCCCAAGTCTCTGATGTCAAAGCACATGATACGGTTGCCGCTGTCCACATTGGTATGGTGGTTGAAGTAATTCTGTGAACCATGCACATACAGCACAAGGCTGTTTGCGATACGCTCCGCCTTTGGATTTTTGTGTGCTAACAGGGCATCATATAAATCTTCCAGCAGCGGCATATTTTCCGGCACCGGATTTTCAAAATACTTATCATAAATATGACGGATACACTCGTCGATGATACCTTTTTCATCGTTCTGTAATCCATCCTTGCCGCCTGCAATCAGGTCACACAGAGTAATAATAAAATCGGATTTCAGCTTTAAGGCTTCCTTATCACCTTTATGGCTTAACTGGATGTCCATTGGGTTCAAATAATCTTTGGAATTGGTAGCAAGTTTTACCACCTGTCCATGCAGTGCCGCCACCAGTGCAAAATACTCTCCCTCCGGATCGCAGATGATAATATCGTCCTTTGTGATAAGAAAACAGCTTAAAATCTCACGCTTTGCACTAAAACTCTTACCACTTCCAGGAGTACCTAAGATAACTCCGTTTGGTGTACGGAGCCTTTTGCGGTCTGCCATAATCATGTTGTTGCTGAGTGCATTTAATCCGTAATAGATTGCCGGTGCAGGCATAAACAATTCCTGTGTGCAGAATGGTACTAAGATTGCGGTACTCTTTGTGGAAAGGGTACGCTCAATTCCGGTTTCATTGCATCCAATCGGTGCGGATGCCATAAGTCCCTGTTCCTGCAAATACTGTAAACATCTGAGGTCACAGTTTGCCTGCTGAATGATACCGGACACCCTCTGCATTAAGCTCTCCAGTTCCCGCTTGGTTCTGCCATAACAGGTAATAAGGAATGTCATGTTGATCATCTTCTGGTTGCTCGTATTCAAATCATCGAGAAATTCCAGCGTGTCCTTTTCATAAGTCACGATGTCTGTTGGAAGAATATCCATATCGTAGCCGCTTCGGACTGCCTTTTTCTGTTCCTCAATCTTCATTTTCTGGATATTGGAAATAACCACTTTTAACTTCTTGATTGCCTTTACCGGATCTTCCGTCTGCATGTGCATGGAAATCGTAAGATTAGCATCAATATCAAGAAGCTGCTTGATCAGCTCGTCCGTAAACTTCGGTGCGATAATATCCAGATAGGACACACAGCCATACATATTCCCTGACTTAAAGCGGTTCGGATAGCGGAAATCAAATCCCGGCGGTGCAATATAGTCCTTGACCGACTTACCGGATTCTGCCAGATCCTTAAATGAAAAACGGAAAGGCTCCATGGTATCCTGGTTAAAATACTCATGCAGGATACGCAGTCTTTCCTTTCCGTCCAGTCCCCTCGCAAGGGTTCCTATATTGTTTAAGTTCCGTATAACATCTTTTTCAATGTTGTTAAGGCGGCTCTTGGCTTCCTTGTAGCCATTGCTCTCCACACCAAAAATCAGATATTTTGATTTGATGATGCCATTGTTTCCCTTTGCCGCCTGTTTCTTTAACATTTCCGTATATTCTTCACGAATGTCGTTAAAATCATCCTCCTGCCACGGAATGTCAAACTGTTCTGTAAGCATCTGTTCGTTGACCTGCCTGTTGAAAAGCACCAGTTCAAACCTCACAGACGGATCAAAATAATTGATGAGCTTGCTGTACTGTGCCAGTATATCTGCCTGATCATCCACTTCCAGAAGCTCATAATTTATATCAAAAAATTCCACCATCTTTGTGTAATAACGGTGGCTGACCTGACAGATACCGTCACGGAACATTTTTTCAAAAGTAATTGTTTTCTGTGCAGTGGTCGGTTTTTCTTTCTCTTTTCCTTTGCCAGATAAAATATGCTTTAACTGCATAAGCCGCTTTTTCTCTGAAAAGGAAAGACCACCGCTGTTATTTACAGTTTTACTTTTCCCTCGTCGTTCCGGCTCTGCCTTTCGCTTTGTTTTCAAGATAACGAACCTCCCTTCGTAGTTTCTCTTTTTCTTCCAACTGCTTGTATAAGTTCTCCGACCGGTATGGTCTTATCCCCGGTGTGAGTATCTTCTGCCGGAGCATAAAATATAAAATCTTCTCCGCCGGAAACCCGTTTTTCTCATACATTGCAAAAAAGAAGAACGGAAGCATTGCTCCCATCATAAGAAGTGATGCGGCTGATGTTCCGATCAGTCCCTTGGTTAAAAAATACAAGGGTATCCCGGCTACTGCCGCACCACTGAAACAGATGATCTGTCTCTTTGTTAAGTTCAGTGCTACTTTTGTCTTAATACCGGACAAATCCTTCGGCACCTGTACGGATATTGCCATATCGTTCCTCCCTTAGTGTGCATTCCAAATAGATTTCGATAATGAACCAGTCTTAAAAAGTGAAAAGCATAAAATAACGGTATATGCTGCCACCGACCAGAGTGCCGTATGCAGGTTGTCGGATACTGCCACACCAGCCACAAGCACTGCATAGATAGCGACACACACCATCATAAAAAATCCCTGAAATGCAAGGGCACAAAGTCCCTTAAAATAATTCGTTCCTATCGTTCCCCATTCCCGGTTGGTTACGGTTGCACAGGGAACGGGTGCTACTGATACATAAAGATATATTTCAATCATTCGCCCATAAAGAATGACGGTGATAAGGACTGACATGATTTTCATACATAAACTGACGATCATGGTCTCCATCCCCAGTCCTAACAGCTCGCCTATGCTCATCTCCGAAAACTGCTCATTGAACATCGTCTGCAGCGTACTTGAAACATCAATACTGGTTTCCCCGCTGATTGCTGCCGCTGCGGAATTGACGATGTGGCTCCCCACATCAAATACCGCCATTACAATGTCAAAAGTCTTGCTTAACAGCATGACTGCAATACACGCTTTCATAAAAAAACGGATAAAAATTGCCGTATTGAAGTCATGCAGATTATTCTTGTCAATAACCATGGAAATAAGCTCGTAGACGAGTACAAAACTGATGATCATTCCCGCTATGGGAATCATCACGTTATCGGACAGGGTTTTTATCATATCAAAAATATCGGAGTTCCAAGTGCTGGGAGTTTTGCTGACCTCCCCTGCAATCGTGCCTACCTTGTCATTGACATCGGTAAACATGGTTTCAAAGTTTGTCAGCACCCATCCCTGCAACAGTTCCTTTATGAATTCAGTAATCTTATCAATGATCCCGCCCATGAATTATGAGAACAGTGTGGTAAGCTGTGGAATTACCGTCTGTGCCACAATGATGATGCCACCGCCACTCATAAGCTGTTTTATCCCCAATTAGGTGTAAAACTCTGCTCGATGGCGGGCGGCGGCGTACA
>ENA-ORTQ01001984-ORTQ01001984.1-human-gut-metagenome-genome-assembly--contig:-NODE-1984-length-19466-cov-4.714492_pt1 | contig 19466 bp, 19 predicted proteins | sample MGYA00241912_ERZ509188 | MGnify/ENA primary metagenome ERZ509188 (study PRJEB26280, sample SAMEA2338849) | human gut metagenome | biome: human gut; feature: human-associated habitat; material: faeces...
GAGGTTATTTTACCATAGCTAAACCGGGATTTCAACCATTTTCCGTTTATTTTATGCAGGGCTTTTTCTGAGATCTTTTTGCAAAAGGATCGGCATATCTTCCAAGGGTCCCAAGCTGTTCATGGATTCGCAGAAGCTGATTATACTTGGCATTCCGGTCCGAACGGCAGGGCGCACCTGTTTTGATCTGTCCGGCTCCGCAAGCTACCGCCAGATCTGCGATAAAGGAATCCTCGGTCTCGCCGGATCTGTGGGAGATCACCGCGCGATATCCCGCATGCTGGGCCATCTCCACTGCATCCAGGGTTTCCGTGAGGGTTCCGATCTGATTTACCTTGATGAGGATGGCATTGGCGACTTCAAGCTGAATACCGCAGCGCAGACGTTTGATATTGGTGACAAACAGATCATCTCCCACAAGCTGGACCTTTTTTCCCAGATGTTCCGTCAGGTATTTCCAGCCTTCCCAGTCATCCTCCCAGAGCCCATCCTCAATGGAAACAATGGGAAATTTTCCCACCAGTTTCTCGTAGTACTCTGTCATCTCCCTGGCATCCCGGTAGATCTTTTCCCCTTTCATGCGGCTCTCCCCCGGGAAAAAGTACACGCCTTTTTCCTCATCATAAAGTTCACTGGAGGCTGCATCGATGGCAATGGTGATCTCTTCACCAGGTTTGTATCCTGCTTTTTCCACTGCATGGACGATCAGGGTCAGCACTTCCTCTGAATCCGGAAGATCCGGGGCAAAGCCTCCTTCATCACCAACTGCTGTGGAAAGTCCTTTTTCCCGGAGAAGGAGCTTTAAGTGCTGGTAAACTTCCGCACACGTACGGATACCTTTTTCCAGACACCCTGCCCCGGTTGGCATGATCATAAATTCCTGAAGATCTACGGTGTTGTCCGCATGCTTTCCCCCATTTAAAATATTCATCATCGGCACCGGAAGCTGCATGGTATGACAACCTCCAAGGTACTGATAAAGAGGAAGCCGGAGTGCACCGGCTGCAGCACGGGCCGTTGCCAGGGATACTGCCAGTGTGGCATTGGCTCCTGCACTGCTTTTGTTTTCCGTTCCGTCCGTTTCGATCAGAAGATGATCGATCCATGCCTGGTTCAGGGCATTTTCTCCGATGATGGCATCCGCCAGACGGGTATTGATGTTCTCCACCGCTTTTTTCACACTCTGGCCCAGATATTCCTCACGGTTTCCGTCCCGCAGCTCCACAGCCTCAAATTTCCCCGTGGATGCTCCGGACGGCACCATGGCTCTTCCCGTAAATCCGTTGATTCCTATGATTCCTTCTCCTACTGTTACTTCCGCTTCCACCGTAGGATTTCCCCTGGAATCCAGGACCTGTCTTGCGTGAACTTTTCGAACAGGCAGATAACGTAGCATAAGTTTTCCCTCCTTGAAAATAATAATACTGTTTATGATCTCCTGCGCTTTTTTGTTCTCTTCTTATGTTCATAAGGGTAGCTTGTCCGAAAAGGTTTTGGTCTATACGTATTCTCCGGCGTCAATATTATCTGAATATTTTAGATATTTTATTTTAGTTATTCTTCTCTTTTAATTTATTTTTATTATTTTTCAAATTTAGTGTTGACAATATCATTTTTATCTGTTATAGTATAACCATCAAATAAAACAAACGGAAAACAAAAAAACAAATCAAAAAGGAGCGTGAACCCACCGAAAACATAACTTACTTCCCATAATCTAAGAAAGAGAGGTACAGTCCACCAGAAGATTTAAAGATTTCCCATCATAATTAAAACAAGGAGGTACGGACCACCGAGAACGTAAATTTTAATTCCGTATAAGTTTTAAATCTAAGAAATGAGAGGTATATTCCATTGGATAATGAAAATTGAAAGAGTCATCGGCAGAAGAAATGAATCGCTGATGACTCTTATTTTTTGCCTATTTTTGTCCTGTCTCTCCTGAATATCCTACTTTTTTACAGTCTGCATGACTACATATTTTTCTCTGGTTGACCATCCCATTTTTATAAAGATCATTCCATCACAAAACTTTTCCGCTAAATGTACATTTATGTACTCATCCATCATATTTTGCTGAACATAGTCTCATTATCATCTATATTCATATCTTCCTCTGTACGTTCATAAGCATATTAATAACTCCATTTTCTCCGAGGTTACCATGAAACGAAAACATATCTACCGTCTTATCTTTTGCTTTGTCATGGCTTTTGCTTTTGGCAGTCTTGTGGGAAAGATCTCTTCCCATTTTTCTTCCGGATCACGATCCGACCAGAATTTTATGAAAAAAAGCCAGCCCTCTTCTGCCTCTTTGTCCTCTCAGAGTGAAAACTGGGGGCTTGGTTTTCAGGAGAAGGGCACACGGCCTACAGGAAATGCTTCCATAGAGGAACTGAAAAAATACAATGCCTGGTACGCAGATGATACTGATGAGAAAAAAATATATCTCCCTTTCGACGCAGGCTATGATAATGGAAACACACCTGCCATTCTGGATGCCTTACATAAACATCACGTACATGCCACATTTTTTGTTGTGGGAACTCTGATCCGGGAAAAACCGGAACTGATCCGGGAAATTGTGGATGCAGGCCATACCGTTGGCAATCACACCATGACCCACCCGGATATGTCCGGCATCTCCACAAAAGAGGCTTTTCAGAAACAGCTGGAAGATGTAAAGAAGCAACTGGAAAAGAAATGACAAAATTTTACCGTCCGCCACAGGGGATCTACAGTACAGAAAACCTCCAGATGGCAAAAGATCTGGGATATCACACGTTTTTCTGGAGCCTGGCTTATGTGGACTGGTATCAGGATAAACAGCCCTCAAAAGAAGAAGCCTTTGAAAAACTTCTGGGGCGGATCCATCCGGGCGCTATTGTACTGCTGCACAGCACTTCCTCTACAAACGCTTCCATCCTGGATGAACTGCTGACGAAATGGGAAGAGATGGGATACACTTTCGGAACGTTGGAAGAACTTGTAGAAGCCGCCTGAAAAAAATCGCACATACCCTGTGCATCCTCAGTACCACAAGCACTGATCTTCCAGCTTCTGGATCTTCCAGATAAACGTATAAAAAATCTGCCCCGGAACTATATTCTCATACGTCCCGGAGCAGATTTTTCTGTGCTATTGATTTAGAAGGTGTTCTTCTTATTTAATTGTCTTATTTACTGAACTGCTTTGAATGCCTCATCAAGATCCTGGATAATATCATCGATATTCTCAGTTCCGATAGAAAGACGGATTGTGTTTGGTTTGATTCCCTGATCAAGAAGCTCTTCCTCTGTGCACTGGCTGTGTGTTGTAGTAGCCGGATGGATAACCAGAGATTTTACATCTGCAACGTTTGCAAGAAGTGAGAACAGCTCAAGGTTGTCGATGAAATCTTTTGCCTTCTGTGCGTCTCCCTTGATCTCGAATGTAAAGATGGAACCACCGCCGTTCGGGAAGTATTTCTTGTAAAGTTCCTGCTGGCTTGGATCTGTGGATACAGACGGATGATGAACTTTCTCTACCTGCGGATGGTTGTTCAGGTACTGTACAACTTTCAGTGCATTCTCAACATGACGCTCTACACGGAGAGACAGTGTCTCAAGTCCCTGAAGGAAGATGAAGGAGCTTACTGGAGAAATGGTTGCTCCTGTGTCACGGAGAAGGATTGCACGGATCTTTGTGACAAATGCTGCTGGTCCGCAAGCTTTTGTGAAGCTTACACCATGGTAGCTTGGGTTTGGCTCTGTAAGGGATGCGAATTTACCGGATGCCTCCCAGTCAAACTTACCGCCCTCTACGATCACTCCACCGATTGTGGTTCCATGACCGCCGATGAATTTTGTTGCAGAATGAACAACGATATCTGCACCATACTCGATCGGTCTTACAAGGTAAGGTGTTGCAAATGTGTTATCTACAACAAGCGGGATTTTATGTTTGTGAGCGATGTTTGCAAGAGACTCGATATCTACAACATCGGAGTTCGGGTTTCCAAGAGTCTCGATGTAAACAGCTTTTGTGTTTTCCTGGATCGCATTTTCTACTTCCTCAAGGTTGAATACATCAACAAATGTTGTTGTGATTCCGTATGACGGAAGTGTGTGCTCCAGAAGGTTTGTTGTTCCGCCGTAGATGTTCTTTGCTGCTACGATGTGGTCACCCTGCTGTGCAAGGTTCTCGATCGTATAAGTGATAGCTGCTGCACCGGATGCTACAGCAAGTGCTGCGGAACCACCTTCCAGTGCTGCGATTCTCTTCTCAAAAATATCTTCTGTCGGGTTTGTAAGACGTCCGTAAATATTACCGGCATCTGCAAGTCCGAAACGTGCTGCTGCATGATCGCAGTTGCGGAATACATAGGAAGATGTCTGGTAGATTGGTACTGCTCTTGCATCTGTAACCGGATCCGGCTGTTCCTGTCCTACGTGAAGCTGTAATGTCTCAAATTTGAATTTTCTCTGATCTCTTGTAATTTTGCTCATGTGTTTGTCCTCTTTTCTTTTATTTTTATATTCGGTAAAATAGTAATTTCTTATCTTATGATCATCTGCTTATCAGCGACAACAACACATTCGCTTTTCTTCGATAAACACCCTTGTTGACTTCTGTAAAACCTTCATGATTTCCTCCTGATCATCACGTTGCTCACCTTGTTTTGTGTGCTCCGTTTTTTGATGATGCAATCATATCACCCTTTTCCTAGTATGTCAATGGGGTTTATCTATTTAGGTTCTCACCTTTATTTATGACTGGCTATAGATTTTATTTATAACGCCACCTCCTACAACTTCGTCTCCGTCATACATTACCACAGCCTGGCCTTTTGTGATCGCTCTCTGCGGTTCATCAAACTTCACATGAAGGATGCCGTCCGGTGTCTGCCATGCAGTGGCTGGCTGCTCTTTATGACGGTAACGGATCTTGGCAGTCACTCTCTTCGGCTCACTTAAATTATCCACGGAGATCAGGTTTACACTATCTGCCTCAAGCTCACTGCTGAAAAGATCTGCGTTGTCACCGAGAACAACTGTATTGGTCTTCGGGGAGATCTCGCAGACATAAAGACGGCTGGCTGCCGGAATACCAAGGCCACGGCGCTGACCGATGGTATAATGGATGATTCCTTTATGGCGTCCGATATAGTTTCCTTCTTTATCTACAAAATCACCTTCCGGTGTTTTTTTGCCTGTATATTTCTCGATAAATTTCGCATAATCGCCATCCGGCACAAAGCAGATATCCTGGCTGTCATGTTTTCTGGCATTGATAAAGCCATGCTCTTCGGCAATGACACGGACCTGATCTTTCCGAAGGCCGCCAAGAGGAAGTTTTACATGTGCCAGCTGTTCCTGGGTCAGCATATAGAGCACATAGGACTGATCCTTGGTGTCGTCCACTGCTTTTTTCAGAAGATAGCGGCCTCTGTTCTCATCGTACTCCACTCTTGCGTAATGTCCGGTCACAATATAATCGTAGCCGATCTCCTGCATACGGTGGAACATTTTGTCAAATTTCAGATAACGATTGCAGTCGATACATGGATTGGGTGTGCAGCCGTTTTCGTAAGCCTCCACAAAACGATCCATAACTTCTGTATGGAAATCTGCGGTAAAGTTAAATACGTAGTAAGGCATATCCATCTGATAAGCCACGCTTCTGGCATCCTCCACATCGTCCAGGGAACAGCAGGTCTTTTCCCTGTGGACACCGATATCCTCGTTGTTGTAAAGTTTCATGGTTGCACCGATGCACTCGTCACCGGATTCCTTTGTCAAAAGAGCTGCCACGGAGCTGTCCACACCGCCGCTCATTGCTATGATCGCTTTTTTCATTTATATCTTAACCTTTCATTGATGATCTTTTTTCACACAGCAAAAGTACGGGATTTCGCATCCCACACAGCTGTAATTTCGCATTTATTATAATATGGCAGATATCCTTTGTCCACGATTTTTCACCCGGAACCTTTGCTTTGCTTCTTTCCCGCAGGCTCTCTTTGGTATATAATAGAACATATTTTTCAGAAAAGGATGTGACTATATGAAGCTTTCCCTGTTTTCCTCGCTGCGGGGCTACCGGAAAGAGTACCTTCTCAAAGATATTTTTTCCGGTATCATCATCGCCGCAGTTTCCATTCCTATCTCCATGGGATATGCCCAGATTTCCGGAATTCCGGCGGTATACGGACTGTATGGCTCTGTTCTGCCGATCCTGCTGTTTGCGCTCTTTTCAACTTCAAGGCAGTTTATCTTCGGAGTTGACGCGGCACCTGCTGCCATTGTAGGCGGCGCACTGTCTACCCTTGGCATTGCCGCGGAATCGGAAACCGCCATGGATTATGTCCCTGCCATTGCACTTTTTGCAGGCCTGTGGCTGTTTGTGTTCTTCCTGCTCCATGCGGATAAGATCGTAGATTTCATCTCCACACCGGTAATGGGTGGTTTTATCAGCGGTATCGCAGTCACCATCATCCTGATGCAGATCCCGAAACTGATGGGAAGCCCGGCAGGTTCCGGTGAACTTCTGGAGCTGGCAGAGCATATCTTCGCTGCCGCAAAAAATATCAGCTGGCTTTCCCTCTGCATGGGACTTGGTGCGCTGATACTGATCCGCATATTCAAAAAACTGGCGCCGAAATTCCCCATGGCCATCGCGATCATGGCCCTGGGTGTTCTCTCCACCGTTGTTTTTCATGTGGATGAAAAGGGCGTTGTGCTTTTGCAGTCTGTAGAACGTGGCCTTCCTTCCCTGGTGATCCCGGATTTCGGAAATGTTGATCTGACCCAGGCAGCAGGCCGCGGCCTTATGGTTGCCGTTGTCATTATGGCGGAAACCCTTCTTGCAGAAAACACTTTCGCCTTTCGCAATGACTACAAGCTGAACGACCGTCAGGAGATCCTGTCCTGTGCAGCGGGAAACATTGCGGCTGCCGCTGTTGGATGCTGCCCGGTAAACGGCAGTATTTCCCGTACCTCTCTCAATGAACAGTACGGAGGAAAATCTCAGGCAGTTTCCATCACTGCCGGGATCACCATGGCTCTGATCCTTCTTTTTGGCACCGGATTTATCGGATATCTTCCGGTTCCTGTGTTGACAGCCATTGTGATCTCTGCTCTGATGGATGTGGTGGAAACCCATCTGGCTGTACGTCTTTTCAAGGTGAGCCGCACAGAATTTTACATTTTTATGGCTGCCGGTTTCAGCGTGCTCTGCCTTGGAACCATCTATGGCGTTATCATCGGCATCCTGCTCTCTTTCGTAGCTGTGATCCTGAAAGCTACCAACCCGCCACGCTCTTTCCGTGGTATGATCCCGGGCAGAGATGTTTATTTTGATCTTTCCAGAAACCGTTACGCCTATCCCATCAAAGGCGTTGTCATCTACCGTTTCAGTGAGAACCTGTTTTTCGCAAATGTAAAGATCTTTCAGGAAGACATTGAAAACAGCATCCAGAAAGATACAAAAGTGGTGATCGTAGATGCCAGTGCCATCAACAGCATTGACGTTACTGCTGCCGACCGGCTGGATGCCATCTCTGCAAGCCTGAAAAAACGAGGGATCCGTTTTTACCTTACCGAACATTCCACTCAGATCAATGACCAGCTGCGTCAGTTCGGCATCGGCCATATGATCAAGGACGGTATGGTCCGCCGTACCATTCTTGCCGCCTTACATGACGCAGGGATCGAAGCTCCTTATGAACTGGATGTTCCAAAGGAGGACGAGACAAAGCTTCTGCGCCGCAGTATCGCTTTTCTTCCGGCAGAGGAAGAAAATACCCTGGAAGAGTTCGCCTGGGCTTTTGGTGATGATGCAGTAAAAGAGATCGAAGAATCTGTCCATCACATTATCGAGCAGTTACACCAAATCCCGGATATTGAACGTCTCTCCGAAGAAGGTCTGGAAGAACTTTTGGATAACTGGCATGGCCTGGGGCTTCTGGATGAGGATGAACTTCTCCGAAGGATCGAGTTACATATGGACGAATTGCCGGAAGAGCTGACTTCCGACCGGAGACTGATCCTTCAGCTTCTGGAAAAACGCCGTGGCAAACTAAAAGAAAAAATCCTCTCAGAGCACCCGGAAGTTCTGGAACGGCTGGAACAGCGCAGAAAGAAACTGGAAGAACGGCTGGAGAAACAGAATCCGGAAGCTGTTCAGAAGTGGAAACACTGGAAGGAGGAACATCTCAAAGACTGATTTTTGCACACATTCCTTTTGCGGATCCATGATCAGCTTTCATGATTTCCCGCATATTCCTCACAGACATTGATAAATTCCTGCATCACAGCAGAAGGCCTGCGGTCCTTTTTCCAGGCAAGAAGAATCCTGGTCGTAAGCTTCTCTTCTTCGATGATCCGGATGGGAAGATCTGTACAGAGGTCTTCCATGGATCTTGGAAAAACGGCAGTGGCAAGGCCTTCCTGCACCCAGAGCATGGCATCTCTGGGATCGTCGCAGACACAGAAAATATCCGGCTGGAGATTTTTTTCTCCAAAGGCTTTCATCAGAAATTCTTCGTATCGCCGGTAAATAATAAGAGGGCGTCCAGTCAGTTTCTTAAGGCTGATGCCCTCTTTTTTTGTCCTGTTTTCCGGGAATGCCGGGGGAAGGACTGCGATCATGGGTTCTTCCGAAAGCTCCAGATAATTTAATCCCTCCAGCTTGATAGGTGTCCGCACCACAGAGACATCAATGATCCCATCCATAAGATAGTTCAGAAGTGTGAAGGTAATGGCATCCCGCACCTCAAAGTTTACATCGGAATTTTCCCTGGAAAATCTGGAAATATAAGGCATAATGGTGGTTACTGTGGTGGGCGTGATCCCGATACGTAAGACCTGCTTTTTCCCTGCCTTGGATACTTCCAGCTCTGTGGAACGGACATAATTTAAAATATTCTCCGTCCTGTCATAAAGAAGCTTTCCCGCTTCTGTCAGTGTCACCCCTGCCCTGGTCCGCTCAAAAAGCTTCACATTCAGCTCTGCTTCCAGCTGTTTGATCTGGTAGCTTAAGGGCGGCTGGGACATATTCAGTCTTCTTGCAGCTTCATGGATACTTCCCGTTGCCGCAATCTCATGAAAATATTCCAACTGTCTGATCTCCATATCCTTCTCCTTTTAATTGCATATAATAATTTCTATAATTTCCGCATTCCGTTCCCGGATGATCCGCATCAAACACTCTCTGTCTTTGTGTCAAGCGGATATTCGCAATCTATATTCTTCTGTACTGCATACTAATGATTTTTTCATTTTTGCAGATACTATGATCATCTTCCCATAAACTCACGTTTTCTTCAATATAATTTTTATATTATAATACATTAAAAACAATATTATACGTATCATCCCGGAGGGAGTATAATAACAGAGGTTTATTGTAATAAAAAGGAAATGGAGGAAAGAAAAAGAAATGCGAACACTCGCAAAATATCTTCGAAACTACAAAAAAGAAAGCATTCTGGCTCCTTTTTTCAAGTTTCTGGAAGTTGTGTTTGACCTGCTGGTGCCTATCGTCATCGCCCAGATCATTGATGTGGGTATTGCTCACAATGACCACGGCTACATCGTACAGAAATTCTTTATCCTGATACTGATGGCAGCCGCAGGACTGGCAGTCAGCATCACGGCCCAGTTTTTTGCGGCAAAAGCCAGCGTAGGTTTTGCCACAGAAGTACGCCAGGCAGTCTTTGACCACATCCAGAAGCTTTCCTATACGGAGCTGGATACCCTTGGAACCGATACCCTGATCACCCGTCTGACTGACGATGTAAACCAGGTACAGAACGGTGTAAACATGGGCCTTCGTCTTCTTCTTCGAAGCCCGTTTATTGTTTTCGGTGCCATGGTGATGGCCTTTACCATCAACGTGCGCTGTGCACTGATCTTCGTAGTTGCCATCCCGGTACTGTTCCTGGTTGTCTTTGTGATCATGTTCTTAAGTATCCCTCTTTTCAAAAAAGTACAGGGACGCCTGGATACTGTCACACGCCTTACCAGAGAAAACCTGACCGGTGTCCGTGTGATCCGTGCATTCTGCCGGGAAGATCACGCAGTTGCGGAGTTTGACGAAAGTAACCTTGCTCTCACAAAGCTGAATGAGTTTGTAGGAAAAATCTCCGCACTTTTAAATCCGGCCACCTATGTACTGATCAATATCGCAACCGTAATCCTGATTCAGACTGCAGGTGTACAGGTCAATCTTGGAAACATGCAGCAGGGTGAAGTCGTTGCCCTTTACAACTACATGGCACAGATGATCGTGGAGCTGATCAAACTTGCTTCCCTGATCATTACCCTGAACAAATCCATGGCCTGTGCAGACCGTGTTGCCGGAATCCTGAAAGTAGATTCCACCATGGCCTACCCGGAGAAAACTTCCGCACCGGCAGCTGCAAAGAACGACTGTGCCGTTGCTTTTGACCATGTGACCTTCTCCTATGCAGGAACCGGCGCGCCCAGCCTTTCGGACATTACTTTTTCCGCAAAAAAAGGCTCTACCATCGGAATCATCGGCGGTACCGGAAGCGGTAAGTCCACCCTTGTGGATCTCATCGCCCGTTTCTATGACGCAAGCAGTGGAACCGTCACCCTTGACGGCCAGAATGTACAGACCTACTCTCAGAAAGAGCTCCGTGAAAAGATCGGCGTGGTTCCTCAGAAGGCAGCACTTTTTCAGGGAACCATCCGCGAGAACTTAAGCTGGGGACGGGAAGACGCCACAGATGAGGAAATGTGGGAGGCTCTTACCACTGCCCAGGCCCGTGAGATCGTGGAGAAAAAAGATGGCCAGCTGGATTTTAAGCTGGAACAGAACGGCCGGAACCTTTCCGGTGGCCAGCGCCAGAGACTTACCATTGCCCGCGCCCTTGTGAAAAAGCCGAAGATCCTGATCCTGGACGACAGTGCCAGTGCTCTTGACTTTGCCACAGATGCGGCACTTCGGAAATCTCTCCACCAGCTTGGCGGAAACACCACCACTTTCCTGGTATCCCAGAGAGCAGCCAGTATCCGTCAGGCCGATCTGATCCTGGTACTGGACGACGGCCAGCTCGCCGGAAAAGGAACCCACCAGGAGCTTGTTTCCACCTGTGAAACTTACCGTGAGATCTTTTTCTCACAGTTCCCAGAAGAACGGATCAAATATGAAAAAGCAACCGGAAAGGAGGTCCTGGCATGAGTAAAACATACAAAAAATCCCAGAACAAAAACAGCATGGCAACCTTCTTCAAGGTGCTCCGCTTTATCGGAAAATACCGTTTCCTTCTTGTCTTAAGTGTAATCCTTGCCGCAGTTACCGTAATTTTGCAGCTGTATGTTCCCGTACTTTTCGGCTATGCCATTGATGAGGTGGTTGCTGCCCATGAAGTTGATTTTGGCAGAATGGGATTCTATCTTTCCCGTATTCTTGTCATGATCGTGCTTTCCGGTATTGCCACCTGGGTCATGAGCATCATCAACAACCGTATGACCTACCGCACAGTACAGGATATCCGTGCGAAATCCATCCGCCATATCCAGAAACTTCCGCTGTCCTACCTGGACGGACACAGCACCGGTGATATCATCAGCCGTGTCATTGCGGATACGGATATTCTTTCTGATGGTATGCTCCTTGGATTTACACAGCTGTTTTCCGGTATCATCACCATCATCGGAACTCTGATCTTCATGTTTTCCAAAAACGTGTGGATCACACTGATGGTCATTGTCCTGACACCGGTGAGCTTTTTTGTGGCAAAATTCATCTCCTCCCATTCCTTCCAGATGTTCCGTGCACAGAGTGATGCCCGTGGACGTCAGACTGCACTGATCGAGGAAATGATCGGAAATCAGAAAGTGGTTCAGGCATTTGGCTATGAGAACCGTTCTTCGGAGCGTTTCGCTTCGATCAACGAGGAGCTTCGAAATGCCAGCCAGGAAGCTGTTTTTTACAGCAGTCTCACCAACCCGTCCACACGATGTGTCAACAACATCATCTATGCAGGTGTAGCTCTTGTAGGTGCATTCCTGATCCCGGGCGGTCATCTGACGGTAGGTGGGCTTTCCGTCCTGTTGGCCTATGCTAACCAGTACATGAAACCATTTAATGATATCAGCTCCGTGATTACAGAGCTTCAGAACGCTCTGGCCTGCGCTACCAGGATCTTTGACCTTCTGGAAGAAAAACCGGAAAGCCCGGACCTGTCCGGAACTCTTGATGATGTAAAAGGTGCCGTAGATATCCAGAATGTTTCTTTCCGCTACGAAGAGGGCAAACCTCTCATTGAAGGATTTAACCTTCACACAGAGCCTGGCCGACGAATCGCCATCGTAGGTCCTACCGGCTGTGGTAAGACAACTTTTATCAACCTGCTAATGCGTTTCTACGACGTCACCGGCGGAAGTATCTCCGTAGACGGAAAACCGATCACCGAAGTTTCCAGACATGCCCTCCGCGGAAGCTATGGCATGGTTCTCCAGGATACCTGGATCAAGCATGGAACTGTCCGTGACAACATCTGTATCGGAAAGCCGGATTCTTCTGATGAGGACGTGATCCAGGCAGCTAAAATGTCCCACAGCTGGGAATTTATCCGCCGTCTTCCAAATGGCCTGGATACCATTCTCTATGAAGACAGCTTAAGCCAGGGACAGAAACAGCTTCTCTGTATCACCCGTGTCATGCTGTGCCTGCCACCAATGCTGATCCTTGACGAGGCAACCTCCAGCATTGATACACGAACCGAAATGCTGATCCAGGAAGCTTTCGACCGGATGATGCAGGGCAGAACAAGCTTCATCGTTGCCCACCGTCTCTCTACCATCCGTAATGCGGATGAGATCCTTGTCATGAAAGACGGAAGCATCATTGAGCAGGGAAATCATGAGGAACTTATGGCAAAAGGCGGATTCTATCAGAATCTTTATAACAGCCAGTTTGTGAAAGTTTCTGAATAAAATATCGAATTTATAAAATTCAAAAATCTCCGGATCACAGTTTTTCTGTGCCGGAGATTTTTTTATACCATTTTGTTCTATTTATATTTTGACCGGAGAAGCCACTTCTGATCGATCACTTTCAATTCTTCTCCAAACCGGATATGAAGCCTTACTGAGCCTGGAAGCTGCTCCACATGTTCAATGTTTCCGGTTCCGAATTTCGGATGGCTCACATCTTCTCCGATCTCGTAGCGCACAATGCTGTTCCGGGTATTTTCATGCTGCTGCTTTCTCCGGTAAGTATCCCGTACTGTTACTGTCCGGTCATGGATTGGGCTTCGGAGCTTTTTCTCGTAGTCGTGTTTCATCAGGGCTTCCCCTGCCTTATAATATGGCGTTGGCGCCGCGCCGGTCAGAGAGCAGCAGTATTTCCAGGCACTTCCGTGGGTTCCGTGCTGCCACTGATACTCTTGGGGAATGTGAAAATTATGCTGCATATAATGGGCATATTCATGTTTGTAAAGGTCCAGCCTGTCCTCTTTTTTCAGAGGATTTTTTACCGCGTAGCCGATAAACAGCAGGGAAAAATGAAAATGCTCTTTTTCGTGGTAACTGCCTCTTGTATAGGATCCCAGAAGATCTGGCTCCATACCAAAGGTAATGGGAATCTTCGCTCCATTGAGATGAAATTTTTTATCAAATTCCGCATAAAGGCTGCGGATCTGGGCTGTAAGTATGGGAATTTCTTTTTGCAGAGCCTGTGCAAGTGTCTGGTCGATCATTGTTTATAACTCCTCTATATTTTAAAAATACAAACTCTAGTACTATAGCACTTTCTTTCGGAATTGTAAACATCCCCTGAACGTGTATTGCCGGCAGTCGCTAAGAACCGCCGGCAATACCCCTTATTAACCGATCAGGAGAAATCCGCACCATGGCAGGCACTGACTGAAATCCCCGTTTTCCAGAAGGATGCGGATCATTGCCGCAATGCTGAAATAAGCCAGCATGGTTCCTGCCACACCAAGTACAGCCAGAACTACAGAGCCATAAAATTTACTGTGATATTTTTCTGCCCATCCCCATACTACCGATATCGGAGAAGGTTCTTTTTTTTCCATATGTATCAACTCCTTTTTTTCATGATCCACGGATCCCCAGCAGCCGGAACCATCCGGCAGAATAAAATTCCCGCAGGCTGTTCATGTAGGAATTGGCTTTTTCCCTGGGCATGTCGTGGCGTACTGTCTCAAACATGCCGTTAAACATGCTGCTTGCTACCATGTGGATCAGATTTTCATCCAGTTCTTCCAGATGATAACCCGCTGCTTTCATTTTTTCCATAAGGACAATACTGGAATTGACTTCAATCTCCGTGAGGACATCCAGATAGTGTTCATAGCGGGTTCCTGTGGAACAGCATACGATCAGCTTAAATGCATCAAAATGATCATAAATGTATTCCACCATCCAGGAATAGCCTTCGTCAGACACCTCCGGAAGTGTCTGGACCTGGGCATCCACCGGCTGGTCTGCAAATCCCTTCTGGATAGCACGGTATCTCTCCTCCAGTACTCTGGCCGGTTCTTCTACCAGTACATCAAAGAGAGATTCCTTGTCTGTGTAATAGCGGTACAGTGCACCGGTTGTCACAGACAGTCTGGATGCAATCCCACGCATGGAAGCTCCCTGAAAACCTTTTTCCAGAAATTCCTGCTTTCCCGCTTCCAGAAGATCTGCCGCCAGTTTCTCATTTACAGGTCTCATATGTTTGTCTCCTTTATTCAATAACGCCGTTATTTAATAACAATGTTATTTTAAAATAACTTTCTTTGTTTGCCAATCAGTTGAGTTAAATTAAACTATCTTTTTTCAAAATTTTTTCTGCTTTATAAATGAGTATGCAAAAAGCAGCTGCTCTCTGCACAGAAAATAAATTCTGTGCAAAAAACAGCTGCTTCATAAATTCAAAATATCTTTAAACATCCAGCTCTTTTCTTACATCCGGGAACATTTCCACACATCGTTTCAGGATTCCCTGCATGTAAGCAATGGCAATTCCATAATTGGTAATGGGGATTTCCTGGTCCAGCGCACATTTCTGACGGTAGCGCATTTCCCGCTCATTGAGCATACATCCACCACAGTGCACGATCAAGTTGTACTTCGTCACATCTTCCGGGAAATCTCTTCCTGAAGAATACTCAAATTCCAGATCTTTCCCCGTATAATTTCGGATCCAGCGTGGAAGCTTGACTGTTCCGATATCATCACACTGTCTATGATGGGTGCATCCCTCAGAGATCAGGATCTTATCTCCGTCTTTCAGTCGGTCAATGGCTGCTGCACCGGCTGCCGCTGTTTTCAGATTTCCTTTAAATCTGGCAAACAGAATTGAAAATGAAGTGAGCCAGATATCCTTCGGTGTTTCTTTGCTGACCTTTGCAAAAACCTGGCTGTCTGTGATCACAATTTTGGGGCTCTTGCCCAGGGTTTTCAGTGTATTGGAAAGCTCGTTTTCTTTGATGACAATGGCTGCTGCTCCAGCCTCCAGCACATCCCGGATTGTCTGCTGCTGTGGAAGGATCAGGCGGCCTTTTGGTGCGGCTTTATCGATCGGTACTACAAGAACCGCAAAGTCTGACGGCTCCAGGAGATCTCCTACCAGACGTAATTTCAGATCATCGGTTACTGCAAGAGATGCGATCTTTTCTTTCAGTTCATAGATGTTCTGACCTGTTGCCGCACTGGCGTAAATAAAGGGTTCCTGAGTTATCGTATCCGCTTTCTGATCTGGTTTTTCATGGGAAAGTCCCTCTTTTTTCTCCGGAGAATCCTCACTTATTTTCCGGTTCTCCGGCAGAAGATCCGATTTGTTGTATATAACCAGGTACGGAATTTCCTTTTCTTTAAAAATGTGGATCAGCTCCTCATCCACATTGGTTTTTCCAAGGGTAGCATCCACAACAAGAACTGCCACATCCACACGGTTCAGTACCTGTTTTGCCTTTCGGACTCGAAGTTCTCCAAGATGTCCTTCATCATCAATACCCGGCGTATCAATAATTACAACCGGTCCCATTGGAAGCAGCTCCATGGCCTTGCTCACCGGATCCGTGGTAGTTCCTTTAACATCGGAAACCACAGCAAGTTCCTGACCTGTCACTTTATTTACAATACTGGATTTTCCTGCATTTCTTCTGCCAAAAAAACCGATATGTACACGGTCTGCTGACGGTGTTTCATTCATTCCCATAATTTTTCCTCTTTTCTTTCAGCATCAGACAGGTCCTCATCCATTCCTGTTCTCATCCACCTGTTTCATATTTCATAAGATCATTCGACCTTTGCTCCCGGCATTATCTGTTGATGTGCAAAAGCTTACGCCTCTGTTCCTGCCCTCTGCTTATTGCTTTTCGCAATTGAAGCAGGGGACTTACTTGATTTGGTTAAACGATCTCAGAATAATCAATTTTTCTGTCTTTAAAATAATATTCTTTATCCCGCTCATTCATTTCTCTCAGCACCCTGCATGGATTACCGACTGCAACCACATTGGAAGGCAGATCCTTCGTTACTATACTTCCGGCCCCAACTACAACATTATCACCAATAGTAACTCCCGGTAACACAACAACTCCAGATCCCAGCCAGCAGTTCTTACCGATATGAACTTCCATATTATACTGATATCCTTTTTCACGAAGCTCCGGTAAGATCGGGTGCCCCGCAGTTGCGATGGTCACATTTGGACCGATCATGGTATAATCGCCAACATAAATATGACCGTCATCTACCAGTGTCAGGTTAAAGTTGGCATAGACATTTTTTCCAAAATGGACATATGCACCTGCCATATTGGCGTGAAGCGGTGGCTCGATATAACAATCTTCACCAATCTCCGCAAACATCTCTTTCAGCATTTCTTTTATCCAGCTGTGTAGGGCGTGTCATATTGAAATCATAAAGCCTGTCCAGTTTCCTGATCTGATCCTGAAAGATTTCATCGTCATTAGGGAGATATAATTCTCCTGTATGCATTTTTTCTCTCATTGGGCGCATGGCAGCTCCTCCTTTTTGTATGTTTTTTACAAAAAATAATATATGGATTATGTTATCATATCGTATATTTACATACAAGCATGAAATTTCTGAATAATCCGAAGTTTTTTCGTGAATCTGTTATGTTCATATATGATCTGTAGCTTCATCTGCTGTTTCTTTTATAACAAAAAGTAATGATCAGGACGGGATTTTCCAGGCATGTCAAGCGGATATTCGCAATCCGCTTCGCTACGTGGCTCTACACCAAATAACTGCTCCGCAGTTTATCAGGAGGAGCTTGCACTCCTCCTGATACAAGCAAGTCCCCACCCACTGCTTATTGCTTTTCGCAACCCCGCAGGGGACTTACTTGATTTGGTTAAAGAGTTTGGAATATTATAAAAAAAGTCTCTTCCAGAAGGCAGGTTTTTCAATCCTTTCTTCTTAAAGAGACTTTTTTGTTTCCATAAATATTATTTATTTCAATGCAGCTCCAGCTTTAAAAGCATCGCCCACCTTTTCGCCAAGACGGATATATGCGTTGTTAAACGGATCAAACGTGATCGGTGCAGCTTTTGCTACATCTACATTTCCGTTTTTGTCCAGAACACGTTCGTCCACGCTGACATTTACGATCTCACCAACCAGACGGCAGGTTTCTTTGTCGTAGCTTTTCAGTTTACATTCTACACAGATGGGAAGCTCTTTGATGATGGGGGCATCTACTTTTTCGGACTTTTCTGCTGTAAATCCGGCTTTTGCAAATTTATCCGGCTCTTTGTTTCCGGAAACAATTCCCACATAATCGCAGGCTGTCATATGATCCACATCCGCCATGCTTACTGTGAAAGCGCCTTTTTTCAGAATATTTTCGGTTGTTTTGTGACTCTCACTGACACAGATGGAAATTTCCTTATCATCACTGATTCCGCCCCAGGCAGCATTCATAACGTCCGGTTTGCCATCCTCGCCATATGTGGCGATCATTAATACTGGCTGTGGATAGGTATAAGGTTTTGCACCAAAATCTTTTCTCATGACTGTTTCTCTCCTTTATATTCGTTATTGTTGTTATTTTTTATGAATTCCCGCACAAGCTGCAGGCCTCCTAATGGAACACAGAATTTATCTCTGTGCTGTCTGCACTGCTGATACGTTTCTTCCAGATCAAACCACTGTACCTCTTCTACTTCTTCTTTCTGAAGTGTAAGACGATCGATCTCTACCGGATGATCGTAGATATAAACAAAGGCAATCTCTTCATCCCGGAACATTTTTCCATGAAATTCTTTGGCAAAAGATATCGGGAATTTTCCTGCAAACTGCAGATCTTCTGGCACTGCATGTATCCCCAGTTCTTCCTTTAGTTCCCGCAATGCTGATTCCAACGGTTCATCCCCTGCCTGTATGTGGCCTGCAGATGAAGTATCAAATTTTCCTGGAAAAGAATCCTTGTTTCTGGATCTTTTTTGAAGAAGGATCTCTGTTCTTCCATTTTTCCGGCGGATGATCCAGATATGCGCAGTGCGATGGCGGATTCCCTCTGCATGGGTAATGCTCCGTTCTACGGTCTTTCCGGTGGGATTTCCGTTTTCATCTATGATATCAAATATTTCCATTCTTATCTGTCTGCTTCTTTCTCTTATAATTATTCTTAAGTGAATCAGATGATTTTTTATCTGATTACCAAAATGTCTGGGAACTGACAAAATTTACTATAGTATATATTTTAACATGATTTGAAAACAGTTTCCAGTCTGTTGTCGGAAAACCGGCATCTGTATTGCCTGTTTTTCTTTTCTTTGCTATGATATTTCTAACCACAATAATTATTTGACGGGAGGTTGATTTTATGTATTGTATTTCTTTTAATGATATCATTGAACTAAATGGACTACTTAAAGATCAGGGACTTCATTTTCGCATTCATCTTCGTGATGCTTGTGGAAAACAATCCTGTTGGATCGAACCGCTTGGGAATTGTGCATGTGAAGGACATTTTGATGAAATGTATCAGGTTCTGGAGAATTTTTTTGCAGGAAAAAGAGCCTCGATCGAGTATGATGAGAGTAAACTGAATTTCTGGATTTTGTCTGCAGATTGAGGATTCGCCATCCCGCAGGAGACTTGCCCGATTCAGTTTAAACAGATATTATGTGAAAATATAAATATGCCTGTAAACAGCACTCTGTTTACAGGCATAAAAAAACTCCCCCTGTTGGACTCGAACCAACGACACTGCGGTTAACAGCCGCATGCTCTACCGACTGAGCTAAGGAGGATTATTTATTAAGGTTTGTACCTTAAAAACTACATACATGTGTTTGTTGATGGTTAATCGTTTTTGTTGAATCAAATTTAACCTGCGTGCCGATTTGCCTTTTTTCACGGGCTCGCAGCTTGCGCTGCATCGCCTGTTCTTTTAGGCTACTCCAGCGGGGGTCATCTCACGACTCCGTCGTTCGATGTCATTTGCTTCGCAAATGTTCAAGT
>ENA-ORTQ01002075-ORTQ01002075.1-human-gut-metagenome-genome-assembly--contig:-NODE-2075-length-18712-cov-10.127941_pt1 | contig 18712 bp, 10 predicted proteins | sample MGYA00241912_ERZ509188 | MGnify/ENA primary metagenome ERZ509188 (study PRJEB26280, sample SAMEA2338849) | human gut metagenome | biome: human gut; feature: human-associated habitat; material: faeces...
ACAAGTCCAACGCCGAGATCGCGCAGATCATGGATGTGAAGCTGCCGACCGTGAAAACCCACGTCAGCCACATTCTCGACAAGCTGGATGTGAAGCGTCGGGCGGAGGCCAAGACCGCCGCGAAAAAGCTGCATTTAGTGCAGGACGACCTGTAAAAACAACATCCGGCAGATGTCGGATTTCAATATAAAGGTAAGATAATTTTTCAAGGAGGAAAGATATGAAAAAACGAGTATTGAGTGCATTCATGGCGCTGGCGCTCTGCCTGACGCTGCTGCCCACGGCGGCGCTGGCGGACGAGCTGGGGCCTGTGGACGGCACGTCCACCGTGGAAACGGCGGGCGCTGACGCCGAAGCGGCGGCAAAAGCCGAAGCCGAAGCCAAGGCGAAGGCCGAAGCCGAGGCCGAGGAAAAGGCGGAAGCGGAAGCCAAGGCGAAGGCCGGCGCGGAAGCCGTGGCCGCCGTGCAGGCGATGATCGGTGAGCTGCCCGATGAACTAACGGAGGAAAACGCAGGGGACGTTTCCGCAATGCTGGGCAAGATTGATGCGGCAATGGCTGCACTCGGGGACGAGGAACGCGCCGCACTGGATCTGACGCAGTATCAGGCGGTGATCGCGGCGTTGGCGGCACTCGCTGCGGCGCAGGGGGAGATCGCGCTGTATGCGGATGAGAACAATAAGCCAAAAGGTGAGGGTACAGAGGCGAATCCTTATCAAATCACGTCAACCGAGGAGCTGGAATGGTTTCGCGATACGGTGAATGAAGGGAAAACCGACATTTGCGCGGAGCTGATGAATAATCTTGATTTTGACAATAAACAGAATGATGGCTATTGGACATGGACGCCGATCGGCAATAGTAAAGACAATGCGTACGTCGGCACGTTCGATGGCAATGGCTATGAGATCAAAAAGATTCGTTTGGTTGATGTTCAGGCTCAGTCCCAAACAAATAGGGGCTTGTTTGGCTGGATCGGCGCGGGTGGCAAGGTACAGGATCTGGCTGTGAGTGTTCAGGATGTTGGGAATAGCAGTCTTTCTGTTTCAAATAGCGGACTGCTTTCAGTGAATAATGCGGGTACGATCGAGCGTTGCAGTGCTACCATTAGCAAATTATTGCATACAGACAACTTTGGCATGATCGCATATGAGAACAGCGGCACGATTACGGACTGCTGGAGCTATGTGGGTGCCACCGGTAGCAGACTTTCTATTTCCGATAAGGCAGCAGGCATTGCCCGCACGAATACCGGTACGATCAGCAACTGCTTTTTCAGGGGAGCTTTACGCAGGAATATGACGAATGGTAAATTTAACCCGAAGGATTATGCGATTGCGGAAAATCAATCCGATGGTACGATTACAAATTGCTATTATAGGGATGGGAACGACGGTCGTAACGGCGAAGTGTACCTTGATGGGGACAGCACGACCGTGATATTGAAAGAAACGGATGCATGTACCGGTGGCGAGGTGACTTGGCTGCTGAACAACAGTGGTAGCAGGGATACTTGGCGCATGGGCAGCAATAATTATCCCAGCTTGAAAAAGACCGATGGCCGGGTAAACAAAAATCAAGATGGCAGTTATAACATAGGAGACAAGCCGCATATGCACGGCGATGTGGAGTTTACGAAGGTGGCGGCGCTGTCGGATATCAAAGCGACCGGCAACTACTATATTGATGCTGCGGTTGATGTTAGCAGCACATGGGAGGTCAATGGGGATGTTGTACTTTGCTTGAACGGGCAGACTGTTACGGCTAAGAATGAAAAAGCTCCTGCGATCAAGGTGAGCGGCAATAACAGACTGAAGCTGCTGGATTGCAAGGAAGGGAAAATCACGGGCAGCGGAGGAACGAGCATTCTGGTCGATGGCGGCAGCCTTACGCTCGGCGGCAAGGCGCAGATTACCGGCAATGACAAGAACATCCTACTGGCGCAGGGCTCGAAAATCAGCTTTGATTCGCTTGACCCGTCCGCGAAATTCGGCATTTCTGTGGAAAATCAGAAGGACTTGAGCGACCCTGTTGCCGTGACGGATGCGACAGGCGGGCAGTATTTCGGGCAGCTTGTAGCGGATGGCTTCAAGGATAATGGCGTGGGCTTTGAGCTTTATCTGAGTGACGATGGCGATACGGTTATGCTGGGTAAGCAGAGCGCCCATACGCATTGCATCTGCGGCGGGGGAAATACCAATCTGGGGCATGACGCGCATAGCGACATTACCTTCCTGCCTTGGACAGAAACGGATAAACTGCCTACTTCCGGCAATTACTACCTGACCAGAAATGTGACCTTGACAAAAGATGCCACTCTGCAAAACGCCAACGTCTGTCTGAACGGCTATACCGTGACGCTTTCCGATGTTGGACGCATTAACCCATCCGGCACCACGCAATTGACGGACTGTAGTGTGGATGGGAAACTGGAATCTTATCCCGGTAAAGCCAATGGTGGTGTAGCAATATCGGGTGGCAGCAAGTTCTATCTCTATGGCGGTACGCTCAATGGCGTCAAAGTAGAGATTGGTCAGACCGGCGGCGGTACGTTCAACATGTATGGCGGCAAGATCACAGGGAATACAAAGGGAACTGTTGTCGGACAGAGTAAAACCAGCAAGAATACTACAATTACAATCAACATGTACGGCGGCGAAATCAGCGGCAACCATATTAGTGAGAACCAGGGCGGCGGTGTGTTCGTTGGTTCGGGCAATCAATTTAATATGTATGGCGGAACGATTCAGAACAACAGCGCAGTAGATGGCGGCGGTGTGTATATTGCGCCTGCTTATAATGCTTATTCAGCCGGAGAGATGACGATCTGCGGCGATGCTGTTATTCAGGGCAACAAGGCTGGCAGTGTCACAAACAATGTCAGCCTGCCCAGCGGCAAACAAATCACGATCAGCGGGAAGTTGGTCGAGAACGCGAAAATCGGCGTGACTACGCGAGCTAATCTTTCGCAGGGGAATGTGAATATCGCTACGGCGACGGATGCGGGCTGGGTTGTTGCAAAGAATTTCACCAGCGATAACTCCGCGTATGATGTTGGCTTGGTGAATGACGGCAAGACCGTACAGCTGCAGGTGCATTCGCATCAGTGGGAGTATAGCGTCAGTCCGGATGGTACTACTATCACGGCGAAGTGTACGGCGGGAAATTGCGATTTGGCGGACAGCAATGGCGGCAGCGTGCAGATTGTACAGCCTACAGGATTGATTTACGATGGCGCGGAAAAGACGGCAAAGCTGGAGAAGCCGACATGGAAGGGCGATACGGTAGCAGAAGCAGACATCAAATATACGAAGGATGTAGACAATACCTTTACCGGAAATCCGAAGGATGCGGGGACGTATACCGCAAGCATTACGGTCGGCGGCGTGACCGCCAGCGTGACCTATACCATCCGGCAGGCTGTCCCGCAGGCAGGGGACTTCGCCTTCTCCCCTCCCGATACGCTGACCTATGACGGCAGCGCCAGAACGGCGGCAGTGGCGGCCAGGGCCGGTATTGCGGGCATGGGCGCCGTCACGGTGAAATATTTCAAAAACGGTGCGGAGACTGAACCGAAGGACGCAGGTGACTACACGGTCAAAGTTTCCGTTGCGGAGGGTGCAAACTACAATGCCACGACTGACGACCTGACGACAGACGACTGGAAGTTTACCATTGGTAAGGCAACGCAGACCATCACCGTTCCCACAGATAAGACCATCGTCAAGGACGGTATTGCCGAGGATATTTCCGATTGGGCAACCGTCGCGGGCGTGACCGGTGGTAGCGCTCCCGGTACGCTCTCCTATACGCCGGACGGCTCTTATACCGGCGTTGCGCTGGAGGGCAACCAGTTAACTGTGGACAGCAGTGTTGCTACGGGTACGACCATCACCATCAAGGTCACCGCCGCGGAAACGGACAACTACAATGCGGCGGAGGAAACCTTCACCGTGATAGTCGTTGACAAGGCCACTGCCGACGTGACCATCACCGGCCTGCCCGGAACCGTAACCTACGGTCAGGAGTTCACCCTGGCGGCATCGCAGACTGGTGACACGACCAGCGCGAACAAAAAGTGGACTTGGGATTACGACCAAGAATACTTCAAGCAGGTAGGACCCAATGCAAATACCGAAGCAATCACGCTTCAGGCTATCAAGGCCGGTACGCCCACCAAGGGTATCACCGCGACCTACGAGAGCGGCACCCATAAGGGCAGCGCGACCGTAAACGCCGTCGTGGAGAAAAAGGAAGTCACCGTTTCCGGCATCACCGCCGCGAACAAAGAGTATAACGGCAATAACACCGCCACGGTCAACGCCTCCGGCGCGACCATTACCGGCAAGGTGGACGGCGATAAGCTGACCATTACCGCCACCGGCACCTTCGCGGATGCTGATGCGGGCGAAAACAAAACCGTCACTTTGACGCTCGGCACTCTGGGCGGCGCAGACTCTGCCAACTACACGCTGGCCACCGCCGGTAATCAGACCGAGACAAAAGCGAACATCACGGCGAAGGATGTTTCCATCAGCGCAGTCACTGTCAGCGACAAGGACTACAGCGGCAACGCCAACGCTACCGTCGCCAGTGTGACCATTACCGGTGTCAGCGGCGCACTGAGCATGGGAACGGACTTCGATGTTACCTCTGCTACATTCCCCGATGCTGACGCGGACACCGTCAATGTGGATGTGACCATCAATGTTGCATTGAAGGACACTGCGGCAAACAACTACAACCTGACCAACGGCATGGGTTATGTTGTGACCAGCGCCGCGAAGATCAACAAGGCCGCTTACGGCGGCGCCGCTCCCACCAAGACGGTGAATATTCTGAAGAACTATGCCGGTGTACAGACAGGCAGGCTGACGGCAGCCGATTTCTTCACCACCGCTCCTGCCGAGGCGAAGATCACACATGCGGTTCCGAATTCTAACCCCAGTAGCATGATGAGCCTCGCGGGCGAGGATTCTTCCGGCAATTTCACCTACGCCAGCAAGAAGAACATCACGGCTGCATCGGATGAGAGCTGGACCATCACCATCAGCAGCAAGAACTATACGGACATCACCGCTACGCTGACCTTCAGCCCCGTGGATAGGACCGACGCAGGCGTGACCATCAGCAGTGTTCCCGCCAGCAAGACCTATGGCGAAAGCTTTACGCTGACTGCCTCTGTGACCGATGCGGGCACCGGCACCGTCAGCTGGACTTGGACTTCCAACGATCCCAGTGTACTGCAAGTGACTGGAACCGGCGCGTCTGCCACGGTCAAGGCGCTGAAGGCGGGTTCGGCAACGATCTCCGCAAAGTATGAGTCCGACACCACCATGGGCGAGCAGACCACAGCTCCTATTACTGTAGGCAAGCGCGTCATCACAGTAACTGCCGACAACAAGAGCATGACCGTGAACGGAACACTCCCGACCTTCACCGTGACCTACGGCAATCTGCCTTCCGGCGTTCAGGCGGCGGACATCTTTGGAACCATGGCCAGTGCCTCCACCACCACCGATGGTAAGACTACCGGCAGCTTCGACATTACGGTCACCACACCTGTTCTCAAGGCTGAAGCGGGGGCTAATTATGAAGTCGGTGCAGTTACCAAGGGTACCCTGACTGTCAATCCTCGTTCCTCCTCCGGCGGCGGTGGCGGCAGCTCTGTCTCCACCTACAGCGTGACGGTCGGCAAGACTGACAACGGCTCCGTTTCCGTCAGTCCCAAGTCCGCCTCCAAGGGCGACACCGTGACCATCACGGTCACTCCCGACAAGGGCTATGTGCTGGAGACCCTGACGGTTTTGGACAAGAACGACAAGGAGATCAAGCTCACCGAAAAGAACGGCAAGTACACCTTCACCATGCCTGCGGGCAAGGTCGAGGTCAAGGCCACCTTCATGGAGGACAACTCCATGCTGAACTTCTTTATGGACGTCAAGGCCGGCGATTACTTCTATGACGCAGTTCTTTGGGCGGCGGAGAAGGGCATCACCTCCGGCACGGACGCCACACACTTCAGCCCCAACGCCGCCTGCACCCGCGCCCAGATCGTGACCTTCCTGTGGCGTGCAGCCGGTTCTCCCGAGCCGAAGGGCACCGGCAGCTTCGCGGATGTCCCCGCTGACAGCTACTACACCAAGGCGGTGGCCTGGGCCGTGGAGAACGGCATCACCGGCGGCACTGGCGACGGTAAGTTCAGCCCCGATGCTACCTGCACCCGCGCACAGGCTGTGACCTTCCTCTATCGCGCATCCGGTGCGTCTGCTGTCAGCGGCAATGCAGCCTTCAGCGATGTGGCAACCAACGCCTACTATGCGGCGGCAGTCAAGTGGGCGGAGAAGAACGGTGTGACCGGCGGCATCGGCGGCGGTCTGTTCGGTTCTGGCAACGACTGCACAAGAGCGCAGATCGTGACTTTCCTGTATCGAACCTATCAAGGAAAGTAAAAAACAGGGCGGCAACGGGCCGTCATCAAAGAATTTATAACAGAGCCCGCAAGGCGGCTCCTTCACGGAGTCTTCTTGCGGGCTACTTATATGCAAACCGGTCATAAAGTTGCAAATACCGACATTTACGGACGTTAAACGGCTTTATTTGTAGACCATTGTAGAACGATTACATGACACAAAACTGCACATATCGTGTATGATTGAGTTACGGAGGATACGGATGTTTACAAAGATTTTCGAACTTGCCGTCGCACACCCGGCACTCTCCCACTATCCCGCTTTTGCGGCTGAAACAGAATATCAGGGTATTCCTAACGGCTGGATGAAAAACTGTTAAATCCAGCACATAGCATAGGTCTTACGCAAAAAAGAACTGCCACTGGCCGAGAGGCCCGCCTATGCTGCCCTTTCTCTGTTTTGATCTTCAAATATCACATAGGAGGGGTAACAATGCCTTTGGTTTATTATGTGCCTGAATATGAGCGGGACGCGGAACAGACCCCGTTGGACGCCGAGCGTCTGCTGCGCCTGCTTGGTGTTACCGGAAAGCTGTCTGGTTTCCGCTATGCGGTCTATATGGTTGAGCAGGTTCGGGATCAGCCGGACAATGTGCTGCTTATCACGAAGCGCCTCTATAAGCAGACGGCGGATCATTTCAACACCACGCCGAGTTGTGTGGAGCGCAATCTCCGCACGCTGATCCAGAGCTGCTGGAACCAGCTCGACCATGACTTTCTGAATGTGATCGCCGGTACGCAGCTGCGCCAGCCGCCGACCAATTCTCAGTTCATCGACATGATGGCCGCTTACCTGCGAAACTGATCTTCGCGGAGAAAGGCGGCGCTCTGCCGCCTTTCTCTTTTTATCACTGCGGAAATGTGGCTCAATTTGAGACAGATTTCGACACGGTTGCCATTTGGCACAGGCACATTAAAAGGTGTGTCTGTGCGGGCTGGCGACAGCCTGTGTTCACTGTCCATAAGCAGTAAACTGTTTGCACCTTGAGAAGTGAATGACCGTCCAAATCGGATATGTTTTTCGGTGAAGCAGTGCATTTGCGTGCCAAGAAAATCAAAACGCCGCTGAAAGTTGTGCAGGGGTAGGAACGGATTTGGGGAGAACGGCCTCCTTATCAAGACCATATCTGCATGAGGGTATGGTCTTGCAATTTTTACAATACGGAGGAATGGATCGTGAATCAGAAGCAGTGTTCAGAATGCGTATCGACGCACGAAACGGCGCAAACGCAGACGATCTTTGTAGATGGCTGCAAGGTTACAGTCCGGTATTCCGGCCATAAAAACCCCGATGCCATCCGCGGAATCAAGGAAATCCTTCTCACAAATATTGCGAAAAAAGCGTAAAATTTTGCACTATTTGATGAAATATGAGATAATAATAGTGTAGAGATGCACCTTGAAAATTGAAACAAGGCCATATACACCGTTCCAAAGATTGTTAAGAACAACAGGAGTGATGTATATGTTAGAAAACTTAATGGCTGATTTGCGGCGTGTTTATTGCCTGTACCGTGTTTCGACGCTGGGACAGGTTGAGAAAGATGATATTCCCATGCAGAAACAGTATTGCCGCGAGTTCGTCGGGCAGCATCCCGGCTGGGAAATCGTCAAGGAATTTTCGGAAAAAGGTGTTTCCGGGTTTAAGGTCTCAGCGAAAGACCGGGATGCCATTCAGGAAATTCAGCGTGACGCCTTGCAGAACAAATTCGATATTCTGCTGGTATTCATGTTTGACCGACTGGGACGCAGAGAGGACGAAACGCCTTTTGTTGTGGAGTGGTTTGTCAAAAACGGTATTGAGGTGTGGAGCGCCAAGGAAGGGCAGCAGCGGTTTGATACTCATGTGGACAAGCTGCTGAATTATATCCGTTACTGGCAGGCGTCCGGTGAAAGCATCAAAACCTCTGTCCGCACCAAGACCCGAATGGAGCAGCTGACGCAGGAAGGTCATTTTACCGGCGGCTGTATTCCGTTTGGTTATCGTCTGGAACATAAGGGACGCACCAATAAGCGAAATCAGGATGTGGGCGATCTTGTGATCGACCCGGACGAAGCAGAAATCGTGAAACTGATTTTTCAGAAATATCTCTGCGAAGGATATGGAGCGCAGCGCCTTTGCCGGTATCTTGCCGAACAGGGTATTACAAACCGAAAAGGACGCAACATACCGACTACTTCAATCAACCGCATCATCAAGAATCCCATTTACACTGGAGTCATCCGAAATGGAGAAAGCCAATCAGAGGTGCTGCCAGAGCTTCAGATCATTGACACTGAGACTTATGAACGGGCGCAGCAAATGATGGAGAAGCGTGTGACACATCACGGCGATGTACCGCTCAACACCAAGGGACGGTCTTTGCTGGTAGGCAATGTCTACTGCGGACACTGCGGAGGCCGTCTGACGCTGACTACCAGCGGGCGAAAGCGTGTCCGAAAAGATGGGACTATCACGCGGGAAACGAGAGCAAGGTATCAATGCCACTACAATGTCAGGCATCCCGGCGAATGCGATGGCCAATCTGGATATGGCGTAGAAAAGCTGGATAAATTGGTAGACCAAATCATTCGTATCCAGCTTGGGCGCATTCAGAACTCACCATCTCAAGAACTGATCGAAAAGCAGCAGGCCAAGGAGGTTGAACTCGTCAGGTCCAGACTAAACCTCTTAAATGAGCAGTATCGGCAGAAGCAGCGGGAGTATCAAGACCTGCGCGCTGAGACGATTAAGGTCATCCAAGGCACCAGCCGCTTGAATGCAGACCTGCTGAACAGCCTTGTCAGCGAGACTACGGAACAAATCAAACAGCTGGGAGTACAAATTCAGACCACCACAGCCGAGTTGGAAGAAACCGTACAGACGGCCAGCCAAGTGCTGCGGGAATATGACCAGCTGATAAGCTGGGCCGAGATGTATGACCACTGCACCTTTGAGGCAAAGAAAATGATCGTAGCCAAGTTTGTCAAGGCCATTCGTGTGCGGCGCGATTATGAGATCGACATAGAGTTCAATGTGTCGTTTGAGGAATTTCAAGCATTGTATCTGGAGGGGGAGCCGGAAGAGGCAAAAAGACCCGGAACAAATACAATTTTGGCGATGGAAACAAAAAAATAAGGCAAGCATGACGCTTGCCTTATTGCTGGTGGACCCAAAGGGATTCGAACCCTCGACCTCTCGGATGCGAACCGAACGCTCTCCCAGCTGAGCTATGGGCCCGTGTATGAAGTTTTTGGTGATGTGAACTGTTTGCCCGCAACTGAGTTGGACTACCGGAAAAGAGGTGCTATAACCGAACCGCTTCTCCTCCCAACTGAGCTACAGGCCCAAATAGCAATGCTGGTCTCCCAGCGCGGATTATCATAACACACTTTTTTGAATTTGTGAAGCCCCTTTTTCATTTTTCTGTTGATATTTTTTCTGAAATATAGTAGAATACCATTTGTTCAACAACTCCTCCGCATACAGCTGCGGAACCGGTCTTGCGCAATGGGTACCTGCGAACCATGTCAGGCGGGGAACCGAGCAGCATTAAGCGGGACCATCCATGTGCCGCAAGGACGCCGGTTCCGCAGCTGTATACGGGGGAGTATTTCTATTGTAAGGGAGGGCTGCGGATGTATCAGGCGCTTTACCGCAAGTGGCGTCCCAAAACATTTGCCGACGTGGTTGGTCAGGAGCACATCACCGAGACCTTGCAGCGCCAGGTGGCGGAGGGGCGGCTGTCGCACGCCTATCTTTTCACCGGCACGCGCGGCACGGGCAAGACGACCTGCGCCAAAATACTTGCGCGCGCGGTCAACTGCGAGCATCCGGAAAACGGCAACCCCTGCAACCGCTGCCCGAGCTGCCTTGGCATCGAGAGCGGGCGGCTGCTCGACGTGGTCGAGCTGGACGCGGCGTCGAACAACGGCGTGGACAGCGTGCGCGCGCTGCGTGACGAGGCCATCTATTCGCCCGCGCAGGTAAAAAAACGCGTGTATATCGTCGACGAAGTCCACATGCTTTCGACGCCCGCGTTCAACGCACTGCTCAAGATCTTGGAGGAGCCGCCCGAGCATCTGATGTTCATTCTGGCGACAACGGAGCTGCACAAGGTGCCCGCGACGATTTTGTCGCGCTGCCAGCGCTTTTCATTCCGCCGCATCCAGCCGAAGGACATCGTGGGCAGGCTCAACTACATCGCGGGGCAGGAGAATATCGACTTAAAGGAGGACGGCGCGGCGCTGCTGGCCCGACTGTCGGACGGCGCGCTGCGAGACGCGCTGAGTCTTCTTGACCAGTGCGCGGCCGCGGGCGGCGCGATCGACGCGAACGCCGTGCTCGACGCGCTGGGTTTGGCCGGAAACGTGCAGACCGCACAGCTCATGTCGCTGATCCTGACGCGCGACGCGCGCGGGGCACTCGAGCTTCTCGGCAAGCTCTACGACGGCGGTAAGGATGTGGGCGCGGTGCTCGGCGAGCTCTCGACCCTCTCGCGCGAGCTGCTCATCAGCGCGACGGCGGGGGAGGGCGGCGAGAGCTTACTCAGCGGCGCTTATGACGCCGCAACGCTCCGAAACCTGCGCGCGCAGGGGACGAGCGCACGCTTCATCCAGCTCTGTACGATCTTGCAGGAGACGGCGGCGCAGCTCCAGTTCAGCGTAAACCGCCGCACGGACGCAGAGCTCTGCATTCTGAAGCTCTGCGACGAAACACTCTCCGGAGACCTGGCGGCGCTCGGCGCGCGCATCGCGCGGCTCGAAGAGCAGATCGCCGCGGGCGTGCAGTTCGCGGCGAAGCATCCCGCATCTGCACCGGCGAGCGCACCTGCTCCCGCGACGGCGCAAAAGCTCGATCCCGCACCGCAAAAGGCCGCGGAAGCGCCCACAGAGAGCGCAAAGCCCGCCGAGGAAGCGCCGCTTCCGTGGGACGAGCCGCCGCTGCCCGACGATTATGACGCACCGCCGCCCTACGGCGAGCCGGTCGCGCCCGCACCGAAGGCCGCAGCGCCGAAGATAGCAGCAGCACCCGCGCCCGCGCAGGAAGCGCCTGCGAGTGGAGACAGCGGGGATGATGAGATCTTCTACCAGCTCATGGAGAGCTATAAAAACCGTCTGACGCCCGATAAGCGCGCGTTCATCGGCATGGCGCAGGGCGATGTGAAGGATGACCTTCTCACCGTCTACTGCTCGACCGAGGTGCAGAAGTCCATGCTCGACCAGAAGGTCGTGACAGACGTTTTGAGCGAGGTCACGTCCCGCGCAGTTGGACGGGAGATCCGCGTCCGCTTCCTCGTGGGCGAGCGCCCGGGCGCGAAAAAGCGAGACAAGATGCAGGACCTCCTGCGCATGGGCAGTAAATTCGACAATTTTACAGTAAAATAAAAGGAGACAACAACGATGGCAAAGGGTTACAGCGCACGCCGCGGCTTTTCCAACGGCAGCGGCCAGATGCTCAAGCAGCAGCAGATGCAGCAGCAGATCATGAAGATGCAGGAGGACATGCAGAAGGCGCAGCAGGAGGTCGAGGAGAAGACCTTCTCGGCGAGCGTCGGCGGCGGCGTCGTCAGCGCCGAGGTCAACGGCAAGAAGGAAGTCACGAACATCACCATCAAGCCCGAGGCGGTCGACCCCGAGGACGTGGAGATGCTTCAGGACCTCATCATCTCCGCCGTGAACGAAGCGCTCCGCCAGGCCGAAGAGGCGATGGACGGGAAGATGAACGCGCTGACGAGCGGACTCGGCCTCAGCGGGTTTGGGTTCTGATTTTTCCTTTTCAAGCAAAAACAAAGCCCGCGTCGCGGGCGGGAGTTTTCCGCACTGTGCGGAAACGGGCAATAAAGGGGGTATTCTCTTTCCGAAGAGAATACCCCCTTTAAATCCCCCAGAGAAAGGCGAGGGGAGTTCCCCTCGACCCCCGACATTGGCAGTTTGTAGCTCGAAGAGCTGCGCAGCCTGCGGAATCGGGTGCCTGCTATTTTTCGTATCTAAACGACTTGGCTTGCTTCTATCTTCGCTGTCGCTTTGCCTGCGATTCGTTAGCCTTACGCAATTTCCGCCTACTTTGGACTTGTACAGACTTGCTATTGTCTGCCGAGGCGGCTTTGCTGCGCTCGCCGCGATATTGTGCCATCGGCAGCAGGTGATTACACTGCACTTGCGCTCAGATTCGAGAGCGGCACCCGCAAGGGGTGTGCCGCATCCGTAAGGCAGCAGAGCCGCCAACGGCTGCGCAACAGCGGATGATAGAAGCAGGTCAAATCGTATAGCAACACAAACCGCGGCAACGCCGCGCGCAGGCAGCTGCATTCCGGAGGCACAAAGGCTGTTCAAGCCCGAAACTGCCAATCTAAACCTTTCTCTTGGGGTTCCAAAGGGGCCATTCTCTTTTGCGAAAGAGAATGGCCCCTTTGACTCGCTCCCCTGCACGGTGCAGGGGAAACTTCTCCCGCATTGGTGCGGGAATCATTGCAAATTATTCTGCGAAAAATGCTTCGATCGCCCCGCGCGCAGCGGCCACGCTGCCTTGCACAAAATTCGGCTTGCCGCCGCCGCGGCCGTTCAGCTCGGCATTCATCTTTTTCGTGAGCTCACGAAGATCGCCGCCGACATGCCCGATGGCGTACTTGTACGCGCCGTCCGCGCCGGCAAAGACCGCGCAGCGGCCGCCGCAGTGGTTCGTGACCGCGTCGCAGAGCTTGCGCAGGCTGTCGCCGGACATTTCGTCCTCGAAGAGCAGCACGTCGCCCTTGCCTTCGTACTGCGCGGCGGTCTGGGCGAAGACGGACTCTTCGAGCTTTGCGCAGCGCTGCTTGAGCGCGGAAAGCTCAGCGAGCACGCGCTCGACGCCCGCAAAGCTCGCGTTCGGCTTGACGGAGAGCGCCTGTGCGATACGCACGTCCTGCGCCCAGCACTCCGAAAGGTAGCGGTGCGCGCGTTTGCCGGAAAGAAGCTCGATGCGAACGCCGTCGCGGAACTTCTGCACGGAGAGGAACTTGACGAGTCCCACCTGACCGGAACGCACGACGTGCGTGCCGCAGCAGGCGCAGCAGTCCGCGCCGGGGAAGGAGACGATGCGCACGTCGCCCTCGAGCGGCTTTTTGCTGCGGTACTCGACCTTGTCGAGCTCCGCGCCGCGATAGAACTGGATGTCGATGGGGTGATCCTCATAGATGTACAGGTTGGCAAGCGCTTCGATCTCCATAAGTTCATCCCACGAAATGTCGGCGTTGAAGTCGATCGTGACGACGTCCGCGCCCATGTGGAAGCCGACGTTGTCGCAGTGGAAGCGCTCGCAGATGAGGCCCGAGCAGATGTGCTCGCCCGAATGCTGCTGCATGTGGTCGAAGCGGCGTGCCCAGTCGATCTTGCCGGAGACGCTCTTTCCCACTTCAAGGGGCTTGTCACAAAGGTGCGTGATAACGCCGTTTTTCTCGTGGACCTCGAGCACGTTCGCCTCGCCCAAAACGCCGGTGTCATACGGCTGGCCGCCGCCCTCGGGGTAGAAGGCCGTCTCCGCGAGGACAACGGCGTAGCCGCCCTTCACCTCGTCGCAGGAGACGACGGTGGTGGCAAAGCCCTTCTGAAAGGGATCTTCATAGTAGAGTTTTCTTGTTTCCATGGGGTTCTCCTTTAGTCGATCAGGCCGAGCGCCTGTTTTTCGTGCAGCACGCGGAAAACGTGCGCGTCAATATCGCTTTCGGCGATCTCACCGGACTGGACGGCGGCGATCACCTGCGGGATCTGCGTCTGATAGTCGGTGGTCACGATCATGTCGTTGCCCGCCTGAATGGCCAGCACGGCGGCGCTGCCGTCCTGCGCGTAGGCTTTGACGGCATCCATCGCGAGATCGTCCGTCACGATGACGCCGGTGAAGCCGAGCGTGTCGCGCAGCAGCGTGTGGACCTTCGCCGAAAGGGACGCGGGATACGCGCCGTCCATGCACTCGACGATGTTGTGGCTCACGAGCACGAACGGCGCGCCCGCGGCGATGCCGGATTCAAAGGGGACGAGGTCGGACTTTTCAAACGTGGTGTACGGGCGCGCGTCGAGCGCGATGCCCGTGTGCGTGTCGGCGTTGTTGCCGTAGCCGGGGAAGTGCTTTAAGACGCAGGCGACGCCGGACTGCGCATAGACGGGCACGACGCTTGAGATATAGTCCGCGGTCGTCTGCGCGTCCTGCCCGAACGAGCGCGCGTAGATGAAGTTGTCGGGATTCGTCGACACATCGCACACGGGGGCGAAGTTCACGTTGACGCCGAACGCTTTGAGCTTCTGGTTGTAGCTGAGCGTTCGTTCGAGCAGCCCGTCGAGGCCGCCCGCGGCATAGAGCTCCTGCGGGGAGGGGAGAGGTTCGGAGAAGAGGTTCGGGTTTTTGCTCGCGCGCGTGACCGTGCCGCCCTCTTCATCGCTGCCGATGAAAAGCGGGATGGCCGCCGCGGCCTGATAGGACGCGAGCGCCGCGGTGAAGTCGTCCTCGGTGAGCCAGTCACCGTTTGCGTCCTTATAGTCCCTGCCGAAGAGCAGCAGGCCGCCGAGGTGATAGGTTTCGACGTCCTCCGCCGCGCCCGTTTCGGGGCAGCGGACGAAGAAGAGTTGGCCGACTTTTTCCTCGATGCTCATACCTGCAATGATGTCGTTGATGCGCTCATCGGGCGTTTTTTCCACCGGCTGCTCGATAGGAGGTTCCGGCGTCGGATCGACGGCGGGTTCATCGGGGGTGTCTACTTTCGCGCCGCAGGCGGCGAGAAGCAGAACCAGGACGAGGAAAAGTGCGGTGATTTTGAGAGATTTCATGGCGATTCTCCTTTTTATGACTCGGAAATAAAGTGCTGTTCGCGGTAATACTGCGCGCAGAGGTACCTGCGGCAGATCTCGGCGACGTCTGGGGGCACGTCGAGCGTGATGGAACCGTCGACCATGCGGTAGCCGTCCTCGTGCATCAGCGGCGTGACGGCGCGCGTCTCGCGCTGGAGCTGCATGAAGCCGTCGCCCGTCCAGCCGCACTCGAAGAAGAGCTTGTCCATCAGGAAGCACGGGGAAATGTCGCCGCCGTCGCCGCGGAAGTCCTGACCGAGGGATTCCTTGGCGGCCTTGTTGGCATAGATGAGGTAGGGCGTGGAGAAGTAGTTGTAGAAGCCGTCCTGCGTGGACACGTCAAGATTGACGCCCATTTCGGCGTAGACGCTGCTGCCGTTGCCCATCCACGGCTTGTGGTCGCCGAAGAGCACGAGCACGATGGGCTCATCGCGCGCTTCCAGCTCGCGCGTGAGGCGGCGCATCTGCTCGATCGTGCTGCGGATGCCGGCCAGGTAGTTGTTGATGACGCAGCAGCTTTCCATCGACCAGCCGGTCTTGGCGGGCGTGACGTACTCCTCCCAGTAGGTCTCGGAGCTGTACGGCCCGTGGTTCTGGTACGAGACGGAGAAGAGGAAGAGAGGGGCATCGTCCTCCGTGCGCGAGTCGATGTCGTTTAAGAGGTAGTCGACGAGCACGGTGTCGGACTTGAAGAGCGCGTCCTCGATGGAGATGAGGTCGCCGAAGCCCGATTCGTTAAAGACGCACTCGTCAAAGCCAAGGTATTCGTTGATGTTGCTGCGGTTGTAGAACCACGAGTAGCCGGGATGACGGTAGAGCGCGTCGTAGCCCTGATCCTTGAAGTAGCGGACGTAGGAATTGATCGGGCCGCGGAACTCCTCGTGCTGGCTGTACCCCGTGAGGAAGCCCCATTCGGTGTTCGTCGTGCCGCCGGCGAAGATATTCGTGAGGAGGTTGCCCGAGACGCTGCGGCTCTCGAGCTCGTGCAGCGGCTCGTAGAGATTCCGCACGGCGGAGATTTCATTTAACTGGGGGAAGTCGGACAGGTCGGAGAATGCCTCGAGCATGATGCCGACGACCGTGATCTTCTGATCGTCGGGAATGTCGGTGTCCGCATACTGCTCAAGGATCTGCTTGGCCTCGCTCTCGCGGTAGCCCTCCGGCGGCTCGGGGAACATGTCCTGCACGCTGTGTAGGAACGGATACGTCGTGCCGCGAGAGATGTAGACCTCGACCGCCGACCACGGGGAAATGAGGTCGTTGTTGGCGGTCTCTTTGTAGATAGAGGAACTGGTGTAGAGCTCAAAATAGCACGCGAGCGTGACAGAGAGCATGAGCATGATGCCCGCAAGGCGGGAGCGCGGGCTCATGCGCTCTTTTCGGAGCATCAGGCACGAGAGCACGAGCATCAGCACAAAGCCCTCAAGAACGACGATCACGGGCGCGGAAATTTCGAACGTGTAGTTGCCCATGATGCCGCCCGCCGTGCGGATGAGCCGCAGGTCGGTGGCGAGCACGGGGTCGCCGCGCAGCTGCACCTTGTAGTAGCTCGCGAGCGCGAGCGTGAAAAACGGCAGCGCCGAGAGCAGGTACGCCGCCCACGGACGAGCAAAGAGGAAAAAGCCGAGGTAGACGAGCAGGATCGGCGCGAGCAGGTTCATCATGACCAGCAGCGGGATTTTGAAATACGACTGCAAGAGCGCCGTCGCGTCGATGCTTGCGTAGGAATGTGCCGTGAGGTAGAGCGAGAGAAGGCCAATGCCAGCGCCCAGCACCGTGAGCCAGAAGAAGACCCAGATGCGGTGCACCCAGCGCATCACCGCGCCCGTCGACTCGTCAGGCCGCACCAGAGAAGAGAAAAAACGCATGTTGGGGACGTCCCCTTTCTGAAAGCATAATAACAAAGTATATCATTTCGACAGGAAAAACGCAACCGGACAAGTTTTCAGCTTTGTGGGGTTCTTGCCGGCAGACAGGGGTGTGGTAGAATAGTCCCATTGAATGAAATAGATCGGGCAGGAGGAAAATTGATGGCGGAGCACATGCAGTTACGCGATATGCCAAATTTTGCGCGGAGATAGAAGCGTGGCTGAACGCGCGATACGGAGAAGCGGAGGGGAAAAAGCTCTGGGAGGCGACAGGCCGCCAGTATGGCGAATATCTCAAAGTGCTCCCTGACTACGGTGGAAAAAAGACCAGCCATGCCCTCGCAATCTATGGCAGCATCGTGATCTTCTCCCTGTACCCTCTGCTGCCGGATCATCCGCCGGCAGAGGAATTGCAGGAGCTTGTCACGAGCCTTTTTATGTCGGGATTTGTAAAGCCGGGAAAGATTTTTGACTTGAACCGCAGCTTTGACATGTGGCTGATCGACAAGGTCTTCCAAGGAGTGGGGAAAAGGGACCGCAAGCTGTACGCGCAGCATCCGGTGTGCTTCTGCAATGTATCCGAGCCGTACGACAAGAAAAAACGTGCCGCGCGATACCATTTTACGCAGTGCCCAAATGCGGAATTTGCGAAAAAGCACGATCTGATGCAGGTGCTGCCGCTTTTCTGCAATTCCGACTACTGGGGAATGAGCCAACTTCACGGCACCTTGCTCCGCCGCGGCACCTGCGGGAACGCCGACAGATGCGACTACTGCGTGGTCGGGTCTGAAAATTCGATGGCTAAGGAATATGAGATCATAAAGGATGAAGCCGGATTTTTGGTGAGCCGGAAGATCGAAAAATAAAGAACAAAGGACAGCTCTCGAAAGAGAGCTGTCCTTCTTGCTATTCTGTGGAAAACTTTTCTCAGAACGCGCACTTTTCGCGCAGGAAGTCCTTGACCTGATCGATGGGGATACGGACCTGCTCCATGCTGTCGCGCTCGCGGATGGTGACGCAGTGGTCGGCCGCGATGCCGTTGGCCTCGTCGCCGACGGTGTCGAAGTCGAACGTGATGCAGTACGGCGTGCCGATCTCGTCCTCGCGGCGGTAGCGCTTGCCGATCGAGCCGGTCTCGTCGTAGTCGACCATGAATTCCTTGGAAAGCTCGCTGTAGAGCTCCATCGCGGGACCGGCGAGCACGTCCTTCTTGGAAAGCGGCAGGATCGCGGCCTTGAAGGGGGCGAGTGCGGGGTGGAAGTGCAGCACGACGCGCACGTCGTCGTTGCCCTTCTTGTCCTGGCCGACGACCTCTTCATCGTAGGCGTCGCACAGGACCGCGAGCACGCTGCGCTCCACGCCGAGCGACGGCTCGATGACGTAGGGGACGTATTCGACCATGTCCTTGCCCTCGCCCTCGCGATAGACCATCTTCACGCCGCTGGTGTTCTGATGCTGCGTGAGGTCGTAGTCCGTGCGGTCGGCAACGCCCCAGAGCTCGCCCCAGCCGAACGGGAAGAGGAACTCGAAGTCCGTCGTTGCCTTGGAGTAGAAGCACAGCTCCTCGGGATCGT
>ENA-ORTQ01002097-ORTQ01002097.1-human-gut-metagenome-genome-assembly--contig:-NODE-2097-length-18556-cov-3.630831_pt1 | contig 18556 bp, 15 predicted proteins | sample MGYA00241912_ERZ509188 | MGnify/ENA primary metagenome ERZ509188 (study PRJEB26280, sample SAMEA2338849) | human gut metagenome | biome: human gut; feature: human-associated habitat; material: faeces...
GTATTTGTGTCATAATACAATGTTCTTTGTCCTACATTGCGAAAGGTATTTGTTAAAATATTTAGACCTTTACTTATGGTGATAGTAAACTTCCAAAAAACAAATATTAATATTCACATTTTTGTGAATATACAAGGAACCCCCCTGTTCCTAATATCATTATATGCAATATTTTATAAAAAAACAGTGTTGTTTTTATAAAATATTTGTGATATAATAAAATATTATTCTTTCATATCTATATTTTTCTAATATAATTTCAACTAAACCTATCATAAATAATAAAAAGGAGAGCCAGACACATCTAACTCTCTCAGGCTAAGTCCTCTAACTTTCGTCCCATTTCAATTTTTATTATGCCATAATTGCTAAAGAAACACAAGTTTTTATAGCAATATATTTCTATTTGCAAATAGGCTTTCTTCCTCTTCTTCAGTTTTTATCAAATGTAATATGTTTCTTATGGATAAACAAAACACCACCCAAAATGCCAAAAATATAATCCCTAATAATAGTATTGTTTCTAATCTAAGTATCATTGTATTTTCCCTCCTTCTACTCTTTCGCCCACTACGAGTATTCTATAATTTCCGTCATAGTCACAAGTAGATAAAGTTATAAACCTGTTGCTATGATTACTTAATTGCATACAAGGATACAATTCATCCTTACTTAAACAGCTCTTTAATTCATCCAACGTCAGCTCACAACTCTTTAAATTCGTAAACTGATACCATTTATTACTGGTAGTGGTTCTTATCACATTTACAATTTTGTATTTGCTATTTTTTTCAGGAGTGTACAAATATATGTCCTTATGCTGTGAATAATAGTCCTGCTCCTTATACTTCATTAACTTGCCGAACATTGATGTATTCCAATGTCCCATATTATGTCCGTATATGATAAGATTATCTGCATCATTGATATTTTCCATATGATAGTAACGTTGGTCTAAATATATTGAACCATATATTGAACTTTGACCGTAAATATCGTGGTTAAGATAAAAGTCATTGTCGGTTGCCTTGATTACTGGATAATCAACTCCTGTTCCAGGGATGTATAACCAGGCAACAATATTTTCATTTATAGCCTTTAGTTTATTCCAATCTATAACCTTTTCTTTTTTATTCTGATTCTTTATTGTTTTTTCGATTACGGCATTTTCTCTTAAATTTGTATAAACATTATTAACTTTATAATATTGAAATACTGTTAAGGTAATTAATGTTATGCCTGTAATTACTAATAAAAAGGAGATTTTCTTTTTCATATTTTTACCTCAAGCAAATACTTATTTTTAGACTTATTATGACATTTTAATTATTATATGCTATAATCTATAATGTTGTCGCAACCCAATCTGGCAACAGAAAGGGGGTGTCTACGTGTCAATAATTATATCTTTTCTTGTGTCCGTGCTGGCAAGTGTAGTTGGCTACTATATTTGCAAATGGGTAGACGGGGACGATAGCGACAACTAGCCTAACGGAAGCTCAACCGTTCAAAAAGAGAAGAACCCCCGATAGTGGCCGCTACCGGGGGTTCGTGTGTCTACATGACACATCATATCTTTTCTTAGCTATCGCTATTATAACATATGCAATTAGCTATTTCAAGTATTCCCCTTTCAAAAAATTATATTTCCTTTTTTTGTACGTATTGGAAAGCAAAATGGGTAGACGGGGACGATAGCGACGATTAGCCTATGGATGCTCAACCATAAAAAAGAGAAGAAACCCCACGAGGAGCGAACTCGTGGGGTTTCGTTTGATGTACTACTTAGCACACAATTTCTTTTCTTAGCTATTGCCATTGTAACATATGCAAATAGTTATTTCAAGTATTCCCCTTTCAAAACGTCTATTGCTCTGTTTAATCCTGCTGAGAAGAAATCTTGTTCTTCGTCAAGTCCATTTTCTTCTGCATATCTTTCAAAATCTGCATATGCATAATTTTGTTCATCTTCCAGTTGTTCAATTATCTTATCTATTAATTGCAATATAATCACCTTACTTCCATAAACAAATATTCTATTTTATAATTAACTTTCAAAGTTTTCCATTCTATATACTTATATAAATAGAAGATTTTTCTTATTCTCCAGGATTTCATCCACTTTTTTATCAGCAAATTTTTCCACAAATCTGTATACCATTTCATTCTGAATTTCTAATTTTTCATCAGGAGATTCTTCCGTGCCACTTTCCATCAAATGAACATAATAATTTGCCAATTGTTCATCATTCAATTTTTTTAAATTGACTTGAGAAATCTTTTTCTTGCTTAGTTTTTCATACAGTTCATCAACGGTAACTAACATTTGCTCAGTATAATAATTTTCACTAAACATTGCTGTTAATGTTCCGTCAGCATCATCACCCCATTTTACTTCAAGGATAAATGTATTATTTGACCTGACAAAAACATTTACGTTATATTTTGTTTCTACCAGGTGTTTCAGCACCTCTTTAGGAATGTTTTCTTCTCCATCAATTAAACAACAATTATTTCCACGCTTTTTTGCGTTGTTAATGCAATTTAATATTTCATCTATCTGTTCCATTACACGTACCTCTATTTGTTAACTTTAACTTTTTTTGCCTTGCTCCACTTACCATAGCCGGCTTTGTTATAAGCTCTCACGTAGATTTTGTATGTTTTCTTTCTTTTGAGCTTTTTAATGGTATATGAAGTCTTTGTTGTTGTTTTTGTCGTTGCCTTTCTTCCAAGTACTGCCTTGACCTGGTACTTTGTGGCTGTCTTCACCTTTTTCCATTTTACAGAGATTTTCTTACCTTTTACGTTTTTTGCATAACTTATTTTTGCCTTTGCAGGTACCTTTGAAACAGACTTTGTTGTGTCTTCAACCTCCGTGTAGTCACCTGTTTCATAAATTGTGGGACTTATTGATGGTCTTGAAGTTGGTTGTGTTACACTGTGGTCTATCTTCTTCGGCACAAGGTTACCATTCTTGTCCGTTACGTACTCATATTCATATCCGTCTTCCTTGCTGACTTCTGTTCCGTCTGCAAGTATCCAGCCCACAAGTTTGCTTTCTGTTTGTCCATCAATCATTTCAAAATCACACTTCTTGCATGTTACTCTGTCTATTACATATGCATACTTATATGTAAGTCCCATTGACATATCTGTTTCATAGACAGTTTCAAGTGTGTCAACATATAAATGACCTGTGGCATAAGTTTTCTTTCCCTTGGAAATTACCTTTCCACAATTAATGCAGGTTTCATCACCTGTATATCCATCCTCAGTACAAGTTGCAGCCTTATAGTTTCTAAGCTCTGTTTCATGCGCAACCATTGGAACTTCCCTTGTTTCCGTCTTTCCACAGATTGTGCAGGTATACAGGTCCTCTCCCTTTTCAGTACAGGTAGGCTCCTTCTTGTGACTTGTAAACTGAAAGTCGTGTGCTGAGTAGTAGAGTTTCTTTGATGTTGACTTAACATCACCACATTCGCTACACTTCTCTACAGTGTATTCACTCTTTTCCTCACAGGTATCTACTTTTTGTGTTGTTGTAACATAATGATGTTCTGTTTTTGGCGTTGTTTCAGTCCATGTATAGCCACAGGTTTCGCATGTCTTTTCAACCTTTCCTTCTTCAGTGCAGGTTGCTTTCTTTACCGTCTTAATGTCACTGTCCCTTACCACATGATTACATTCTCCATCAATCTCTGTATGCTCTGATGTGTAGGTCTTTCCGTCGACCGTAACTGTTGCCTCATACTTTGTAACTGTGGCATCACCACACTTCTTTTCTGAAATCTTTGTTACATCACAATCAGTTCCAATGTACTTTCTGTCTACCATATGGTAACATTTGTTTCTTTCATCATATTCAAATCCGTTATTTTCGTACTCACCACACTCACTGCATGTTCTGTAGAATGTTGCCTTGTCTCCATTCCACTTGATGACGTGATTTGTAAACGTGTGCCCCTTGTAGTCCATGTAGTCTGTTTTACTTATCGGAAGTGTGGCTCTTAAATCTACATATGTAAAGGGTTCTTTTGCTTTAATATATATACTACTTGAAGCAGACATATATTCTGAGCCTTTAAGAACACAGCTCATGTTAACATTTCGTGTGGCATCACTTGCAGATGGATTGTTTTTATTCTGTGGCTCAACCTCAAACCAGTTACCACAAATATTCACTGCATTCCATGAATGAACTCCCGGATTTGATAATCTTACAGTATCTAAATTGATTACGCCAGCAAGAAAATTGAAAGCATCAGCATAACCCGTACATGTAGCTTTACCTTTCACCAGTGCTGTATAAGCATCATCTATTGTATTTCCGTTCTCGTCAAAACCATATTTAATGTAGTTCATAAACGCCAATATCCTCAGTACCTTTTCATAGTCGCTCATTTCATCAAGGTTGGGCATTGTGGCAAGGAATTTATCTCTGACTTCTTGTAGTTCTGCTAATTGTTTCAAAAATCCTTCTGCATCATAATTCTTTAAATTTAAAACAATATATTTTTTTCCATTTCCATCAGTAAGTAGTTCTGGATCTTTAAAAAAATCGTTAACTCCTCCTTTGTGGCAATATTTACCTATACCACCGTCAATTTTGTTCTTAAACAAATCAGAATAAAAGCTAACCATTTTTTCTGATTCTTCATCATACTCTAACCAACCATCATAAGATTTGGCATCTATTGTTATCTTGTATGGTTCTGAAATGTTATTTAAAAAGTAATACTCTTCAAGTTTCTGCGCTTCTTCAGGTGAAGACACATAGTTTTCCAAAGTGTAAGTGTCTCCCTTGTTCTGTAAAATATTTGTTTTTGTCATTTTATCAAGATAAGCATATGTTTCAGTTGTGCTTATTCCCCCTAAAGCCATGCTTATGGATAATGCCACTGCAATAAGTTTTTTTCTCATTCTTTACCTCCATTGAATCAATTAATCATGTTTCTGTTTATAGTTTAACAGGCTGTAGACTGTAAAGCCGTAACTTCCGTGAAACCATAAATGTGTGGTACATCCCCTTACCCCTTACGTTTATAAGTTTATGATATCACAAACATATGTTCTTTACAATCCAATATTTTAAAAAAGTGTAAACAGAAATGAAGTGTTTCACCCTGTTTACACTTTTTATGTTTTATTGGTTTATCAATTAGTCTTCAATGAAGAATTCATTGTCTGAAGCAACTATGTCATTGTGCTTTGCGTAAACCTTCTGAGCATCATCCTTATTGATCTCAGCGTACTTTGTTATTGTTCTACTTTTAACAAGATAATTCATATATTCGTTAGGCATTTGCTCAATGTATGTTGCAAGATCCCAGTAAACCTTGTTATCGTATGGATTATTTATTCCTTCAGGATATTCCCATGCTCTATATGTGTTCTTTACATTTTCAAGTTGGTCTGTTACTTCCTTCTTTGCAGCCGCATATGCACTGGCTTCATCCCTGTAGTATCCCTTATTGTTAATGAGGTCATCAGCCTTTGCCTTCTGAATGCTGTTAAGGTTATTATAATCCTTTACATAACTGTAGTTTCCAACAGCACGAAGTTTGTAAACATAACCTATTCTTATGACACCGTTTGCATTGGTCTTTGTGTTTACAACTGACATTCCTTTTTTAGCATTTGCATAAAACTTTTGAAATTTTTCATTCGTTTTGTCAAATGTGTAATCATCAGAAGCATCCGTAAGTGTTGTGTCAATGCCGTTTTCGTCCTTAATGCTGTGCATCTGTCCGTTTTCATCCTCATACACTATTTCTATAAGCGTGCTACCGTTTCCAAGGTCTGTAGGATATGCCTGGAACTGTACACCCGGAAGTATGTAATCTGTGTTTTCACTGTTTACCTTGCCAATGTCTAACTCCTGATAATAATATGTCTCATATGTTGCAACACCTGTGTCAACATTGCTCTTGGCATTGGTGAATGTGACATCACCGCTTGCCGTGCCTGAAAGCTCCAGCTCCCTTGTGTCATTAACCTTTTCATAACCTGCAGGAGCGCTTATTTCGGTTGCAATGTAGTGGTGAATCTGATTAATCAGCTCGTTTACCTCTGCATTTGCTTCCCTGCTTGCGTCTGCCTCTGTTCTTAACACATGCTGAGTATCCATTATGTTCTCAATCTCTGCTTCGGAAAGGTCACCCGTGCTTACAAAGTAGCTGTATGTCTTGCTCCTGCACGAATATGTGAATGTGACTGTTCCAACACCTGCCTCATTTGTCACTGTGCTCTTTGTCACGCCATCTTCATTTGTAATGCTTATGATTGCGCTTGCAAGTGGTTTTCCGTCTGTGTCAACCTTGTGAACGGTTACTGTTTGTGTTCCCTCTCCATCCCTTGATAGTGCCGAGTACTTAGGGGGAACGGGTACTGTTGTTGTGTCAGTTGGCATCTTGAACTTAAGACTGTCACTTGTGTTACCCTCAGTCTTTATGACCTCTCTCATTACGTCCTGCTTTGTCTTTGGAGCCTTTCCCACAACAAGGTAAAGCTCGCTGATTCCACCTGCACTTGTCATTTTTACGGATATGCTGGTGCCACTTCTTACAATGCTCCTGTCAAATCTGAACTTGAGCTTGTCACCCTTCTTGACGGAAAGATTTCCAATGGCTGTTGCCCCGGTTGTGCTGTTGCCTCTCTTTCTGTAGGCTGCAACACCTGAAACACCTCCGAAACTTATGTTCTTTGTTCCGTCTGAGCTTACTGTTATCCAGTCTGAATAATAATAATTTTCATCCTTGTATGTACTGTCATTCTTTGCAAGGTGGGCATTCACTGTTGATATCTTCTTTCCCTTTGAATTCTTGAAGGATATGGATGTTGCCGCCGTTGCCTTGTCTTCTGGATCCTCATTGTCACTTACAACCTTTCTTAGCTTTTCCATGACATTCCATGAATCCCAACAGCTCTGTCCCGCATAATAATAAGATGTGCTTATTATTGTTGCAAATGCAAGAAGGTCTGCGTCAGGCTTGTTGCCGTAAGCCTTTATGAATGTTCTGCCGTTATCGTATCCGCCATAACCGTAATACAGAAGTTTTCTTAACTTTCCTGCATTTGAGCCCGTGTACTTGCTTTCGTTGACACTTGTGTCCTTAAGTGTTGTTGACTTGTTGTGCTGTGCACACGCAGCGTATACGTCACCAAGCTTGAAAATGCTTGACTGTGTCCTGTTGTTTCCTGAACCATAGTAGAAATCCACTCTGCTTCCAATCTTCACGCTGCTTCTTGCTGTCTGTGAGGAGTACAGCTTATAGCTCCAGTTATAACTGTCACCTGCCTGAACCTTTGCTTCAGGAACGGAAAAAAGCAGTGGCATTATTGTTTCTGCCTCATCCTTTGGAAAATTTGTTATTGTTGCCTTTTTGTCCGTCACGTTAAAGTGAATGTCATAAAGGATGTATTTTCCATTGTTGTTCTCAATTCTTCCGTCTGTCGGCTTGGAATCAAAGTAAAATGGCAGGGAACCCACATTCACAACCTTGTTGTTTGAAAGGTCCTTTATGAAGTACCATTCGTCTTCATCAAGTTCCAAATCCATAAACGTAAGGTCTCCGTTATCATCCGTGTACTTAAGTCCGTGTGAGTAGAATTTCATTCCCTCAAACTGTTCAAGGCTTTCAGGAGCCTTGCCGTTGTCCTTTAAGCCATAAATTTCAAAGGCTGCATGAACAAGAGGTTCTCCGCTTTTTGTTCTGTGAATGCTTACTGTTCCTGAAGAATACTTTGTGGGAGTTATTTCATCAACTGTTTCCTCGTCCTTAACAACCGTATCCTTATTTTCCGTGTTTACGGTTTTTTCGTCTTCCTTTACGGAATCCTCGCTTTTTTCTGATTTATCATTGTCCTGTTTTTCACCGGCTGTAACTGTTTCAGTGCTCACGTTTACAGTTTCACTTGGAGCTTCAGTTGTTGTCTGAAGCTCTGTTGCTGTCTGTGTCACACTTTCCATCACGTCTGCAAGTGCCGTCTTTGTTGTTCCTGAAAAGAAACTGCCTGTTCCAAGAGCAACAACAAGAGTAAGTGCAGTCAGTTTTGCCATTAACTTATTTTTTCGCATTGTTTTCCCCTTTCTTTCTGAACATTACCATGATTCCCGCTGCCACGAGTAACAGTCCTGCAAGCATCCAGTATGGTGTTGTTCCACCTGTCCTTGGCAGTTCAAACTTACAGTCATTTGTCACAGTGTATGTAATGTCGAAATAGTGGTATTTTCCGTTTGATTCCACTACTGTTCCGTCGTAGTTTGAATCAGGTGCATTGTCAAGGATGACAGGAAGAGTTCCAACCTTAATTGGTTCTGCAAGAAGAATCTTTCCTTCATTAGTTACCTTTTCAATTACAATGTATTTTGTCTTTCCATCCGGATTGAGCCCTTCCACAATGGCTTCACCGTCGGCATTGGTTTTTACTTCCTTCAATAAATAATAAGTGTCACCCTTAAATGAGTAACTTTCGTTATTCTTGTATGCCTCATCTGTTGTGTAAACACCGAATACTGCATTAGACATAGGATTCTTTCCTGAATCTCTCTTTAATAGTTTGATTGAGGCAAGGTTTTCATCTACAAGCTCCACTTCCTCTGAACCATCATAATTAATTGTTATGCTCTTGTCAGCGCAGGCCTTGTATCCCTTTGGTGGAGTCACTTCGTGAATGTGGTATGCATGCTCACGTTTTCCTTCAAGCTCCTTCTTCATTGCTGCCTGAGCTTCTTCCAGTGTCTTGAAGTAATGTTTCTTGTCTGTTGAGCCTGCAATTATGTCATTTATGTCCTTGTCTGACACATATTCATTGTTTTCAATGTAATAATACTCGTCTTCTGTATTACCTGTAAACGTGGTTGCTATGCTAATCTTACCGTCTGCGTCAGTGGTGTACTGCTGGATGTTTCCGTCAACAGTCACGTCAAATGTGGCATTAGGCAAGAGATTTCCAAGTGAACCCTTCTTTATTATTGTAAGATTCTGTGTGTAACTTTCGGAATCTGACACCGGTTTCAGAGTATATTCCTGATAATTAATGAACTGTGTTGAATAGTCAACTTCATCACCGTCTGAATTATCTGTTGAGGAACCTGCATTTTCTGTTTCCCCATCAGGATTTTCAGCGTCAAACTCATTGTTCTTGTTTGCATTTGTTATTAAGTTATTGTTGACATCATCTGACTTAAACCAGAATACCGTTGCTGAATGAAGTTCATTGTCAAGCACATATCCGTCAAGTGTTTCCAACTCCTGATAATAATATGTTCTTTCCATTTCCTTCTCTCTTGAAGCAAGTGGGTTTTCTCCATCATCATGTCCGTTTACAATCTTATAATTTGCATCATTCTTGTATGCTTCCATTGCAGCTTCATAAGAAGTATAAAGGTTATGTTTCTTGCAGTATGCCACAAGTCTGTCTGAAGCTGTTCCGTATTTGTCAACGTCAACATACTTGTATTCTGCCGTCTTGTATGTTATAGGAGTTCCTTCATAATGGATTTCTCCGTTTTCATCAGTCACGCCCTCAACAAGAAGGTTCTTCTTGTCTGCATCTGCATAAATGTTAATCTTAACCCCAGCCAATGCCTGATTCAATGCATTAGTCTTTTTAATCTTAAATACAGGAGTTAGCGTGCACTCGTTCTGAAGAGAATGAATTTCCACATCAAGCGGATCAATTACATTTTCATTACGTGTGGCATTATCCCCAATAAGAGTGAATGTAATGTCATCCACTGTTCCTACATAGTCAGGGTGAGAGATTTCCTTAACGGTATAAGTCTTTTCCAATGTCTTGATGTATTCGTCAAGGTCTTTTTCTGCAGCCTTTTTTGCCTCATCCCCATTTGCATAATAACCAATGTTTGCAACATTCTTCTTCTGTTCATCATTAAGTTCATCATAATTTGTACAATACCAATAAGGTCCTTTACCCAAGTCATCTGTTGTTGAAACAGAATAATTAAATGTTGCTATAGCCTTACCATCTCCATCTGTTGTAATTGTGGTAGAGCTTCCATCACTACACTCAATCTCAAAGACAGTTCCCGGAACAGGTTCCTGGTCTGTATCTGTTTTGTTTACATTTATTGTCTGCGAAAATTCCTTGTCTAAAGACAATGGTTCATAATCAGGAGGGATTACCTTGTCACTATTAGTGTTTTCAAATCTCATTGTCTTGTAATAATCAGCCTTAACCCACTGAGCATACAACGTAATGTCTTCATTTTCGGTGCTGTCAATGTTTGGATAATGTCCCAATGACTGTCCTTCAGAATATGATGTACCACTTCCATCCTTTTCCGTGTTCCAACCTATGAACACGTAATCGTCTCTTGTAAACTTGTTCACGGCGATTGTGCTTATATCTCCTGAAGATAATGTTTCAACGTTTGTCTTATTGCTAAAGTTGTCATCATAAGTTATTTTGGCAGTTTTTTCCTGCCATACCGGATAAAGGTCAAGGGTATTATTTGAATGTGCTGAGTATATCCACTTGCCACCGCTCCAATATGCATTATTTGTGTTTCCTGAATTGATTTTTCCGTTTGAAAGCATGCCCTTTGTAATTACAGTATTTCCGCTTCCATCTGGTTTTGTGTTCCATCCCTTAAACTTGGCACCTTCCCTTGTCGGAGCTGTTCCATTGTAATTTGAACGATTTTTTGTTGTATTTGAAACCGTGTACTTAGAAGTTACAATGGTGTCATCATAAGTCAGATAACTTCTTTCAAGCAGTTTACTTGCATCCTGATAAAAGTTAAGTGTGGTCCAGTAATAATCATCATATACTGCAAACAAAGTAACTGACTGTTCTGTAAACTGACTTCCAAAAGTATATTGTTTCAATGCCCATGCTTCATACTCCCTACCTGGTAAGAATGAGGCAGTTGTGGCATTTGAGCTTGTGGACCATCCTGCAAACTTCATTCCTTTCTTCTCAGGATCACTGCCCCATATGCTCACACCTGAACCACTCTTATAGTAATAAGATGTTGTTCTGTTAGGAACTTCACCTCCATTTGTATTATATGTTACCTTTAATGTAGGTCTGTGAAGATAATGAACCGTGAGCGTATGAACCACCCGCAGTATTCATTCCCAAGTGAATTGCATTAATGCTAAGATTTATTGTTTCATTCACACTGTAACCTGCAACTCCCTTATTGTTAAGTCCGCTTGAGTAGAATGCTGCTTGGCTTCCATTAGCAAGTGTTACACTTTGGGTTGCATATCTGTTCTCAGGTTTTGAATATGTAAAGTTAAATGGAAACAGTGCATAATTTCCGCTTGCAGTTTTTGCTGTTGTGGTTGATGATGAACCTGTAAAGCTACAATAATTTTGCTGTGATGTATATGTCCATGTGATTTTCTGTGCTGAATTGGACGTACTCCGTATTGAAGCGTTAACTCTTGCCGTATAAAGTGTCGTTGTGGTTGAAGAATCATTGTAATCAAGAATCTTCAAATCAAAATATCCTTTTTTCTTGTCAAGAACGGCCATTGTCTTAACGTCCGGTATTTCAAGACTTAATAAGTAGCTGGCAAATGAAGTTTCATTGATTTTCTTTCCTTCATCATCAAATCCATAATGTTCCCAGTTAAGCATGCTATCCCTTGAAAGTGCAAGTTTTAGTTCTTCATCACTTAAGCTGTTAAGCCATACTGAAAGCATTGTTTCTCTTGCTTCCTTAATTGCATTCTTGAATTCCTCGTCTGAAAGTTCTTTCCAGTTTCCATGGAAAAGCACTGATTCAAAGCCATCCTCCGGTAACTTTCCTTCTTCCACGTCAACACCAAAAGTTGCGTTACCAAAGTATTCGTCCCAACCTTCTTCTCCGAGGTCCTTACCCTGCTTATCAAGGTCTTTTCCATATTTAACAAAGTATCCTGTAACTCTTGCCGTTGAAATGCTTGTACCACTGTCATTTCCATATGTACCAAGTGCTGAATAGTCAACTGTTTCACCAAAGTTTGAATATGCTGCAAAATCGCCATTTTCCTCAACGGCTGTTACAACATCAGCTTCCTTGATGTTTGCAGTTGCAAAGTCCTTAACGTCTGCTGAATAGTTACCTGCAGCACATATTACCTTAATGCCACTCTTTGTAGCTTCTTTAATCGCATCAACAACATAATCTGCCTTAATCTTGTAACCTGTTGTTGCTGATAAGTTTATGACTTTTACATCAAGTTCCCTTGCAAGTTCGATGGCTGCATAAAGTGAAGCAATTGAGCCGTCACCATTCTTGTCAAAAGCCTTGATTGAAATGATGTTTGCACCATTATCACTTGTTTCTTCAATGATTTTAGCCATTTCAGTACCATGACCGCTTAAATCACTTGTTCCTTCACCTGTAACATCGTAGCTTTCTTCTGCTCCGTTTACACCTGTATCAATTACTGCAACTCTTGTTCCTTTTTCGTTGTTTGTAATTTTGCTTACTGTATCAGAGCTTTCCTCATTGTCCTGTACTGATACCTTTAAGTCCTTGTTTACAGATATTTTTTTGATTTTAAGTTTTTCATATGCATTGTCTGAATTTTTTACGCTGTCAAACGTCACAAAGTATAAATCGTTAGACTTTATGATGTTCTTAACACCTTCAAGTTTTTTAATATCTTTCTTATTCTTTGCTGATACAATAATCTTGTTACTTGCTGAATTATCAGTAAGGGTATTGTATTCGGCAAGATTTATCTGTTGTGCAAAATCGCTGATTTTCACGTTTTTTTCGTCATTATAACGGATAAATCCAAGCGAAGTTATTATTAACGCAAGAGCAGCAATCATTACCACTCCTGTCTTTCTAATTCTGTTTTTCATTATTCCGCCTTTCTATCCTTCCTCTTGTCAAGCATTCTCTTAATCGTTAGGAATATGATTATGATTATTATTAATGTAATACCTATGCTTAGTGCCTTCTTATATTCCATTAACCATCTTGATTGCTTTTTCCTGACTGTTTCATTGTTTGTACTTTTTATTTCAGTTCTTACGCCTCTGACACAAAGCCTATGATCATTTATTCCATATGGTGTACACGTAAGTAAGGTCACGTAATCCTTGCCTTTCTCAATGTACAACTGGGATGTGTCGTCAGGATCAACCACGGTAATCTTATCAATCTTGTAGCAAATATTTTTACCGAGATAGTGAATGTAGAATATGTCTCCATAGTCCATCTTCTCCAAATCTGTAAACATCTTTGCGTTGTTAAGTCCTGAATGGGCTGCTATGACTGAATGAGTGCTTTCACCACCGATTGGTATGGAAGTTCCCTCAATGTGACCGGCACCTTTTTGTAATACATCATCACTTGTTCCGTGATATACCGGAAGATACACATTTATGCATGGTATTTCCACGTAGCACAAAATGTCATTTCCTATATTAAGCATCGACTCGTATTCCTTTAACAGAAATCTATGCTCATTATCCGGATCAAACGGATCTGTGATTACTACATCAGTTTTTACCAGGGACTCGTTGTACTCCCGAGCCCTGGCAATTAACTGTTCAATATTTGATTGTTCCATGTTCTGCACTTTTTTTTCATAAGTGCTAATTACCGAGGAATTGTGATGTTCGTTTATGGAATTTACTATGAAGGAATAAAACGCCATTACAATTCCAATGATTATTAATGTAATTGATAAAAACAATCTTCTTTTTTTCATTCTGTATTACGCTTCTTCTTTCTTTTTCTTGCCCTTACCATATGTAAGTCCTACTGCCATCATGGCAAAACCTGCAAGAGTAATTACGAATGTTCCCATTACACCTGTTGGAGGAATTGGGAAGCTCTTATTATTTTCTACAGATAATTTAACCAATGCGTTAGTTGAATCAACCTTTGAATCCATTGTTGCATTTAAAGCGTCAACCTTTGCTGATGCTGATGCATTCTTTGTGTAGATTACATTTGCATTAGGGTTAGCCTGACCTCTGACTGATGCAACGCTTGCTGTAATTGTTGCATCAGTCTTTTTGATGTCAACCTTGATGTCGTCCTTTAATAATGTGTATCCCTTGTCTGTTGCAATTTCTGTTAATGAATATGAATTTTCTTCCAATCCGTACACGTTAATTTTACCATTATTGTCCGGGCTGAATACTGTTGCATCATCTGCGTTTGTGGTTTCACCTGTTACATGATACTGTCCGTCTGATACCTTGTTTGCAACAAGATAGTAAGTTGCTGTCTGTCCGTCTGTCTGTCTTGATGTGTTCTTTGCAACGAACTGAACCTTTGTTGCATCACCATTGTTGTCTGAAAATGTCTTTGTTAAGTCGATTCCGTATGAATAAACCACTGCTTCATCCTTTAATACATCTTCATAAGTTGTGTTAGTTCTTGCATAAGTAAGAACTACATCATTGGCATTACCATTATCTCCCAATACCAAGTCGTCAGTACTCTTAACATTTGCACTGTAAGATACAACCACATACTTACCTGCATAATTTGGATTGATTTCACTTAATCCATCTTCTGTCATTGCAACAGTCATCTTGTTGTCCTGAACAGTTACAGTAAACTTGTTCTTATCCTGAGTCCAGGTAGCAACTGCCTTTGCTGTGTCGTTAATGTCTGCATCTGCCTTTGTGTCATACCAATAAAGAGTCACTGAATCCTTGTTATAAGTAAGACCTTTTGCAAGAGTATCCGCAAAAGTATACTTTGTGAAGTATGATGCCTTTGAGATGATTGCAGGAAGTTTTGAAGTAATTCTGTAGTCAGCAATGTCACCTTCTGAAACTGAAGCTGTGTCCTTTAAAGCATGTCCGTTATTTCCTTCAGAACTGTAATCATCATCGTCTGCCACCTTCTTATCAAGTGTAGGATAATCCGTCTGATTCTTTGGATAAACATTGATGTCGTACATCCAGTCCTGTCCGTCGACTGTTGTTGAAGGAATTGATACCATGAATGGATCTGTTGTGTATGTAACATCTTCAGGAACATATGTCTCAACTACCATATATAATCCAACTGGAAGTTTGTCAACTGATGTAACACCTGTTGAGCTTGTTTCTGTCATGTCCTTGCCACCATTGGCTTTAATGTAATCTTCCAATGTGTTCTTAGTTGCTGTATTGCTGTTTTCAAGTTTGTCCTTTAAGGCATCGTTGATCTCTGTTGAAGTATAGTAGTATGTACTATTCTTTGTAAGCTCTGCACTTGCTGTGTCAAGTCCTAAATCTCCAATGAGGTTAGTATCATTGAATCCGTATAAAACTCTTACACCAATTCCATTTGCAGTTGTCTTTGATTCAGTGTAGATGTCTGCTACCTTTAAGTAACTGAACACAACGCCCGGAATTGAATACTTCTGTAAATCTGTTTCTGCCTTTGTGTCACTCTTCCCATCGTTATTGAAAACGCTTGTATCTACTCCTGCCTTTGTTGCTGCTGTGATGTCATACTTATGAACTGTTAAGCTACCTGTCTTGGTAGTATCAATTGTGTCATAAGTGGCAGTTCCGTAATCGGCTGCTGATACTGCGGGTACCATTGTCATTGTCATCGAAGCTGCTATTGCAATACTTGTGACAACTTTAGTTAATTTTTTTTTCATTTGTCATATTCCTCCTATGCAAATTTTAATAAATATATAAAAAAAAGAAGAAACCGTCCTTCTGCGATTTCTTCTTTTTTATAGCTACTATGAAATTAAAAAAAGACAGCCTAAACTGTCATTGTAGTACATTTTTTAATACACTTTTCAAAAAACGTAAAATATCCCCCTAAAACAAACACCGAATCTGTCATCAATTCTGACAGTCCCTCCATAAAACATAAATCATCAACTTAGATTTAACACACAAAAAAATATACCATAGGTATAATATCATTTTTTCTTTAATAAATCAATCAATATGAAAAAAATGCTAAAAAAAACAGCATATACCTGGTATATAAAATACTAGGTATATGCTGTAGTGTTAATTGGCTAAATAAGGAATATTTATGCTACAAGATAGTAAACTCCATTTAGTGAAATTGTCTCTCTTACAGTCATTTTAAAAACTCCTTTACATTTCCATCTTCATCTAAAAATAAATCATCTGTTAATTCAAATTCGTATAGGAATAGCAATTTCTCATTAGTGTTGAGCTCTTTTGCAAAATCAGATTTTATTAAATCATAGTAATTCATACTTGTTTCTTTCTGTTTATTCAGAAATTCACTCATTGCTTTCTGTCTTAACGAATTTTCTGAAAAATATCTTGATTTATCTTTTAGTGTACTATCGAAAAGCATTTCCTGACAATTGGGACAATAGCCTGTTTTTACAAACTCTCGGCCAAACTTATCCAGTAAAGATATTTTATCCTGAATTGAACCGCCATATGCCACGTAATCAATTATCTGCTTTTCTTCTTCCTTAGTTATTTTCATGAAAAAAGTTTCATGACACATTGGGCATTTTTTTGTTATCAGTGTTTTATACATATTAAAAAACTCCTATTCTTAATTATTAAATTCTAAAATGGTTATTTTTTCTTTCAAAACAGTAGTTAATCACTAATGTAAGTGTGATTCTGTGTCTCTACGAATACTGTTGAATTTGCTACAAAATAATCCACAATTGGAGTTGTTAATATCCATCTTCCGTCTTCTAACAGTAATTTTGCCCTTTCTCCTTTTTTAATGCTATCCATCTCAGCACCCTTAATTTTAATTGTATCCATAATTATGTATTTCCTTTCTTGATTTTGATGTTTTGAAAATTGTCAAATTGTAGACATCTTAAACTTCAACTATTTCAATATCAAATAAATCTCTGTCATATTCACAACCATCTGATTCCCAATAATCGATGTAACTTTGGATTTTGTCGTTTGCTTCTTCCAAGGCTTCATCTTCGTCTTCATAAAAAGGCTTCTCTTCAAAGCAGCGGTCAACATGGCTATCACATAACCATCCACCATCATAATAAAGTTTCCACATATACATAATTTGTACCTCCTTAAACTCATGTTATTCATTATTTTCAACTTTTTCTCGTTTAGAAATTTCATTATTGATACTCTTAAGTTCGTTTATAAGATTCTTCCATATGATTATGAGGGATTCCACATTTTCATATACATAATCTTTACTTTTTAGAGTTATAATGTTTTCTTCAAAAAAAGCTCTTTCCTTAATTTGCAGTCTTTCCTTATGTTTTTTTAATGTTTCTAAAGATAATAAATTTCTTTCAAAATTGATTATTACATACAGACAACCGAACGCCCAAAAGAATCTATCTACTTTCTGATTCCATAAATCCCTGACTGTATATTCTTCAGGATATGTTTTCTCAGAATTTGAATAAGTTCCATCAATACTGCACTTATTGTCGCATTGAGCCAGTGCATATTCTTCAGTTATATCGTAATAAAAAACTCTTAAAGTCCATTCTTTCTGTTTCATTAGAAAGTCCTGCTTTTTTTCAAATAATTCTCCTAATAACATAAAAACCTCCTATTATATTGGGATGAACTTAATATTGCTATTTCATTTCAGAACTGCAGCCCAATCCCAAATTAAATTTCTTTTCTGCCATTTCTCTGAATGCTTCATATTCACTGGAAAAATCATTCCATGAAAGACCTTCTTCACTAAGAAGTCTTTCACATTCATTTCTTGACATTTCGTATCCTAAAGTTATTGTAATATATTTAGTTTCCGTTACTTTTTCCTTTCTATTAAAACAAAAATAAATATTATTTACACTTATACGTAAATAAATCCGTTATAATCCTTGAATGTTTGTTTATCGTCAACATAATGTATCTGGTAACAGGTATCAACATACAATATGCTAAAAATGAATCTCCATTGCAAAAATGCCAGAGTATAAGAAAACGATGAACCTTCGTCCCAACCTGTAAGCCAGGATATGACTTTTTGAGAAGAATCATACGAACTCCTTATACCATAGGGAAATATAAGCATTGGATATTTCAAAGCTTCAAGGCAATTTACATCAACCATACGTTTTTCAATCATATCGTTTAAATAAGGATTGTGAAAAATATTGAGAATAAATTCACTATCAGTATGAAAAGATATGTCTATTAAAAAGTCTAAAATGTCTTTATTTTCTGGTATTTTTAAATCAAAAAAAAGAGGAAGAATGGATTTCAAATTTTTTTCAACATCTTCCTTTGTTTCATTAACCATATATGAATAATCCATACTGTTTAATTGAATTAAATTCCATGACTTTAAATTTAAAAACAAAGTAGAGTATATGTAATCTACGTCACCCTCAAAGTAATTATTTTCCTCTTTATCCAAAAGAGCAAAATTATAACCTAATTTTTTCAACATAAAAATGATAAGATTATGTTTCATAATAGGCATTGTGCTATTTTCAACATCATATGCCAAATCATTTGCTTCGTTAGATACATCATATGGTTTTTTCAAAAAGCTTTCTAACAATTCTTTCTTCTCGTACAAATCCATAAATCACACCTTCAATTGACCATTTATGTAAGATAAATGTTTAACCATGTTAGTCTTGCAATCAAAAATAATCTGCCCTGTAGG
>ENA-ORTQ01002108-ORTQ01002108.1-human-gut-metagenome-genome-assembly--contig:-NODE-2108-length-18447-cov-11.965800_pt1 | contig 18447 bp, 9 predicted proteins | sample MGYA00241912_ERZ509188 | MGnify/ENA primary metagenome ERZ509188 (study PRJEB26280, sample SAMEA2338849) | human gut metagenome | biome: human gut; feature: human-associated habitat; material: faeces...
TGGTCATTACCGAGATCGGCGGCACCACCGGCGACATCGAGAGCCAGCCCTTCCTCGAGGCCATCCGTCAGGTAGGCCTCGAGCAGGGCAAGGAGAACTGCTGCTTCATCCATGTGGTGCTGGTGCCTTACATCTCCGGCTCCGATGAGTACAAGTCCAAGCCCGCACAGCACTCCGTCAAGGAGCTGCAGGGCATGGGCGTCAGCCCCGACATCATCATCCTGCGCGCCGACGGCAGCGTGGGCAGCGACATCCGCCGGAAGATCAGCACCTTCTGCAACGTCAAGCCGGAGTGCGTCATCGAGAACCTGACCATGCCCAGCCTCTACCAGTGTCCGCTGATGCTCCACACCGGCGGCCTCGACGACGTGGTGGTCAAGCAGCTGCATCTGGACGTTCCCCCCGCCGACCTCACCGAGTGGAAAGAGATGCTGGCCCGGATCGCCACCCGCAGCAAGACCTGCACCATCGCCCTCGTGGGCAAGTACGTCAAGCTGCATGACGCCTATCTGTCCGTCATGGAAAGCCTCTACCACGCCGGCTTCGAGAACGACAGCCAGGTGGAGATCAAGTGGGTCGAGAGCGAGGACCTGCCCGACCAGGCAGCCTGCAAGGAAGCCTTTGCGGACGTGGACGGCATCATCGTCCCCGGCGGCTTCGGCGACCGCGGCATCGAAGGCATGATACAGGCCGCACAGTACGCCCGCGAGAACGATGTTCCCTACTTCGGCATCTGCCTCGGTATGCAGATCATGGTCATGGAGTTCGCCCGCCACGTTCTGGGCTACGCCGACGCCAACTCCAGCGAGTTCACCCCCGAGGGTCATCACAACGTCATCGACCTGATGGCCGACCAGCAGGGCAATATCCCCAAGGGCGGCACCATGCGTCTGGGCAAGTACCCCTGCACCGTCCTGCCCGGCACCAAGATGGCCGAGTGCTACGGCCAGAGCGAGATCTGGGAGCGCCACCGCCACCGCTACGAGTTCAACAACGACTACCGTCAGGAGATGCAGGACGCCGGTCTGGTCATCTCCGGCACCAGCCCCGACGGCCGCCTTGTGGAGACCGTGGAGCTGCCGGGCCGTGACTTCCACCTCGGCGCACAGTTCCACCCCGAGTTCAAGAGCCGTCCCAACCGCGCACATCCCCTGTTCAAGGGCTTCATCGCAGCGGCGCTGAAGTTCAAGAAGGGCAAGATGGGACACTGAGAGGTTGTACGAAGGCAAACCTGACCCTAAACCCAAAAGCACCCGCTTTCCACATCACTGTGGAGAGCGGGTGCTCTTTTTGCTAGGATGCTATGTAGCCGTGCTTACTTGCTGGCCTTCGTGGTCTTCTTACGGGTAGCGGTCTTGCGGGCAGGCTTTGCAGCAGGAGCGGCCTCGGCGGGCTTTTCCTCGGGCTTGGCGGGTGCGGCTTCAGCCTTTGCCGCAGCGGACTTCGCAGCAGTCTTGGCGGCGATCTTCTTTGCCGCAGGCTTTCTGGTGGTCTTCTTCACAGCAGGTGCAGCCTTTTCCTCAGCCGGCTTTTCCTCGGCGGGAGCAGCGGCCTCGGCCTTGACCTCAGCGGGCTTTTCCTCCGCCTTGGGGGCGTGCTTTGCGCGGTCCTTCACCTCGGAGATGGTCCACAGCTGGTCCTCGCCGGCAGTCTCCTGCCAGATCTGGAGCACAGCGCCGTCCGCAGTACCCATGCCCACGGTGTCGATGCACTTGCCGGCAGCCCACATGGAGCGCAGGCGGACGGTGCCGGCCGGGGTGGGCTCCATCTTCCACATCTGGGAAGTGCCGCCCACGTCCTCCCACAGGTGGAGCCAGGTGCCGTTTGCGGTGCCGGTCATCATCAGGTCGATGAGCTTGCCGGAAGCGCGGTTGCGGATACGGTAAACGCCGTCGCCCTCGCGGACGAAAGCCCACTCCTGCTCGGGCTTGCGCTCGTACTTGCCCAGACGGATGTTGCCGCCGTCCTTGACGCTCTCCACAGCCTGAATGACGCTGCCGGTCTTGGCGGCGATGGTGTAGAAGCGGTCTGCTTCAATGATAGTCTGTGCCACAGATTTCATAAGATTTTCCTCCGTATCCCGGGGCAGGATCTCCCCGGAACTCTTCTCTGCGCTGTTTTTTGTCTTCGCGCTTTTGTTTCTTTCTATAAATTATACCACTTGACGTGATTTTCTACAAGCAATTCGACCTTTCTTTGGCAAATTTGCCAAAAGGCATTCCATTTTCTCCTGCTTTTGCACTCAATACCCTAACTTTTTGAGGCAACGGCGACGACCGCCGCCAGCGGCGGAAACAGGGAGGAGCTGTTGGGGCCGCGGCCAGCAGGATGCAAGCGACAGCGCGGCAGGCGCTGGGAGCCGCAACCCGGTCACCGTATCTGAGGAGAAAGCTTCCACCGTGCCTGCCCGCACTGCTGTCTCGACATTTCCCCCGATCTGCGCTATACTTATTATATATCTGCATTTTACCCGTTCTTTGCACAAAGAGCGGTATTTTCTTTGATTTCCGAAAGTGAGGTATCACTTCATGCCGTCTTCCCCCCGCACCGCATCCGACGCCGCCGAGCTGGAGCGCAGCAGGCTCCAGTTCGAGAAAATGACCCAGACCCCCGTGCCGAAGCTCATTCTCGGCCTCGCGGCCCCCACCATCCTGAGTATGCTCATCACCAGCATCTACAATCTGGCCGACACCTTCTTTGTGGGCCAGCTGTCCACCAGCGCGTCGGGCGCGGTGGGCGTCGTGTCGAGCCTGATGGCCATCATTCAGGCCCTCGGCTTCATGCTGGGCCACGGCGCGGGCGGCATCATCAGCCGCAGCCTCGGCAGTCAGGACACCCATGCGGCCACAAAGTTCGCCTCTACCAGCTTCTTCACGGCGCTGACCTTCGGCGCAGTGCTGGCCGTTCTCGGTCTCGCTACCCTGCCCGACTTCATGATGCTGCTGGGCAGCACCAACACCATCCTGCCCCACGCCTGCGCCTACGCGCGGCCCATCCTCATCGCGGCCCCGCTCATGATGTCGAGCCTCGTGATGAACAACATCCTCCGCTACGAGGGCAAGGCCAGCTTCGCCATGATCGGCCTCGTCACCGGCGGTGTGCTCAACATCGTGCTGGACCCCGTCTTCATCTTCGGCCTCGGCATGGGGACCGGCGGCGCAGGCACGGCCACCGCTCTGAGCCAGAGCATCAGCTTCTGCATCCTGCTTTCCATGTTTCTGCAGGGCAAGACCGTCAGCCGATTCCGCATCACCCAGGTCACTCGCAGCGCCCGGGACTTCGGGCAGATCTTCTTCAACGGTGCGCCCAGCTTCGGCCGTCAGGGCCTGAACAGCATCGGCAGCATGCTGCTGAACGTCGCCGCCCGCAACTACGGCGACGCTGCCGTGGCCGGCATGAGCATCGTGTCCCGCATCTTCCAGTTCGTGCTGTCGGTGGCTATCGGCGTCGGACAGGGCTTGCAGCCTGTAGCGGCCTTCAACTACGGTGCCCGCCGCTTTGCCCGGGTGCGGAAAGCGGCCATCTTCACCATCTCGACGGCTTTCGTCTTTATGGCGGTGCTCAACTCCCTCTGCTGGTTCAACGCCGAGCCCCTCATCCGCCTCTTCCGCGACGACCCCGAGGTCACCGCCGTGGCTCTGCCCGCCCTGCGGTATCAGTGCGTCGCCATGTTCTTACAGCCCGTCATCATCGTGACGAATATGATGTTCCAGTCCATCGGCAAGTCGGGCCGGGCTACCTTCCTCGCCTGCTGCCGTCAGGGCGTCTGCTTCATCCCGCTCATCCTCACCCTGCCCCGCATCGGGGGCCTGAGTGGCATCGAGCTGTGCCAGCCCATCGCCGATGGCCTCACCTTCTGCATCTCGGTGCCTTTCCTGCTGCCCTTCCTGAAGGAATTGAAGGAACAGGGAGACGAAAAATAAGCTTGTCATAAAACTGTAACCAGGCCCGGCCACATTTTTGCAATGAAATGTCTGGGTCTTTCGTATATACTATAGATGGGAAAGTCAAATTCTGGGAGACTGTGAGGTGTTTCTATGAAGACCACTCTGCTTCGACTCAGCCGCCGCGCCGCCTGCCTCGTGCTGGCGGGCGGGCTGCTGACGAGCTGTTCGCTGCTGCCTGCGGCGTCGCCCCGGCACGAGGGGACGGCGGCATCGCAGGCTCCGCAGTATTACAGCGACGCATGGCTCAGCGACGACTCGCTCCACTACGTCTACTCTTACGTCGGGAACGGCGGCGGCACCATCCTCCGGGGCGGCAGGGTGCTCTACAAAGCCAGCAGCTCCGACAGCATCCAGCTGCTGAAGGACACCCTCACCGGCGAGACGGGCCACTACCTCGTGGCCCACTCCACCCCCGGCACGGAGGAGCGCACTTCCACCCTTTACGACGCCGACGGCAATGCCGTCATGACCTTTCCCTATGCGGTGAACGCCACCCTCTCGGGCGGGCTGCTCATCCTGCGGGACGATGCCGACGTCTGGGCTTTCGAGAGCGGCACCACCGGCGGCACTCGGGTGTACGACCTCGCCACAGGCGCCCAGCTTCCCGTGCCGGAGACGGCCCTTGACTGTCTCGTGGTGGATGAGGGCGGCCAGCGCCTCATCTTCAACTGCTACGACCTGCCCGAGGGCCTTACTTACGCCTACGACGACCCCGACCAGCCGCTCCACCAGTACGTCCTCATCACCGACCGGGAGGGCAATGTGCTGATGCGGGAGGACGGCTGCACAGCCAGCTCCCTCGCATCGTACCGCGGCGGCTTTGCCGACTGGCTCGATTTGAGCTGGTTCCGCGGCTCAGACTGGGGCATCGCCCGCGAAGCCCTCTACAACGTCACCACCGGCGAACTGCTCACCGGCGAAGACGACAGCGCCGTCTCGGCCTGCGGCGTGGGCGTCGCCTGTCTTCAGAGCCGTCAGGACAGCCGCTCCATCCTCTACGATTTGAACGGCGGCGAGGCCGTGGAGCTGGGCCGCTTCGACTGGGCCGTGAACACTTACACCCCCGGCTGCGTCGTCCTCTCCGGCAGCGATGACCCGGACAGTCCCTACACCCTCATCGACCTCGCCAGCGGTGAGAGCATCGGCGTCCAGCGAAGAGACACGGACTACCGCTCCGGCAACGTCGCTGTGCTGACGACGGACAACATCCTCAAGGTCTACGACGGCACCACCGGCGCGCTGCTGACCGACGTGGAGGCAGCGCCCGTAGAAGAAGCACAGTACATCAGCGTGACGGCCCTGCCCGACGGCTACGCCCTGCTGCAGTACGACGACGAAAACTACAACACCATCGCCATCCAGACCTACGGCGGAGAGGGTCTGCTCTGGTCGTCCGCCGGTGAGGCCCAGCAGTACACCTACGCTTCCTACCTCACCAGCACCGCCAGCGGCCCTCTGCTCACAGCCTGCCGGGACAACCGTGACGGCAGCAGCCTCTACGATGTGCTGGACATGGAGGGCAATCTGCTTCTCCGCCGCCTCGGCAGCTGTTACAGCCCGGACGACCTGCCCGACGACTGCTTTATCGCGCGGCAGGGCTTCGACTACGGCCTGATGGACTCCACCGGCCAGTGGCTCTACCGCGAAAGCATCTTCTCCTCCCCCAGCGACGACGCTGGCGGGGGCTACCTGTACTGACACGGAGGATTTTGATATGAAAGAGATGATCTCCCGCCGCAGCTTCCTGCACGTGATGGGCCTCGGCTTCGGGGCGGCGATGCTCACCGCCTGCAATACCGGCACGGCGGACTCCCCCGCCGACTCTCCGGCGGCGTCCGTCCCCGACCCGGACACGCCCGTCCCCTTCCTGACCGAGGACGAGTTCCCCCGCCTCGACGGCTCCACGGCCTGCATCCCCCTGATGGCCCAGATGAAGGCCGACGTCACCGGCATGGACCTTCTCGAGGCCCAGACCAGCATCACCGTCAGCACCACGGCCTATGCGTGGGAGAACTTCGGCCTCTGGTCCCGCAGCGACAGCGAGGACTACGGTGCACAGCTGCTCATCGTCTACGAGGCCCCCGAGTACGTCAAGGAAGAGCTGGCCGAGGCCGACGCAAAGCTCGAGCAGAAAGCCATTGGCCGGGACGCGCTGGTGTTCATCGTCAACGAAGAGAATCCCGTCCAGAGCCTGACCCAGCAGCAGCTGCGGGATATTTATGCGGGCCGCATCACCAGCTGGAAGGACGTGGGCGGCGTGGACTCCCCCATCGTGGCGTTCCAGCGGGGCGTGGACTCGGGCAGTCAGACCCTCTTCAAAAAGCTGCTCATCGACAAGGGCGACGGCCAGCTGATGGCCGCGCCCACCGAGCTTGCCCCCGCCGACATGGGCGGCCTCGTGGACAGCATCGCCGAGTACAACAACTCCGCCAACGCCATCGGCTTTTCGGTCTACTACTACATCGACCAGATGTACTCGAAGCCCGGCCTCCGCCTGCTGGCCGTGGACGGCGTGACCCCCGGCAATGACACCATCGCCGATGAGAGCTACCCGCTCTGCAACGAGTTCTACGCAGTCGTCCACGCGGACGCTGCCCCCGACAGCCCCCAGCGGAAGGTCTACGACTGGCTGGACACCGATGAGGGACGCAGGTGCATCGAGAAGGCGGGGTATGTAGCAGTGGATTAAACCTCTCCGTCATCGCTGCGCGATGCCACCTCCCCTACCGAGGGGAGGCCTTGGCATTTCGTGAAGCTTCGCCTCTTCGCCAGAGGCTCCCCTACCAGGGGCAACGGCGACGACCGCCGCCAGCGGCGGAAACAGGGAGTCGCTGTTGGGGCCGCGGCCAGCAGGATGCAAGCGGCAGCGCAGCAGACGCTGGGAGCCGCAACCCGGCCTTGTCTGCGAAGCAGACTGAGAGGTTGTACAAAGGACAGCCTGCCAATTATACAAAAGCGTCCCCGGGATTTTTTCCGAGGACGCTTGCTTTTTATTACACCACCAAACACCACAGCGGCGTCGTGATGAGCGACAGCACCGTGGAGATGGCCGTACACTTGCTGGCGAAGGTGGAGTCTGCGCCGTACTTCTCGGCGAGGATGGTGGTAGTGCCGCCCATCGGCATACCGGCCAGAACGACGGCCACGCCGGTGGCCAGCTGGCCCACATGGGCCGCGCGGCATCCCACCAGCACCACCAGCGGCATCAGGAAGAGCCGGATGATGCAGTAGATGATTGCGTCCTTGTCCAGCAGCGGGTGAAGGTCGCGGCTGCCGATGATGGCCCCGATGAGGAACATCGACATGGTCATGTTGCAGCTGCTGGTACACTGGACGGCCTTGCCGAGGAAGGTGGGCAGCTGCCACTGGGTCAGCATGATGACCATGCCCACGAACACCGACGCGATGCAGGGGTGGGTGATGGTCTTGCGGAGCACTGCGAGGCGGTGCTTTTTCTTTTCCTCGGGCGTGGCGGGGGCGGCGTCCTGCATGAAGTAGGACACCCCCACCGACCACATCACGATGCGCTGGGGGATGAGGTAGAACGACGTCAGCAGCAGCCCCACCCCGCCGAAGAGCCCCTCCGCCAACGGGCTTCCGAGGAAGCCCGCGTTGGAGCAGACCGTGCCGTACTGCATGACGGCCTTCCGCGCGAAGGGGTAGCGGTTGTAGCACACCGCGCAGACGACGCCGTAGAGCACCTGCAATAAAATCGACAGGATGAGGATGTCCCGGGTACTGCGGAAAATTTCCGCGTTGAACTCGATGCGGAACGACTGGATGATGTTTGCAGGCAGGATGATGAAGAGCAGCAGGTCGGTCAGACAGGCGCGGCCCTGGTCGGTGATGAGCTTTTTCTTTGCCAGAAAAACGCCGATGGCCAGCAGAAGCATCATCTGCGCCTGCAGGTCCAGCATGGTGGAAAATTCGGGCATGGTATCCCCTTTCATTTGGACGTTCTTTGCTTAGCTGAACCAATTATAATCGCGTGATGAGCCGATTTCAATACCTGCGCCCCGCCGTGCGGCATGATTTTTCTGCATACCTTGCAGAAAAAGAGGCCAAGACCCATTCTGTCAGGTCTTGGCCTCTTTCCTGTTTCCTTTATAGGCCGAACAAATCGGCGTGTGTGCCGGTGCGGTACAAATACAACTCCGTATCTGTCTGGTAGTAGATCAGCAGCCAATCCGGCTGTATATGACATTCCCTATGGGGAATGTAGCTACCCGTCAAGCTGTGATCTCTATTCTGTGGCGGGAGCTGTTCAGGAACGGCCAGTACATTGACGACCTGCTGAAGCAAAGCCATATTGTAATGCCGCTTCTGGCACACTTTCAAATCTTTCTTAAATCTAGTGGAGTATTTTACTTCAAGCACTTTCATCCTCCAGCAACGAGCTGATCAGATTTTCAACCGGCCCATTGTAGGTATGACCACCGCCGTTGTCCAGTTCTTCAAAGGCTTCCAGCGTGTCGGCATTCGGTGTTTCACTTTCATCCGGAATAGCAGCCCCCTGCAAGTAGGCAATAATATACGGCAGCTTGTTTTCCGGCACTTGGTCAATCAAGCTCTTCGCCAATTCTCTTGTACTCATAACACACCCATCCTTTCGTGTAAAGTTTCAGGCTTATAAGTATTATAGCACTTTTTTCTTTATTGAACAGTCCTGCGTACCTTTTCCCAAAAAGCAAAAGCCCCACGACACACGCCGCTTTTCAGCGGTATATCGTAGGACTTTTTGGAGCTGGTGACAGGAGTTGAACCTGCAACCCACTGATTACAAATCAGTTGCGCTGCCATTGCGCCACACCAGCGAGTATCGTTTGCACAGGGTACTTTAGTAGAATACCAGAAACCGCCCCGCTTGTCAATATCTTTGTCTGCCCCCGGCCCCGCTGTCGGCCCATGCAGCGCTATCGTCAGGGCGTTTCAAGACATCTGCGGGACGTTTCAAGACATCCGAGGGGCGATTCACGCACAAAAAACGGCGATTCACGCAGATTTGTTCACATTATGGCCGGAATGTGGTAGAATAAATCAGATTCAACATTTATGCTTCTTCCACAAGCTCCTGCCGCTTTGTTGGGAGCTTCTGTGCAAAACTCACACTTTTCAGAGGAGGTTTCTATGATCTCTTATCGCAAGCTTGCAATGCGCGTTCTGGGGCATCCGCTGCGGGTGCCGACACCCCCCCCCGGCCCACGTCCCACCGGGTGACGGCGCTGGCACTGACAGCCGCAATGGTGGCCGGCATGGCCGCACCGGCGTATGCGGATGTCTATTACATAGGCGATGGTAACATCACCATCACCAAAGACGAAAGCGGCACCTATGTCAAGCACTCGGGAAATGATACTGCTACAAAGGACAACGACGGCAAGATCGTCATCAAGGGCGGCAAGCGCTCAGAGGATACCCCCGCCCCCGGCGGCGGCTCTTCTGAAGGCACCACCCCCGCAAAGTCTCCCGCCAAATCCATGTCGGCCACGCCCCCATCAGAAGACAGCGAAAACAATGACATGGTCTACCTCGGCGACACCAAGGGCAGCGGCGAGGAAAACAAGAACCAGACCAACAACAACACCACCACCGGCGGCGAGGAAAACAAGAACCAGCCCAGCAGCACCACCGGCGGCGAGGAAAACGAGAATCAGACCGGCGGCACCACCGGCGGCGAGGAAAACGAGAACCAGCCCAGCGGCACCACCGGCGGCGAGGAAAACGAGAACCAGCCCAGCGGCACCACCGGCAACGAGGAAAACGAGAACCAAACCGGCGGCACCACCGGCGGCGAGGAAAACGAGAATCAGACCGGCGGCACCACCGGCGGCGAGGAAAACGAGAACCAGCCCAGCGGCACCACCGGCGGCGAGGAAAACGAGAACCAGCCCAGCGGCACCACCGGCAACGAGGAAAACGAGAACCAGACCGGCGACAGCCCTGTGCTGGGAAGCCAGCTCACGTACACCGGCGCATCCCTCAATGTCGCCGACGCCAATGACGACGAAGAGACCCGGGACGAATCGACCACGGTCTTGAAGCGTGCTGCGGAAAACTTCAAGAACACAGCCGAAAACGTCACCAACTACGTCATCAAAATCATCAACAAAGCCACAGGCAATGACAACACCCTCAACGTGACGCTGGAGAATGTCAACATCGATGTCAGCCGCGAGTACAAGGACGCCGCCCTCAGCGTCGAGGGCGAGGGCAACACGAAAATCACGCTCGTGGGCAGAAATACTCTCACCAGCGGCAACTACCATGCCGGCCTCGAGCACAACGAAAAGAGCGATGGTGGCAAGGACACCGGCACACTGACCATCACATCCGGAAATACCGATGGCAACAACACCGGCAGCCTGACTGCCACAGGCGCCGGTTGCGCTGCTGGCATCGGCAGCGTCTGGAACACCGGCAACTATAGCGACAGTGGCGCCGGCGACATTGAGATAACAGGCGGCGACATCACCGCCATCGGCGCCTCCGATGGTGCCGGCATCGGCAGCGGTTGCAAAGCTACCGGCAAAACCAATATCACCATCAGCGGCACTGCCAAAATCGAGGCGCAGACCGAGCAGGGCGGCGCCGGCATCGGCAGCGGCGCGAACTCCTCCGGCACTACCACCGTCAACATCACCAGCGGCACCGTAAAAGCCCAGGGCGGCGACTATGGTGCCGGCATCGGCGGCGGTGACAACAGCAGAAATACCAATATCACCATCTCTGGCGGCACCATCGAGGAGGCCGTGGGTGGCAGCACCGGCGACGGCATCGGCGGCGGCAACAATAGCAGTAATATTACCGTCACGATTCAGGGCGGCACCATCAAAAAAGCGCAGGGCGGCAAAGGCAACTTTTACGCCGGCCACGGCATCCACAGCGACAGCACCCTGAACATCTCCGGCGGCACCATCGAAAACGCGCAGGGCGGCAACGGCAAATATTACGGCGGCCACGGCATCTACAGCGACAGCACCCTGAACATCTCCGGCAAGGCCTTCATCCAGAACGCCAAGGGCGGCGACGGCGGCACCGAAGGCGGCAGCGGCATCCGCAGCGACAGCACCCTGGACATCTCCGATCAGGCCTCCATCCAGAAAGCCACCGGCGGCGAAAGCCAATCTACCGGCGGCAGCGGCATCTACAACCACGGCAAGCTCACCATCTCCGGCGGCACCATCGGAACCGCACAGGGCGGCGAAGGCAAGAGCAGCGGCAGCGGCAACGGCGGCCACGGCATCTATAGCAAGACCATGGAGATCCTTGGCGGTATCATCCAAAAAGCCATCGGCGGCAATGCCAACGGGAACACCTGCACCGGCGGTAGCGGCATCCACAGCGACGGTACTCTCACCATCTCCGGCGGCACCGGCGGCGCAGGCATCGGCAGCGGCTCGAACTCCTCCACGGCTACCACCATCAACATCATCGGCGGCACCATTAAAAATGCCACGGGTACGGATGGCGGCGCGGGCATCGGCGGTGGCCGCGGAGCCGGTGCCACCGTCACCATCTCGGGCGGCACCATCGGCTCGTGGGACCGTGGCACCCAAACTGCCAATAAGAATGATGGCGCGTTCAGCAGCGGCGGCGCAGCCATCGGCGGCGGCGCGGGAGCCTCCGACGACACCACCGTCACCATCTCGAAGGTCCTCATCCATAACGCCGAGGGCCGGGACGGCGGCGCAGCCATCGGCGGCGGCAAAAACTCTTCCGGCGCGGCCAATGTCAACATCTCCAGCGGCGAGGTCCACGCTTCCACCGGCTCCGGCAATGGCGGCGCAGCCATCGGCGGCGGCAAAAACTCTTCCGGCGAGACCAAGGTCAACATCACTGGCGGCAAGGTCAACGCTTCCACCGGCTACGGCAATGGCGGTGCCGGCATCGGCAGCGGCAAAGAGTCTTCCGGCGCGACCAACATCGAGATCACCGGGGATGCGCTCGTGTCCGCAGGTAGCAGCGGCGGCGCAGCCATCGGTTCGGGCAAATTCTCCACCGGCGAGACGACCATCAACATCCACGATACGACAGCCGGAAAGGGTGTCAAAAGTGCTTTTGCCTACGTCGGTGCCGGCATCGGCAGCGGTCATTACGCCAAGGGCAAAACTTACGTCACCATCAGCAACGCGTCTGTGAGCACTCTGGAGTCCTCCAATGCTTCTTACACTAATGCCTCGGGCGCAGGTATCGGCACCGGCTACGGCTCTCAGAGCAACGCCGACATCACGATAGAACGCAACAGTACAGTAAATGCCGTCGGCGGCAGCGGCGCAGCCATCGGCAGCGGCAGTGAAGGAGACGTCTTCAGTCCTCCTACAGGTGATCCGAACACCTTCAAGACCATTATCCGTATCACTGACAGCAACGTCACAGCCTCCAGCGGCCCCAGTGCAGCCATCGGCAGCGGCAGCTATTCTACCAACGCCACGGAGATCCACATCAACGGCGGCAAAATCAAGGCTTCGAATTATTCTGGTTCTGCCATCGGCAGCGGCGATAGCGCCAAGGGCAAGACCGGCATCTACATCACCGGCAGCAATGTCACAGCCACGGCAGACATCGGCACAGGCATTGGTTCCGGTACCAGTTCTTCCGGAGAGACCACCATTGATATTTCCGGCGGCACTGTTACGGCCATGGGCGGCGGCGACGGCTACGACGGCAGCGCGGGCATCGGTGCAGGCAGTCACTCCACCGGCGACACCCACATCACTCTCCGCGACGGCGTGACCGTTGTTGAGGCCAAAGGCGGCGGTAATTCCAGCCATGGCGGCGGCGGTGGCGCAGGCATCGGCAGCGGCAATAGAGCCAAGGGCAACACCGACATCCTCATCAAGGGTGCAACAAAAGTTACTGCCAAGGGCGGCTCCACCGCTGCGGGCATCGGCAGCGGCAACGGCAGCAACGGCAGCACCATCATCAACATCGAGGGCGGCACTATCACGGCTGAGGGCGGCGGCAAAGAGAACGGGTCCTGCCAGGCTTCCGGTGCCGGCATCGGCGCAGGCGGCAACACCCTTAATAAGACCATCATCAACATCAAGGGCGGCGAAATCACGGCCACGGGCGGCGTCAGCCTTGACTCTCGCAATCACTCCGACAAGTGGCTCAGCGGCGCAGGCATCGGCTCCGGCTCCAGCGTCTCCGGCGAGACCGAGATCAATATCTCCGGCGACAGCACCATCAAGAGCGCTTCGGGCGGCAAATACGGCGGCGCAGGCATCGGCAGCGGCAGCGGTGACACCAAAAACGACAGCAAGAAGGGCGCTGTCACCATCAACATCACCGACGGCACCATTGAAAAGGCCGAGGGCAAGGACGGCGGCGCCGGCATCGGTTCGGGCTATTACGGTCGCTCTTCCACGGTCAACATCTCCGGTAACGCCGAACTCAAAGACGTCAAGGGTGGCAATCTCGCTGCCGGCATCGGCTCAGGCTATGACTCCGACAAGGTGGACGTCGTGATCGACGGCGGCACCATCAAAGCAACGGGCGGCGATTCCGCTGCCGGCATCGGCTCGGGCCTTAATAGCCGCAGCAGCGTGACCATCAAGAGCGGCACGGTCAACGCCACCGGCAACGGCACCGGTGCCGGCATCGGCGGCAGCGACAACAACAACTCCAGCAGTATCACGATAACCGGCGGCACCATCATCGCCAACGGCACCGGCGAAGCCCCTGCCATCGGCAACGGCAGCGTCTCCATCAGCAATACCGGCGTCGAGAATGCCGGTGCCGAGCTGGACATCACCGCAAACGCCCCCGACGCCGCCAATGCCATCCAAAGCAACGACGGCAAGACGCTGGACAAGGTCATCAGCCTCATGGAAAACGGCAAGAAGGGCCTCGTGAAGCTCGTAGAGAGCGGCACCGACAGCCTCTCGCGGCTCTTCCACAACGGTGTCTACGCGGCCAGCCATTCCACTTCTCACTCCCCCGACCGCGTAACGCCCGAGATGAGTGAGGCAGAAAAGGCCAAGTACGGCGACATCGCTTCCGTCCACAACTGGAGCAGCGTCCGTCAGGAGCCGAACTGCGGCAAGGACGGCTACATCGAATACACCTGCATGGTGGACCACTGCGGCACCACGTTCCGTCACACTCTCCCCGCCACCGGCCAGCACACCTGGAACGAGGGTGTCGTCACGAAGGAGCCCACCTGCACTGAGCTGGGCGTGCGCACCTTCACCTGTACCGTCTGCCACAATACCCGGACTGAGGACATTGAGGCCCCCGGCCACGAGTACGGCGAGTGGGTCATTGACCGGGACGCTACCTGTGTCAAGGAAGGCTCCAAACACCGTGACTGTGTGCGCGGCGACGCTACCCAGACCGAGAGCATCCCCGCCACCGGCCAGCATCAGTGGAAAGTCCTCTCCACGACAGCGGCTACCTGCGGCCAGGACGGCACCGTCACCTACCAGTGCGAGGTCTGCAACGAGACGAAGACCGAAACGCTCAACGCCACCGGCCAGCACAGCTACGGCGCGGGCGTCGTGACCAAGGCCGCGACCTGCGCCGAGCCGGGCATCATGACCTATACCTGCGTCGTCTGCAGCGACAGCTACACCGAGAGCATCCCGGTGGATAAGAGCACCCACAAGTGGGATGCAGGCGTCGTCACGAAGGAGCCCATCTGCACTGCCGACGGCGTGCGGACCTTCACCTGTTCCGTCTGCGGCGATACCCGGACTGAGGCCATCAAGGCCCTCGGCCACGAGTACGGCGAGTGGGTCATCGACCGGGACGCTACCTGTGTCGAGGAAGGCTCCAAGCACCGTGATTGCATCCGTGGCGACGATACCCAGACTGAGGCCATCCCCGTCAGCAAGACCCACACCTTCGGCGAGTGGGTCATCACCAAAGAGCCCACCTGCACCGAGAAGGGCGAGCGCCAGCGCAGCTGCACCATCAGCGGCTGTGTCGTCACTGAGACGGAGGAGCTGTCCGCCCTCGGCCATCAGTGGAGCGACTGGACGCCTGTCAAAGGCGACAGCAGCCGCGAGTACCGCATCTGCGAGGTCTGCAATGAGGTGGAGTACCGCGATGTCTCCCACAACAGCGACAGCAGCATCTCCACCGGTCTGCGTGTCCTCGACCCGGCCCAGACCAATATCATCCAGAACGTCCAGCTGGTCCAGCTGAGCCAGATCAACCATACTCTCTACATTTATGTCGCTCAGGAGACGGCGTCCCTGCAGGGCGACCTTTCCGATTTGACCGACCTCCGCTCTGAGAACATCAAGACCGTTGTCTTCTCCACCGTAAGCTGCACTTCTACCCTCTCCCTCTCCGATGTTGCAGCCCTCGGTGCGGGCAGCACACCTTTCGCCCTCAGCCACAGCGGTTCCACCGCCACCTTCACCGTGGGCGGCGCAGACCACTCCGCACTGCTGAGGTAAGCAGATTACCATCCTCCATTCCTTCCACATAACGACCAAGGCCCCCGCAGTTCTGTTCCAAACTGCGAGGGCCTTGGCGTTTTATTCTGATAAAATCTTACTTCAGCTCCCGCTGTACGGCAGCGAAGTCCTCGAGGGTCAGGGCCTCAGGGCGGATGCGGGCGTCGAAGCCCGCCGCCTCGATGGCCGCGATGACCTTATCTTTCGGCAGGCCGAGGCCGCTGGCGATGGCGTTGGCGGCGGTCTTACGGCGCTGGCCGAAAGCGGCACGGATGAGGGCGAAGTAGCCGTCCTCGTCCTCCACCTGTACGGCGGGAGTGGGGCGGATGTCCATCCGCACAACGGCACTGGTGACTTTCGGGGCAGGGTAGAAGCTGCCCGGCGCGGCGGTGAACATCAGTTTTGAGGTGGCGTAGTAGCTCACGGCACAGCTGATGGCGCTGGACGCCCGGGTGCCGGGGGCAGCGGCCAGACGGTCGGCGGCCTCCTTCTGCACCATGACGGTGAGGTTCTGGATGGGCAGGCGGTCGCCCAGCAGCTTCATGACGATGGGGCTGGTGATGTAGTAGGGCAGGTTGGCGCAGACAGCCACCGGCATCCCGGGAAACTCCTCTTCGATGAGGGCGCGGAGGTCTACTTTCAGAACATCCTGCAATACCAGCTTGAAGTTATCCACGCCCGCCATGGTCTCGGCCAGCAGGGGCGGCAGGCGCTCGTCCACCTCGATGGACACCACCTTGGCAGCGCGCTGGGCCAGCTCTTTGGTCAGCACGCCGATGCCGGGGCCGATCTCCAGCACGCCCCAGCTCTTATCGACGCCGCTGGCGTCCACGATCTTGGGCGGCAGGCCGGGATTGATGATGAAGTTCTGTCCAAAGCCCTTGGAGAGCGCGAAATCGTATTTTTCGCACAGGGTGCGGATAACGGAGAGGTCGGTCAGCTCCGGCATAGTGGTTTTCCTTTCTGTTGCAACCCTCTCAGCCGCTCGCGCGGCAGCTCCCCCAAAGGGGGAGCCACTGGCGTGTCGGTCAAGTCCATACTGGATGAGAAGGTTTTCTATTTCTGGAACGATAGTGCCCTGCTGTTCAGGGCAGACACAGCTTAACAAAATACAAGTCCAGAAGTGGCTGCCCTCTGTAGCAGGGCACTGTCGTTTACGTTATATTCAGCTTTTAGTAAGCAAACTAAAGTGGCCCGGCTCGCCAGTGCCTCTCCCTCTGGGAGCAACGGCGACGACCGCCGCCAGTGGCGGAAACAGGGATGAGCTGTTGGGGCCGCGGCCAGCAGGATGCGAGCGACAGCGAAGCAGACGCTGGGAGCCGCAACCCGGGCAGTGGCACCGAAGGTGACGGAGAGGGTCACTGCGCACTTGCAGCGTCCTGCTCCCCTTCTGCACCGGCCTCGGAGGAAGCCTCTGCCTCCCCTGCGGCCTCGCTGGAAGCGGTGCTCTCGGCTGCGGCCTCCGAAGAGGCTGCGGCGGAGTCGGCGGCGATGTCAGCGTCGTTCACGCCGCCCACGGTGGTGACACCGGTGAGCTGCTGTGCGGTGCTGACGGCGCGCTGTATCTGCGGGTCCGTGTCGAGGGTGTAGTCATAGTAGCTGGCCTGCTCGTCGGCAGTCAGCGGGCGCTCCACGTCCACGGTCAGGCCGGTGCCGTCGAAGCAGGAGCCATCGCCGCAGATGAGCTTTGCCACCGTGACCACGACAGCGCTGCCGTCCGAGAGGCGCTGGGGGCTGCTCTGGATGGTGCCTTTGCCCATCGTGGTGCTGCCCACGAGGCGGGTGCCGCACAGGGTGCGCAGGCTGGACGCAAAGAGTTCTGCCGCGCTGGCGGTGTTCTCGTTTACGAGGCAGACGGTGGGCTGGCTGATGACCGAGTCGCCGGTGCTGCTGCCCAGCAGGGTGCGGTTGCCTGCCTTATCCTCAGCGTAGGCCAGCACGCCTTCCGGCGCGACGAGTTCGATGCAGCTGATGGCGTCATCAAGGATGCCGCCGCCGTTGTCGCGCAGGTCGAAGATGAAGCTCTGGGCGCCGCTGGCGGTCAGGCTGCGGAGCGCAAAGTCCAGCTCACTGGGGGTGGAGTTGTCGAACTGCCAGATCTTGATATAACCCACATTGCCCTGCACCAGCGCGGAATCGACGCTGTTGGCCGTAAAGCCGGAGTGGGTCAGATCGGCGGTGTGCTGGGCGTTCTCGCTGTCCAGCCAGCCTACATTGACGCTCGTGCCGCTCTCGCCCCGGAGTTTGTTCTGGACAGCCTCCACGCTGCCCAGACTTTTGATGTCTGCGCCGTCGATGGTGGTGATGTAATCGCCCCGCTGGAGGCCGGCCTCCTTGGCAGGAGACTCATCATACACTTTGATGACCTTGGCGTAGCCGGACTGGTCGATGGCCAGCTCCACGCCGATGCCCATCAGCTTGCCGCTCTGGGCGTTGAGCAGGTCGGTGTAGGCCGAGGCGGTGTAGTAGCGGGCGTACTTGTCGCCGGTACCCAGCAGATAACCGGCAGTCAGACGGTCGTACAGCACGGTCTCGTCGATGTCGTAGTAGTCGTTGGCGCGCACATAGCGGTCTACCTCGGCCACCTTGTTGTACATGCTCTCCTTTTCCTTCACGCTGGTGACGGTGTGGTCAAACAGCCGCATCGCCATCAGCATCGTGATGGAAAAAGTGACCGTCATTGCCAGAATGACGATGGTCACGGTCATCCCTACGGAAATTTTGCGGTTCATTCAGTGTCCTCCCCAGTTCAGACCAAAAACATCAGGATGACACTGCCCAGCACCGACAGCAGGAACACTCCTGCCAGAATCAGACAGCCCACCCGAAGGATACGCTTGCGTTTTTGCTCGTTCATTTCGCCTTGTGGCCTCCTTTGACCCCTCGACTTCAATTACAGTTGTGTTATCTTATCGGAATATAACCGCGGGGGTTGACCGCATTGGCCTTGGAGCCGCCCTTCCACACCTCGAGATGGAGGTGGTTGCCGGTAGAGTTGCCGGTGGAGCCCACATAGCCGATGAGGTCGCCCTGGTTGACATACTTGCCCGCCGACGTTGCCACCGAGCGCATATGGCCGTAGAGGGTGGAGTAGG
>ENA-ORTQ01002112-ORTQ01002112.1-human-gut-metagenome-genome-assembly--contig:-NODE-2112-length-18435-cov-3.098966_pt1 | contig 18435 bp, 14 predicted proteins | sample MGYA00241912_ERZ509188 | MGnify/ENA primary metagenome ERZ509188 (study PRJEB26280, sample SAMEA2338849) | human gut metagenome | biome: human gut; feature: human-associated habitat; material: faeces...
CTTAAAAACCAGCCATCCGCAACTCCCGGTTTCCGGAGCAGTTGTAATAAAAAATATATTAAAATCTTTGATTGATTAAATATCATTCTTTAATTAATAATCGGATAAAATCCAATAAAAATCAGATCTGTATGAAATAGCAAAGAAAATAACATACGTTTTCCTTTCTGACATATAAAAACATACAAAATGAGCTGAAAAAAATAGAACATATCTATAAAAATCAGAAAGGAGATGTAGTATATGACTGGTTTTTCATATACAGAAATCAAGTATTTGCTAACTGTTTCGGAAACAGCACGTGTTTTAAATGTAAGCAGCCACACAATTTATAAATTAATTCAGATTGGACAACTATCCGCAATCAAAGTCAGTCCAAGAAAAACGATGATAACCGCAGAAGAACTTGAAAAATATCTTCAAAATCATAAAGGAGGTTTTTAATATGACGGAAAATCATGGAGAAAAAGAACTTCTGACAAGAGAAGAAGTTATGGAGCTTTTGAAAATTGGAAGAAGTACATTTTATCGCCTGCTTCAGACTGGACAGTTAAAGGGATTTAAAGAGGGCAACCGATATAAGGTGCCTGTAAGTGCAGTGGAGGAATATGTGAAAAGTGGAGCAGGTATTTCATGAATACCGGCCCTGCGAAAAAATCTCTGTAAATTCAACAACAGTGATAAAAAACGATATTGCGAGCGGCTTGAAAAACAGCCGCTCAATTTTTTTACAGTATACAATAAATACCGTAATTTGTCAAGTTCTTCAACAGTCAGTCTGCTTTCATTCCGCTACGCTCCATTTCAGCAGACTGACCGTGCCGGCTCAGCTCAGCCTGTCGGGGTACATGACCTCCAGCTCGCCAAGAACTCTGCCCCAGTTTCTCAGCGGCATCGTCCACTTCTTTGTAACCTCGTGGGTTGCCAGATACAAAGCCTTTAAAAGTGCCGTATCGCTGGGAAACACGCTTCTCTGTTTGTTCAGACGACGATAGCCGCTGTTAAGGCTCTCGATCGCATTGGTAGTGTAAATGACCTTTCTCACGTCAGCGGAAAACTTGAAGATCGGTGAGATCACATCCCAGTTTTTGTACCAGCTCTTCATGGCGTTTGGATCATCTTTCTCCCACTTTTCTGTGACACGTTCAAGCTGCTTAAGGGCAGCTTCCTCAGACGGTGCGTGATAAATGGTTTTCAAATCGTTGGCAAACTCCTTCTTGTTTTTTGCACCAACATATTTCAGCGTGTTTCTTACTTGATGAACGATACAACGTTGTAATTCTGTCTGTGGATATGCCGCATTTACGGCTTCTTTTATACCCGAAAGACCATCGGCACATATCACGAGGACATCCTTTACGCCGCGATTTTTCAGTTCATTCAGGACTCCAAGCCAATATTTTGCACTTTCGTTTTCTCCGATGTGTATGGATAAAACTTCCTTGCGGCCTGTTAAACTTACTGCGAGAATCACATATGCAGCCAGCTTCCTGATCTGTCCGTTATCACGCACTGAAAAGTGTACTGCATCGATATGAAAACGATCGGATACGCCGCATCAAGCGGACGATTCTGCCAATCTTCTATCTGCGGAAAAAGCCTGTCTGTGATGTCAGATACCATTCCGTCGCTGACTTCAAAGCCATAGATCTCCTCGATGGTATCGCTTATCTGACGAGTTGTCATACCCTTTGCGTACAGAGAGATTATCTTCTGCTCAATGCCGGAGATGTCCTTTTGACGCTTTTTTACCACCTTTGGCTCAAATGTTCCGTCTCGATCCTGCGGTACTTCGATCTCAGTTTCGCCTAAATTTCCACGTATCTTCTTTGTTTTCTTTCCGTTGCGGTAATTGGAGCTGTCCGAGCGTTCATATGAACGATACCCTAAGTGTTCATCCAGCTCTGACTCAAGCATTTCCTGTATCGTGCCGCCCATCAGATCCCTGAGAGCATCCTCAATATCTTTTGCTGTCCTGATATCATATTCCTCGATCAGCTCTGCGATGATATTCTTCTTCCCCTCGCTCATCGGTTCTCTTTTTCTTCTTGCCATAAAAAATCAGCCTCCTGTGTTATTTATATTCTACCACAGTTAGCTGCGTTTTTACAGACTTTTTTTCGGTGGGTCCAAACGCATCTTTTTGCCCTTGATGTTGTCGATGGAATAAGAATCCCCACTCTTATAGTTTTCAGCATCTGCTTCTCTGACTGCGAAAAAGCTATAATACAACGCATCATCCAATGTTCCGGATTCTCCGGAGAGTACAAACAGCGGATTTACTGCATCGTTGGCTTTCTTTGCCTGACAGTATCCCTCACCACCCATACTACATCCAATCTGTGCCGTTCCGTTGGAAAGAGATTCAATGGCAATCGCATAGTCCGTGGTTAACTTCTGTTCCACTTTCTTTCCGGTTGCCTGTTCAATCAGCTTGCCGACCTCATCTCTGGCAGCCTGATAATCCTCTGCGGATTCATTCGGATACCAAACCAATGTAATTGTATCGGAACTGCTGTCTGCACTTTTTGCAGCTGATTCACTGGAAGAAGCACTGCTTTCTGCGGTAGAAGAAGAATCTGTTCCAGTGGAAGAACCACATCCTGTAACGGCACTGCACAACATTGCAAGTGCCAGCATTGCTGCTCCTAATTTTCTTGTTCTCATTTGAAAAACTCCTTTTTCACATTGTTTTAGAAATTCTCTTCGCAATTTCCGTTATTTATTATATCGTCCCTCCGTAAAGAACACTATCGCCACTCTGTGAAACTCTACAAAATAAATTTGGCGAATTGTTCGGTTCTCGTAAACAAAACTGGATATCTGAGAACAAGGTTGTTGCTTTGTTAATAATAGGTAAGCAGAAAACAGGCACGCTTTTATCCCGTTCTTTTTAGAACGGGATTCATTGGACAAAAGCGTACCTGTTCTTTTTCTTTGCTTTATTATTCAGTTTCTCGATTGCAATATTTTCCAGATTCAAATTATCATAAGTAATCTTGTGCCTTTTTCGGCAAGAATATTTTATGCCATAGAATAGAAAAGTGCTCTCTGCATAACAGAGAGCACCTTATAGAAATAGAAGTGGTATTTCTTGCTATTTAATGGACCTGTTTTTTTCTGCGAACAATTGCAGTAATGATAAGGGTTGGAATCAAAAGTACAATGATTCCACCACCAATGAATAAGTACCACCATCTTGCAAACAATCCACCAACATAGATTTTTTTCAAGATTGGAAGATTGTTAATATTTCCAGCATTGTCTACCAACGTAGAACGAACATCCGTATACCCTTTTTCAATCATAAAACTGATGGTATGTGCATCTGCATCATAATCAAATCCGCCATCTTCATATTTCAATACATAGTCATTCGTCTGGATTTCACACTGATTTAAATCAATATCCGGAGAAACCCCTTCAATCGTAACCATTCGATGTTCTATTCCATAAAATCCACCGAAAAACGCTTCATTGACTTTTTGAACCGCAGATTCATATTCACCAACAGGCTTTACATTGTCAATATAGATATGTCCCAATGTAATTACCTGCTCACTGTTCTTAGAAGTTGCAACTGCATTCAATGTCAAATCCGTATCAATTGTATCTGCATTGTAATTCTGGGAAATATAACTGCTCTTTAATGTGACATCATACATATCAATCTGATTGATTTTCTTGCTGTCTTTTTTCACATCCAGATCCTCGCCGGTTACTTCTGTTCCGTCTATCTGAACTTCAAAATTCTTATCCTTTGTGATATAGGTAACGATTTCAATATCATCAAAGTCTGCAGAACGAATTCCGGTTTTATCAAACTTATATAACCCTGTGTGGTTTTTCTTATTACTGTGCAGAATATAGACCAAGAAATCGGTATCCCGCTGAATCACAAAGGTATGTGTAGATTCTTCACTGGCATTTCCTGCAACATCATAGGCAATACACTTTACTTCATAAATGCCATCTTGACTGAAAAATTTGTCATTCATCACAACAGAATCCGACTTTACATCAAATTCTTCTGATGCCACATCCATATCATATCCAACATGGTCTTCATTCTGCTTCATCCGATAAGAAACAACAGAATAATGAATCTTTGCAAGATTGCTATCAACAAATTGAATCGGCGTTGCAGACTTTTCTTTATTTTTGCTGGTAAATACAAGCACATCTAAATTTTCTGGTGATTTTAAAGCGGGTGCTGTTTGGTCGATTTCAAATACTGGAGAAGTCTTTTCTTCCATTGTTCTGCCAGAGGCATCTGTTGCACGGATTGCCACTTGATAAACATAATCTTTGGTAAACCGGAAACGAATGGTATGCTCATCCCCATTATTCACCCAACTGTTTTCAGAAATCAATTCTGATGTACAATCTTCTCTGTTGTCAGCTGTTAATTCCTGTCCCGCCTTGGTACGATAAATCCGAAGATTTACCAGACTTGGAACAAAGTTATGTTCTGTAATGGTAATGACCATTTCTTTATCCACTTTGAAGCTATTCTCTAAATCATTGAGAAACTGGTCGAAATTATCTGTTTCTGTTGGGTCGGTCATATCTACATGGAAACTTCTTTCATTTCCACCAGAATAATTCACGGTTGCAACATGATCGCAACGGTCTGTTCCATCAATGCCAAATGTATAGTCCCCTTCACCAAATACAATCGTTGCAACATGTTCGGTGTTGGAAACACTGGTAAAGCTCAATCCCGGAACTGTTCCAATCTCATTGGTAATGGATGCAAGGATTCTGGCTGCATCGAAATTTCGTTCAATTACTGTAATGGTTGCTGTTCTGTTTTCCCGATAATAGGCATCATTTCCGGCTGGAGAATCAAATTCCACATTGATGATTGGGGCAGTCTGGTCAATCGAGAAAATATCGGTCATCTTATCCGAAGTATTATTGGATCTGTCTGTCATATCAAATGCATACTGAATATTATTGTCATCTGCTGACAGCTGATAATTGCAAACAACTTCTGTAACAAGGTTTTCATCCATTGCAGTGATTGTCCAGCCATCTCCAAGATCTTGTCCAACAGTATTTCCAGTGTTGTCAATTGTAATTGTCCGAATGTCCTGTGTATCCTTTTCCGAAGAAACAGCATAACTAATGTCACGAATGCCGGACATCGTATCACTGATTCGGACAGTAAAGTTTACATTGCTGTCATACAGGGAATGTCCTTCTTCATCTGTATAACCGCTTCCATCCAAACCAATAATTTCAATGTGTTCTTCCGATTCATGCCGTTCCGGCGTATCTACAACAAAAGACTGTGGGGTTTCTTCTTCTGACTCATTTCCAACATAGTCAAATCCTTTTACATAAATCTGACCTTTAAAGTCTTTCGGAATGTTAAAAGAGGCTTGACCGGATGCATTGATTCGGGCAGTTCCTGTTGTTTCATTGTCCTTTACGCCATTGTTATAGGAAACCATCTTATATTCAATTCGGTGCAACCCAGAAGACGGTTCTTCATCTGTTACATTTGCCGTTGCAACCAAATCCGTTTTAAAGTAAAACCCATACTCTAAAACATCAATAAACTCAAATGCTGATGTATAATTATCCGCTGATGGAATCGAAAAATCAATGGAATCGACATGCGGCGGTTTTTTGTCAATATAATAATCTGTTTCTGCATCGTTCCGATTGCCGGCATTGTCTTCTACTTCTACTCGAATAACATAATGTCCATCTTGTGGTGCATGACCGGCATCACTTAAAAAAGTAATCAGTTCATCGGTACGAAGTTGATAAACATGTAATGTTGTGTCTGGTTTGGATTGTGACATCGTAACCGACTCTGTTAAGAAACTCAAGTTATTGCAATCTCTGTCAAGAGGATTTCCATTGACTGTAACAGAAACTTGATGGATACCAGAATCTTGATCCTGAACCTGAATGGTGATTTCTTTATCGAAACGATACCATGTTGTATCATCTGTTCGTGTTTCACCATCACTGATCGGTTTTTGCACTTCAACAGTCGGCTTGATTTGCTCAATCATGAAATTTTTGCTGGGTGTTTCCGCTTCCCCACTTGTTCCATCTCCACCATGGATTTTGGTAAAGGTGTTAGAACTATGTCCGAATCGGTCTGTAACACGAAGAGAAATCATCCCTTCCATCGCAGTTTCTGTGAAATCGGAATAGACACTACCAGCAGCAGGAATCTCGAAATCATATTCGTTTTTCTCGCTATTAAAGTTCATCTTTACATAATCGTCTGGATATTCCGCATCTTCCTTGATTGCCATCCAAACGGCATCCTCTGCAAGACCGCTATCATTTGGAGCGTCACTCGCTTGTACCGTAACCCGGATTTTGTCATTGGAGTAAATCCCAAAAGACAAGATTCTTAAAACACGATCGAATCCTGTTTCTGTTTTGGTCACTGTCACTTGATTAATGGTTGGTTTTTCAAAATCTTTGAATACTTCCACGGGCTTTGCTGTATTTTCAATCTGATTTCCATCCGAATCCATGGCTGATGTGTTTCCGGCTTTATCATAGAAAATTGCATTGACGGTATATTTATGCTCTTGATTTTCATCTAATGTCGCACCAGACTCCGTGGAAGTGAGAGATACTGTATTTTTTTCACCAAACAGTTTCTCCCCATTCGTAGATGTTTTACCAGTTACGTTCCACGCTACCTTATACGAATTCTTGTCTTGAATGGTAAACGAAAATCCAATTTCATCATCTCGGTCAAACCAATTTTTTCCGTCAATCTTTTTTGGAATAGAGGTTAATGCAATTGTTCCAGACGGCGGTGTAAAGTCTGTACTGAAAGACAATGGGTTCATTTCATTGATATTTCCACTGTTATCCGTGATGATGACAGACAACACATGTGCTCCCTCTGCAAAATCCCCAATGGGAATCTGATAGGTCTTTTCTGCAACAAAATCTGTACCTGTTGTGAAATCTTCCTGTTGCAAGATTTTTTCGCCATCTTTTATGACAACTTTTGCAATACCGGAGTTACTGTCAGAAATAGGAATGGAAATATTTTGGTTTTTCACTGATAATCCATACCAGTTTATTTCATCTTCATCGATTGTATTGTTGAATGCAGGATTTTCAATCTTGCCATTTGGAGATTCTTTTTCCACTGCAAAACGTCCAATCGGCTCAAAATTACTGAGTACTCCATCACTGGCGTAAATTTTCAGGTTCTCATAATGGCAATGATTTAAATCAAAATAATAGTCGTTCTCCTGCTCTTCTACTTTTTGACACGAAGCCGACAATGCATTGTCGCCATCATAGAGTTGAACCGATTTGACTTCATGATTATCGGTTGCACAAACTACGATTCTAATTGGAACTTGAGAAAAATATCCGTAACGATAAGCATGAAGGACATCTGTTCCAGCTTCTACCCATTCGCCATCTTCGTTTTGATATTGGAACTCATAGCTTTCAATTTTCGGGGCTTTCCCATCCACTTTTTTCTTTCCATGGAAGGTATTTTGATTTCCCGCTTTGTCGATTGCTTCGATTTCAATATCAACAGTTCCATTCTCTTCACTGAAATCAAATCTATAATGATTCGGATCAGCGGATTTTGTAGGTGTAAATTCCTGTCCATTGATTCTGACCAATACAGTTTCAATCCCAGAATCCGCATCATTCACATCAAATTGTAAGGAATCTGTCCATTCCCCATCATCACCAGAAACATGAATCTCTGGTTCGATGTTTTCCAATAAGAATTCTCCATTCCGAAATCCCTCTAGTTTCAAAGACTGCCTTGCACTGGTCTTTCCATCTACTTCTATTTCAGCAGACAATTTCAATGGAATCGCAGAATGTTCTGGCAAATCAATGCTGAATTTATGGAAAAATATATTCACTGCTTCTCCAAATTCCCCTGTTGTTCCAGATGAAGTTTTTGTTACTTCTTCTACCAGTTCTTCCCCATTGAAAAGACGGAGGGTTGCATTGTCTGCATTTGCATATCCTGTAACCGCTACAGAAACCGACTGGTTGAAAAATCCTTTCCGAATATCCAAACCATTTCCTTCGAGTGTGGCTGTTTCATCTATCCAAAAATCATTTTCTGCCACTTCTACAGAATTGCTCGCCGTGATTGCACCATAATATGGATTTTCCTCTGTATACTTTACATTTTTCAGATAATACAAATAATTCCCATTTTCATCGACAATTTCTGCTTTTACCTCATCCTGAAAAGATTGCGGATCTGTAGATTGACTAATTTGGAATTGGTCGTCCGTCGGCTTTAAGAAAACAGAACCATCATCTTTTGTTGTAACCGAAACCGAAACATCTTCTTCCGGTACGTACGTTTTCACAGTGAATTCCTGCTCAAATTCCGAATCCATCCAATATGAAACGCCGTCGACTTCCAGCGGTTCCTCTGGATTCCAATCACTTTCCATCTGTATTTTGTACAGCGTATCATTTTCCGGACTTTCTTCACAATCTTCCGGCGGATTTTCTTCGCCTTCCACTCGAACATAATTAAGTTTAAAGTGATGCTCTTCCAAAGCATTATATACACTTTCCGGAATCTCTTCTGTGTCATCTGCGGAAGATTGCAGATGATAGTATTTTGGAAGATACGTTGAATCTTCTGCAAGTTCAGAAAGATATGGTTTTTCCTGTCCATAATAAATGGAATCCGGGAAAAAATCTTCAAATACAATTTTTAATGAAACCGTTTCTTCATCCTCTGTCGCAGATGCCTCTTCTACACTGCTAACACTTTCTTCTGAATGAACATCCTCCTGTTGTGTCTGTGTGGGCATTGTTTCGTCGTCCTTTGCAGTTACAACAAGCCCCTGAGGTATGTTACTGCAAATCATGCCGAAAGAAAGAAGAAAACTCAATACCCTTTTCTTCATACACGACCCCTCCGCTTCAAATAAAAATAAGTTTCTATTGAAAAAAGCAGCAACGCCAAATCCATGGATATGAGCGTGATGCTATTTTTCCAAAAACATAGAATCATAATCAACAGGAAAAGAAAGAATAATACGGGAATTCCCATCCATTTTTCTTTTCCCATTGGTTTTTTTGTTTCTGCATGCTTTTTTAAAGCATTTGCCCCCAAAAGCTGCAACCCAATCCCCAATAATAAACCAATCCAAAATATCGCTGCTAAAAAATAAGCAACGCCTGAAAATCCATGCTCCAAATTCAAAAATGGAATTCCAAAAAGACTTCCAGAAGACAATCCAAAAAAGAAAATGGAAAGATGATTCCACCTAGAAATTTTTTGTTTCATATCCGATATTCATCCTCATATTGAAAATAAAATTCCAACACCTTTGGTGTTTCCGCCGGCTTTGGTCGGTCTGGAATCGGCGTTGCCGGTTTCTGCACATGTGTAAAATGATTTTCCAGTTCTGGAATGCTGGTTCTTTTCAATGGTACAGAACTAGACGCATTTTGAACGGAACATTCTGCATATGCAGTTGCAAATACAGATTTATGATTTCTGGATTTCAGATTTTGGTATTTATACCGCTTATAGAGCATAAATCCAATGAGAATCAGCAGTGTAATGATAATGACAAGCAGCACATAGACAGCAATGGGAAGATATTTTAGCCATGTATTATTATTTAAAATGAAATGATCCAACTAAAACGCCTCCTTTTCAGACAAATGGACTTTTCAAGTCGTCCACAGAAATGCCTTTTGCATCTGCAATGCTTTTTTTGATGTTAGAATCATTCATCAAAATCTTATTCAAATAGAACAAGGCATTATAATATTCCGATTGATTCCCGTATTTTTCCAGCGTATCATAAGAGCCAACTGGATTACTGCTGTAGTTTGCGATTGCATTTGCAATCTGCATGCCATCACAATGCACAACATCAAGTGATTTTCGGATAGACAGCGATTCTGAAATTGTCTTTGCATTGATGTCATTCAAATGCTGCATGATGGTATTGACATAAGTTACCATAATTTCTTCATCACTGGTATAATCCAGACACTTTAACAGCACTTCTTCCAGTTCAGTTTTGCTGACGCTATCATCGTCTTGATAAGCAACTTGAAGAACATCCAAATAAGATTGTTTTTCTTCCGGATTAGCTTCAATCAAAGCAATTGCGGTATCTTTATAGTCCGCAATATTATGCTCGGTGTAATCTTCCGCCATCAACTGGAAATTGTTTTTTGCAATTTCAAACGTCAAGTGGCTTCTTCTTGCGTTAATCGCCAAAGAAAGAATCAACAAAAAGCAAAAAAAACCTGTAAGAATGCTGAGAATTAATAGCGTTTTTCTTGGCTTATCTCGCTCCAGTAATTTTTGTTCGGCATAAACTGCCGCTGACTTCAATTCTTCAAACGATTGATAGCGGTCATTTGGATTCTTTTGGGTACATTTTACAATCAATGCTTCCAATTCGGGAATATAGCCTTTTGGCGTATTAAATAAATCCCGCTTAAAATATCCCTGCTCCGTCGGCTTGATGTGAATATTTGGCTGTGGATTGATGCAATCCCATAGTGTTGCACCAAAGGAAAAAATATCACTTCTTTGATCCACAATGCCCGTAGAGGGAAGATTCAGGGCATTTCTCATTGCCACAGAATCACAGCATTCTGGAGCAGCGAAACCATTCGTGCCATATACGCCGATATTATTTCCGAATTCTTTATTTAAAGACACAACGGAAGAAGCCGGATCCATTTCCATGGATTTCCCAAAGTCAATGACGGTGATGGATTCCGTTTCGTTGGAAACCATAATGTTTTCCGGCTTAATATCCAGATGCAAAAAATGGTGTTCTTCTGTCACATGCGACATGATTTCACAAAATTGCATCGTCCATTGCAACAGCTTTCGCTGAAATTCGACAACCTGCTCATAAGATGCATTTAAAAGTGGCGTGTGACCAATGATTCCCTTTGATTCATCTCCGTTACAATATTCATTCAAATCGCACCCAGCAATATAGTCCTCTATGATACAAAAATAGTGTGCATAGGGTGAGGTGAGGTTTGCACACTGCTTCTTTTTATTGTCAGGAACAATTCGATATAATTCCTGAAGAAGCTGAACAGGAATCACAGGAATCACCCCTGCCAATTTGCTCGTACTGCACTGTTCTAGGCGGCTCAGTGTTTTTAGTTCGTAACTAAAAAAATCACCCCATCGTTCCATATCTCTGAATTTCAGGGCATAAGTACGACCGACCGACTTTTTCTCTCCCTTAAAAACAATACTTTCGCCGCCGACAGCAATAAATTTATTGATGGTATATTCTTCTATTTCATCATAAATAATACCATTCATATCACTTTTTTTATGTTCCATATTAACCACTTTTCGTTAAAACTAATGCAGTAATATCGTCTGTTTCCCCAAGTTTTACAAGATGGTCAACAGTCGTTTCGATTGCATGAATCAGTTCCGTCCGATTGTAACATTCCAGTAAATCTTGATAGAAATCTGGAAATGAACAACGCTTATAAAATCCATCTGAACACAAAACATAACTGCTGTTGGGATGATACTGCTCTACCGAAAAGGAAATTTTAATTTCCCGGTCATTTTTTCCACCAATATGCATGGAAATGCTGTATCCATCTTCTGCCTTATCATCTTGTGTCATACAACGCACTTGTCCATTTCCAGGTAATTCATATAGACGACTATCTCCAGCATTAAAAATCAATACTTGATTCTCATCTGTCACCATTCCGCAAACCGTACAGCAGGTATCTTTATCCGCATGAAGATCCGAATAATGATTCAAAGCATGGTTATACTGCATCATTTGCTGTTGAATTTCTTTTGCTGTATCATTTAAATCAAATACATGATTGGGAAAATACTGTGACGCCCATTCTAAAAGCCATAATGTGGTATTATAGCTTGCATATTTTCCCTGATACCCCAGTGAAATACCATCTGCAATCACTGCAAGTGTGATTTCATTTTGTTTGGCATCTAACAAACGAACTGCACCAAACTGGTCTTGATTGACATGAATTTGATTGACACATTGCCTGGAATATCCGGCACAAAGTATACTCATACTTGTTACTCCTTACCGATGTTCCGATGGGGTGTAATTTGACAATCTGTCATCGAAATCTGGTTCGGGTGCAGCATTTCCCACATCAAATGTTCTTCTGGTCGGCGTTGGATTGGACGCTCTGCCACCATCTGTGTTATTTGCTCCATACGCTCCTCCAACACTGGAAAATGACAGTGATACCGGTTTTTCCGGTATCGGTGTATTGCCTGTTCGCTGTCTGGTTGGTGTTGGGTTGGATGCTCTAGATGCAATTTGTTCCGGCGTAAAAGAACCCGTACTGGTCATAACGGGTGTATCAAATTCTTTGCATCTTCTTGGCGTTGGGTTGGAAGGGCGACTATCCCCTTCATAAGAAACAACATCCGATTCAACAGAAGTCATTGTTCTCCTTCTGGTTGGCGTTGGATTGGATGCACGGGAATCAATGGTTGCTGCTTCCAAGTCCTCTCCGCTTCTGCCCGATGGCATAGGGTGCGATAGTCTTAAATCGGAATTGTTCTCTTCTGTTGGAGCGGTTGGAATTGAACCATCTACAGAACTGCGTCTTGATGGTGTCGGATTGGATGTCCGTTCTGAAAAGCCCGTATTGGGGTCAAATCCTTCTTCAGGAATGTGTTTAAATACTAAATCACTCATACTGCATCCCTCCTACTTATTTGTTCGCTTCCGGATTGCGGTTGTAATCACCCAATGCTTTATCACATTCATCAAATATCTGTCGGCAATCTGTCAGCGTATCACACATCAACTTTAGAATGTCATAAATATCATTGATATTTGCTTTCACCTTTTTGGCATCAATTTCAAAGGCATCTGCACCTTCTCCAACCCAGTTGCTGAGAAGCGTTTTTACAATATCATCATAAGTCGTATTGATTTGATGATATCTTTGTACAAGTGATTCTTTTTGTGCCATAAAGGTATCAAATGACTTGGTATCCAATAATACATATTCACTGCTCTCTGCCATATCGCTCACCCCTTGTTATGCTTTCAAAAATTTTACTTTCTTCAATTCATCGCTTTCAATATCGTAAAAATATCCGTCCCCTAATTCACAGCGTGCATATTCTGTTTTTAGTTCTTTGACATCCATTTCTCCAAAAACAGAACGACTGCCCTTATCGGAAACAAACTCTGCAATATTGTCCAGCAAAAATGCAGCCGAAAAACTATTATTTAAATAGGATTCTGCTTCCCGGTCACCGCTGCTAATTTTGCGAATATCAGAATAAATAAAATAATATCCTTTTTCTTCTGCATTTGCAGCCATCTTAGAAAACGCACTGATTAAATTCTTGCCGGAGCTTTGAAACAGCATTTTGCTTTGCAAAATAAATACCGTAGTTGGATTTTCCAATTCTTGAAATCCTCTGGAATTCCCCGGTTTGGGACAGTAGCCTTGCTGATCCAAAAATTCTGTAAGCTGGTCAATCTTATTAAAATAAATCGAGTTCGCATCCTCTGGATTATGGAAACATTCCAGCTGCTTTCGCCCATCGTCAATATATACCATTCGATAATCAGAATGCTTTTCCTTGATAGAATGAATAAGCACCGTTAAGAGATTGGTCTTTCCGAATTTCTTTCTTCCATAAATGCCAATCGTGTGCATTTCTTCCAAATTCACTTGAATCGGCAAATGGTCATAGTAATCCAGACCAACTGTAACAACTTCTTTTTCTCGTTCGATTTCTGCAATGGTCATTCCATCAGAGGAATATTCGGAGAAATTATCACGATTTAACTCTTCTCCAAAGCCCCGCAGTTTTGCTGCTTGATAAGGCAATTTGGATTGTGCAGAAAGAAAGGCAGACCATTCCGCTTTTTCTTCTTCAAATGGTAAAAATGCTTGAAATTCTCTTGCTTTTCCGTCAATGATGGAAACGCCACGTCCTGCATTTTTCATTGGTTCATTGATTTTCATACCGAATACATCAATGTATGTTTCCAACGGAACATCAAAAACATATTTTTGGTCAAAGCTTGCTAAGAATTTTCCAAGTCCATTGCTTGTATCACAGGCAGTAAAAACAACACTCAACCCTTTTGACCGACCATCTCGACAAAATTTAAACAAAGTATCTTGATAAGAAGTATATCGTTCATCCGAAAGAAATGTGTTCACATTGTCAATGATCAAGGTGATATGTAATGGTTTTTGGCCAGAAGCAGTTTGATAGGCTTCCATGAATTGGGCAGATTTGAGTTTTTTGATGTTGGTTTCCAGTTTGTTTTCAACCGTTTTGAATACACGTCGAATATTTTCTTCATTGGAATTGTCAAAACAAGCAGCAACCAACGGAAGATTGCCATACTCACATAAATTTCCGCCAAAATCAATGATATAGGTTTCTTCTGCATCTTCCGGCTGGAAATTTTGATGCATCCGAACTAAAAGCGTCTTTAAAAATGTGGTTTTTCCACTCAAATGGCTGCCAAATATTATCGCATTGCTTTGAAAGATGTCAATATTCAAAAGCGGCTGTGTTTGTGTATCAAGGTCATCGTAGATTCCCATTTGTAATGCTTTCATAATCTATTCGACCTCCCTTACTGGTTCATATTTTCCATCCTGATAGGCATAAATCACATTGTCTTTCAGAATCATTTTATTCGGTAATGGCTTCTGGAAAACAACATGCGGAGCAGGATAACGGCTGCTGTTTAAGTCATAATATGTTTTGATTGCACCAACAATTGCGTTCAATTGCGTTTCCAACCGACCGGAATTCTCCAGTTCTTTTTTTCTCTGGATATATTCTAAGTTGTCTGTTTCGGAACGATAAAAAACAGTATACGCTCCCGTTTTGCTTGCCTCAACAATTTCAATCGGTGCTTCCATGTTGTCTTCTACGGTAGCTCCAGAATATGCGGATTGAAAATATTCAAACTTTGAGCCAGTTCCAACCAACAAATACCCTCTGCCGTTTCCCGGCATCGTTGGGCTTGCCGCAAGGTCATTTCCAATCATTTCTTTCGATGCTTGGCGGGTGGCAACTTTCAAACAAAGCCGAGATTTAGAGTTTACACGAATATCATCTGTAATTGCTCCTTCAATGTTCTGAGAAATCAAGATGATGTGAAATCCAAGGCTTCTGCCGACACGTGCAAGCGTTGTAATCTCACCGATAAAATCAATATCGTTATTTTCAGAAGAAAACCGTTTCAGTTCTGTAAATTCATCCACAACCAAAATCAAATGAGAAAGCGGATCATTCTTTGCTTGATTTCGAATGGCCTGTTCTTCTTTTTTACTCATTTCCTCTTTGTTTTCTCCCCGCAGCCGGTTATTAATGCTCTTGATATGAGAAGTAATATCTCGGCAGGCTTTAATGTATCCATTGATACTATCCACATACATGGAATTGAACAAAATCTTTCTTCTGCGGATTTCAGATGTCAATGCATTTAAGAACCGTTTCAGCATATATTCTGCACCCGTTCCATTTTCATCCCCATCAACATCGGTTACCGAACCGACAACATGCGGCAATGTTCCGATTCGTTTGATAAATCCGCCACCTTTCATGTCCACCAGCATCAGGTTAATTTCATCTGGTCGAAAACACAGGCAAAGTCCCAACAGATAGGAAATAATGGTTTCAGATTTACCAGAACCGGTTGTTCCCGCAACCAACATATGTGGCCCATCTTGTTTTTCGTGAAGGTCTAAAATGGTAACACCGCTTTCCGTTTTTCCAATCGGAACGCCAATGGATTTTTGTACATCATAATTTCGTTTGCCATTTTTGCCTTCCCAAAAAGCACCAATATCAATCTGACCTTTTTTTAAGCCATATAATTCAAATAAATTGACTGTGGAAGGTACTTTTCCGTTTGCAGAAATTTTCGCATAACTCAAAGCTGACAGAATCTTATAGGAGTTGTAAAGATGCCGATCCCAATTTTCTTTCAAAGAAAATGCAAAATGCTGTTTCAGTTTTTCATTTTCATGTGGAACAAGTTCTGCATACTGGTCATGAATGGTAATCACATGATCGCAATATTTTGGCAGATGTTCTTTATAGAGCTTCGGAAATAAAAAGGTCAACCCCAATGTATTTTCATAAGGTTTTCCTTCCTCCGGAACTTCTGGAAGATATTGAGCAAAAGCATGTTCTTTTAAGTTGTATTCCTCATAGACGATAAATACAATGTGCGGAAGCCGGCTATTTTTTCCGGATGCCCGTTCTCCCATAATATTCAGCATAATGCTAAAAATAGAGTTTGCACCATCATCCTGAAAGACAAATTGAGAGCGATCGGAAAATAGTTCTCTAAAGTGCGGGAGAAATTTATAAATGCTGATATTCTTTTCAATTTCATTTGGATTTTCAGTTTTTGGAAACAAAATGACAAATTGTAAGTCATCCGGAGAATGATAGAAACAGAGGTCAAAAATCATGCGTTCTATCAAAAAGTCTGTTGCATTTACATTTTGGGATACAATTCCCAAGCAGCCGCAATTTTTCAAAGAAAAAAGAAGTGGAGCATTGACCATATGCTCATATCTCTTTGCGATAAAATTTGGAAGGTTGCTCAAATAATATGTTTTATCCTCGGTGTACTTATAATTTTTATCGCTCGGAATGAAAATATGAACCTGATTGTTTTCAAATTCAAAATTCGCAGCGGAAAAAACAGTATCCTTTCCTGCTCCCTTTATTTCAAACTCATTTTTAATATCGTTGGAAACGCCCAATCGAACTGAAAGAAAATCGGGGTCTTCTAATACTCTGCTAAAAATATGTGCAGACATACTATATACACTCTGATTCACGTTATTGCTATCCAAAATATCATTGACATCTGGATATAATTCGCAGAGCTTCTTGACATCCAGTCCTTTTCGCTGCTGAATTTCTGCAATGGTTTTTGCAATATAAGACTGGTAATGTTCCCGCCAATCTTTCAGATTCTTTTTATAGGTTTTATGTTGCCGCACATAATTGACAATGGAGGTCGTAAGTGTTGCAACACTCATCGAAGCACTTAATGCAATCATTCCAATTCCGCCATTGTTCATCAACAGCCCTCGAATGAGCATCGTAGAAGAAACCATCATCACAGTTGGAAGCAGCACAAAAAAAAGATTTTGAGATTGTTTTTGTGGTGGGTCAGAAGGTGGAATGATTTCAACCGGGGTATGGTCAAATTGATACATCTGCCGGGTGCTGATATTATATTCTGGAAAAATAATTGCAGTATTTGCCTTGTTATTGGGATTAAATGCCGGAATGATATTAGAAGTATTGACCTCATACGTTTCATATTTCTGCGTGCAGTCAAAAACAATTCGAGTGGAAGTAATGAAACCAATTTCATATAATTTTTTTCTAAGGTCTTCTTGCTTTAAAATCAATCGTCCAATTTGGTCTTTTTGAAAAATCAGAGCGTTATTATAAGAGGTAAGGGTTAACTTTGGAAAATTCCCAGCACTGTCAATGGTGCGTAAACAATCGTTATAGATGTTTACACAAATTTGATAGACCCCCTCCTTACATTTCTTTTTCAGACCATATTGGATTCCGTCAAGAAGCTGTCTTAATGTAATATCTCTTAAAACAATCAGTTCCATGACAATTCCGACACCACGCTCATCATTAAACTGAACGCCAATCAACAATTTATTACTTTCCATATTGCCTCCAGATGATTTTGTTAGCCACGATTTACAGTGATATTTTGAATCGTTATTGTTGTATAATTTCCCAAGAGAATCTTGCTGCCTGCTGCCAAAACAGTCGCCTGTCCACTCCGAATATCTTCTCTTTTTTGACTGGTTTCAACGGAAAACATTGCATTTTTTGCAATGTTTCTTATTATAACGGTGCTTGTTTTTTTGTCATAAACCAAGGAAAATGCATTTCTTCCAATACTGCTGATGTCCTCATTGGTTGCATTTTCACAAATTGCTTTTTGGTTTTTCGGAAGTGGAGTTCGGTCGTTGGAAGTTGGTTCTAACGTTCTTCCAACTTTAAAATCAGAAGAAATTGGAAATCCCCAAGTATCCACACCGACACCATTTTGATCTCGTTCGTCACTTTTTGTAATTTGAACAGTTAGCTTGCACTGCAACGATTTTTTGGATCTTAAAATGAAAAAAACGGCTGCCGCAGCTCCAAGAATCACAACTCCGCCGATTGATAACCATATAACAGGCAAAAATGACTTTTTAGAATTGCCTTTTTTTCTATTTGCTTCTTGTGTTATGGTAACTTTTGTCGTTTCCCTTGCTCGTGTGGTGGTAATTACAGGCTCTTCTGTTATGAATGTTGTAACAGTCGGTGCAAGCTCTGCCTGTGGAAACATAATAGATCCGAGCGAAAGATTAGAACCACCATTTTTAATAGTAATGCCCTTTACTTCACCA
>ENA-ORTQ01002137-ORTQ01002137.1-human-gut-metagenome-genome-assembly--contig:-NODE-2137-length-18283-cov-3.016678_pt1 | contig 18283 bp, 20 predicted proteins | sample MGYA00241912_ERZ509188 | MGnify/ENA primary metagenome ERZ509188 (study PRJEB26280, sample SAMEA2338849) | human gut metagenome | biome: human gut; feature: human-associated habitat; material: faeces...
ATCACCTGATGAATATCAAGGGTAAGCCGGCGATGCCGGCGGCCTTCTGCGCTTTCTTATCTATCCTCTCTGTGTCCAGCTCCGCTGCCTCCTTCAGAAGAACAGCGCCAGCACTGAGGTGAAGATCCCACACACGCAGATGGCGATGGAACTCATGGCCCCCTGGAGGGGGCCGATCTCCAGGGCCTTGGAGGTACCCACGGCGTGGCTGCTGGCGCCTATGGCTACCCCCTCCGCCACCGGGTCGGTGATGCGGAAGCATCTGGCAAACAGAGGGGCCAGCATGGCTCCTTCCACTCCCGTGATGACCACGGCGGCGGCGGTGATGCCGGGGATGCCTCCTCCGCTCTCGGAGATGCCCAGCGCGATGGCTGTGGTGACACTCTTAGGCAGCATGGAGGCAGCAAGCATCTCCTCGGCGCGGAACAGCCGGCACAGCAGCAGCACGGAGCCCATGCTGGCGGCACTGCCCGCCAGACACCCTGCCAACACGGGGAGAAAGTGTTCCCGCAGCACCTGCCGCTGTTGATAGATATTCAGGGCCAGCACCGCGGTGGCCGGGCCCAGCATCAGCTTTACCAGCCCGCCGCCGGCATTGTAGCACTCCATGGGGACGCGTAATACTGTCAGCGCCCCGATCACCAGCAGGGAGGCCACCAGCACTGGGTTACAGATCAGCAGTCCTGTCCGTCTCTGGAGCTCCACCCCCAGGCACCAGCACCCCAGGGTGAGGGCTAACCCGAAAAACGGGGAGGAAGTCACCGCTTCAAACATGACGCTCTGCCTCCTTTCTGCTCCGCCGCATCAGCAGCTGGACCGTCCAGGCGGCCGCCAGATAGACCACCGGCGTAGTCAGAAAGGTAACGGCCAGAAAGGGCAGGGCCTGGGCCCTCAGGACCTCCACATATTCCATGGTCCCTACTAAGGAGGGGATGAAAAACAGCCCCATGTTGGTCACCAGGAAGCGGGAGACTGTCTGGATCCGCCGCTCCTTGACCACGCCGGTCAAGAGCAGGGCCATGAGCAGCAGCATGCTGATGACGCTGGCGGGGAAGGCCACCGGAAGCAGGGCGGCGATCCCCTCCCCCGCCAGGCACAGGGCAAAGATCAGGCTGAGTTCAGTCAGGATATGCAACAAAATCACCTCAACAAGAAGCACTCAAATACAGGACCGCCGCGGCACGCGCGGCGGTCCTGTCTCTCGATCTGTGGTCTGGGGAGCTCACTCCCACACTGCGGTGGAAAAGTAGTCCTCCGGGGTCTCCGCCCGGCGGATCAGGCGGGTGGAGCCGTCCTGGCACAGCAGCACCTCGGCGGAGCGTAGCCGGCCGTTATACTGGTAGCCCATGGCGTGTCCATGGGCGCCGGTGTCGTGGATGACCAGCAGATCGCCCATGTCGATCTTGGGCAGCATCCGGTCCACCGCAAATTTGTCGTTGTTCTCGCACAGGGCCCCGGTAACGTCGTACTTGTGGTCGCAGGGGGCGTCCTCCTTACCCATGACGGTGATGTGGTGGTAGGCCCCATACATGGCGGGCCGCATCAGGTTGGCTGCGCAGGCGTCCACCCCGATGTACTCCTTGTAGATGTGCTTCTCGTGGGTGGCCCGGGTGACCAGACAGCCGTAGGGTGCCAGCAGGAAGCGGCCCAGCTCGGTGCAGATGGCCACATCCCCCATCCCGGCGGGGACCAGCACCTCCTCATAGGCGCGGCGCACCCCCTCCCCGATAACGGCGATGTCGTTGGCGGGCTGCTCCGGGCGGTAGGGCACCCCTACGCCGCCGGACAGGTTGATGAAGGTGATGTGACAGCCTGTCTCTTCCTTCAGCTCCACAGCCACCCGGAACAGGATCCGGGCCAGGGCGGGGTAATAGTCGTTGGACAGGGTGTTGGAGGCCAGGAAGGCGTGGATGCCGAACTCCTCCGCCCCCAGCTCCTTCAGCCGGCGGAAAGCCTGGGTCAGCTGCTTCCGGGTCATGCCGTACTTGGCGTCCCCCGGGTTGTCCATGACCTGGAAGCCCTCCTCAGACTCCCCCAGAGTGAAGGTCCCGCCTGGGTTGTATCGGCAGGAGATCCGCTTGGGAATGGATCCGATGGTGTCCTTTAGAAAGTCGATGTGGGTGATGTCGTCCAGGTTGATGGTGGCCCCCAGTTGGGAGGCCAGGGCAAACTCCTCCGCCGGGGTGTCGTTGGATGAGAACATGATCTCCTCTCCCCGGAAGCCGCAGCGGTCGGACATCATCAGCTCGGTGAGGGAGGAGCAGTCCACGCCGCATCCCTCCTCCCGCAGGATCTTCAAGATCTGGGGGTTTGGGGTGGCCTTGACGGCGAAGAACTCCCGGTAGCCGGGGTTCCAGGAGAAAGCCTGGTACAGGCGGCGGGCATTCTCCCGGATTCCCTTTTCGTCGTACAGGTGGAATGGGGTGGGATACTGCTCTGTGATGGCCTGGAGCTGCTCCAGGGTGACAAAGGGCTTTTTCACGGGCAGACGCTCCTTTTTCAAATCTGTCAGGCGGTCCCGGGCCGGATAGCCCGCCGCCCCAAGAAAAAAATCGTTTTTATTGTATCGTATCCCCCATACGTTGTCAATCAACACAACCTCCAACCTGTTCCCCCACCCGGGCCCTCCTTTGGTGATTCCGGAAAAAAAGACGAAATTCGGCAATAAGACTTGCGTGTCTCCCGCTCTTCTGGTATGATTGTTCGGAAATGGAAGGGAGGAGAGGTCCATGACCGTGCTGTACGGGTCGCTGTATCGGGTTTGGGGGCCTCTCTTCTGTTCCGCAGGCGGGCAATCACCGGTGTGATTGTCTTTTTTTGTGTGTCAGAGAAAGTGAGAAGGGAGTTTTATCCATGAATCCAAACGAACCCATCCGCGACGCCCGGAAGCTGGGCACCCCCAAGATGCTGGTGCTGGGCCTCCAGCACATGTTCGCCATGTTCGGCGCTACCATCCTGGTCCCCATCCTGGTCCAGCAGTACGGTCTGCCCCTAGACATCCAGACCACTCTGTTCTTTGCCGGCATCGGCACCCTGTTCTTCCATGTGTGCACCAAATTCAGGGTGCCTGCCTTTCTGGGCTCCTCCTTCGCCTTCCTGGGCGGCTTCAGCACCATGGCCAATCTGAACACCGGCATCTATGCGGACATGTCTCCCCAGGATAAGCTGGCCTATACCTGCGGCGGCATCGTGGTTGCCGGCCTGCTCTACCTGGCGCTGGCCCTGGTCATCCGCCTGGTGGGCGTGAAGAAGGTCATGCGCTTCTTGCCCCCGGTGGTCACCGGCCCCATCATCGTGTGCATTGGCCTGACCCTGGCCCCCTCCGCGGTGAGCAACGCCTCCACCTGCTGGCCTTTGGCCCTGATCGCCCTGGCCACCATCATCATCTTCAACATCTGGGGGAAGGGGATGTTCAAGATCATCCCCATTCTGATGGGCGTGGTGGTCTCCTATATCGCCGCCCTCATCATGAACGCCTGCGGCGTCACTGTGCTGAACGCCGCAGGAGAGGCCATCCCCCTCATCGATTTCACCGCCGTGCGCGAGGCCAGCATCCTGGGCCTGCCCCCCTTCCAGATGGCCAAGTTTGACCTCACCGCTATCCTGGTGATGGCCCCCATCGCCCTGGCCACCATGATGGAGCACATCGGCGACATGTCCGCCATCTCCGCCACCGTGGGTCAGAACTTCATTCAGGAGCCCGGCCTGCACCGCACCCTGGTGGGCGACGGCATCGCCACCTCCCTGGCCGGCATGTTCGGCGGCCCCGCCAACACCACGTATGGCGAGAATACCGGCGTCCTGGTCCTGTCCAAGGTCCATGACCCCCGGGTCATCCGTCTGGCGGCCGTCTATGCCATCGTGCTCTCCTTTATTCCCAAGATGGCCGACATCATCGGCTCTATGCCCTCCGCCATCGTGGGCGGCGTGTCCTTCATTCTCTACGGCATGATCTCCGCCATCGGCGTGCGCAACATCGTGGAGAACAACGTGGACCTGACCAAGTCCCGCAACCTCATCATCGCCGCCGTCATCCTGGTGTGCGGCCTGGGCTTCTCCAGCGGCATCACCTTCACCGTGGCCGGCACCTCCATCACGCTCACCGGCCTGGCCATCGCCGCCTTGGCGGGCATCCTGCTCAACGCCATCCTCCCCGGCAACGACTACGAGTTCGGCGTCAATCCCGAGGGCGACCAGAACCGCGGTATCCATCAGTGAGCTGCGTCTCATTATAAGATTTAACTGAAAGAACCCTGGTACGATACAACGTCCATAACCAACGAAAGAGGAGGACGCCGCTTTGCGGCGTCCTCCTCTTTTTAATGATCTTTTATTCTTTCAGTTCAAAAATAAACTCCAATGAAAAATCCCGCAACAATGTAACATTACTGATTTTAAGAAAATTGACTGGCACGCCATATTTTTTAAACTGACGATCTTTTTCCAACCGCTGAATGACTTGCTGATATATTTCACGCTGATACTTTTTAACTTCATTCTGTAAGGCTTCCCATGAGTAGAACTGATAACGAGGGAGGCCAACAATCACACGAATATGGTCAAATGCAGCTTCATCTTTGTTCTCTGGAACACGCTCATATGTGGGCGGCCCTATGTGCTGTACTAATCGGTCGATTGGAGATAGTTCTTGCTGGGCCTTATGCGTCAGTTCTGTGTTTAAAAAAATCTCAATACACGCTTCCAATGTCATCCCGATTTCAAACCGTGACGCGGCTTTGATCCAGACATTTCTGTTGAAGCAGGTTTCGCCCCTTACTTGAAATGTATTAAATTTCATACGCCCCTCATACGGGAACATCTGGGACTGCTCATCAAGAGAATAAACTTCACTTTCATTAAAATAGTATGTTTTCCCTGCATGCTGGCGAATGGGCTTATTGACCACACCATGCTTTATGAGAAACTCTCTCGTCATAGAAATCAGTTCTATATCCGGAATACTGCGCAGGTATTCACTCATTTCCGGGAGCAGATACATCTCCACATTTCTGCCCAATTTTCCATAGTTTTGAAATCTGCTTACAGCTTTTCCCCATATTTCTGGAGCAATAAAAGAAGGGGCCCATAATGGTTGCCCTGTTAACTCCTTTGTCCTTTGTGACATTAGATACGCACAATTCTCCCCGCAGTCGGTCACTCGGAGCAAATCATAGCCATTTTTCCAAGCCTTTATAAAAATGGTCTTATCTACAATCCCTTCAGCAATTAGTTTCTTGGTAATTGTTTTTGATGCTATGCTCCAGGCACAACCTCTTCCTGTCGTTTTATCTATGACCACATGCTACCTCCGACATTTAATTTCGCACACGCCATCCATATCAAAAATTTTTCTTCATTATACCCCCTATAGGGGTTATATGTCTACTATGAGGGATTATAAAATTCCTGAATTCAAGATAATATTCCCCTATAGGGGGTGTTTTTCTGACATCTGGTAATAAATTCCTTGTCGAAATGGGAGAGCGCCTAGCTACCCAACGCAAATCATTAAAATTAACTCAAGAAAATTTAGCAGAACTATCGGGAGTATCAGTAAAAACGATTAGCTCTGCTGAAAAAGGAAAAAAGGCACTTCGCCCTGAAAATATTGTGCGTATCTGTCACTCTCTTGAATTGGACATCTCTTATTTAATGACTGGCAATGCATTGCATTCAGATATTTCTGTTTCTCTTACACACAAACAACGCATAGCCCTTAACAAAATTATAGATGCGTTTCTTTCAATCTGTCAGCAAGATATGGAGCTATGACGGGGTATTGCCCGCCATAGAGGGCTAAAAATCCCTATCGGGGGAATATTATAGTTCTATGGCGGGGGATGAAATGAAAAACAAAACTTTAGAAGAAATTGGGTCGCGACTTGCATCAGCACGGAAAGACAAAGGCTATACACAAGAACAGTTGGCAAATTTAAGTGGGCTTTCCACTAAAATGATTTCTGCCGCAGAGAATGGGCACAAGGCTATGCGGCCGGAAAACATCATTAAATTATGCGAATGTCTATCCATCTCTACTGATCGTTTATTATGTGGCGAATCTGTAATGTTGGATTCATTGGCTGAACATGACGAACTCAAACAGTTAACCCCAAAGCAAAGAGATGCTTTATCAAAAATTATTGATGATTTCCTTTCGGCATTTGAATGATAGTCCTCTCTAATGATGAATCTGATTTCTTAAAGAATATTGCTTTCTGTATCCAGTTCTTCCATAGGAAGTCGGAATTCAGTCAAGATGAGTTTACAGAGAAAACAGGCTCAATTTGTTCTGTAATCTTCCAGATTGAGTTTCCATTCCCTCTGTCCCATAAGGGCCTTTTTAATATGCTTTCTTTGAACTAACGACGGCCCCAGTCAGCACCAGGGCCGTCGTTTTTTTCAATGCCCCGCCTGCGGCGGGGCATTTTTTTCGTCCAGCCCTTTCCCCTCTCTGCGAAATTTGGTACAATGGAGAAAACCCGAAGAAAGAGGGCGTCTGTATGCGTACCATTTCCGCCGCCGCCGTCACCGACGCGGTGGCAAAGCTGTGTATCCAAGCCAACACTCACCTGCCCCCCGACATCGTCTCCGCCCTGGACCGCACCCGCCGGGAGGAGCCCTGGCCTCTTGCCAAAGAGACCCTGGGCCTGCTGTGGGACAATCTGGAGCTTGCGGAGCGGGAAGAACTGCCTGTCTGTCAGGACACGGGGATGGCCTGTGTGTTTGTGGAGCTGGGCCAGGAGGTCCACATCCAGGGCGACTTTGAGCAGGACGTCCACGAGGGGGTCCGACGGGGCTACGGCGAGGGCTATCTGCGCAAGTCCATCGTGGGTGATCCCCTGCGCCGGGTGAACACAGAGGACAACACCCCCGCCGCCATCACCCTCCGGCTGGTGCCTGGGGACGGGTGCCGGATCACCGTGGCTCCCAAGGGCTTCGGCTCGGAGAACATGAGCCGCCTGGGGATGCTCAAGCCCGCTGACGGGGTGGAGGGCGTGAAAAAATTCGTGGTGGAGACGGTGCGCCTGGCCGGCTCCAACCCCTGTCCCCCCATCGTGCTGGGCATCGGCATCGGCGGCTCCTTTGACAAGGCGGCCTATCTGGCCAAGCATGCCCTGCTCCGCCCCATCGACCAGCCCAACTCCGACCCCTTCTATGCCCAGCTGGAGGAGGAGCTGCTGGAGGAGATCAATGCCCTGGGCATCGGCCCCCAGGGCTTCGGCGGCCGGACCACCTGTTTGGGCCTGTCCATCGAGACCGCCCCCACCCACGTGGCCGGCCTGCCCGTGGCGGTGAATGTGAGCTGCCATGTGACCCGCCGGGCCTCCGCCCAGCTCTGACCGCCCATGGAGGTGTTGTCATGGACGAGCAAATGGTAGCTGTAGGCGGCCGGGCTCTCCAGGTATCCTCTGTGGGATCAGGGCCGGTCACACTTGTGATTCTGTCCGGCTCCAATATCCTCTTCCCCGGACTGGAATACGCCCCTCTGGCCGATGCCCTGAGAGAATGGTACTCCGTCCTGATCCCCTCCAAATTCGGCTATGGATTCAGTGATCTGACCGAGGCCCCCCGGGATGTGGACACCGTGGTGGAGGAGTACCGCAGGGTATTGGCCGCACTGAAGCACCCTTTTCCAGTGGTGCTGGCGGCCCACAGCATGGGGTTTCTGGAGGCACTGCACTGGGCCTCTAAATATCCAGAGGAGATTTCCGCCCTTGTGGGACTGGACCCCGCCACTCCCGATGCCTATCAGAACATGGATCTTGCCTCTGTCCTGCACCATCTGGAACATCTGGGCCGCCCCGACTGGAAGCGAGCCATACTTTTCCAGCTCGCTTCCCACTCTCTGCTGAGGCGTTGTCCCGCCTCAGTTCGGAAGGACCTGGTGCCCGCCGCCCGTCGGAACTTTGCCAGCATCGTCTGGATCAACGAGGCAAAAGCCCTTCCCCACAGCATCCGTCAGATACGTCAGGAGGGACCGCCTGCCTCTGTCCCCACGCTGTTTCTGCTTTCCAACGGCAAAGGCACTCCTCTTCCCAAAGAGGAATGGCGGATGTGTGCGAGGAATTATCTCTCTGCTTTTTCCACCTCCTCTTTCCATCTGTTTGAGCTCCCCCATGATCTATACCGCCAGCGCCCCAAAGAGATCGCGGATACGGTCCACCGTTTTCTGCTGGATCATCTGTAATACCCATCTAAAATATCGACCAAGCCATTTGGGAGGGATTTCCATGCAATATAAACTCAGAACCCCCGTTACAAGAGAGGACCTCGCCCCCCTGCGGACCGGTGACACCGTGCTCCTGTCTGGGGCCGTCTACACCGCCCGGGATGCCGCCCACAAGCGGATGATGGAGCTGCTGGACACCGGGGGTTCCCTGCCCTTCCCCTTGGAGGGCTCCGCCGTCTACTATGTGGGCCCCACTCCGGAGCGCCCCGGTCAGGTCATCGGCTCCGCCGGTCCCACCACCAGCGGCCGGATGGACGCCTACTCCCCCCGCCTGCTGGACCTGGGCCAGCTCATCATGATCGGAAAGGGCAAGCGGGACCAGTCCGTGAAGGATGCGGTGGTCCGCAATGGGGCGGTCTACCTGGCCGCCCTGGGTGGTGCCGGGGCCCTGATGGCCGCCAGCGTGAAGGAGCTGGAGGTCATCTGCTGGGAGGACCTGGGCTGTGAGGCGGTGCGCCGTCTGGAGGTGGAGGACTTCCCCCTCACCGTTATCCTGGACGCCCACGGGGGTGACCTGTACGAGAGCGGCCCGGCCGCCTATCTGGCCAGTCTGGCCTGACATCCGGCGCCGGACAGAGTCAGAAGAAGGAGGTTCCAAATATGGAGGACCTGGATACGGAACTGCTCGGCCAGCTTCAGCGCTGGCACGAGGAGGACCAATATCAGCGGATCATCGACGCCATCGAGGCCATCCCCCAGCCGGAGCGGGGCTATGAGCTCACCTGCCAGCTGGCCCGGGCCTACAACAACCTGGCCGGGCCCGAGGAGGCCGGGCCGCTGGAAAAGTCCGTCTCCCTTCTGGAGTCCATCGCAGACCAGGGACAGGAGGACCCCCTGTGGCACTACCGGCTGGGCTACGCCCTGTTCTATCTGGACCGTGAAGAGGAGGCCCTGCCCCACTTCCAGCGGGCGGCAGAGCTGGACCCCCAGGACCCGGATGCCGCTGAGTTCATCCGCCAGTGCCAGAAGTACATCGCCGCCAAGCAGTGCTGTCCCGAGGTGTACGGCCAGGAGGACTGGGACACCGTGGACCAGCATATCCACACCTATTTCGGATCGTCGGAGAACGTGTTCCACGAGATCGTCTCCCCCGACATCCATGTGGACATCTACATCATCCCCCCAAGCCCGGAGCGGAACTACTATATCCTGATGACCCACGGCATGGGGGCCCATGCCATGAACGTGCCGGAGGATCTGGCCGGCCAGAAGCTGGAGCGGGCTGAGCTGTTTATCTGCCTGCCCCCCGACTGGAAGGTGGGCGAAGAGGGCGAGGCGTGGTACTGGCCCATCCGCTGGCTGAAAATCCTGGCCCGCCTGCCCATCAACGAGGACAGCTGGCTGGGCTGGGGCCATACCATTGCCAACCCGGACGGCTCCCCCTTTGCGGAAAACACCCGCTTCAACGGCATCATGCTGGTCAACCCCGGTGCTTTCCCCCAGAAGGCGTCGGTCTGTCCCCTCTCCGGCGGCGATGAGGTAAATTTCTATCAGCTCCTCCCTCTGTATCAGGAGGAGATGGACTTCAAGCTCTCCCACAGTGCCGGAGAGCTGCTGGACCTCTTTCCCGAGGAGGACCTGGAGACGGTGGACGTGGACCGCCCCAGCGTCCTCTCCGACCGCCCCCAGAAGGAGTTCGCCATCCCCCAGCAGGAGCTCCGGCACCTCTATGACGGGGAGGGCCCCCAGGGCTGCTTCGCCACTGACCGCATCCTGGTGGACGGCTGCCGGGTGGGCTACTGCTACAGGGAGGAGCCGGAGGAGGGGGACGAGAATTGGGATAGCGGCTGGCGCTTCACCGCCGGAGATGAGAGCGACAGCTATATGGACGACCCCGGCCGCAGCGGCATCTATCACCTCAACACCCTGTGCAACTACGACCCGGACATCATCCCTCTGCTGGACTCCGAACCAGGCACCGCCTGGTGCCGGGACCAGAGCGGAGTGTTCCGTCCGGAGCTGTATCAGCCTGACGAAGAATGAGAGACTGTAAGGAGGATCTGTTGTATGTACACCTGCGCCAGCTGTACCCTCCGCTCCTGCCAGAAGGGGGGCGGGGACCTGCCCCGGAACTGTCCCATGCGGGACCCGGAGTTCTTTGACCGGCTTTTAGAGCGCTACTGGTCAGAGGAAAACCACGACTTTTTTGTCACCAGCGCCGCCATCGAGTCGGCTGGCTACTGCCGCTGGCCCCGCCTGAAGGAGATCGTGGAGTTCTCCCGATCCATGCACTATCAAAAGCTGGGTCTGGCTTTCTGTGCGGCACTGAAGAAGGAGGCCGCTGTGGTGGAGCGGGTCCTGCGGAATAACGGCTTCCAGGTGGTGTCCGTCATCTGCAAGACCGGCGGACTGGACAAGTCCCGGGCCGGGGTGCCGGAGGAGTGCAAGCTCCAGCCCGGCCAGTTTGAGGCCATGTGCAACCCCATTGCCCAGGCCGAGCTGCTCAACAGCCAGGACACCCAATTCAATATTTGTCTGGGGCTGTGTGTGGGCCACGACTCCCTCTTCTATCAATACTCCAAAGCACTGGTCACCACCCTGGTGGTAAAAGACCGGGTGCTGGCCCACAACCCAGTGGGCGCCATCCACTACGCAGACACCTATTTCAAGGATCTGCTCAAGGGCTGACCCCTGGGGCGGAACGATATGGTAAAAACGCCTGGGGAGGCAGACAGGGGCGTCTGTCTCCCCAGGCGTTTTACCATACAGGTAATTCCCTCTCCCTTCCGTGCGCGCCCCTCCTCATGTTTTCATGGCATATGCTCTTTCCCTTGACATTTCCCTCCAGCTGTTCTACAATAAAACCGTCTCAAATGAGACAGTTTTGGAAAGGAGCTGACCTCCATGCCTGTCTCTCTCCCTCCGCACCAGTGGGATCTCCTCCTCCGCTGCCCCCTGTTTCAGGCATGTCCCGAGGCACTGGTCCGGGATGTCCTGGCGCGGTCCGGCTGTTCGGTGGAGGACTTCTCCTCCGGCGCAGAGATCTACCGACCCGACCGCTTCCGCCGTTGTCTGGGGCTGCTCCTCTCCGGACGGGTACTGGTGACCAAGGGCAGCCTCACCGTCAGCACCCTGGAGCCAGGGGATCTCTTCGGCGCCGCCGCCCTCTACAACGACGCCCCCGACTATGCCACCACCCTCACCGCCCAAGGGATCTGCCGCTGCCTCCTGCTGGACCAGGAGCTGCTGGACCGCCTTCTGGGGGAGGAGGCCCTGCTGCGCCGGAACTATCTGACCTATCTCACCGGCCGCATCCGCTTCCTCAACGCCCGGCTGGGTTCCCTGGCTGTGGGGGATACGGAGGGCCGGGTGGTCCGCTATCTGCTCAGCAGCCTCTCCTATGGCGTAGTGGAGTGCTCCGCCTCCGGTCTGGCCCGCCAGCTGGGCATCAGCCGCGCCTCGGTGTATCGGGCCTTTCAGGACTTGGAACAGGCCGGCCTGATCCGGCGGGAGGGACGGGCCATCCTCGTCCCCGATCCGGCCGCTCTGGAGGGTGTCCGGGGCTCCGGGTAAGAAAATTTCCCCTTCGGTGTACAAATCCAGTCAACGATCCGTCTCTGCCCAGAATAGGTGTATCCATCCAAATCTGAGAAAGGAATCCTGCCATGAAACGAACCAAGCTTCTGCCCCTGCTCCTGTCCGCCCTGCTCCTCCTCTCTGCCTCGGGCTGCCGTCCCGCAGAGGCACCCTCCCAGTCTGGCGGCGCCAGCTCCTCCGTCAGCTCCAGCACCTCCTCTTCCGGCATCCCCGCCCCGAACGATGAGATCCTCCCCATCGATCTGGCCGTCCTCTCCGGCCCTACCGGTGTAGGGGCTGCCTATCTGATGGAGTACTACGCCCCGGAACACGTTCCTGCTGACAGCCCCATCTCCGTCAGTTCCGTCGTGGTGACGGAAAACAGCGAGGCCACTGCCCTGCTGTCCAACGGCGAGGCAGACATCGCCGCTGTGGCCACCAATGTGGCCTCCAACTTCTACCACAAGACCGACGGCTCCATTCAGATGCTGGCAGTGAACACGATGGGTGTGCTGTACATCCTGGAGAAGGGGGACTCCATCCAGTCCATGGCCGACCTGCGGGGCAAGACCATCTACGCCACCGGCCAGGGGGCCAACCCGGAGTACATCCTCAACTATCTGCTGACCCAGAACGGGCTGGACCCCGCCGCGGATGTGACCATCCAGTGGCTCACCGCCCAGGAGGTCACTGCCAACATGCTTTCCGCCGAGGACGGCGTGTGCATGCTGCCCGTCCCCGCCGCCACTGCCCTGCTGATGAAGGACCCCGGCGTGCGCCAAGCCCTGGACCTGAGCGCTGAGTGGGATGCCGTCTCCTCCACCCCTCTGCCCATGGGCTGCATCGTAGCCCGCAGGGAATTCGTGGAGGAGCATCCTGAGGCCGTGGACGCTTTCCTGGACCTGTACGGTGACTCCATCTCCTTCATGTCTGACGAGGGCAACCGGTCGGAGGCGGCGGAGCTGGTGGCCAAATACGGCATCACCGCCAACGCCCAGATCGCGGAGGCCGCCATCCCCCAGTGCAATCTCACCCTGCTCACCGGGGAGGAGATGCAGGACACCGTCCAGGCCTACTACGAGGTCCTGTACCGCGCCGACCCCGCCGCTATCGGCGGCAGCATCCCCTATGACAGCCTGTACTATCTGCCCTGACCGTCTGCTGCGGCCCCTCCTTCCCCTGGCCTTCTGGCTGGTGGTGTGGCAGCTGGCCGCCCTGGCTGTGGGCCAGTCCTTCATCCTTCCCGGCCCTGCCGCGGTCCTGGGAACGCTGATCCAGCTGGCGGGGGTGCCCAGTTTCTGGCAGACCGCCCTGCTCTCCCTGGTCCGGGTCCTGGCCGGACTGCTGGCCGGCACTCTGCTGGGGGCGCTGACCGCCGCCCTCACCTGCGCCAGCCGATGGGCGGATGTCCTCCTTTCCCCCGCCGTCCGGGTCATCCGGGCGGTGCCAGTGGTCTCCTTCATCCTCTTCGTCCTGCTGTGGACCCGCCGTGGTCTGGTGCCTGTGGTGGTCTCCGCCCTGATGGTGCTGCCGGTGGTGTGGGGGAACGTGAGCCGGGGCATCCGGGAGACCGACCCCAGGCTGCTGGAACAGGCCAGAGCGCTCCGGTTCTCCCGCCCCAAGACCGTCCGGCTGGTCTATCTCCCTTCGGTGCGGCCCTACTTTCTCAGCGCAGTGGTCACCTCTCTGGGCCTTGCCTGGAAGTCCGGGGTGGCCGCCGAGGTGCTCTGCCGCCCCGCCTGGGCGGTGGGCACGCAGATCGTCCAGGCCCGGGACTATCTGGAGACCCCCTCCCTGTTTGCCTGGACGCTGGTTATCCTCCTTCTGTCCCTTACCCTGGAAAAACTGCTCTCTGCTCTGCTGAACCGGATAAACAGGAGGTGGTCGCCATGATCTGTTTGGAGAAGGTCACCGTCACCTTTGGAGAGAAGCGGGTGCTGGACCGCTTCTCCCTCACCCTGCCTGAGACGGGGATCACCGCCCTGTCCGGCCCCTCCGGCTGCGGCAAGACCACCCTGCTGCGGGTTCTGGCCGGGCTGGAGCACCCCATCTCCGGCCGGATCACCGGCCTGTCCCTCCGCTCCGCTGCCCTGCTCTTTCAGGAGGACCGCCTCTTCCCCTGGCGTACCGTGGAGCAGCACCTTACCGACGTGCTCCCCCGCCCCCGGTGGGTGGAGGTCCCCCGCTGGCTGCGGCTGGCAGAGCTGGAAGGGGAAGAGCATACCTATCCCGCCCATCTGTCCGGCGGCATGGGACGGCGTCTGGCCCTGGTCCGCACGCTGGCCCTGGGCGGTTCCCTCTATCTGCTGGACGAGCCCTTTGCAGGGGTGGACCCTCAGCGGGCAGACCGCATCCTATCCGCCCTGGGGGAGCTGGCCGCCCCTGTCATCCTGGTCAGCCATGAGCCTGCCGTTCTGGACCGGGCGGACCGGGTCATCCGATTGGACGGGCCGCCCCTGACTCTCCTGTCCGCCCCATAGTAAGAGAGCTCTCACATGCCGCCTGACGCGGCGTGTGAGAGCTTTATCCGCCTCCAAAGCACAGCCGGACCGCCCAGGCCGCCGCCAGAAAGCCGGTAAGGTCAGCGCACAGGGCGGCGGGGACCGCGTACCGGGTCCGGGAGATGCCCACTGCGCCGAAGTAGACCGCGATGGTGTAGAAGGTGGTCTCCGTGGACCCAAGCATCACCGCCGCCACCCGGCCCACATAGGAGTCCGGCCCGCTGCTGGTGATGAGCTCCGCCCCCACCCCCAGGGCGGCGCTCCCGCTGATGGGGCGCACCAGCATCAGAGGGAGCAGCTCTGCCGGCACCCCTACCCGGTCCAGCAGGGGAGCCAGGGCCTGAGCGGCCAGATCCAGCGCCCCCGACGCCCGCAGCATATACACCGCCGTCATCAGCCCCACCAGGCTGGGGATGATACGGGCCAAGGTGCCCAGTCCCTCCCCTGCTCCCTGGATCAGGGCATCGTAAACGTCCACCCGGCGGCAGGCGGCGTAGACCGCCACCAGCCCCAGCGTCAGCGGCACCACCAGGGTCATCATCAGGTCCAGCATGTCAATCCCTCCATATCCGCGCGCATATCTTGCAGGCCAGCACTCCTACCCCTACCGACAGCCCGGAGGCCAGCCAAACGGCAGGCAGGATGTCAAAGGGAGCGGCGCTCCCTGCCCCAGCCCGCACCGTGGCCACCGTGGTGGGGATCAGTTGGATGGAGGCCGTATTGCACACCACCAGCATGCACAGCGCATCGGAAGCCACCCCGGGGCTGCAGCGGCTCATCCGCCGGGCGGCCTCCAGCCCCAGAGGGGTGGCAGCGTTGCCCAGCCCTAGCAAATTGGCCGACACATTGGCCGCGATGCTGTCCATGGTCTCCCGGTCCCGGGCTACCTGGGGAAAGAGCAGCCGGAGCATCGGTCGAAGCAGCCGGGACAGCTTTTCTGCCAGCCCGGACCGCCGCATCACCTCCATCACCCCGGTCCACAGGCACAGCATCCCCGCGATGGACAGGCACAGCTCCACCGCCGCCTGGGTCCCCTCCACCGCCGCCGCGGCCACCTGGGCCGACTGCCCCGTAGCCAGTCCGCACAGGATGGAGAGCACCACCATCCCCGTCCAGAGGATCGTCATCGTCATACCCCTGTCCCCCCTTCAAATCATATATACGGGACATGTCTGGAAAAGATAACCATTCTCTGCCGTGGTGTTCATTTTTCTGATTTCCCTGTTTTCCCATCATTTTTTGCTCTTTCCGAACACTTTTTGCAGAATCTTCACAAATTATGGTTGACACAGTCGCACTTTGTAGTATAATAATGTTTAGTTTCCAAAATCGTACATTATGACTGCGAAACCGCATCGATCGTTTTGACGACTGGGACATGAAGAAGGAAGAAAGGAATGATCACATTGAAATCTACCGGCATTGTCCGGAAGGTCGATGAGCTGGGCCGTATCGTCCTTCCCATCGAACTGCGCCGTACATTGGATATCGCGGAGAAAGACTCCCTGGAGATCTATATGGATGGACCGTCCATCATTCTGAAAAAATATCAGCCCGCCTGCATTTTCTGTGATGACGCCCGGGATGTCATCGTTTTCCGCGGCAAGAATATCTGCCCCAAGTGCATCAAGGCACTCCAGGAGTGCGGACAGTTCTGATTTGATCCCCCAGCAGCCCAGATAGAAACAGCAGACAAATTTTATGCGGTTTTTTAAACGCTCTGGATCCAGCCAGGATTTGGGGCGTTTTTCTTTTGGTCTCCGCCTCCGCCGGTCCGTGGGAGAGAGGGCTCCCACAAACAGCTTGAGGGCGCGGCAGATCCCGCCGCGCCCTCTGTCTTGTTCCGCATCCCCCGCGGCACTCAGCTCCTTTGGACCATCACACCCCCCGTCTTGACGATGCTGCCCGCCGGGATGGCGCCCCGGACGCAGGAGACCGGGTAGATGCTGCTCCCCCGCCCCACCACGGTCCCCGGATTCAGCACGGAGTTGCAGCCCACCTCCACATGGTCGCCCAGGATGGCGCCGAACTTCTTCCTGCCCGTTTCGATCCGCTCTGCTCCGTTCTTCACCGTCACCAGCGTCTTGTCTGACTTCACGTTGGAGGTGATGGAGCCGGCACCCATATGGCTCTTATAGCCCAGGATGGAGTCTCCCACATAGTTGTAGTGGGGGGTCTGCACGTTGTCGAACAGGATCACGTTTTTCAGCTCCACGGAATTGCCCACCACGCAGTGGGCCCCCACCAGGGCCGAGCCCCGGATAAACGCACAGTGGCGCACCTCAGTCTCAGGCCCAATGATGCAGGGCGCCCCCAGATAGGCTGTGGGGAACACCACCGCCGTTTTATGCACCCAGACCTGGGGGGTGGGCTGGTCATATTCCTCCGGCGGCAGCGCAGCCCCCAGGGTCAGGATCAGCTCCTTGATCCCGTCCAGGGCCTGCCAGGGGTATTGAAATCCCGCCAGATACTCCCCCGCCAGGGTGTGGGAGAGGTCCAAAAGTTCCTTTGTTTCCAGTTCCATATCCAAACATTCCTTTCCAGTCCTGATCATGTACCGGACGTCTCCATCATACCACATCGGACGCCCCGGATACAAGGTCCTAGGGAGGGCCGCCTTTTCTCGGAACGGAGAAAAATTTTTTCTTTTCCTCTGGAATTTTGGCCCCATCTCTGCTACAATCAACAGGCACACCAGAACAAATGTACTGTTTCCGAAGAAAGAGGGTGGACCATGATCCTGATCTCCTGCATCGATGACCGGGGCGGCCTGCTGTTCCATGGCCGCCGGCTCAGCCGGGACCGGGTGCTCTGCCAAGACGTGCTCCGGACGTGCGCCGGCTCCCCCCTGTGGATGGCCCCCGGCTCCCGCTCCCTCTTCTCCTCCCTGCGGGACGGCCTCTCCAGCTCCATCCTGACCTCGGAGGACTTTCTCGCCCAGGCCGCCCCGGGGGAGTTCTGCTTTCTGGAGGACCGGCCCATCCGCCCCTTCCTGGACCGGGTGGAGTCCATGGTCCTCTATCACTGGAACCGCCGCTACCCCGCGGACCTGTTTCTGGACCTGGACCCGGCCGCCCTGGGGTGGTCCCTGTTGGGCCGGGAGGAATTTCCCGGCTCCTCCCATAAAAAAATCACAAAGGAAGTCTACCGCCCATGAAAATACGTACGCTCCATCTCATCCCCCTCCTCCTGCTGCTCTGCGCGGCGCTGTCCGGCTGCGGCCAGCGCCTTCAGGCCGCGCTCTCTCTGGAGGACGTCCCGCCCTTCTCCGGCGAACCCTATGTGGTGCTCCAGGACAACCAGCCCGGCTTTTCCCAGGAGGACTTCACCACCGACTCTTTCGAGACTTACAGCAGCCTGGATCTGCTTGGCCGGTGCGGCACCGCCTATGCCAACATCGGTCTGGACCTGATGCCCACGGAGGAACGGGACAGCATCGGCCAAGTCAAGCCCAGCGGCTGGCAGACGGTGAAATATGACATCGTGGACGGCAAGTACCTGTACAACCGCTGCCATCTCATCGGCTATCAGCTCAGCGGTGAGAATGCCAATGAGCAGAACCTCATCACCGGCACCCGCTATCTCAACGTGGAGGGGATGCTCCCCTTTGAAAACATGGTGGCGGATTACGTCCAGGAGACCGGCAACCACGTCCTCTACCGGGTCACTCCCATCTTTCAGGGCACTGAGCTGGTGGCCCGGGGCGTGCAGATGGAGGCCGAGTCGGTGGAGGACCAGGGCGAGGGCATCTGCTTCAACGTCTATGTCTATAATGACCAGCCCGGCATCACCATCGACTACGCTACCGGTGCCAGCTCCCTGGAGGGGGATGCTCTTCCAGAGGACAGCACCCAGAAGGAGCCGGAGGACACCCTGTACATCCTGAACACCAGCTCTGGAAAATTTCATCTCCCCTCCTGCTCCGGCGCCGCCTCCATGAAAGAGGAGAACCGCCAGGCCTTTTCCGGCAGCCGTGAGGAGCTGATCGCCCAGGGATATTCCCCCTGCGGCCAGGGCAAACCATGACCCCCCCAGC
>ENA-ORTQ01002181-ORTQ01002181.1-human-gut-metagenome-genome-assembly--contig:-NODE-2181-length-17999-cov-27.027864_pt1 | contig 17999 bp, 17 predicted proteins | sample MGYA00241912_ERZ509188 | MGnify/ENA primary metagenome ERZ509188 (study PRJEB26280, sample SAMEA2338849) | human gut metagenome | biome: human gut; feature: human-associated habitat; material: faeces...
TGTACAAACCAGTAGTCGTAGAGTTGTTTAGCCATCGCCTCTAAATTCTGATTTAGCGATGGTTTATGTTTTGATCTCTACATATAAAAATGCCACAACTGAGTATACAAGCATAGCGATAACGGTAATTTTCATCCAGAAGTCAGAAACCCAAATGCCATTATTTTGATTAAGGATACTTTCAATCCTACGCTCGTGGGTTTCTATATTTTGAAGTTGTACTGTTCGATGATGTTCCATTAAAATTTCCTCCGCCTTTAGTGATGTCTGTAAGAGTTTCATTATCCGTTCTAAATCTTCCTGTTTAATCTCTACCCTGAACGTTGTATTTTCTTGTGCATCCACAATAGCTTTACAAATGCCTGAAACAATATTGTCGGCACTAGCATTAGCCGTATTTAGTGCAACAATCGCCTTATTTAGGGTGACAGCTGCTAGTTTCAATGCTTTGTTTGCCTCTTTTAGGATATTTTGAGCTTCTCGTAATTTTTCAAGTTGTTTGTCAATAGCCATAGTATCTTCTTCAATTTGATGGTTAGTATTAATCTTGTTAATTAAATTGTCAATGTCCATACGTGCATGCTTTGATTTTCTAATTCCCATGATTCATGTTTTTTTGATTGTTAGCTTATCTGTGAAGTCCTTTCTTACGTTTGCACATACTATTTGCCATTCTTGTACAGCGGCGTGCCCATTCAAGTTCATTCTCGTCCTTATCTCTTCCCCAACCTCCTGTGTCAGAGCCGCCTCCACCACTTGATGACGCCATACTTGTAGCAGCATCCAAATATCCGGCAAAAAGCAAAAGAGCCGTATGCTGTATCTCTTCAATCTTTGCAAATGGATGGGCATCCTCCAAAGAACAATCCTGACGAATGATATTGTCTGCGGCTTCGGGTATCTCCACGTGGAATTTGTGATATTCGTCTATCATTATATCATAATGTTTCGTAATCGGCTGTGAAATAGTTGAAGGTTGTATAACAGAAGTCCTGTCAGTTGTCCGTACTTGTCGGGAAGTAGGCTCTTTCGATTCAAATTTCCTTTTCTGCGAATGAAGTTTTGCCCAAGTAGTCTTTATTTTTGAAGGGGTCAGGTTTCTCCCGATACCCAACACGGACGACTTATAGGTGGAGTTACCACGCTTAATGGAATAGCCATAAACTCCGCCTCCATCTTTTTCTTGTAAATGCACTTTATAGCCTCGTTTTTTCAGTTCTGTTTTATACTGCTGCCAGCTGAATTTTTCCATAGAGCGAAGTATCTCTATACAGATGTTTGAAATTTCCTGCCTATGGTGTATGCCTATTTCTTCAGACTGTATCCAGCCTCGTTTCTCGTTGATGATGTTCGCAGCCAGAACAGCCCTCTCGCCAATCTTATGGCTATCATTGATTTTTCCGTCCATATCCACACGGTTGGCATCAATGTGTAGGTGGAGAATGCCACTTTGGGAATCCCGGTGTAGAGCTACGATGTATTGAGAGTTCTTGAGGTTGGTATGCTGTGAAGAAGCCCTCTTGGTCTTACCAGAGAGATCTATGGAATCAAATACGCGGATGAACTCATTTGACAAACGTAACCAATCGCCCATTGTCCATCCCCGGCTTTCTTCCTCGGATGGGGAAATTTCAATTCTTATCACGTTCCTGCCAAGCGGTCTGCCCTTATTGATTTTCTCAGCGTATTTTTTTTGAACAAGCATCATTCGCCCATACATTGCTTCCGGAGAAATATTATCTGGAAGGAGATTGGCTTTTACTATATCCGCTTTCTCTTTGTTGACGGAATATCTTATGGCATTCGCTCCATGTGATATGGTAGAGGCCTTTGCTATCATAATGGGTAAGTAAATTATTCGGTAAGGTAATTTTCTATCTGGTTCCAGCGATTAATTAGTTGCGTTGCTGCTATCATCCATTGTTCCACAAACCTGGTATCATTAAAATACATAGCTCGTTTGTCTACTTGTATGGACTTAACAGCTGCTGCAATACGGATAAGGTCACCCCTTGCATCTGTCAAACTACATAGGGCTTCTATTTCACGCTCAGATAGACGTTGTCGTGGATGTTGCCCCAAAGCTGTACGGCGTATGTAGTCACTTATGGACAAGCCGCAGGTTTTGGCTAGTTCTGTGGCTTGGAAATATTCCTTCTCTGTTACACGAGCTTCAAGCCGCAGGTTACGTCTTATAATTTTCTTGGCATTCTTGCTATTCTCTTCATTGGTATTATTATCGATTTTCTTTTTCATGTTTTATTATACATTTATAAGTGGTCTTTAATTTAAAAGGTACAACACGGTGGGAGCTTGCGACCGCCGAAAAATGCCTATGTAGTACGAATGAGCTTAGCGAATTTGTGCGACATAGGAACTTCTTGCAATACCACACATAATTGCTTTGGACACGTTACGTTTTAGATATTGCTATACTTGACATTTACTCTAAATATTTTTCACTGAATTTTTCCTCTGCTATAGTTTGTGGTAAAACAGAAGCATAATATATAACAAACAATAGGGTAAAAAAACTATCTTATCAAAACTGCAGGTATTACTTGTGTCAATACAAAGGTATACCATTACAAGGTTGTGTATCTATATTTGTTTTATGCCATTCTTGATTCCTATAGTTGGGAAAATCTTCTTCAATATGGCTATTCAAATCTACTATGGTAATACTGACAAAATACCAACCGCATCATTTAACTGAATTTACAGTCATTCCTTCCATATCGTCAGGTCTGTCTTTTAAACGGACATAGAAAGGATTGTCAATTCGGTTGCCGTCCTGCATCCATGCCGATATACATTTCAGCGTATGGATGCTTGTTCGGTTGCTTTGTGTAGATGTGACAATTCCTAACTGGTTCATCTTGTCAAGTACACGGGATACAGTTTTTTTATCATAGCCCAATTTGCTGGACAATTCTACCTCCGAAAGAACGGCTTGTCCCACTTGCAAGGTCGTAGAGAAGCCTTTTATGGCATACTTGCTTTCTTTCAATACTGCCTTTTCAATAAGGCAGTGCAGAATCTTCATACGGTCAATGCCGTATTTACTTTCTGACAGATACGTAAGCTGCTCTGACGAAAGTACTATACAATAGTTCAAATTTGATTTCATCGTCTGTTTATTTGAAGATCTTTTATAAATAGTGCAGCCAAAAGAGAAAGTTAACGGTGCATTCCATATCCTCTATCTGGCATATAATATTCCTTGTCGCAGGCTATATGGTCAAGTACATTTTGAAGCTTATCAAGTTGGTAGTTATCCAAAACAGGAATAGCAGCAATCGTGATTTTCTGTGAAGCGATACGGCGGTGTTCACAATTTCTTTCTGACATACTGCCATCTCCGTCAGCATAAACACTCTGCAGATAATCGTTCACAGCTTCGGTTTGTACCTTGCTTGGATATGCAGCAGAATAATTGTCTTGAATATACTCCACCATATTGCTGACCGCATTTGCCAGTAGTGGTTCATACTTTTGTATTTGCTTGATTAGCTCTTCCTTTTTCATACAGTCAATTCATTTTGTCCCATGTCCCATGCATATCTTATAACTTTCTTTTTATCTACTTTTTGTTTTTATTATTTTTTTAGGGACAAAGGGACATGATATTTGTCTTTTCCCTTAATTTGAAGGGTAAATTCTGTTCACAATAATAATGTTGCACTGGCTTCTTCGCCTGGTGTATCTACTCTCACCCAAGGATGCTTTGTCCGTCCTGTCTTGTCGCAATATGCAGGGTGAAGCCCCTTGACCTTTTCCTGATCACTCCGTTTCCAATTAGGAATCATAGACATCAGGCGATTAATATATTGTGATGTGTATTTAGACGGATTGCGTCTGACTATATCATTGGGTAATTCTTCTATAATCTGCCGGGCACAAACCATATTGAGTGTGGTCATTTTGAAGTTTGAATCTGGGTATGCTCCTTTTTGATAAGCCAATCGGTTAGGAATAGTCCAACTTGCATATTGGATGGGGATCTCACGCTCCAAATACATTTCCAAATCTTCCATAATGGGGTCAACAAGAATGTTGGAATGTTGCCCCTGTACCTCATTTGCTTTGATTTCTAAATCTGGTGTTAAGTAAAGTTTCATTCCTTGTCGATAATAGACGTATGCTTCTGCCCAAAGTTGAGGAACAGTACGTTGTAAAATATCCAACCATTCTGATACATGACCGTTACCTTTGACCGGGATTATCCACCAGCGACGGTTTCCATTGTCACCTTGCAGGAAATTTGTTTCATTAGTCGTAGCTGCAAAGACATTGTGCCGCATAAATTCCACTACCTTATGTCCGTATGCAGGACGCATAAAGTCACTACAGCGGCTCAGAAAAGCTTTGGCTGCCTCTGCGTCATTTGCCCGTTTTAAACCGTTCAACTCACTTATTTCTATAATCCAACCATTGGTTATGGTTTCTACCTTCTCCTTGTCACCACTGGCAAAAGAGAACGAATCGTTGAACCACTTTCCACTGATGGTTTTGAAAAAGGTGCTTTTTCCGATGCCTTGAGGACCAGGCAGAGTCAATACGTTGTCAAACTTACAACCGGGAGTAAAAACCCGGGCAACAGCCGCTACGAACCATAACTTTGTTTGTTCCCTTACTAGTGGGGTATCTTCCGCTCCTAAATAATCAATAATAGTTGTGGCTATACGAGGTTGTCCATCCCATATTTCTTGGGTGATAAAATCCTGTACAGGATTAAAACCACGTTCCAAAGAGGTTGTTTTTAATATTTCAAATACCTTATTCTGCGTCAGATATAATTTGTATGTCCTTTCCAGATAGTCTTGTATCTTTCCAACTGACTCTTCATCAATTTTATTGCCATTGACATTATGGAATAAAGAACAGAAACATATATCATCCTGAGAAAAGGTATCGTACTTTATCATGCTCAAGTTTTCATCCGATGTAAAGATGAGCCTATAATTGCTTATGGAGCGGAAAAGATTCCCGTAGCTGTCTGTTGCCAGCTGCTGTTTCCAATTCTCTTCCATACTGTTTACTCTTTAATATGGATACCACCTGATTCCTTTGCCAGCGATAATGCAAGGTCTGCATCCACTACAATTTTTCGTCCTATCTGTGTGATAGCCTTGTCGATTATACCGCTCTTCTTAATGCGATTAGCCGTAGGTACACTACATCCAAACACACGGGCAATACCCTCTATTCCATAGTAGTTGCCTTTTGGAGCTATTAGGGATGTAGCTTTTTCTGTGGACTCTACACTTTTTGTAATTAGAAAACAAAGTTCCTCGCCGGTCATCATAGCGATGGGCTTTTGGAGCAACTGGTTTAGATTGAATTTTTCTTCCATACCTTTATTTGTTTAGTTATTGAATACTTTAAGCCTCGGTTTAACTCTGTGAAACCGATTTCACAAGCAAAGGTATTGTATGAAACTCAGCGTATTGGTCGGCTTATTTATACCTTAATATAACCGACCGGTTTACAACAGATATTTACAGAAAGTAAAAACGGATAGCTGGATTTCCCAACTATCCGTTTTTGATAAAATAATCTGTCCATCGGTCTATTATCCGTTTTGCTTTGATATAACTGTTTCCTCTTTGAGGTGAATTCAATGTAATGTCTTTGATTTCACCATATCTTTTCTGTGGTATGTCATGTCCGTAATGTCGCTGGTAGAATTGTTCAATGGCACGATGAAATGTCATGTATCTTATAGAAGCTTTCATTCTTCCAGCTTTTACCAGAGCTTTCAATAAATAGGCAAGACTTATATCCTCGGTATTCTCTTCAAGAAAAGAGTAAATGCCTTGTTTGATAAGTTCCTTATCTCCAATAAGGATGTCATCCAATGATTGTATTACTTTTCTGTTCCCACGTTTACCTTTCACTTTTCGCAAGGCAAACATAACTTCTTTCCAAATATCCGGATTACATACTTCAGCCGTTGCTTCCCATTCGGCTTTACTTTCAGTTCCTATCTCTATGCTTTTATTAACAAGCAAAGCAATACACGATTTTATTAGAAGCATATCTCCATTATCAACTTCTTCACTACTCAACAGACGGTCAAGTAACTTAGCCATACGTGAAAGGCCGTGGTCAAATATTACGAAATAGTACATACAATAACTTAAGACCTCCTTTTTCTCTATCACATAATCGTACAGGTTAGCCACAAACTCTCCAACAAACACGGCGTGGGATAGGACGATGATTTGGGAAATGTACGTCAAGAACTGATACACCATTTTTCTTTCAAGATTGCTTAACAGATAGCATCCTTTGTTGTTTCTCATTAGTACATCCAACTGCCCAGTCAAATAGGCTTTCGTTTCCTGTGGCAAACGACTCCAAATTTCAAGAGGTGTTTTGGAATGAACCATAAGTAATTCTGATTTTGGGGATGTGAGTAGCTCTACCGTAGCCGTTTTTATGTTTATGCCTATCCATAACCGTTTGTTGGTAATACATTGGGCTATAATATCTGTATACTTACCGGCCCATTGTTGATTGGCTATATTCTGTACATTTTTGCCGTTTCCGTTTATAAATTCAGAAAGCCAGTTATATAACAGCAAAGCTTCTGACGGTGTACATTCCCGCATCATCTGATACATATCTGTCAAAACAGATAAGTTACCCTTTCCAACAGCATCCATGCGTTTACAGAAATTGGCATACAATTCTTCGTTGGCGGATTTCCAAGTACGAATAGCCATATCAGCACAATCCTTTCTAGTAAAATAGTCCCTTATTCTCTCTATGAAATGAATCATCCTTAAAATCGTATTATAGTCGTTTAAACAATTTGGATAAATCCTCAGTGGACATACTCGTCAGTTTTGCCAATAACAAATCTCTTTCAGAAGTTTTTGTCAAATTCAACAGCTTTGAGTTATTTTCCATCTGAATTTCAAGTGGATAGTGCTCAATGTATATTTGAGTGATTGCATGATCAGAAGAAGCGTGTCCCATGCTTTCAGAAATATAATCCATATCTACTCCGGCATTATGTAGGTTCGTGGCAAACGAATGACGGCACCATGTACCAGACGGACAGATGGATTTATCCCAATTCAGTGCTTCGTGACATATTTTGATGATACGGTCTTTCACATTAGAGTTTTCCTGCATTGTATATTTGCGACGCAGTTCTTCTGTTTCAGCTCCTTTTAATATGTGGGGAAAGACCAAACCGCCTCGGGTCGGAGGTGCAGCCACTTCATCTAAAATATATTGTAAAGGAGGTATGATAGGAACGATTACTTCGGAACCATCAGTACTTCTTCGGGAAGTTTTCTTACGGTTGAAGCGGAACGCTTTGCCATGTGTCTGATAATAATAATTATCGTAAGTCAATCGCCCTGCATCTGCCATATTGAACCCATTACACAAATACTGGGCAAGAAACAATCCTAATGAGTAGTGAGCGCGTTTGGTATATTCTTCTGACCAATATTCGGGATATTTCTTGGATACAAAGAGGTTATATAGTTCTGTCATTTGATTAACATTCAGGAAACTTTGTTTGCGTTTTGCACTCTTAGGAATACTTACAAGCCCTTTCTCCTTCTTGTTAGAGAAAGGATAAGGAACATCTTTGAGATAGCCTTCATGTACACACTTATTCCATACGGCACGACAACAGCGTAAATATATCCCTGCGGTAGTATCACTGATTTTTCCTATTATCTTCCCATTCTCATCTTTTACTCCATTATGCATTCCGTCCTTCCACTTCTGAATTTCTGCTGCACTAATGCAAAATCCTTTAATCATATTTGGTCCGAGTATCTTTCTTAATGATTTGAGTGCGCACTCATAACTCTCTGCTGTAGTAAAGCGTGCACCATCATCGTCTGTTCGTAATCCACTAATGATTTCTTCCCATATGCCAATAAAAGATTGTGGTTTATTTGTTTCTTCATTGGGTGTTGCGACTTCTTCTCCCATGATACATTGACGTACCATTTCAAATGTCAGAATACCACCTTTATTCAAATTCATCAGAATTTCTTTGTATTTGGGAATAAGTGTATCTTTCCACTCTTTTTGAAGTCTGTAGTTCTCGCTCTTACATTTAGTTGCATTACAAATATCTGAAAACTTTCTTTCAGTAAAAGAACTTCCAACTGTGAAATAAAAAAATTTGCGGTCTACCGTGAAACGAAGAGATAATGGAAACTCATACGCATTTTTTCTGCGAGTACGTGAGTCCAACACGATAGAAACAGAACAGTTACGTTCTTTGAAAAGGGACATGGATTTTGTCAGTTTTTCCATTGCATTCATTGTTTATGTTCAACATAACCTCTGAATACAGACGCTTTGCAATGTGAGGCATACATACACAAAACACTGCATATAACCACAGAGCCATTACCCTTAGACGGATAAAAACATTGTTGTTATATGCAGCGGTGCAATCTCGTTAACCTCTGTCGCTGAATGGTAACCGGGCTTATGCTAATCGGTCTCAACCCCTGAAGTAACTCTCGCGTTTCGTTTGTTATATAGAGTACCCTCCGACTGGTACTCCCTCTACGCATTGATTCATCGGAATGGGATAACCTACCCACGATAGTTAAGCAAACTCACTTTCCTTTTCTAAAAAAAGAGTATTATAATGGTCATGGCTTGCTACAAATGCATTACGCAATACAAAAATACAATATTATTCTATAAATCAAAGTGAAAATAGAATATATTTGAGTTTATTTAACCGCCAAAGAAGCTACATTAGCTACATATATTAATGAGTAATGTTTATAGGACTACATGGAACTTCATAGAAATTCTATTTGTAAACATAATCAACTCAAACAGTTTGTTTACGCATTGTTTACGCAAGCGCATAAAAAAAGCAGTTAGCGAATTGCTAACTGCTTGATTTTCAATGTGGACCAGCCAGGGCTTGAACCTGGGACCTCCAGATTATGAGTCTGTTGCTCTAACCAACTGAGCTACAAGTCCGATATTAAGGTAATCCCTTAAATCCGAGTGCAAAAGTAATAGATTAGCTTGAAACTTGCAACATTTAAGAGGATTTTTTTATAAAAAAAACAAATATATATAGGCATATCAATATATATTGTATTTTTGTGCTACTTAATCAATTAATAACTAGGCATTATGTCACAAAACACAAATGAATCTCATTTGACCGGACTTACCGACCAGGAAGTCATTGCGAGCCGTGAAAAAAATGGAGTAAACCTATTAACTCCTCCCAAACGTCCCTCCATATGGAAACTTTATTTGGAGAAATTTCAGGATCCTGTTATCCGAGTATTATTAGTTGCAGCAGTTTTTTCACTTATCATTTCAATTATTGAGAATGAATATGCTGAAACAATTGGTATATTTTTCGCCATTTTTTTAGCAACTGGAATTGGATTCTATTTTGAATACGATGCCAATAAAAAATTTGATTTGCTGAATGCCGTGGGCGAAGAAACTCCCGTAACAGTAATTCGTAATGGAAAGATAAAGGAAATACCGCGTAAAGATATTGTTGTAGGAGATATCGTCATCCTAAATACCGGAGAAGAAGTTCCTGCCGATGGAATGCTGGTGGAAGCTGTTTCTTTGCAAGTCAACGAATCGACACTGACCGGAGAGTTAATGGTAAATAAAACAACCGATGAAGCCCACTTTGACGAAGAAGCAACATACCCCTCGAATTCTGTAATGCGTGGTACGACCATTACAGACGGACATGGTATCATGCGCGTAGAACGTGTTGGAGATGCTACAGAAATCGGTAAAGTAGCCCGTCAGTCTACAGAACAAAGTCAGGAACAAACACCACTGAATATTCAGCTTACCAAATTAGCAAACCTTATAGGTAAAGCAGGGTTTACAATCGCAGCACTGACCTTTATCATATTCACCAGCAAAGATTTATACCAGTATCTCACGGTAACAGAAGTTACTGACTGGCATCAATGGCTAGAAATAGCACGTATTGTCCTGAAATATTTCATGATGGCTGTCACTTTGATTGTTGTAGCTGTCCCAGAAGGATTGCCGATGAGTGTGACGCTCAGCCTTGCCCTCAACATGCGACGTATGCTGAAAACGAACAACTTAGTACGAAAAATGCATGCTTGTGAAACAATGGGTGCTATCACTGTTATCTGCACAGATAAGACAGGAACTCTTACACAAAATCTGATGCAAGTATACGAGGCACAGGTCGATGAAAGCCAGCCTGAACTGATAGCGGAAGGAATAGCTGCCAACTCTACTGCATTCCTTGAAGAAAAGGTGGAAGGAGAAAAACCTTCGGGCGTAGGAAACCCTACCGAAATAGCTCTCTTACTCTGGTTAAATGGTAAAGGACAGAACTACATGAAACTGCGTGAAGAGGCTAAAGTCATTAACCAATTGACCTTTTCTACGGAACGCAAATACATGGCTACATTAGTAGATTCGCCGATTCAGAAAAAACGGATACTCTACATCAAAGGTGCCCCAGAGATTGTAATGGGCAAATGTAACCTGGATAAAGCTCAGATTGATAAGTATAACGAACAGTTGCTGGCTTACCAGAATAAAGCTATGCGTACACTTGGTATAGCTTATAAAGTTATTCCGGAAAACGCTTCTGACGACTGTGCAGAACTAGTCGGCGAAGGCGGTATGACTTTCTTGGGAATCTTTGCAATCAGCGACCCGATTCGCCCAGACGTACCCGATGCTGTAAAAAAATGCCAGTCCGCTGGTATTGGAGTAAAGATTGTAACAGGAGATACTCCGGGAACAGCTACAGAAATTGCACGCCAAATTGGTCTTTGGCAACCTGAAGATACAGAGCGCAACCGTATTACCGGAGTTGAATTTGCTGCATTAAGCGATGAAGAAGCCCTTGAACGCGTACTCGATCTGAAAGTAATGAGTCGCGCACGTCCTATGGATAAGCAGCGTTTAGTACAGTTGTTACAACAAAAAGGAGCTGTCGTAGCAGTAACAGGAGATGGAACCAACGATGCTCCTGCATTAAATCACGCACAAGTAGGATTGTCAATGGGTACAGGAACATCTGTAGCAAAAGAAGCCAGTGACATCACATTGCTGGATGATTCATTCCACAGCATTGCAACTGCTGTAATGTGGGGACGTTCACTGTATAAAAATATCCAGCGCTTTATCGTATTCCAGCTTACAATCAATGTTGTTGCATTGTTAAGTGTATTGCTGGGTGCATTCTTCGGTACAGCCTTGCCACTTACCGTAACGCAAATGCTTTGGGTAAACCTGATTATGGATACATTCGCAGCTATGGCTCTTGCTTCCATCTCACCAAGTATGGATGTAATGAACGAAAAGCCTCGCCGTCGCACAGATTTCATCATCACCCCTGCTATGCGTAATAATATCTTTGGTGTAGGCTTAGGCTTCCTTGCTATTCTGATGGGATTACTGGTCTACTTCAAAAATCTCCCAGGTGGAATGGACACACATCATCTGACAGTCTTTTTCACCATATTTGTGATGTTGCAATTCTGGAACCTGTTCAATGCAAGTGTATTCGGCACTAACCATTCAATCTTCAAGGATGCCAGCCATGCTTTAGGAATGCTAAGTGTCGCTATCATTATTCTTGTAGGCCAGATACTCATCGTCAGCTTTGGCGGCAAAGTATTCCGTACTGAGCCTCTTCCTTTAAACGAATGGCTGTATATCATCGGAGGTACATCATTTGTTTTATGGATAGGGGAAATATGGAGAGGAATCAAACGCCTGGGAAACAAATAAATCGATGTCACAAACATTGGTTATAAAATGAATAAGCAAATAAAAAATATCATCTTCGACTGGGGAGGCGTATTGATAGACCTGAATCTAGAAGGGTGTATCAGCGCCTTCGAACAGGCGGGAGCGGTCAATGTACGCAATCTGCTGACAGGAACTAATGAGCTGGGCTTTTTCCGCGATTACGAATGCGGAAATATAAGTACCCCTGAATTTCGCGCAGCCATACGTAAGTACATCAGCCAACCGCTTACCGATGAGGAAATTGATCGGATGTGGAATATGGAACTGCTTACAATTCCTGAAGAGAAGCTCCATCTGCTTGCTGAATTAAGCAAAAGCTACCGGCTATTCTTATTGAGCAATACAAATGAACTTCATTGGGAATATGGTTCCAGACAAGCTTTCTGCCATAACGGGAAGGACTATAAGACATATTTTGAACGTATTTTCCTCTCATATCGTATGCATCTGTCGAAACCTGACCCCGCGATATTCCAAGTTGCCTTACAAGAAGCAGAGCTTCAGCCGGAAGAAACTCTGTTTATTGATGATGCGGAAGTCAATTGTCAGGCAGCTGCCTCAACAGGTATACAGGTAGCCCACTACACACCAGGAACTGATCTTGGCGATTTATTTAAATAAAATCCTACATGAAAATCATAACAGACGAGATTAAGCAGACACTTTTACCTTGCGTAGCAACTATAGGTTGTTTCGACGGACTACACCGTGGCCATCGTTTCCTCATCAAACAGGTTTGCAAAGAAGCCCGGCAAAGAAACTTCCACAGTGCTCTCATAACCTTTCCGGTACATCCACGTCAGGTTATGCAAAGTAGTTACCGTCCTCAATGGCTTACTTGTCTGCCACAAAAGACAGCTCTCATCCAGCAAACGGAAGCAGATTACTGCATCATGCTACCATTTACCAAAGAACTGTCCCTGCTTTCCGCACGTGAGTTCATGCAATTACTTCGAGAACGTTTTAATGTCCGTGTTTTGGTTATTGGTTATGACCATCGCTTCGGGCACAACCGCTGCGAAGGTTTCGATGATTATTGCCAATATGGAAAGGAATTGGGTATAGAAGTAATTCGCGCACAAGCATTGATAGAGGATGGAGTGTCTATCAGTTCGTCTGTCATACGCAAGGTCTTAAAAGACGGTGATATACAACATGCAAATCATTATTTAGGCTATTACTATTACCTGGATGGAACTGTCGTGGACGGATATAAAGTAGGACGCAAGTTAGGCTTTCCTACAGCCAATCTTCTCCCCTCCTGCCCCGACAAACTAATTCCCAAAGAAGGAGTATATGCTGTATATGCGTATATTGACGAAGTACGTTATGCCGGCATGCTGAATATCGGTCATCGTCCAACAGTTGACAATGGATCCAACCTAAGTATTGAAGTTCATATACTCAATTTTTCAGGCGATATTTATAATCATCATATGCGGATAGAGTTTATCGAATTTATCCGTCAAGAACAAAAATTTGATAGTCTGGAAAAACTGATTGCCCAACTGAATACTGACCGTGAAACAGTATCCCGCTTGCTACTGCACAATTAAGGAATTATTCAGGTATTAAGACAAAAAATATCCCCGACATCTTTTCATTTAAAGAAATCGGGGATTACAAAAAACTATGATAACAAATTACAATTCCTTGATGCTGACAGCTACACCTCCACTCGGAGCAAGACGTTGTTTTAATTTTGTCTTATTAGTTACTTTCTTTGTAGAAATCACATATTCCTTTGGATTTGTACGCCAGTCAGCTGTTTTTCCGTCGGCATAAATAGTTGCCTGATATTTCTTTCCAGCCGGAAGGAAACTCAAATCAATAACGGCTTCACGACTGTTTTCATCAGTAATTCCACCAATATACCATTCGTTCTTACCTTTTGCCTTACGGGCAATAGTGATATAATCACCCGGTTCAGCTTCCAGAATATATGTATTATCCCAATCCACAGCTACATCTTTAATAAACTGAAAAGCATCTGGATATTTTTCATAATTCTGATATAAATCGGCTGCCATCTGAAGCGGACTGTACATCGTTACGTAAAGTGCAAGCTGTTTAACCAATGTAGTACCTAATTTTGCTTTGTTTGAGCCATAAACAGAAAGATCACCTTCAAAGATTCCCGGAGTATAATCCATCGGACCACCCATCAAACGGGTAAATGGCAAGATAGTCTGATGATCCGGACGGATTCCATTGAAGGACTCAAATTCCGTTCCACGTGCTGATTCTTGAGCTATCCAGTTAGGATATGTACGATACATACCAGTAGGACGTACAGCCTCGTGTGAATTAACCATAATATGATATTGTGCCGCTGTTTCTGCCACTCGATTATAATGGTTCACCATCCATTGTCCGTCATGATGTTCGCTACGCGGAATGATAGGACCTACGTAACCGGTCTTTACAGCATCATAACCATTTTCTTTCATAAAGCGGAATGCATCATGCATCTGACGTTCGTAATCGGCAACCGATGAGGTTGTTTCATGATGCATAATAATTTTTACTCCTTTTGATGCAGCATAACGCTGAAGCTCTTTCACGTCAAAATCCGGATAAGCTTTAGTGAAACTATATATAAATTCCTTGGCATAAGCGTAATTGTCTTCCCAGCCTTCGTTCCATCCTTCTACCAATACTGCATCAAAACCATTTTTCGCAGCGAAATCGATATACTCTTTCACATGAGCCGTATTGGCACCATGATGTCCGTTCGGTTTCAACTTAGTATAGTCAGTTTTGCCGATTACGATATCTTGCGTATCAGTATAAGCCCATGTAGAACCTCCACCTGTAAAATACTCCCACCAAACACCAACATATTTGGTTGGCTTAATCCAGGAAGTATCTTCCAACTTGCAAGGCTCATTCAGGTTTACAATCAAATTCGAAGCCAGAATATTTCGAGCGTCATCACTTACAATAATCGTACGCCACGGACTGGTACTACCTGTCTGAATGTATCCCTTTGTTCCGTTTTTATCAGGAGTAAGGTGTGAACTCATCAGGAAAGTCTGTGCATCCAAATTCAGGTGCATAGCTGGATAATTAACTAAGGCAGCCTCATGAATGTTGATATAAAGTCCGTCATTCGACTTCAGCATCAAGGGTGTCTGTACAGCAAGATTAGGTGAAGGCGATTTACAAGCCAAAGCCTCATCACGTGCCTTGTCTATCAACCGCGGAACCTCCGACAGTTTAGAAGTCGTTATCTGAAACTCATTAGTATCATAGTCAGCCGGAATCCAGAATGCCTTATGATCACCGGCCAACTGGAATTCTGTTACTTCTTCATTGATAGTAAAATGGCGCAATTCCTTCTGTACCGGGAACTCATAACGGAACCCTAATCCATCATCGAACAAACGGAAGCGGATATTCAGCAACCATCCCGTACCTTCTTGCTCCAAGGCAACAAACAATTCCTTATGATTATCACGAATAACACTATTCTGCCCCCATACAGGATTCCAAGTCGTATCGGAAGCATCCTCTTTTGTTTCTACAATACGGAAATTTTTGCTGAAATCGAACGATGGACGTATCTGAAAGCCCATCTTGCTTTCTTTTATTACATCCTTTCCTTTATACTTCAATGAATAAACCGGAGTTTTGTCAGCCGACAAATGAAAATCCATAACCAGATTTCCGTCGGGTGAAGTCAATGTTTGGGCTAAAGAAAATCCCACGCCAAACAGACAGATCATAACACACAGAATAAGTTTCTTCATAATATCTCTATTGATTAACGAAATTAATACTTTTGTAAATATAACAATTATCCGCTGATATACACTTACCGTACTTTTGAAAACTTCTTTATACCTTCAAAAAGGCTTATCCAAAACACTCTCATCATAAATCAGAAAATATTTATCGAAAAACAATAAATATTTTCTGATTTTCTTTTGTTCTTAAAAAATAATATCTACATTTGCATATCGAAAAACGATAAATATTTATCGAAAGCTAACACAGAAAAATAATTAAGAACCACAAACACGATGCAATTATGAAAAAGACATTATTAAGAAAAGCAGCTATGGCAAGCCTCTTCACCCTGATGACACTGACAGTCACAAAGGCAAACGCAAAAGAAACTTTCATTTATGGAGAAACAGACAACGGCTTGATTGTTTCTACCCTGAATGAGGACGGCAAAACACTTACTCCAAAATGGAAATACGAGTACCAGTACGACAAACAAGGACGACTGACCGAGAAGAAAGCATATCGATGGAATTTGCAACAACAGATGTGGACACCGGCCTATCTGCTCACTATTATGTCGAACGACTCGATATGTATCATGGATTATGCCGAATGGAACAAACTTTTTTGTAACTTTGAGCGTAACCGCCAACAAAGTGTTTATTATGTAGACAGTTCGAATGCTTTATTGACTTATTATAGCCGTTCATCTGCCTGCGGAATAAGTGAAAATAACAAATAATTAAAATTCAATTATTATGGGACGCACCATTAAATTATTGCTATATTATTTTGCCTACCAACTGGCATTCATGGGAGTTTTTCTGTGCGGATATATGATCTTCCATCATACCACAGAATTACCTCAATCTACCGACTCTACTTACATCACCCTTATCTTACTGGCACAGGTTCTATCTACAGCCGCTGTAGGTATCCATCTGATAGTGGGAAAATATGTACCACTCGACCGAAAGACTTGGGCATATTATAATTCCGGTAAAGTTCTGATTGCTGCTATCCTATTAATTGTAGGTATGGGATTGTGGAGCAATTACCTGAACGAGCTGGCCGACTTGCCCAATAACATGCAGGAAACTTTCGCCATGATGATGCAGCATCCACTGGGAGTCGTGGCAATCACCATCATGGCTCCTGTTGTAGAAGAGCTATTGTTCCGCGGAGCCATCCAGGGACACCTGCTGCGCAAATGGAAGAAACCGCTTTGGGCCATCGTTGTATCGTCACTGATATTCGGTATCGTACATGGCAACTGGGTACAAGCTCCTTTCGCTTTCGTGGTAGGCCTGGCCTTAGGCTGGATTTATTATCATACAGGTAGTCTGCTTCCCGGCATATTGATGCACTTCGTCAACAATAGTACTGCCGTTTTCAGCTTTTGGCTTTCCGATGATCCGAATGCCACAATGGTTTCTACCTACGGCCCCGAAGGAGCCGCACTCATGGCTGTTGCAGGAGCGATACTTACTTTCGTATGTATCAAGTACATCCAAAAACAACTTCCACAACCTGCAACATGGAGAGAAGAACAACCCACAAGTACAATTGAATAATACCCCCAATTTATGAAACATCTCAGCATATTAGGTATATTGGCCATTTTTGCCTTAGCTCTGAATCTCTATTTTGCCATAGGCAGTAATTTTAATGATTTCAAACAAGGATTTGAAGATGGACAAAAGAGCTCTACTTACGACACACAAGCAGATTCACACGGATTTAGGGCAGAAATAAGAGTTACCCCTATCTCCACTCCAAATGATAGTCTGAATTTACAATTACCCGGTGAAACTGTAAAAGCTCCCTATCAGGTTTCAGAAATTACCTGTCTGATCAAAGAAACTCCGACAATGCTAATCACTATAATATTTTCAGCTTTGGGAGTCATCGTATTATCTGTTTATGGTGTCTACTGTCTGATACGTGTACTGATATGTATCACACGACAAGATATTTTTTCCCGCCGCAACATCCGGTGGCTTCGCTGGATAGCTTACGGCCAGTTAGCAGTCACTTCACTCTCGTTTTTATTAAACTGGAGCATCGAGCAGGCAGTTCTCGCGCAAGTATCCCTGCCAGGTTATCAAGTAACGGGTGTCACCCCGATACCCCTGCAATGGGACTCAGTCATCCTGATCGTATTACTTACAGAGATTTTTGCCACAGCCGTCAAGATTAAAGAAGAAAACGATCTAACCATCTAACCATATATCGCCTATGAAACCGAAAAGCAATTATTCACGCCCGATGGCGGCCATTTACATTATTATAAGTTTTCTAGCCACACTCATCGTATTAGAATTGATTTGCTTCCTCACCTTCTATCCACTTTTGGAGAACAGGTTTCTGCGTATATTTGCAAGCTTAATATGGCTTTATGCCGGAGCTTTTGCCTATTATAAATCTTGAGTTCAACTTATAAATGCAACTTTTTGGGTGCGGATAATAAGCAA
>ENA-ORTQ01002186-ORTQ01002186.1-human-gut-metagenome-genome-assembly--contig:-NODE-2186-length-17963-cov-7.596605_pt1 | contig 17963 bp, 13 predicted proteins | sample MGYA00241912_ERZ509188 | MGnify/ENA primary metagenome ERZ509188 (study PRJEB26280, sample SAMEA2338849) | human gut metagenome | biome: human gut; feature: human-associated habitat; material: faeces...
GTTGCGACCACCCGTCCGGAGACCTTCATGGGCGATACCGGCGTTGCCGTCAACCCGAACGACGAGCGCTACAAGCACCTGATCGGCAAGACCTGCATCCTCCCGATCATGAACCGCGAGATCCCGATCTTCGGCGACGAGTACGTTGACATGGAGTTCGGCACCGGCTGCGTCAAGGTTACGCCGTGCCACGACCCGAACGACTTCGAGATGGGTCAGCGCCACAACCTCGAGCAGATCCTCGTGTTCAACGAGGACGCGACCGTCAACGCAAACGGCGGCAAGTACGAGGGTATGGACCGCTACGAGTGCCGCAAGGCGGTTGTAAAGGACCTCGAGGAAGGCGGCTGGCTCGTCAAGATCGAGGACCACGAGCACAACGTCGGCACCTGCTACCGCTGTGGTACGACCGTTGAGCCGATGACCTCGGCACAGTGGTTCGTCAAGATGGCGCCGCTCGCCAAGCCCGCTATGGACGTTGTAAACGAGGGCAAGACCAAGTTCGTGCCCGACCGTTTCTCCAAGACCTACCTGCGCTGGATGGAGAACGTACACGACTGGTGTATCTCCCGTCAGCTGTGGTGGGGTCACCGCATTCCGGCGTTCTACTGCGACGACTGCGGTGAGATGACCGTTTCCAAGACCGATGTATGCACCTGCCCGAAGTGCGGCAGCAAGAACATCCGTCAGGAGGAGGACGTTCTCGACACCTGGTTCTCCTCTGCGCTGTGGCCGTTCTCCACGCTCGGCTGGCCGGACAAGACCAAGGAGCTTGACTATTTCTACCCGACCTCTACGCTGGTTACCGGCTACGACATTATCTTCTTCTGGGTTGCCCGCATGATCTTCTCCGGTGTGGAGCACATGGGCGAGACCCCGTTCAAGACGGTTTATATCCACGGTCTGGTGCGCGACGCGCAGGGCCGCAAGATGTCCAAGTCGCTCGGCAACGGCATCGACCCGCTCGAGGTCATCGACCAGTACGGCGCGGATGCGCTGCGCTTCACCCTCGCAACCGGCAACAGCCCCGGAAACGACATGCGTTTCTCGGATGAGCGCGTACAGGCGTCCCGCAACTTCTGCAACAAGATCTGGAACGCATCCCGCTTTATCCAGATGAACCTGACCATCGACAAGGACAAGGCAGTCGAGCTGCCGAGCGACCTTGCCATCGAGGACAAGTGGATCATCAGCAAGTTCAACACGCTGGTTGCCGACGTTACCCGCAACATCGACCAGTATGAGCTGGGTCTGGCAGCTGCCAAGCTGAACGACTTCATCTGGGAGAACTTCTGCGACTGGTATATCGAAATTGCAAAGACCCGTCTGCAGACCGGCGACGAGAACGTACAGAAGGTGCTGTGCTATGTGCTGAGCGGCGCAATGCAGCTGCTGCACCCGTTCATGCCGTTCATCACCGAGACCATCTGGCAGGCGCTGCCGCATGAGGGTCCGTCCGTTATGGTATCCGCATGGCCGGCGTACAAGGACGAGCTGCACTTTGCCGCTGAGGAGGCACAGATGGAGAGCCTGATGGACGCTGTCCGCGCCATCCGCAACCGCCGTGCCGAGATGAACGTACCGCCCTCCAAGAAGGCCAAGGTGCTCATCCTGACCGAGAAGAAGGACACCTTCTCCGCAGGCGCAGGCTTCTTCCCGAAGCTGGCTTACGCTTCTGAGATTGAACTCATCGACGCGGTTCCGGCGGACGCTGCCAAGATGGCATCCGTAGTTACCGGCGACGCACAGATCTATATGCCGATGGGCGACCTCATCGACTTCGAGGCCGAGCGGGCCCGTCTCGGCAAGGAGAAGAGCAAGGTCGAGGCCGACATCGACTTCGTTATGAAGAAGCTGAACAACCCGAAGTTTGTCGATAAGGCACCCGAGAAGGTTGTTGCAGCCGAGCGCGAAAAGGCCGAAAAGCTGCGCGAGCACCTCGCAAAGCTGGAAGAGTCGATTGCAGCGCTGAATTAAACATAAGGCAACACCGCACAATTAAAGCGGCGGCTCCTTGCGCAGACTCCGGTCGCGCTGCCGCGGTGCTTTGCGGAAATTTTGTGTCCTGACTTTGGCTTCGGTTCCTTGCGCGAGTTCCGTCCGCGCTGCCGAAGTTTCACGGTAATACATCAAGTATTACCGCAAAACTGTGCCTCGTCAGTACGCAAAATTTACTCGCAAATCACTCTTGTTCAATTATGCGGTATTGCCTTAAAAAGAGTGGAGTTCCTCCACTCTTTTTTCTTAACATTTTCCCCGAAAACACTTGACTGTAAACCCACTTTATCCCTTATAATGTAATCAATAGAAGGGAAGGTGATCGTATGAACATAGCGGAAGCAGAGCGCAGGACGGGACTGACCCGGGCGAACATCCGGTTTTACGAGAAGGAGGGGCTGCTCACGCCGACACGCGGCGAGAACGGCTACCGCGATTACACCGAGGACAATGTACAGACACTGCGGAAGATCATGCTGCTGCGGCGGCTGCGCCTGAGCGTGCCCGACATCCGCGCCATCGAGAGCGGCGAGAAAGCGCTGCCCGAGGCGGCGGCAGGCCAGCTCGACGTATTGCAGGGGGACATCCGCGAGAGCGAACAGGCGTATGCGATGTGCCGCGCCATCTGCGAGGACAGAGCGGAGTGGAACGGGCTGGATGTAGACCGGTACCAGTCCATCGTGCTGCCCGCAGACGACCCGCGCGAGAAAGACCGCATCCCGCCGGCAGGCTGTCCGTGGCGGCGCTTCCTTGCCCGCAATGTGGATGCCGGACTGTATGGGCTGCTGTGGTCGATGCTGTCGCAGTGGGTGTTCCGCATCAATCCGGATAACTTCATCCAGCTCACGGCGAGTCTGGCGTGGACGCTCGCGTGCGGGTATGTCAGCTGGCTGCTGACGTTCGTGTTCGAGCCGGTGCTGCTGCATTACTGGGGCACAACGCCCGGCAAGTGGATCTTCGGGCTGTCCGTCCGCGATGAGGACGGCAGCAAGCTGTCTATCCGCACCGCATATGCCCGTTTGTGGGGCGTGTTCGGCTACGGCAACTGCTATGCGCTGCCGTTCTTCGACTGGTACTACAATTACAAGTGCTACCGCGCGTGCAAAGAAGAGGAGCTGCCGTGGGATTTGGAGAACGGGTGCAGCATCGTTGTCCGCGAGCGGGAGGTGCGCTGGTATCGCGTGGCGCTGTACCTGTTGGTGATCGCGCTGCGAACAGCCGCAGGTTACGGCATTGACCTGTACGCCAAGCTGCCGCCCAATCGCGGCGAAATGACTCTTGCGGAGTATGTGGAGAACTGCAACGACTGCCTGCATTATAATCAAGGGATGGCAGCGTATGTCCAGCCGGACGGAAGCTGGAATAGCGACGTGGGAACGGGCGGCAGGTATTTCTTCTCGCTGGGCGATTCTGTATCCGATGTGACGGTCGAAACCGATGCGGACGGCTATGTGCAGTCGGTGACGGTGGTTTCGGATTCGCAGAACGGCTCGTGCGGCTATCAGGAGCGCATGACGGTGTATTACGCCTTTGCGGCCGCGTATGCCAAATGGAGCTGGCTGTATGCCGACCACATGAGGGATGACATCATTGACGACGGCTGGGAATACGATGCACCGGATACGAAAAACGTCAAGGAGGCGCATCTCGACGGGCTGGATTTCCGGTACGAGTACGAATTCAGCGGCGCATCGCGCGATAACGCCGTGGACGGAAAGCCGATGCCGTATCATTCGGTGCTGACGATTGAGAAAGAGTGAATGAGTTATCGTAGGGCGGGGTGAGGGTGCCCCGCCCTGCGGACATTTATCAATTAAATCCGTGGAATCGAATATTACACAGGAGGTAAGCCGCCACGGGCGCAGCGCGACCGGAGCCTGCGCAAGGATAGCGCCATTCTCCATTCTCAATTTTCAATTTTCCATTACTCCTGCCTCCTGACTTCTGCCTTTACAAAAGGCTTTCTTATTTGCCCAAAGTGTGCTATACTAATCTCACAAAACCATATAGATAGAGGAATAGCCAATGAAAGGAATCATTCTTGCCGCCGGTAAGGGCTCGCGCCTGTACCCGATGACACGTCCGGTATGCAAACCGCTGCTGCCGGTATACGATAAACCGATGATCTACTATCCGCTGGCTGCGCTCCTGCAGGCCGGTATCCGCGATATTCTCATCATCATCCCGCCCGGAGAGGAAGGCCCGTTCTACCGTCTGCTCGGTTCCGGCGGCCGCTTCGGCGTCAACATCACCTACGAGGTGCAGGAGGTTGCACGCGGCATCGCGGACGCGCTGCTCATCGGCTCCCAGTTCATCGGGGATGACTCGGTTTGCCTTGTTCTGGGCGATAATATCTTCTATTCCCCCAATTTCCAGGACTGTCTGGACCGTGCTGTGCAGCAGAAATCCGGCGCCTGCGTGTTCGGCTACTATGTCGATGACCCGCGTGCGTTCGGCGTTGTGGAGTTTGATGATCAGGGCCGTGCTATTTCCATCGAGGAGAAGCCGCGCTATCCGAAGTCTAACTATATCATTCCGGGTCTGTATTTCTACGATAACTCGGTTATGGAGATTGCCCGCGGGCTCAAGCCCTCGGCAAGAGGCGAACTGGAGATTACGGATGTCAATATCGAGTACATGAAACGCGGTCAGCTGCACGTTGAAAAGCTCGACCGGGATTTCGTCTGGCTGGATGCCGGTACCGCCGACAACCTGCTCGAATCCGCACAGGTTGTCCGCCGTGTGCAGGATGAGACCGGCCGCTACATCGCATGTCCGGAGGAGATTGCGTACGCGCGCGGCTATATCAGCCGTCAGACGCTGCTCCGTCACGCCGCTGACCTCAGCAAAACGCTGTACGGCCGCTACTTAGAGTGCCTCTAAAGGAGAATCGCAAATGCCTGTTTATACCGAAACCAAAACCTACAAAACCAAGGCCCACATGGGCATGATCGACGTTACTGACGACTTCCGCGCAGCGGTGCAGAACGCCTGCCGCAAGACCGGCATGAAGTCCGGCACGATCACCGGCTTTACCACCGGCGGTGTTGCCGGCCTGACCACGCTTGAGTTTGAGCCGGGCATGGTCTACCATGACCTCAAGGCGGCGATGGACGTCTTTTCGCCCTACCGCGATGAGCAGGGAAACGTCATTTACTATCACCACCACGATACCTGGCACGATGATAACGGCTCGTCGCATATCAAGGCGGCGCTGCTCAGCCCGTTTATCGTTATCCCGTTCGTGAATGGCGAGATCACCATCGGCCCGTGGCAGAATCTGACCCTTGTGGAGTGCGATACCCGCAACCGCGTGCGGGATATTGTCTTTCAGGTGATGGGAGAATAATTCCTTTCTGCTTAGGAATTGTAAAACAAAGCCCCGGTTTCGTCGCTTGACAAAACCGGGGCTTCGCGCTATAATATAGCTGACAAACGGCGGCTCTTGTAGGGAGAGCAGTCGTTCCTCAGTTCGATTTTTAGTCGAGAAGAAGCCGCTCTCTTTTAACTACCGGAGGGCGGTTATTTCTTTAAGTATCCGAGGATACCAAAGATAACCGTGCAGAGCAAATCAAGCAGTCCAATGACTTCCAGAATTGTCATGCAGATCACCTCCCTTCTTTCGGGAGGAACAACCTTTATTCACCGTTTGCTGCCTTGATTATAGCATATAGTAATATATGTTGTCAATAAACCGTCCTTTTGGGCGGTTTTTGTGTTATAAAAGCGAAAAAGGGAGGTTGCTCCTCAACTTCTTTCCGCGCAGCCAGAAAGATTAGCGTCCGCTAACTAAATAACTTTTCTTTTTTCTATAAATGTGGTATAATATAAGCGTTCGAAAAATTTGAGTACGGTTCGGGAATCCCTGTGCCGTGCATAGAAATGGAGCGACAAAGCATGACTAAAATTGATATTATTTCCGGTTTTCTGGGTGCCGGCAAGACGACCCTCATCAAGCGTCTGCTGGCCGATGCGCTCAAGGGTGAGCAGGTTGTTCTGATCGAGAACGAGTTCGGTGAGATCGGCATTGACGGCGGCTTCCTCAAGGATGCCGGCATTGTTGTAAACGAGATGAACGCAGGCTGCATCTGCTGCTCGCTGGTTGGCGACTTCGGCAAGGCGCTGCACGATGTTGTGGACCAGTACCATCCGGACCGCATCCTGATCGAGCCGTCCGGCGTCGGCAAGCTGTCGGACGTTATCGCTGCGGTACAGAACGCGCACCTCGAGGTTCAGCTGAACAGCTTTGTAACCGTTGTTGACGCGCTCAAGGCCAAGATGTACCTCAAGAACTTTGGTGAGTTTTTCGAGAATCAGGTGGCGCATGCCGGTGCCATCCTGCTGTCCCGCACGGCTGAGTGCCCGGAGAAGCGCCTCGACGAGACCGTTGCCATGCTGCGCGGCCTGAATGAGCACGCCCGCATCGTCACCACCCCGTGGAAGGACCTGACCGGCGAGCAGCTGCTCTCCACCATGGAAGGCAGCCGCGACCTCGTTGCGGAGGTTCTCGAGGAGATCGCGCACGAGCCGCACCACGAGCATCATCATCACCACCATGACCACGAGCATGATGAGCACGAGCATGAGCATGAGCACGACCACGAGCATGACCATGAGGAGCACGAGCATCATCACGAGCACGATGAGCACTGCACCTGCGGCTGCCACGATCACGACCATGAGCATGAGCATCACCACGATCATGACCACGAGCACCATCATCACGACCACGACGGTCACTGCTGCTGCGGTCATGACCACGATCATGATGCTGACGAGGTATTCACCTCCTGGGGCAAGGAAACGACTCACAAGTACACCGAGGCAGAGCTTAACGCGGCTCTTACCGCGCTCGGCGATGTTACGCTCGGCACCGTACTGCGTGCAAAGGGCATCGTTCCGTGTGCAGACGGCGGCGAGTGGCTGCACTTTGACTACGTTCCGGGCGCACCCGAAATCCGCCGCGGCGCTGCCGATTACACCGGCCGTCTGTGCGTCATCGGCTCCGAGCTGGATGAGGAGCGCATCGCTGCTCTGTTCGGCGTAAACGAAAAGTGAGGTAACCAGATATGGCTAACGAACCCATTCCGGTATACGTCTTTACCGGTTTTCTGGAGAGCGGCAAGACCAAGTTCATTCAGGACATCCTTGCCGACCCCAATTTCACCGAAAATGAGCGCACTGCCCTGCTGCTCTGCGAGGAAGGCATCGAGGAGTACGACGAAAAGTGGCTGCTGCACTACGGCACCGCGCTTGTGCCCATCGAGTCCGAGGACCGTCTGACGCCGAATATCCTCAAGCGCGTGGAGCAGAAATACCAGCCGGACCGCATTCTTGTTGAGTACAACGGCATGTGGAAGCTGGAAAAGCTGATGCAGGCATTTCCTGCCCGCTGGGAGCTGTACCAGATCGTCACCACGGTCGATGCGACCACGTTTGAGCTGTATTCCAACAACATCGGCCCGATGATGTTCGAGCATATCACCACTGCGGATCTGGTTGTGTTCAACCGCTGCACGGATGAGCTGAAGGACATGCTGTACAAGAAGAACATCAAGGCGATGAACCCGCGTGCGGCAATCTATCTGGATGACGTGAACGGCAATTCCGAGGACTACGCCCGCAATATGCCGCTGCCGTTTGACGTGGATGCGGATATCATCGACATCCAGCCGGAGGACTACGGTCTCTGGTACATCGACGCCACCGGCGACCCGATGAAGTATGACGGCAAGACCGTCCGCTTTCTGGCCCAGGCCTACGTCGGCAAGGATGTGCCCGCCGGCAGCTTCGTGCCCGGCCGCTTCGGCATGGTCTGCTGCGCGGATGACGTCACCTTCCTCGGCTTCCTCTGCCGCTATCCCGACCGCGATCAGCTGCATAACCGCGACTGGGTCAAGGTAACGGCGTCCATCACCGTCGAGGAGCTGCCGCAGTACCGCGGTCCCGGTCCGGTGCTGCATGCCATCACGGTAGAACCCGCCGAAAAGGCGAAGGAAGATATCGTTTACTTTAACTGAATCTTCTCCATGCAAAATAAAAAGAGACGAGCCTGCCTGGCTCGTCTCTTTTCTGTATAAAAGCGCACTGACCGCTCGATCAGCACTCGAACGGTCAGTGACTTAGTTCACTAACTTGTTATAGGGTCTGACTGCCTGAACAGCATCCCTTGGGGATAGTATACCCGAGCAGCCCCGGTTTTGTCAAGTGAGGCAAAGCCGGGGTTTTGCTTTGCATGCAGCGATTACTGCCTGCTGATTGCTGATTTCTAATTAGAAAAGCGTGTCCCCCGTCACAAAGCAGTGACGGGGGACAGAGACAAAAGGGGGGATACAGACGATTCATAAACTCCATGAACGTCTTTTGAAAGACCGGTGACGGCTTGAGGGATTAGCCAATGCCACCGTACATAACGCCGAGGATCAGTGCAAGAACTGCACAGATAACGTATACCCACTTGCCGAGCGGGAAGAACCAGCCGCCGATCGGCTTCTTAGCGCCTTCGTTAACAGCAGCAAGTGCCTTTTCCTTGCCCAGTACCCAGAAGAACATGATGCCGGCCAGAGCAGCGCCGAGCGGGCAGATGTAAATGGAAACAACGTCCATCCACTGAGAGGTCCACGGCTGGATTGCGATGGAAACGACCAGACCGATCACACCGATGATGCCAACGGCTGCTGCACGCTTGAACTTGAAGTGCTCCTGCAGGAAGGCAATCGGTGCCTCGTACAGGTTTACGATGGAGGATACGCCTGCGAACAGTACGCAGATGTAGAAGATCGCGCCGATGATACGGCCGGCAGGCATTGCGTTGAATACGTTTACGAGGTAAACGAACATCAGGCCGGGGCCGCCGGATACGTCGTTGATGCCTTGGCCCAGAACAACTGCCATTGCCGGAATGATAACGACTGCTGCCAGCAGAGCTGCGATGGTATCAAATACTGCAACGTTGCGTGCGGAGGACGGGATATCCTCGCTCTTGGACAGATAGGAACCGTAGATTACAGAACCGTTGCCTGCAACGGACAGGGAGAAGAACGCCTGACCGAATGCAAATACCCACAGGTCGGGCTTGAGCAGACCAGCCGGATTCAGGGTCAGAATGTACTTATAGCCTGCGGATGCGCCGGGCAGAGTGCCGATGTAGATTGCCAGTACGAGGAACAGACCGAACAGAACCGGCATCATGACCTTGTTTGCCTTCTCAATGCCGCCTGCAACGCCCATTACCATGATGGCAAGGGAAACTACCAGTGCAACGATCTGCCATACGCCGTTGCCGATGCCGAAGAAACCGGCCGACGCCATTGCCTTGAGGGCTTCGGGAAGCGTTTCTGCCTCCGGTGCGGTCATGCCGAACGTGCCGCCGATAGCGCCCATATCCGTGCCGAGGCTGAACAGGCTGCCGGAGAGGGACATAAAGGTGTACTTGAAGATCCAGCCGAGAACGACCGTGTAGCCGATTGCCAGCATCAATGCACCGATGATCGGGATTGCGCCGATCGCCTTACCGGATTTCTCGCTGCCGGTACGCTCCTTGGTACACATGCCGAACGCACCAACCGGACCTGCAGCTGCACGGCGGCCGAGAGCGAACTCCTCGATAACGCCGGTACTGCCGATCAAAATTACAAAGATGAAATAGGGAAGCAGGAAGGTCATGCCGCCGTACTTCTGCACCATGATCGGGAAACGCCAGATGTTGCCCATACCAACCGCAGAACCGATACATGCCAGAATGAATCCCCACTTACTCTGGAAACCATCTCTCTGTTCTAAGTTTTTAGGCTCTTTACTCATTATCTTACACCCCTTTAATGTGTAAATGGATAGAAAAAAAGCGTTCTCTTTGCCGCAGAAACTGTTTAGTTTTCTGGCAAAAAGAACGCCTTTGTTCTTTGCTTTCCTGTGCACTTTCCACGCGGCACAGGTTACGCCCTGATTATAAAGTTATAAAAAGGTCAGGAGAAATTCCTGTTATGCAATGCCGCAGCGCCTTTGCTGCGGCATTGGCGGGAATACCGCACAATTTATACAATTATGCGGTATCGCCTTTGACGAAAGGATGGAACAGGGGATTATTTCTCTTCGTTCGGGTACGGCTCCAGGAATGCGTGGAAGTGACGCATCGGCAGATTGTGACCCCAAACAATACGCATGTTCGGAATGTTCTCACGATCCTCGTACAGAGCCTTAACAGCTGCGATTACATAGTCCAGATGCTCCTTGGTCAGACGGCTGCGGTCGATTGCGAAGCGAACTACGTTACATACTTCAGCCTGCTGCTCCGGGGTCTTCAGGTCATACTCCATGGAGTAGTCGCCCAGCTCGGATACACGGATGCCGTAGCGGCGGATCAGCTCAAGGCTGAAGCCCTCACCAGCGAAGGTGTCGTGGCCGCGCTTGCCGTCGAAGAACTCATCCATGTTGATGTATACAGCGTGGCCGCCTGCCGGCAGTACAACGCCCTTAACGCCAGCGTCGTAGAAGCCTTCTGCCAGGTAGTTACACTGAGCAACACGCTCGTTCATGTAGTTAAAGTCGCAGGACTCGTACAGACCAACTGCCAGAGCCATGATATCACGGCCGGACATGCCGCCGTAGGAATCGTTGCCGTAGCAGGAGATCTGCTTAACCTTCAGCAGAACGCCAACGTCGGTCTTAACGGTGCCGTCTTCGTTGAAGTCGGAGAAGTTCTTCCAGAACAGGCCCTTATCGCGGAATGCCAGCATGCCGCCCATGTTAGCGTGGCCGTCCTTCTTAGCGGACATGGTGAATGCATCGCAGTAAGAGAACATCTCGGTAGCGATCTCAGCGATGGACTTGTCAGCGTAGCCTTCCTCATTCATCTTGATGAAGTAAGCGTTCTCAGCCCAGCGAGCGGTATCGAATACCAGCGGGATGTTGTACTTATGCGCAACGCGGTTGATTTCCTTCAGGTTGCCCATGGAAACGGCCTGGCCGCAAACCGGGTTGTTGGTGATGCAGGTGAAGATCAGCGGAACGTTCTCCGGACCTACGCTCTGAATCAGCTGCTCCAGCTTCTCGATATCCATGTTGCCCTTGAACGGGTTCTTCTCGTAACGGCCGCCTTCCGGTACTTCCCACAGCAGGGTCTTGTTGTACAGGTTACGCGGAATGGAACCCATCTGCTTGATGTTGCCTTCGGTGGTGTCGAAGTGACCATTCGACGGAATGGTGAACTTCTTGCCCGGGTGACGCTTAGCAAGGATGTTGCGAACGATTTCCATCAGAACGGACTCAGCTGCACGGCCCTGCTGGATGATAAATGCGTTCGGGCGCTCCATCTGAGCTGCGCCGCCATTGAACAGGCCGCCTTCGTACTCGCACAGATAAACTTCATCCATCATCTTCTCAACGTCGCGGCAATCGGTGCGAACGAGGTCGATGATCTTCTTCCAGTTCTTCTCGCCGCCGCGCTCGAAGATGTCGCGGAAGGTGTCGAGCAGAACGTAATAACCGGTGTTGCGGCCGTAAGCCTCGTCGCCGAGGAACAGGCTTGCCCACTGATGATTGGTCATTGCAGTGGTACCGGAGTCGGACAGCATATCAACGGTCAGCATGCCGGACGGGAATGCGAACTCGTTGTAATGAGTAGCCTGAAGAGCGCGCTCACGCTGCTCAACGGTTACTTCCGGAAGATCACGGACTGCGTAAGTGAAATGATGCGGTGCGGGTACGTTCAGCGGATACTGCTTGCTCATAATAAATTACCTCCAGTTGTGTGTTTTGGAGGTACCCCGGTTGTCAAAGCCGGTTTTCCGGTTCCGGCTTTGCTTAGCGGACAGCACCTTTCTTTTTTTGCTGTTTTCTTTTCTTTTTGGTTTGCCTTACGGCAGGAGAGCGGTTACCTCAATCTCGACGAGAGCGTCCTTGGGAAGTCTTGCAACCTCCACAGCGGAGCGTGCCGGGTAGCTGCCTTCACCGAAGAAGGTGGCGTAAACCTCGTTCATCGCGCCGAAATTGTTCATGTCGCTCAGGAAGACGGTAGTCTTGATCACCTGATCCATACCGGTTCCTGCCTCAGCAAGGATTGCCTTTACATTGGTGAGCGACTGCTTGGTCTGTGCTGCGATCCCTTCCGGAAAAGCACCGGTTGCGGGATCGATCGGAAGCTGACCCGAAGTAAATACGATACCGTTTGCTGCAATTGCCTGTGCATACGGGCCGATGGCTGCGGGTGCGTGTTCCGAACAGATAACCTTTTTCATTTCCTGCTCAGCCTCCTTTCGTCCTTTCGTGAGATAAATTTATCACTTTTAAAATTCTTTGTCAAGATGTATTTGTGCAATTTGGATGAATGAATAAAAAAATCTCGCGTATTTATCAATATTATCAACAACTATTGTGAAAAATGATAATTTTGAACAGACTTTTTGTACAAAAATACTGCGTAAAATATTTACTTTTTTCACCTCGCACTTAGAAAAGTTTATTATTTTACAGAACATGGTAATTATAGTGCGAATTTATAAAAAATTTTTGTTATCCTACTAAAACAACGCGATGAAGAATTCATGAAGAATCGCAGGGAGAGCGGCATTGCCGCGGAAAATGATAAAAATTCCGACACCGACTAACCGGGGCAGGGAAAAGACATCCCGCGTTTGCACTTCAAATAAAAGCCTGCGTATGCTATAATAAATTGGATTACATTTCACAGGGAGGTGCACCGCATGCCGGACGAAAAACTCACCGCCTACCGCGGCGGCAAGGCGCTTCGCCGCGGCTGGACAACCGGCTCGTGCGCGGCGGCGGCCTCGCAGGCGGCGGCTGTGCTGCTGTTGACCGGAATCGCGCCGCCGGAGATTCACCTGCACACGCCGGGCGGCATCACCTTCTGCCTGCCGGTCGAGGACGCGCATATGAGCGGAAATGCGGCTGTCTGCACCGTCCGCAAGGACGCGGGCGACGATCCGGACATCACAAACGGGGTCCGCATCACGGCTTCCGTGCGCCGAATCGAAAAGGGCGTTACCATAGAGGGCGGCGCCGGTGTCGGACGAATTACCCGCCCGGGACTGGCGATGCCGGTCGGAGAAGCGGCGATCAATCCCGGTCCGCGGCAGCAGATTGCGGACGCAGTGCACCGTGCCGCACAGCAGAACGGATACGGCGGCGGCTTTTCCGTTACCATTTCGGTGAAGGACGGCGAGGCGCTTGCCGCCCAGACCTACAACGGGCACCTCGGTATCGTCGGCGGCATCTCTATCCTCGGCACGAGCGGCATTGTCGAGCCGATGAGCGAAAAGGCGCTCGTGGACACCATCCGATTGGAGCTGGACAGCCTGTACGCGCAGGGACAGCGCATCGCATTTCTGTGCCCGGGCAACTACGGCGCGGATTTCGCGCGGGATACGCTCGGGCTCGACCTCGAACGCGCGGTCAAGTGCTCCAACTTCATCGGTGAGGCGTTCGACCATGCGGCGTACCGCGGCTATCCCGAGATCTTGCTTGTCGGGCACGCCGGAAAGCTGGTCAAGATGGCCGCAGGCGTGATGAACACGCATTCGTCGGTTGCAGACGCACGGCAGGAGATTTTCACCGCGCATGCGGCACTGTGCGGCGCACCGCGCGAAACACTCGAAGGACTGATGGCTGCCATCTCGGTGGACGCGTGCGTGGAGCTGCTGGACGAAGTGAATCTGCGTCAGCCCGTCCTGTCGCGCATTGGCCGGGAGATGGAAACCCGCATCGCCCTGCGCATGAAGGGGCAGGCGCGCGTGGAATTCATCATGTTTACCGGAAAGTACGGCGTGCTGGCCGAGTCGGCGGGCGCGCGCGCACTCTGTGAGAGGTTGAAACTGCAATGAAGGGTATTTTATATGGAGTCGGCGTCGGTCCGGGCGATCCGGAGCTGCTGACCGCCAAGGCGATCCGGCTGCTGCGCGAGTGCGATGCGGTCGCCGCACCGAAGTCCGCCGACGGCAGACAGACCGCACTGGATATTGCTTCGCCGTACATCGGGCAGGACAAGTCAATCCTGCTGTTCGATATGCCGATGACGCACGACAGGCAGGCGCGAAACGCCAGCCACGACGCGGCGGCAGACGCGCTCTGTGCGCTGCTCGACGAGGGCAAGACCGTGGTGTTTCTCACACTCGGCGATCCAACGATATATTCCACATACTGGTATGTACACAAGCGTGTAGCCGCCCGCGGCTATGCAGCCGAGCTGGTGCCCGGAGTGCCGTCCTTCTGCGCTGCGGCTGCCGCCATGGGACGCGCCCTGTGCGAGGACGGCGAAATGCTGCACATCATTCCGGCCATGTACGGCAGGGCGGAGGAAGGGCTTGCGCTCTCCGGCAGCAAGGTGCTGATGAAGACCGGAAAGAGTGTATTGGAGGTCCGCGAACTGCTCCGGCAGCGCGGCGAACTCGGCAGCGCGGCACTGATCGAGCGGGTCGGCATGGACGGTCAGCGGCTGATCGAAAATTTAGATGAGCTTGAACAGCCGAGCGGCTATTTCTCTATTATATTGGTAAAGGAGCAAAGCGAATGATCTACTTTGTGGGTGCAGGCTCGGGGGCGCCCGACCTGATCACGGTACGCGGCGCACGTCTGCTGAGCGAGGCAGATGTGATCGTTTACGCCGGTTCGCTGGTCAATCCGGCGCTTTTGGACTATAAAAAGGACGGATGTGAGGTGTACAACAGCGCGAAGATGACGCTCGAGAAGGTCATCGCCGTGATGGCGCCTGCCGCGAAAGCGGGCAAAACGGTCGTGCGTCTGCACACCGGCGACCCGTGCGTGTACGGTGCGCATAGAGAGCAGATGGACGAGCTGGACAGGCTCGGTCTGGCGTATGAGGTCTGTCCGGGCGTGTCTTCGTTCTGCGGCGCGGCAGCGGCACTCAAAGCCGAGTACACACTGCCGAACGTGAGCCAGTCGGTCATCCTGACGCGCATGGAGGGCCGCACGCCCGTGCCCGAAAAGGAGCAGATCGAGTCGTTCGCGGCACACGGAGCCACCATGGTCATCTTCCTGTCGGCGGGTCAGCTCGAGCGGCTGTCCGAGCGGCTGCTCGCGGGCGGCTACGCGCCGGATACGCCTGCGGCCATCGTGTACAAGGCCACCTGGCCGGACGAAAAGGTCGTGCGGACAACGGTCGCAGACCTCGCCGAAGCCGGTGCGCGAGAGGGCATTACCAAGACCGCGCTCATCACGGTGGGCGGGTTCCTCGGCACCGAGTACGAGCGCTCCAAGCTGTACGACCCGACCTTTACGACCGAATTTCGTGAGGCAAGCCGATGAAGCACGCAAAATTTGTATCCTTTACCCTGTGCGGCGCACAGACTGTGCAAAAGGCGGTAAAACTCCTGCCGGATTTCCGGTGTGAGCGGTACGCGCGGACGGTGGATGCGTCGCTCTCGGGCACGAGCCTTAAACGCTTTGCGCAGCAGGCGATGGTCGATTGCGACCTGATCGTGTTCGTGGGCGCGACCGGAATCGCGGTACGCGCAGTGGCGCCGTATTTGATGGGAAAATCCTATGATCCGGCGGTAATCGTCATTGACGAGCAGGGAAAGTTCGTGATTCCGCTCCTGTCCGGACATCTGGGCGGCGCCAACGAGATTGCAAAAACACTTGCGGAAGGTCTGCAGGCTGTGCCGGTGCTCACCACCGCGACCGACGGTCGGCAGGTGTTCGCCGTGGACACCTGGGCAAAAGCACATAGCTGTGCAGTCCTGGAGCCGCACTATATTAAATATGTATCCGGTGCGCTGCTCAGAGGGGAAACCGTGGGCGTTCGCTCGGATTTTCCGGTAGACGGGTTGCTGCCCGCCCGTATTGACCTCAAAAAAGACGCGGAAAGCGGGTTCGCGATTGGATTTCGCACAGACGTACAGCCGTTTGCACACACACTGCATCTCGTGCCGCGGATTGCATATCTCGGCATTGGCTGCCGCAAGGGCACGAGCGCGGATGCCATCGAGCAGACAGTTCAGGCGGCGCTTGCATCGGCAAAACTGCCCTGGCAGGCGATTTGCGGTGCGGCGAGCATTGATATCAAGCAGAATGAGCCGGGTTTGCTGCTGTTTTGCGAAAAGCACGGACTGCCGTTCCGTACCTTTACGGCCGAGCAGCTGCAGGACGCACAAGGCGAATTCAGCCGGTCGGCGTTCGTGCAGCAGACCGTCGGCGTGGACAATGTGTGCGAACGCGCGGCTGTGTGCGCGGCACAGAACGGCACACTTATCTTGCATAAATTCGCGCAGAACGGCGTGACGGCGGCTGTCGCCGTGCCGGACTGGCGCGTGACGTTTGAAGAACAGGAGGGCGAAGCATGAAGCTGTATTGCATCGGCATCGGGCCGGGCGGCGAGGAGCAGATGACGCTGCGCGCAGTGCGTGCTCTGGAAAAATGTGACTGCGTAGCAGGCTACGGCCTGTACCTTGATTTGATCGAGAACCTCATTTCGGGCAAGGAGCGCATCGAATCCGGCATGACACGCGAGGTTTTGCGCTGCAAAGCGGCGGTTGAGGCGGCAAAACAGGGCAAAACGGTCGCAGTTGTGTCCTCGGGAGATGCGGGTGTATACGGCATGGCGAGCCTGCTGCTCGAGCTTTGCGAGCACGAGCCGAACCTCGAGGTCGAGGTTATTCCGGGCATCACGGCGGCCTGCTCGGGCGGCGCCGTGCTCGGCTCGCCGCTGACATGCGACTTTGCGTGCATCAGCCTGTCCGACCTGCTCACGCCGTGGGAAAAGATCGAGCAGCGTCTGCGCGGCGCAGCGGCTGGCGATTTCTGCATCGTGCTGTACAATCCGTCAAGTAAAAAGCGCACCGACCATCTGCGCCGAGCCTGTGATATTCTGCTGGAGATCGTACCGCCGGATACCGTCTGCGGTCTGGTGCGCAGCATTGGCCGAGAAGGCGAAAGTTGCACGCTTACAACGCTCGGTGAGCTGCGTGATACACAGGTCGATATGCTGACCACTGTGTTTGTCGGCAACAGCCGCACGCGCGTGATGGACGGCCGCATGGTCACGCCGAGGGGGTATCGCGGCGTATGAAGCTGATGATTTTCTCCGGTACGACAGAAGGACATGATTTGTGCCGTTTTTTGTCGAAAAACAACGTGCAAGCGGAGGTTTTCGTTGCAACAGAGTATGGCGCAGCAGTAATGGAGCCGATGGCTGGAATCACGGTTCACGAGGGCCGTTTGGATGAGCAGGAGATGGAAAAGCGATTGACCTCGGACACGCTGCTCATCGACGCAACGCATCCGTACGCGGCGGCTGTGACCGACAATCTGCGGGCGGCCTGTGCGAAATCGGGCGCACGCTACGAGCGGCTGCTGCGGCCTGCCCTGCCTTATCAGAACTGCGAAATCGTGCTGGACACAGCTGCCGCAGTGGACTGGCTGAACGCGCATCCGGGCACGGTCCTGCTCACCACAGGCAGTAAAGAACTGGAAGCGTACACGGCGGTGCAGGACTTCCAAACGCGCCTGTTCCCGCGCGTGCTGCCGACCGCGTCGGTTCTTGAAAAGTGCGCCGCACTCGGCTTCCCGGGCGCGCACATCATCGCCATGCAGGGCCCGTTTTCGCAGGCGATGAACGCGGCGCTGCTGCGCGAGACCGGCGCAAAAATCCTCGTGACCAAGGACACCGGCGTGTCCGGCGGCTTTGCGGAGAAGGTCGCGGCAGCTGAGGAGGTCGGCGCAAAGGTACTGGTCATTGCGCGTCCGCGTGTGGAAAACGGCAAAAATCAGGCGGAAATGCAGAGATTTATCACGGATTTGCTCGGCTTACAGCCGGAAAAAGTGCAGCGTATATTCACCATCATCGGGGCGGGCATGGGCACGGCGGACACGCTGACCGGCGAAGCGGTTCGCGCGTTGGAAACGGCGGAGGCGGTGTTCGCGACAAAACGGCTGGCGGTACTGTCGCCCAAGGCGGAGGTCTGCGCGTTCTCCGAGCTGGCTGAGCGGGCAAT